>JAABUN010007119.1_pt1 | contig 12317 bp, 12 predicted proteins | sample 5559311 | NCBI WGS metagenome assembly JAABUN01 (sample SAMN10711877, study PRJNA513370) | rock metagenome | isolation source: Antarctica rocks | place: Antarctica: Victoria Land, Siegfried Peak sud | reverse complement strand
AAGCCCATTCTGCCCGCAAAGCGCTCGACCGGCCGGATGGCCGCTCGCTGTTCGACCTGGCCGCCGAGCAGGGGTTCACCCGCGACTATTTTGCGGTGCTGATCAGGCTCAGCTACCTCGCCCCCGATATCACTGCCGCCATTCTCGACGGGCGTCAGCCGGTGCAGCTCAACCGACAGCGTCTCGCCCGCGCCGCCAACTTGCCGATCGACTGGCAAGGTCAACGCGAGATGCTCGGGTTCGCCTGAAACCGCTGCGCATCGCACAGCGATGCGCAGCTATCCCGCCCCTGATGCCCATCGCATCCGCCGACGCCCAAATAGGCCGCCGGATAAACGCGGGCCAGTTCAGCCTATGTGCTGCCGCAAAAGTGTCTCTCGGCACGGTGCCAGATGCAGGGGAGCCGTGAAAGCCCGCAGAACTGCGCCGTTTCCCCGTCGTTAACCAGTGGCTACGACACCACCTGCCAAGTTCTTGAAAAAGTGGTGCCCGGGGACGGATTCGAACCGCCGACACCACGATTTTCAGTCGTGTGCTCTACCAACTGAGCTACCCGGGCCCGCCCCCGATGGGGAGCGCGGGCTAGTGGCATCGCGCCCGCCCGCTGTCCAGCCCCTCAGTCCGGCTCGTCGCCCACCTCATCGGGCGCGGCGGCGCGGCCGGGCAGGCGATAGCCCTCGCCGAGCCATTGCAGCAGGTCGCGATCCTTGCACCCGCGCGAACAGAAGGGCGCGTGGTCAACATTCGTGGGCCGGCGGCAGACGGGGCAGGCGGGGCGGATGGGCATGGCGCTCATGTGGGACGCGGCGCGCCTCGGGCAAGCGGCTCGGTCTCAGTAACCACGCGCACCGCCGCGCCGCGCCGACGGCCGAGCTCGTCAAGCCAGTACGGATGGGCGTCAAGGTGGCGCGCGAGGGGCTCGGAGAGGGTCAGGCAGATGGCGCGGCCCGGCGGCTCACGCTGCGCCTGGCGCAACAGCGCCCGCAGCCGGTGGCCGAGCGCATCGGCGGCGAGCGCCTCGGGCAGCGAGGGCCGCGCGCGCGGCCGCACGATCTGGACGAAGCCAAAGCCGTTCATGGCGGTGCGCTCGAACGGCGCGGGCAGGGCAAGGTCAAGCGCCTCGTCCACCGCGCGCCGCGCCGCCTTCGAGCCCACCGTCGGCAAGTCGAGGCCAATCGAGCCGCCATGCCCGAACAGCTCCACCAGCGCCGCCGCCTCCCGCGCGCCCGCCAGCGCGAGGGCGTCGGCCGGACCGCTGCCGTCCACGTCGATCAGCGTCATGGCGGGCGTCAGGCTGAGGCGCAGCGTACAGCCGGGGCGCACGATCTCGCCGGTCGCGGCCTCCTCCAGCCGCTCCGACCAGCCGGCGGCCTCCAGAAGGTCCGGCTCGTGCGCGTGGAGGTGGCGCACCGGCAGCCCGGTCGCGGCCAGCACCTCCTCCAGCGACGGCGCGGGCGCGGCGGGGCCTGGGTGGGGCACCGCCAACGCCCGCTTGGCGCGTCCCCGCTCAAGCCCCGCCTCGCGCACGATGGCCGCGTGGAGCCGCGCGCCCTCCGCAGCGTCGGAGTCGCGCAGCAGCAGCGAATGGCCGTCGCGTCCCTCCGCCTCGTCCAGACCCGGCAGCCAGTTCCGGCTCGTCACCCGCACCGCCAGCACCTCGCCCACCCGCAACGCGCCGTCGGCCACCTCGATGCGCAGTTCCCGGATCGCGCCGCCCGCGACCCGCGCGGCCCGGACCTCGCCGATGCCGCGCTCGACCAGCCACTCAGCCAATCGGCAGCCCGGCCGCCTTCAGCAACGCGCGGGTCTCGTGGAGCGGCAGGCCGACCACGCCGGAGTGGCTGCCCGACATCCAGCGGATCAGCGCTTCGGCGCGGCCCTGGATGGCGTAGCCGCCCGCCTTGCCCAGCCCCTCGCCGCTGGCGACATAGGCGTCGATCTCCGACGGGTGGAGCGGCTTGAAGATCACGACGCTGTCGGACAGTCGCCGGCGCAGCACGCCCGCGCCGTCGATCACCGCGATGGCCGAATAGACATGGTGCCGCCGGCCGGACAGCAGTGACAGGAGCTCGCGCTGGCGATCGGGCGTGTCGGCCGGCGGCAGGATGCGGCGGCCGACCGCCACGGTCGTGTCGCCGGCGAGCACGATCTCGCCGTCCGCACGCGCGACCGCCAGCGCCTTCTCCGCCGCCATGCGCTCGGCGAAGGGACGCGGCAGTTCGCGCGCGCGCGGCATCTCGTCGATGGCGGGGCTCTCGATCCGGTCCGGCGTGACGCCGATCCGCGCCAGGAGCTCGCGGCGGCGCGGGGAGGAGGAGGCGAGGACCAGTCTCACCGCACTCGCCTCACTTGAAGCGATAGTTGATCCGGCCCTTCGTCAGGTCGTAGGGCGTCAGCTCCACTTGGACCTCGTCGCCCACCAGCACGCGGATGCGGTTCTTGCGCATCTTGCCCGCCGTGTGGCCCAGCACCTCGTGCCCGTTCTCGAGCTCGACGCGGAACATCGCATTGGGCAGCAGCTCGACCACCCGGCCGCGCATTTCGAGCAGTTCTTCCTTGGCCATGCAAATCCTGTGTGCGGAACGTCGGCGGGCCACTAGCCGTTCACCTCCGCGCGCGCAATGGCGAGAGAGCGTGACGACTCCCGCCCGAACTCCGGTCCCCCGCCATGCGCCACCAGATGGAGACGCAGCGGAACTCATCGTGTGAACCTAGGTTAAGACGGAATGAGCAAACCAAGTGTCCTGATCGTCGAGGACGAAATCTTTGTGGCGATGGATGTCGAGCGCGTCCTGGAAGACGCCGGCTTCACGGTCGTCGGTCTCGCCGCCGATCGGACCGAGGCGCTCGACCGGGTCGACGGCGCAAGGCTCGCCTTCGTCGACGTCAATCTGCGCGACGGTGCCACCGGGCCGACCGTGGCGTGCTCGCTGTGCGACCAGCACGGGGCGCAGGTGATCTACCTCACCGCCAACCCGTCCCAGATCATTCCGGTCGCCAGCCGTGCGGTCGGCGTGCTGACCAAGCCGTTCTCCGAAGCCTCATTGGTGGCGGTCGCCCTGGCGGTGGCCGAGGGGCGCTCGCCGGGGCAAGTGGCAGGCTACACCGCCTATTGAGGGCCGTTCAGGTCGGTCGACCCGGGGTCTTGGGCGCACGGAACAGCGCCTCCTTCGGTGCCGAGAGCAGCAGGGTCAGACCGTCGGCCCGCCATTCGCGCTCGACCGTGGCATGAAGCTGGCGCACGACCGACAGCTCGATCAGCCGCGTGCCGAAGCCCTCGTGATCCGGATCGACCGCGACCGGTGGCCCACCCGTCTCCGTCCAGTGCATCCGGATCGTGGTGTCATCCTCCTCGATCGCCACGCGGATGCAGCCGGTCGGCGACGACAGAGCCCCGTATTTCGCCGCGTTGGTCGCCAGTTCGTGGACGAGGAGTGCGAGCGGGGTCGCCGAGCGGTCGTCGATGGCCGGGTTGTCGCCGACCACGGTGAAGCGCTCCTCGCCATAGGGGGTCATCATTTCGTGGATCAGGCCGTGCAGGCGGTCGGTGGCGTGGGGCGGCTCCGAATATTGGCTGTGCGGCCGCACGAAGTCGTGGGCGCGGCCGAGTGCCAGGATGCGCTGGCGCAGCTCGGAGGCGAAGTCGGCGACCTCCGGCCGGCCGCGCGCCGAGAAGCCGAGCAGGCCGGAGATGATGGAGAAGATGTTCTTGATCCGGTGGCTCAGCTCCTGGCTGACGATGTCGCGTTCGTCGGCCAGTCGCCGCTGTTCGTCGATGTCGGTGCAGGTGCCGAACCAGCGCACGATCCGCTCGTCCTCGTCGCGCAACGCCAGCGCCCGGCCGAGCACCCAGCGCCACGCCCCGTCGCGGGCGCGCAGGCGATATTCGATCGCATAGGGTTCGCCGGTCTCGAGCGAGTGGCTCCAGCGCCGCCACATCGTGTCCTGGTCGTCGGGGTGGAACAGGTCGGCCCAGCCCTCCCCGTTGGTCGAGCGGGGCGGCGTGCCCGTGAACTCGTACCAGCGCGCGTTGAAGAAGTCGTGATGGCCGTCGGGCCGGGTCGACCACACGATCTGCGGGATGGCGTCGATCACGATGCGCACCTGGCTCTCGTCCAGGACGGACGTGGTGGCGGCTTGCTGCGCCTCGATCTTCACCTGCTTGCGCGCGAAGCCGAGCGCCACCTGATCGGCGAGCAGGCGCAGGCCATCGGCCTGAAGCTCGCTGAGCGCGTCGTGCGGCTGCGTGTCCAGCACGGCGAGCGTGCCGATGGCGAGGCCCTCGTCGATCAGCGGGATGCCGACGTGGAACCGCCAGGGCTGGTCGGGCAGCTCGCCCTGAGGGTCGATCGCCGCCGTCAGCGAGCCGAATGCGACGGTGCGGCGCACGAGTGCCAGCGGCATGGGGCCGTCCAGCCCGACCGACGCGATGGTGTGCACGGAGTCGCGGTCTAGCAGATTGACGCTCGCCGCCGTCGTCCCGCACAGCCGTGCCGCGAAGCGCACGAGCGCCTCGAGCGCTGGCTCCGCCCTGGTGTCGCGCAGCTGCCGCCGGTCGAGGGCGGCCAGGCGACGGTCGACGGCGGCTTCGGTGGTCACGGGCGCAGGGACCTTGGTTGGTGGCTGGTGCGAGGGGTTCTGGCGAAGCGAGGGCAAAAGGAAAGGGTTGTGTGCGGTCGCCGTTTAGCGCGAGCCGGCGCTTGCCGGCTTATAGACCGTCACCCTCACCAATAAAACCAACAGCCGCTCGGCGCCTGCCGCCTCCCAGCGTCACCACCTGAAAGCTCGTCACCGGCGCGTCGCCCGTGCTGGTGTCGGCGAGCTCGATCGGAACCCCCGATCAACGAGCCGTCAGCCGCCCGCCCGGACTGCCTCGGCCGCGCGCTCGACCGCCTCGGTCACGATGCGCCGCGCCTCCGCCGCGTTCCCCCACACGCCGACGCGCACCCACTTCTCCTTCTCCAGATCCTTGTAGTGGGTGAAGAAGTGTTCGATCTGGTCGAAGACGATCGACGGCAGGTCCTCCTTTTCCATCACGTTCGCGTAGTAGGGGAAGGTGGCGGTGTCGGGCACGCAGACGAGCTTTTCGTCGCCGCCATGCTCGTCTTCCAGGTTCAGGACCGCGATCGGCCGCGCGCGCACGACGCAGCCCGGGATGAAGGGCGAACGCGCGACGATCAGCGCGTCGAGCGGATCGCCGTCGGGCGACAACGTGTGCGGCACAAAGCCGTAATTGGCCGGATAGCGCATCGGCGTGTGCAGGATGCGGTCGACGAACAGCGCTCCGCTCGCCTTGTCGAACTCGTACTTCACCGGCTCGCCGCCGGCGGGCACCTCGATGATGACGTTCAGGTGTTCCGGCGGATTGGCGCCGGTTGGAATGGCTTCGAAGTTCATGGACGATCCTGTGGTTGGCGGCCGCCCCCTAAGCGCGGCGCGAGCAGCCTGTCGAGGCCGGTAACGCCCGAGCCCACCTTGCGCAGTACCGGATAGCGTGGCCCGCCGGTGTAGGGCAGCGCCACGGTGCGCACCTGGCTGCCCTCCGTCACGGACAAGGTGACCGGCGTCGTGGCGCTCGCCTTGACCGCGTCGGCGAGGCGGTCGCCGGTGTAGGTGCGGCCGTTCACGCCGGTGATAACCGCCGCGTTCGTGAGGCCGGCCTGAAAGGCGGGCGAGCCCCACACCACCTGGCGCACCGCGCCGCTCTCCGCGACGCTCAGCCCCAGCGAGTAGGTGAAGTCGGTGGCCTTGTAGCGAGTCTCCGCCGCCTTGACCGCGTCCGTCTTGGTCGTGCCGTAGGCGAGCTCATAGCCGTTGGCGCGCAGGCCGGCCAGCGGGGCCTCGGCCGCCGTCCGGTCGAGCCGCTCGGCCAGCAAGCCTGCCCAGTCGTAGGGCTGCACCCGGTTGAGCGTCGCGATCACGTCGGCGCGGTCGTAGGTGACGACGCCCCAGTCGCCGTCCTTGCCGCCGAAGAACGCGCGGGCGAAATCGTCGAGCGACCGCTTGCCGCCGGATCTGTTCCGCAGGATGGCGTCAACCTCCAGCCAGATCAGCAGTCCCTCGTTGTAGTAATCCTCCGACCGCTGCCAGCTCGCCCACGGCTTGGGTCGCCGCGCCGAGAGGACCGGGTCGTTGGTCGTGTCGATCAGCGGCCGCCACTCTCGCCCGACGCGCTGCTGCATCCCCGCGGCCGTCTGGGCGATGATGTCGAGCGTCTGCTGCTTGGTCAGCAGGCCCGAGCGCGCGGACAGCACCGTGCCCCAGAACTGGGTCTGGCCCTCATAGACCCACAAGCCGCTGTCGCGCATCGGGGTGGCGAAGTCCGGCGTCCAGAGGTCGGCCGGGCGGCGGTGTTTGCCGTTCCAGCTGTGGGTCATCTCGTGCGGCAACAGCGTGCGGCGGCCGGGACCATCGGCCCAGTCGTCCGTGAAATACTCCGGATCGACGCCGTTCTCGGACGAGCGATGATGCTCCAGCCCAATGCCGCCCATCTCGTCGGTCAGCGCCAGCAGGAAGTCGTAATGGTCGAAGTGGTTGGCCCCGAACAAGGCCCGGGCCTCGCGCGCCAGCCGGCGGTGGGCCGCGATCTGATCGTCGGAGAAGGCGAGGTTCGCCTCCTCGTCGGCCACGATGTTGAGCGTCACGTCGTCGGTCAGCTTCACGCGGCGGAAGTGCGCGCCGGCGAACACGGGCGAGTCGACCAGCGTGTCGTAGTCCACCGTCTTGTAGGTGACGGTGGCACCGCTCGTGGCGTCGGGCCGCAACGCCGTGCCCGCCTGCCAGCCGGCCGGATAGGTGACGCTCGCCTGCACCGGGATCCGCCGGGTGAAATAGCCGGCGGGGTAGAGGGACACGAGCTCCCACTGGATGTTCATCATCGCCGGCGTCATCACGACGCGGCCCTGATCCTCGTCGACGGGCGAGACATACTGAAAGCGCGCGGTGACGGCGGTCGCACCGGCGGGCACCTCGAGGCGGAAGGCGAACACGTTCACCGGGTCGCGGGCCCAGGCGACCGGCCGGCCGTTGGCCTCGAACCGCACGCCCGCGATGTTGCTGATCTGCCCGCGCGGCGCGTGATTGCCGGGCAGCCATTCGGGCAGCAGCAGGACGAGCGGCCCCGCGCCCGCCACGGGGATGGTCTGCTCGACGGAGAACACGCCCTGGCGGGTGTCGGTCGCGTCCACCTTCAGGATCATGGTGCCGGGGTAGGGCACGTCGCGCGCTTCCGGCACCGCCGGTCCGAAGGGCGCGGTGGCGGCGGGCTGACTGTTGCCCGGGGGCTGGAGCTGGGCCGCCAGCGGCGTGGAGGCGAGGAGGAGGGCGAGGGCGGGCAGATGGCGCATGGTGTTCCCCTGTTGTTGGGGCGGGTTGTGGCGGAGAGGTTCGCTCACTTCAATCCTCCCCGAGCGAGCTTGGGGAGGAGTCCTGCTTAGCTCCCCTCCCTGCAAGGGAGGGGCTGGGGATGGGTGCGAGCCGCAGGCGAGCTCCCGAACGCCGACACAGGCTCGCCCCGGATCAAGTCCGGGGCATCGCCACCCACCCCCAACCCCTCCCTGGAAGGGAGGGGAGGTCTGATGTGGCACCGGCCCCTGCAATCCCCTAAGTCGCGGCCCATGACGACCACCCCGCACCCGGTCCGCGGCACTCAGGACATGATCGGCGAGGCCGCCGACCGCTTCCACGCCGTCGTCAACGGCTTCAAGCGCGTGCGCGATCTCTACGGTTTTGGCCGGGTCGAGGTGCCGGTGATCGAGCCCACCGCCGTCTTCGCCCGTTCGCTGGGCGAGACGACCGACGTGGTGTCAAAGGAGATGTACAGCTTCGAGGACCGCAGCGGCGACTCCGTGACTTTGCGCCCGGAGTTCACCGCCGGGATCATGCGCGCCTACCTCACCAACGGCTGGGCGCAGCACGCGCCGTTGAAGCTCGCCACCCACGGGCCGGTGTTCCGCTACGAGCGCCCGCAAAAGGGCCGCTATCGCCAGTTCCACCAGCTGGACGCGGAGATCATCGGCGCGGCCGAGGTCGCGGCCGACGTGGAGCTGCTGGCGATGGCCGACCAGTTGCTGACCGAGCTGGGCATCGCCGACGGCGTGACGTTGCAGCTCAACACCCTGGGCGATGCGGAGAGCCGCGACGCCTGGCGCGACGCGCTGGCCGAGCATTTTCGCGCGCACGCGGGCGATTTGGGGGAGGACAGTGTGCGGCGGTTGGGCGTCAATCCGCTCCGCATTCTGGACTCGAAAGACCCGCGCGACCGGCCGGTGGTGGAGAGCGCGCCGGAGATCGACGCCTTCCTGACGACGGAAGCCAGCGACCGCTTCGCCGAGCTGACCACCGGGCTTGACGCGGCCGGCGTGGCCTGGACGCGCAACCCCCGGCTGGTGCGTGGCCTCGATTATTACCGCCACGCCGCCTGGGAGTTCGTGACCGACCGGCTGGGCGCGCAGGGCACCGTGCTGGCGGGCGGGCGCTATGACGGGCTTGCGGAAGCTTTGGGCGGGCCGCCGACGCCGGGCGTGGGCTGGGCGGCGGGCATGGAGCGGCTGGCGATGCTGATGGACGTGCCCGCGCCACGCTCGGTCCGCGTCGCCGTGGTGCCGGTGGGGGCGGAGGCGCAGGCGGCGGCCACCCGGCTGCTGGCGGAGTTGCGCCGCGCCGGCGTGTCCGTCGACGCGCGCTTCGGCGGCAATCTGAAGAAGCGCATGGCGCACGCCAGCGAGGTCGGCGCGACCACCGCCGTCCTGATCGGCACCGACGAGCTGGCGCGCGGTGTCGCCACGGTGCGTGACCTCGCCACGGGCGAGCAGAGCGAGCGGCCGCTGGGCGGGCTGGCGGCCGAACTCTCCCGATGACCGAACTCCCCGCCGAGGCCGTGCGCGCGCTGATCGCGCGGGCCGATGAGATCGTGGGGCGGATGGGCGCGCCCGACCTTGACCCCGCCGACTACGTCCAGCTCTCCAAGGACCACGCCGAGCTGGAGCCGGTCGCCGCTCTCGCTCGCCGGCTGACCGCCGAACGCGCGGAGCGGGCCGAACTCGACGCGATGGCGGGCGACGCCGATCCCGAGATGCGCCGCATGGCCGTCGACGAATTGCGCGCTATCGCCGACCGGTCGGAGACCACCGAACGCGACCTCGCCCTCGCACTGGTCCCCAAGGACCGCGCCGACGCCAAGCCCGCCATCCTGGAAATCCGCGCCGGCACCGGCGGGGACGAGGCGGCGCTGTTCGCGGGCGACCTGTTCCGGATGTACCAGCGCTACGCCGAGGAGCGCGGCTGGCGGGTCGAGCCGATGGAGGCGAGCCCGGCCGAACTCGGCGGCTACAAGGAGGTCGTCGCCTCGGTCACCGGCCCCGGCGTCTTCGGCGCGCTGAAGTGGGAGAGCGGCGTCCATCGAGTCCAGCGCGTGCCCGCCACCGAATCCGGCGGCCGCATCCACACCTCGGCCGCGACCGTCGCGGTGCTGCCGGAGGCGGAGGAGGTCGACGTCGACATCGCCGATGGCGACCTGCGCATCGACATTTACCGTTCGTCCGGCGCGGGCGGCCAGCACGTCAACACGACCGACTCGGCCGTGCGCCTGACCCACCTGCCGACCGGCATCACGGTCGCCTGCCAGGACGGCCGCAGCCAGCACAAGAACAAGGCCAAGGCGATGACTATCCTGCGCTCGCGGCTCTACGAGCACGAGCGCGAGCGGGTGGACAGCGCGCGGGCGGGCGAGCGCCGCGCGATGGTCGGCTCCGGCGACCGCTCGCAGCGAATCCGCACCTACAACTACCCGCAAGGCCGCGTCACCGACCATCGCATCAACCTGACGCTGCACCGCCTCCCGGAAGTGATGGAGGGCAAGCTCGGCGAACTGATCGACGCGCTGGCGGTGGCCGACGAGGCGGAGCGGCTGGCGGCGCTGGACGTGGGGTGAACGTCTCCACCGTTCGGGCTGAGCCTGTCGAAGCCCTGCACTTCGTCCTGCGCTTAATCTCCAGAAGGACAGCACTTCGACAAGCTCAGGGCGAACGGGGGGTGCAAGCGCCATGACCCCCGGCCGACGCGCCGCTCTCGCGGACGCCGCCGCGCGCCTCGCCCCTGTCACCGACGACCCGCGCCTGGAGGCCGAGTGGCTGATGGCGCACGCCGCGAATGTTCCACGTGGAACAGTTTTGCTGGGCGGTGGCGAACCGGTCGGGTTCGACGCCCTGGTGGAGCGCCGCGCGGGCGGGGAGCCGCTCGCTTATGTGCTGGGCACCGCGCCGTTTCTCGACCTGGAGCTCGCGGTCGGCCCAGGCGCGCTGATCCCGCGCGCCGACACGGAGGCGCTGATCGAGGCGGCGTTCGTCGAACTGGCGCACCGGCCGCCCGCCCGCGTGCTGGACCTCGGCACCGGCACCGGCGCTCTCCTGTTCGTGGCGCTCGACCATTGGCGGCAGGCGACCGGCCTGGGCATCGACCGGTCGCCGGACGCGCTCGCCTGGGCGGAGCGCAACCGGGAGCGGTTCGGCCTCGCCGACCGCGCCGAACTGCGAGAGGGCGACTGGCTGGCGGAGGTCGACGAGCGCTTCGACCTGATCCTGTGCAACCCGCCCTATGTCGCCACCAACGATCCGGTCGGTGACGAGGTGCGCTGGGAGCCGGCGCAGGCGCTGTGGGCGGGCGCGGACGGGCTCGACGATCTGCGCCGCTTGTCGGCGACCCTGCGGCCGGCGATGGCAGAGGGGGGCGTGGCAATGATCGAGATCGGCTGGCGGCAGGAGGCGTCCGCGCGCGCGCTGTTCGAGGCGGCGGGCTTTGCCGTGGCGCTTCGCCATGACCGCGCGGGGCGCGACCGGGCGCTGCTGTTGCGCTGAGCGATCTTTGTTATTGCCATTCTTCTGCGACCCGCTAAGCTCGGGCCCGTGGATACCCGATTGCCGACCGCCTAGAGGCGCGATCCGGTCCGCACGACCCCGCTTCACCTGTCACCGGTCCATCAGCCGACCGGAAAACGAGCGAAGAGGAGGGCCACCGTGGCCGCCCGTGCGGGGTCCGGAGCCCGTCGTTCCCATGAAGGACAGACCGTACCGATGACCCGCTCAGCATGAACAACCGCCAGAACAACCGCCGGCGCGGCCGCACCCCCAACCCGCGCCAGACCGGCGGCGGGCGCGGTGCCGATCCCCAGAACCGGATCGACAACCGCACGCGCGGCAACGCCGTGCAGCTGCACGAGAAATACCGGAACATGGCCCGCGACGCCCAGACCAAGGGCGACCGGGTCGAGGCGGAATATTGGTGGCAGTTCGCCGACCACTATTACCGGGTGGTCGCCGACCAGCGCGCGCGGGCCGAAGAGCGCCAGGGCGGCGGCCGCTCCCAGCGCGACGAATGGCGCCAGCAGGCGGAGGACGACGGCGACCGCAGCCCACAGGGGGGGCGGGACGCGCCGGATGACGACGACGGCGACGACTGGCGCTCCGATGCGCGCGGCCGAGGCGGACAGCGCGACGGGCGCTCGGACGGTCAGCGCGGCGATGGACAAGACGGGGGCCGTGATGGCGCTCGTGACGAGGTCCGGCACAGTGGCCGCGACGCGGGGAGCAATGGCGGTCGGAACGACGGCCGCGAGGACGACCGGTCCTCCAACCGGCCCGTGCACGACCGCTCGGACGGCGCGGACGCCGGCGGGTCGCGCGACATGGCGTCGAACGGCTCGGGTCGAGGCCAGTCCGACGGCGCGGACCCGGACGACCAGCCCTCAGCTCCGCCTCATCGTCGCGCCGCCGCTCGTGGCGGCCAGCCGACCGAGGCGGCGGAGGCCGACGGCACCCAGCCGGTGACCCGCCCCCGCCGAGGACGCCCGCGCAAGGATGCGGGTGCCGCCGATGCATCGGACGGACGGGGAGCGGACGAGGGAGCGAATGGTGCCACCGGGGGTCTCGACAGCGACATCCTGCCCCCCTCGCTCACCGCCAGCGCGACGAGCGACGCCGCTCCCCCCAAACGCCGAGGCCGCCCGCGCAAGGTGGTGCCGGAAGAGGGCACCGAGGCGGCCTGAGCGAGGGGGGCCGCGTTAGTTTCGGCCATGCAAGCTTCTGATTCGGACGCGAGCTATCTCACTCCGGCCTTGAGTCGGGGTCCATCTGACTGTCCGGGCTCACTCCCGTCTGCACATGAGAAGCTGGACCCCGGGTCAAGCCTGGGGCGACGGTTGAAAAGAGAGTGGCTGCTTTCGACCCTATTCTGTTGAAAAACTCCTGCTTGCCTGTGGTGTGAAGCTCTGATTCAGTGGTGTCGGCGAGAGCGGGAGACGGGTCGATGATGGGCGAGCGAAC
>JAABUN010007118.1_pt1 | contig 12317 bp, 6 predicted proteins | sample 5559311 | NCBI WGS metagenome assembly JAABUN01 (sample SAMN10711877, study PRJNA513370) | rock metagenome | isolation source: Antarctica rocks | place: Antarctica: Victoria Land, Siegfried Peak sud | reverse complement strand
ATTGGAAGCGGGCGCAAGCCCCGCTCGAAACGAATTTCCGCAGTCTTCGATTCTACCCATGAAAATCCTCGTGCTTCACGGCCCCAATTTGAACCTGCTCGGCACGCGCGAGCCTGAAATCTACGGCGCGCTGAGTCTCGATGCCATCAACGAGCGCTTGCAACTGCTCGGCGAAGACCTCGGCGTCGAAGTCGAGACTTTGCAATCCAACCACGAAGGCGTTTTGCTCGATGCGCTGCACAAAAGCGAAGCGGGCGCCATCGTCTTGAATGCGGGCGCTTTCACCCACACTTCCTACGCGCTGCGCGACGCCATCGCCGCGATTCCGCGCCCGGTCATCGAAGTCCATCTTTCCAACGTCCATGCGCGCGAAAAATGGCGCCACACTTCGCTGATCGCCGAAGTTTGCGCCGGAACCATCAGCGGTCTGGGCATTTTGAGCTATGAATTAGGCTTTCGCGCCGCCGTCGAACTCGCTTCCCAATAAACCGATGAATTTTCCATTTCGCCTTCAAAACGCCGCCGCGCTTTTGCCCGCGCTCAAATGCGACGCGCTCGCCGTCACCCATCTCACCAACGTCCGTTACCTGTGCGGCTTTTCCGGCTCGGCGGGAATGCTTTTGCTTTTGCCAAATGAGGCGCATTTCATCACCGATTTCCGCTACCGCGACCAGGCGAAAAAACAGGTCGGCGAGGGTTGCAAAATCCACATCGCCGAGCGCGGTTTGTGGCGCGAAGCGGTCAAAACCATTAAAAAAGCGGGCGTTTCGCGCGTCGGCTTCGAGGCGCAGCACACTTCGGTCGCGGCGTGGCAGGAGATCGAAAAACTGCTCAAAAAAGACGCCAAAACTGTCGCCACCTCGCTCGCCATCGAAAATCTGCGACTTTTTAAAGACGCCGACGAACTCGACATCATCCGTCAGGCGGTGGCAATCGCCGACGAGACGATGCAGGAAGTTTTGGCGCAGTTGCACGCCGGACAAACCGAGCGCGAAGTCGCCACGCTCATCGAAAACGGCGCGCGCGCGCGCGGCGCGACCGGACTCAGCTTCGACACCATCGTCGCTTCGGGCGCGCGCAGCGCCTTGCCGCACGGCGTCGCGTCCGACAAGAAGTTGGAAAAGGGCGATCTGGTGACCATCGATATGGGCGCCAAATTCGAGGATTACTGCTCGGATATGACGCGAACCGTGTGTCTGGGGAAATCCGATGTAAGGCAGCGCGAAATCTACGAACTCACCTACCGCGCTCAGGTCGAGGCGTGTGAGGCGATTGCGCCCGGTTTAGGCTGCAAAGCGGCGGACAAAATCGCCCGCGACATCATCAGCGCTGCGGGCTACAAAAAGGAGTTCGGCCACGGTCTCGGTCACGGCGTTGGCATCGATATTCACGAAGCGCCGCGCTTGTCCAAACTCGGCAAAGGCAAGTTAGCGGCGGGTCAAATCGTGACGAGCGAACCGGGAATTTATCTCGCGGATTTCGGCGGCGTGCGGATCGAGGATATGCTGTTGGTGACCAGCGAGGGCGCGGAGATTTTGACGCAAACGCCCAAGCCCGCGACGCTTTTGGAGCTTTAAATGCGCCTGCTTTTCACTTCGCGAAACGTCGCCGAGGTCAATCTGCTACGCGGCTTGCTCGAAGCCGATGGCATCCCCTGCCAGACGCGCAACGAATACAATTCGACGATTTCCCTCGCGCTCGAATTCATGCCCGAACTTTACGTCGAGCGCGCCGCCGATTTCGAGGCCGCGCGACGGATTTTGGCGCGCTACCAATCGCCCTCGGATGCCGGGTTGGAAGCCTGGAAGTGCCCGCAGTGCGGCGAATGGATTGAACCGCAATTCGGCGCGTGCTGGAAATGCGATTACCAAATCGAGGAGGAAGCCCCTATCGAATAGAAAAACGCCCGCTTCAACCGAAGCGGGCGTTTCTTGTTTCAACTTGATTTAAAACGGCAAGCGCGACACGCTTTTGGAAAGCAGCGCGAGCGCGACCGCCGCCATGCCGATCAAACCCATTCCGCAGTAATAACCCGCGACCAGAACCGGCGTGAACGAGCGCCAATTCTCTTTGCCGTAGCGCTTTTGGAAGTAGTAGCGGCCCAGAATCGCGCCGATGAACTGCGGAATTGCGTAAGCGGGCAAAGTGTGGGTGCCGTTGACGAGGCCGTAAAAGGCCAGCACCGGCAAACCGCCGAGCAGAATCGCCGCATACGACAAAATCGCCGCGCCGCCGCCCGCCATGATGTAGGCGGGTCTAATCGCCTGCAACAGGAAGTTGTTTTCACCCTCGCGGTTGGCGGTCATCCACAAAGCGCTTTGCTGCGCGCTGATCGGCCAGAATTTGGCGGCAAAGGGATAACTCGCGGCGGGAATCGGCGAAAGTTTCCAGATGAAACTCCAAAACAGCAGCGAGCAGCCGAGCATGATCGGCAACATCAGCAGTTCGACCTTGATGATCGAGGTGAACTTGGTTTTGGTGAGTTCTACGGTGCGAAAATGGGTCGCCATGCCGCCGTGATCGGCGAGCGGAATCGGCGCGAACCAAATATCGACGTTGCGATAGCCCGCGAGCATAAAACTCGCTTCGCGGACATAGGGAATGGTGACGTTGGTGCCGGCCAGACCCGCCATGCGCGCGTTGATATAAGAGAAAATCGGCGTCCACACGAAACCGAAGAAAATCAAAATCCACAGCGGAAATCCGGGCACCAGATTGTGGCACATGAGGATATAGGCCGCGGTTCCCACCGCGAAAATCGCCAGCGAAATCCAGATCGGAATGTCGCCGCGACCAACGGGCGGCGTCAGGCTGGAAGTCACGCCCTGCCCTTTCTGAACGCGCGCTTTGAGCAGCGAGCGCGCCACGCTGAAAATACCGATCACGGCCACGACAAGCGAGGTGCCGATGCCAAAAGAGAGCCAGAAGTCGATGGAGTTGACGACCTGCGACTGCAACATATCGGTGCCCGACACCCAGTTTTTGAGGATGCCGTTGTTGTAGAGGATCGGGTTGGCGATCACGAAACAGCCAATCGAGGCGATGAAAGTGCCCACCACCACCGGCAAAGGCAGCAAAAATCCGATGAAAACCTGGCCCAGATCGGTGCCAAGGCCCGTTAAGGCGGCGGGCAAGATTTTCTGGGTGTTCGAGGTGTAGTCGATGAACGGCACCGACAAAATCGTGATCGGCTGCGCGAAAATCAGCCCGGTGACGGCGGGCAACAAAATATACATCGCGCCCCACCCGACGCCGATCATCGAGCCGATGGAGAAGATGCGCCAGCGCCAGCCTTCTTTTTGCGAACTCGATTCGGCGAGCGCTGTCGCGCCTTCGGCAGCAATCGGCGCGAGCGGAAAGGGCAGCTTTTCGACATCACTTGTGATGCGAAACAGGACATAACCTAAGCCCCACGAAGTCATGCGGCCAAACAACTGGTTGAACATCAGCAAACCGATGGCGGGCAGCCAGTCGGCGCTGAAAAAGGTGCGATTGAGCAAACCGGGCGTGTCGCCGGTGATGGCGGCCCACGGCGCATTGGCCAGACCCTGCGTGATGCCCAACTGATTGGCAATCGGGGTGTTGGCGACGTAGGAGTTCCAGATCAAGCTGGCGAACGGCCCGCCCGCAATCGCAATTCCGGCGACCTGTGTGGTCAGCGCCGCGCCGACGTAATAGAGCAGGTAAATTTCCTGTTTGCGGAGCGTTTGATAGGAGCGCCGCGCCACTTCCATGAAAAGGATGATGGTAACCCATTCGGCGGCTGGCCCCATGCCCTGCCCGGCGATGAGTCCGAGGTAAATCGAACCCGGCATCATGATGAAGCCGATAAAGAGCGCGCCGATCACGGTTTTCCAGGAAAACCCGTCGTAAAACTCGTCGTCGCCGCCCGAAACGTCGCTGTCGGGCGCGTCGGTCACCGGCGAGATATTGAGCGGCCCGGTCGGCCTTTCCAGTTTTTCTGCTTCAGTTAGGGGAGATAGTGCCATGACTCTTTGGGAGGTTGGAAGTTGAGAGGTTAGAAGATAGAGGTTAGAGGTTAGAATTGAGTTTTTCTAACCTCTAACTTCTATCTTCTAACCTCTCAAAATTACGCGACGACGGCGCCCGGCTCTTCGACCGGCACTTTTTGGCCGCTGAGATGGGCGCGGCCTCGCAAAATATATTCTTGCTGCTGGGCGGGCTTCACGGTGCGCCACACCAAAAGCTGTTTGCGAAGTTCGGTCATGAACTCGCGATTGACGCGTTTCCAGGCCGCGATTTCACCGCTGCGGCGCTCCAAACGGAGTTGCAACTCGTAAAGTCCCTCTTCCTGCGAAGGCAGCAAAATGATGTCGGTATCCTGCGAAACGCCCATATCGAAAGGCGCCAGCCAGGTTCGCATCGACAAGCGGTAGACCTCGATTTCCGGCGCCGCCGCGATGCTTTCCAGTTCGATGCGCCCGCCTTTGGGCGGCGTAGTCGGCATCACCGCGCTGTCGGTGCCACTGAGCGGCGCGGTCTCCGACGGCCTCGGCATCCGGCGCAGCGGGGTTTTCTTCACCGGTTTGCCGTTGACCATGCCGTTCGTCGCGGCTCCATTGACGCCGTTCAAAGCGTCGCCATGATCGCTGATGGCGGGATCGACGACGCCTTCGTTGAGTAAATCGACGGCCTCGGAGAGTTGCAAGCCGTTGAAATTCACTTTGTCGGTATAAAACTTTCCGACCGAAGTATCGGTGTGCTGCTCGAAGAAGTCCGCCAGAAACTGCGCCATACCCAGCGATTGCAGCCCCGAAACCGTGAAGGGGAACTGCAAACGCCACAAATCGCCGACCGGCTCGCCCAAATCTTTCTTTTCCGAATCGGGGTTCGCCAGTTTGGAGGCCGCATACGCCGGATAAAGCGTGGAAAGCAAAACCGTCATCATCACGATCAGCGTGGCAATCACGGCAGACGATGAAGAGTAATTGAGCGTGATGCCGGGCAGCAAATTGGTCGCAGTGATGATTTTGGCGGTGATTTGCGCGATCAAATAGCCGGAAATCGAACCCAAAACCGCGTAAACGATGGCTTCGGCGATGAAAAGCGTGGCGATGTGAATCGGCGCCAGTCCAATCGAGGAGTAAATGCCGATTTCGCGCGTGCGCTCGTAGACCGAACCGAGCATGGTGTTGGCGATAATCAGCGCCGCGATCAGAATCGGCACCGCCAGTGAAGCGAAACCTTCATAGGAAGTCGCTTCCACCGACGAATAGAGTTTCGAGGTGAGCTGTCCGCCGTTATTTTCGTCGGGCGTGGCGCCGAAAATACCCAGCGCGGCGCGCGACATCAAATCCTGCAATTCGCCCTGAGCGGCGCGCGCATCCTTGATTCCCACCGCAAACGAGCGCGTGGTGGCGCCCATATTCACCGCGGTTTGATAGGGCAAAATCAGCAGCGCGTTGGCGGGCATATGTTCGTAGTGCTGCACCTGCACTTCCGAGCCGGACGCGGCGGCGTTGCTGCCCGCGGTCTGGTTCTGGCGCGTCGAATCGCTGGCGTAATCGACGGGCGTGAACTCCTCGTTGTCGATGTCGCGCATATTCTCGGTCGATTGGCGGCCATACCATTTGCGGTCGTCAAAAACCCCGATCACGGTGAAAAGTTTGCCGGCGACCTGAATTTTCGAGCCAACCGCGTTTTCCAGCGTGAGTCCCAGCGGCGAGCCTTCCGGCTTTTTCACCTCGCCCGCCTTGGCATCCGGCGCCGCGGCGGCGCCTTCGGTGGGCGGCAGTTCGGCGGTTCTAGTTGCGGCATCGAGCAGCACGTCGCGCGGCAAAAGACACACATCGGTGTCGCCAGGCGCAAACCATCGGCCTCCGGGCAAGAGACTGGTGGCGACTGGCGAACCGATCTCGGCTTCCTGCGGCGTCATGCCCAGCAAAGCGGGCGCGTAATAGAAGTTGTTGGGCGCGGCGGCGTTGTTGACACGAAGTTGCAGCGGTTCGCCCTGATCGCGCGACAAATACCAGGCGCGCAGCGCCGGTTCGCCGAGTTTTTGCGCCGTGATCTCGTTGCGAAGCGAAGCCACCGTCACTTCGGGCATCGGACTCCAATCCGGGTTGCGAACCAGAAAGCCCTGATAAGCCGGAGCGCGCCCGTCACCGTAAGGCCGCGCGAAGTTGGCGATATTGGCCGTCACCGAAGTGAAAGACAGCACAGTAAAGGTCAGCAAAATCAGCGTGGTGCAGGTCAGCGCGGTGCGCGTCGGGCGGCGCCGCATATTGGCAACGCCCAGACTCAGCGCCGCGCCCAGCGCCGACAAACGGCCCATATCGGCATAGTGGACGCCCTGCTTCATGCGCTTGAGTTCCGCCTCGAACTTGGACTGCAAAAACACCGTGACCACGACCGTCAGCGCCAAAATCACGAACGCCAGCAAAATGATGAACGGCGTCGTCGCCAGTTCAAAGGCGGGATGGACAAAGCGAATCGCGGTAAAAACCGCCAGAAAGACCAGCGAAGTGCCGATGATTTGCTTGCGAACGTCGGGGAAGCCGAACAGAATCCGCTCCATGAAATAAGCGAAGGGCAGCAACAGCGCGAGGTAGAAGATGATGCCTTTGAGCACGTCCTGCGAAGTCGCCTCGACATCGGGATAAGCGCGCGATTCGAGTCCAAAAGCGCGGCGCGACTCACGATAAAACGTGTCGTATTGCTTGGCGGACAGTGCGGTGGCGGCCAACCTGAGCGAGCCGCCGGTTGGCGTGGCAATCGATTCCGTCGGGCAGTTGAAGGCGCCTTTTTCGCCCGGCGGACAGCCGGCGTCGCCGTGCAAAGCATCGACGCGCTCGTTGTTGATGCCAAAACTCTTCAAAAGCCGGATGCGCTGCTGGTCGAGCGTCCACAGATCGAGCGCGGTTTGATAGGCGATGTGCGGAATGCGGTTGGCGCCGCTCTCATTGAGCGCGGTAAATCCGGCGCCTTCATAGGAAATCGGCTGGGTTTTCAGATCGGGCGTTTCGGTGCGAAGCAAAACCAGGCGTTTGCCGAGCAGACCCGCCGCCATGATCAGTTTGAAACGCTGGTTTTCCTTGGAAAAAATCACCGCGATTGGCTCGATTTCGGCGACGCCGGGCGGCGAGTTGGGCCGTAAAAACGAGAACTCGACCGGGCTGGCGTCGGTTTTGGCGTCCAACACCGTCATTTCCTTCAAAACCGAGAAATAGCGCTGGTCGAGCGTGTCGAAAATCGTCACGGCGCGGGCGCTGAAGCAGATCAGCGAGACATCTTCGTTGACGCGGCGCAGTTTGTCGTCTTTATAGGTCAGCGTTGCCGTCGCTTTGTTGAACATCGGCGAAAAACGCTGGCGCTCCGAGCCGCGATCCGGCGCGAAAATCAGGTGCCCGTCGCGGTTGACCGAATAGGCCTCGAACTCGTAGTTGGGCGTGCCGCCGCCCTTGGCATCGCCGACGCGCGGGCCGATAAAGGTGAACTGCGACACCGCGTTGATGCCTTTGGCGGGTAAAGAATACTGGGCGCGCTCGATCATCACGCCGCGCACACCGGAATAGCTTTTGTTTTCCAGCGTCGAGCCGCCCATCCGATCCGAAACCACGGCGCCGAGCGCCTGCACGCCCGCGTTGCCGATTTGCGAATCGGGCAGCGGCGTGTCCGGCAAAAAGCTGGTGCCTTTGGCGACATCGCGGAAAATCGCGCGCCCGGTGACGAACCCGAAGTTCTTCGACAAAGTGCCCGTCGTCGGCAAAAGCGGCGCGTTTTTGGCATCGCCCTCGGCCACATCCGCGAGGGTGCGGCGCATCAGACCTTCGACCGAAACCACCTGCGCCGACAAATTGCCCATATCGAGCGCCGCGGCGGTATCGAACGGCGTGTCCTGCAAAAGCCGCACGTCATTGGCGGTGGCAAACGAAATTCCCGGCAGGGACGCCATCGTCGCGGCCTCGGAATCGAGCGCGATTTGCGAGGGCAAATAGGAGCGCCAGGTGCGGCCTTCGCGCCCGGTGATGCCATCGACAAACGCTTCTTCAATCGGCACTTTGCGCTTGTCGGCTTCTTCCTGCGCGTAAACCCCGACCGATTTGGCGAGGTTGGCGAACTGGTTGAGCAGAATGTTTTCCGAACCCACCGTCATCTGGTTGTAAAACCACGATTTGGCGAACATCCCCACGGTTGGCGTGCGCGAAGTCAAATCCAGGCCAATAAAAGCGCGATAGGACGCGATTTCGGCTTTTTTGGCTTCGTCGGCTTTGCCGTCGCGGTCGATGACGTGATCGGCGAGGAAATTTCGCACTCCCGCGAGCGCGAGATGGTGCGAACCGTTGGCGACAAACAAGATGTTGTAAGCGGGTGGATTCGCCTTGAAGCGGCGCGCGATTTCGAGCAGCGCGGCCATGTTGCCCGCTGCTTCGGCGCCGGGCGCGAGGTCGGGAACCACCGACATCGAGTCGTAATAGGCCGAAACGACAACGGTGTCGGCGACGGGTTTGGCCTTGTCTTTGGCGGCGGGCGGGTTTTTGCCGCGCAAAAAGCCGAGGACATTCGCCACTTTGACGCGTTTCCACTCCACCAGCGATTTCAGCGTCGCGCTTTGGCCGTTGGAAGCGCGCAGCGCCTCGGCGACGGCGCCGCGCGCATAGAAGCGCGGGATTTCGACCGGCAAATAGGTGAATTTGCGCTCGGCCTGGCCGCGGTCGGTGCCCTTTGGCTCCAGAAAAACGATGGCTTTGGCGCCCAGGTCGGCGGCGGTGATCCAGTTCATCCCCGAATTGAAATCGAGCGCGACAATCGAGCCTTCGACGCTTTGCCCGTTGAAATCGACGGCGCGGCCCTGCCCGCCATACACGATTGGCCCGGAAAGTCCGGCCAGGGGCGTGGTCGAGGCAACCACGTGGTTGGGATAAATCGGCGCGACTTCGAGCGCGCGCCCGCCGAGCGTCAAACTGGCGCTCTGGGTGACGGGCGCGGTGATGAAATCTTCATCGGCGCGCACGTTTTGCAAACCGATTTGCTTGAAACGCGCTTCGACCAGAGCAGCGGCGGCGCGGTTGCCGGGCGTGCCGGGCACGCGCGAGGGAAAAGCCGTGAGCGCCGAAATATCAGCGCTCAGGCGACTTGTCACCTCGTTATTTTGAGCGAAAGTCGGAGTCGCACAGGCGACCAGAAGCGAAAACAGAGCAGAAAAAGAGCGGCGGGGACAACGCATGCAGCGAAACCTCGAAAAAGGGAAATCCAATGACAGAAAACGCCAAACTGAGGCGCCAAGGCGCTTTGATGGGGCGAAATCAGGCAGGGGCACGAACACATATTAACATAAAAGGGGTTTTTCGCCCCCGCTTTTGAGCCGTTTGACGCTCCCACGTCGCCCATTCTTTGCCGGTGTTGCCAGCCTCTCACACTATGACCCAACTCGAAAATTACCTGCAAAACCTGCAACGCTTCGGCATTCAGCCCGGTTTGGAGCGCGTTCGCGCCTTATTAAAGAGCGCTGGAGACCCGCAACTCCAATATCCCACCCTACTGGTCGGCGGCACCAACGGCAAAGGCTCGACCTGCGAATTCGCCGCGCGACTTCTGGCGCAAAACGGGCGAAAAATCGGCCTTTACACCTCGCCGCACCTCTACAATTGGAACGAACGCATCCGCATTCTGCCGGGCGCGGGCCTTTTCGAAGGCGCGATCTCCGACGCCGATTTGGACACGCTTTTGGGCGATGCCAAACCGCACATCGAAGCCGTCGCCGCGACTTTAGGCCAGCCGACCGAGTTCGAGGTCGTGACTTTTCTCGGATTCTGGCACTTCGCGCGTCAAAAAGTCGATGCGGCCGTGATCGAAGTCGGACTCGGCGGCAAATGGGACGCGACCAACGTTTGCGAGCCGCTGGTTTCGGTGGTGACGCACGTCGCGCTCGATCACATGGACAGATTGGGCAACACGTTGGAGGAAATCGCGGCGGATAAAGTCGAAATCGCGCGGGCAGGACGGCCTTTTCTTACCGGAGAACACAAAGAGAGTGTTTTGGAAGTTCTTCGCGCTCACTGTGAAACAATTGGAGCTGATTTCATCAAGTCCAACCTGAAAATGCCCACTTTTCAAGAACAGAATCGGGTCTTTGCCATGCGCGTGGCTCACCAATTTAAAAAGCATATGCGGTGGTCGATTCCAGATCTGCCGCCTAACATAGGGTTTGGAGTGCCAGGTCGTTTTGAAGAGATCGCCCCATCGCCGCAAGTCATCATCGACGGCGCCAATAACCCCGACGGAGCGCAAAGTGTCGCCTCTGAATTGAAGCGCCGGAAGATTCAGCCCCACAACCTCATTCTCGTTTTAGGCATTCTCGCCGATAAAGATTTCGCCCAAATGACGCAAATTCTCGCGCCGCTCGCCAAAACCGTCATTGCTACGCAATCCAACTCGCCGCGCGCCGCTGCCGCATCGCAAATCGCCGCAATCGCGCGAAATTTCTGCTCGAATGTTGAAGCAATCACGCCCGTTGCCGCCGCCGTCGCGCGCGCCAAACTTTTGGCGCAAAACGGCGACACGATCTTAGTGACCGGATCCTTCACCACCATCGCCGAAGTGCCGCGCGACTCTCTACCCCAACAACCATGAAAATTTGTCCTCTCTTTCTCACTCTCGCCGCTTTGATTTCGCTCTCGCCCGCCCGCGCTCAGGTCGATTCCGACACGCGCAAGCCGAGCGCGCTCAAAAAAGTCGCGCGCTTCACCACGCTCGTCTCAAATCACAAAAACCTCACCGCCAAAGTCATTTATCCGACTTTTCGCGCCCGCACGCGCCTCGCGCGCTACGCCAACGCGCGGATTCGCGCCGCAGTCGCGCCGCCTTATCGCGCCTGGGTCAAGGAAAACACCGCTCAGGCCGCCACTTCGTCCCTGCCCTACGACTACCAGGTCGCGCCCGACCCCGCGTTTTTCTCCACCCCGCGCCTCATCTCCACGCTCCTCAACCTTTACCAGTTCACCGGCGGCGCGCACGGCATGAGCGTGATGTCTCCGCTCAATTTCGGAATCGTCGCGGGGAAACCCAAAACTCTCGTGCTGGGCGATTTTTTCCGGCCCGGCACGCCTTACCGCAAAGCGGTCGAGTCGCAAATCTTCGCCAAACTCCGCAAAAATCCGAGCGCCGACTGGGTGCATGACGGCAGTGTCAAAACGCTGGAAACCGCGCAATTCAACAACTTCGTCGTCGAGCGCGACGGTTTGCGCTGGCTTTTCAATCAATACGAAATGGGCAGCTACGCATCGGGCCAGTTCGAGGTCAAATTGTCGGTCAAAGAACTGGAGCCGAATTTCCGCCGCGAGATGCTGCGATAGAAAAAGAAAAAGGCGGCCTTGTGCCGCCTTTTTCTCAACTCACCCGCCCGCCTCGCGCCGTTTCCTCTCTTCGCCTTTTTGATGCGCGGTGCCGCCATGCACTTCGCGCTGGTGCTGGGTTTCGGCTTCGAACGGCTCGGTGTGAACCATCACGTCGAGATTGGGCAAAACGCGGCGGATTTCGTCTTCGATTTGCTCGCCGATGTCGTGCGCGGCGCGAAAACTCAGGTGATCGTCGAGCAGAATATGCACGTCGGCGAGCCGGACGCTACCCGCCTGTCGGGTGCGGAGTTTGTGAAAGCCCAGCACGCGCGGCTCGGCTTCCAAAACAGCGCGGATTTGCAGTTCTTCCGAACCGGGCAGACTTTCATCGAGCAAAGGCCGCAAGGTATCCCGCAAAAGATGAAGCGCCGCCGAAAACGAGAAAATCGTCATAATGGCGGCGAAAAGCGGGTCGAGTCGCGCGTTCTGGAAGAGGTGCGTCGCGGTCAAACCGCCCAAAACGCCCGCGCAGCTCCACAAATCGCCGCGCAAATGGACGCCCTCGGCGCGCAGCGCCGCCGATTCGGTCGCTTCGGCGACGCGAAAAATACGCCGCGAAACCCATAAATTGACGCCAATCGAGACCAGAATCGCCGCGATGCCCCAATCGACGCGCGGCATTTCGGGATGTTGCCATCTCGACCACGCCGCCGCCCAGATGCCGCCAATCGAGCCGAGAACGAGGGTCATTTGCACCAGCGCCATCAGGTTTTCGAATTTGCCGTGACCATAAGGATGCGCTTCGTCGGGCGGCGCCGCCGCTGCTTTAACGACGTATAAAATCATCGCCGAAGCGAAAACATCGAGCAAAGACTGAATCCCCTCCGCCAAAACCGAAAGCGACCCCGATTGGAGACCCGCGCCGACTTTGATCGCCACCAAAAACACGTTGGCGCCCAGCGACAGCCGCGCCGCCTGTTGCTGCGCCTCGAATTGAAGGGGAGAAGAAGTCGCCATAAG
>JAABUN010007117.1_pt1 | contig 12318 bp, 9 predicted proteins | sample 5559311 | NCBI WGS metagenome assembly JAABUN01 (sample SAMN10711877, study PRJNA513370) | rock metagenome | isolation source: Antarctica rocks | place: Antarctica: Victoria Land, Siegfried Peak sud | reverse complement strand
TCGTCACCGGGGTCAGCGGTCACGGGCAGGGCCACGAGACGGCCTGGAGCCAGATCGTCGCCGATCAGCTCGGGGTGGCGTTCGAGGACGTCGAGGTGCTGCACGGTGACACCCAGGTCTCGCCCAGGGGCCTGGACACCTACGGGTCGCGCTCCCTTGTGGTCGGTGGGATCGCCGTGGTCAAGGCCGCGGAGAAGGTGATCGAGAAGGCGAGACCGATCGCCGCCCACCTGCTCGAGGCCGACGCCGGCGACGTCGAGTTCGCCGACGGGCGGTTCAGCGTCAGGGGCACCGACAAGGGCATGGCGATCGGGGAGATCGCGCTCGCGGTCTTCACCGCACACAACATGCCGGACGGAGTGGAGCCCACGCTCGACTCCGAGGCCACCTTCGACCCGGAGAACTTCTCCTTCCCGCACGGCACCCACCTGTGCGCGATGGAGGTCGACACCGAGACGGGACTGTGCACGATCCGTTCCTACGTCGCGGTGGACGACGTCGGCAACGTGGTGAACCCGCTCATCGTCGAGGGGCAGGTGCACGGTGGCCTCGCCCAAGGCATCTCCCAGGCCCTGTTCGAGGAGGCCGTCCACGACGACCAGGGGACGTTGAGCACCGCGACGTTCGTGGACTACCTGCTGCCCACCGCGGCGGACCTGCCGAGCTTCACCACCGACCGCACGACCACGGCCGCGACCTCGAACCCGCTGGGGGTCAAGGGGGTCGGCGAGGCAGGGGCCATCGCCTCCACCCCCGCAGTGGTCAACGCCGCGCTGGACGCGCTGCGGCACCTGGGGGTCACCGACATCGAGATGCCGCTGTCTCCGCAACGGGTGTGGAAGGCACTGCAGGGCGCTGGCACCGCGGGAGCTCACGGAGAGGACCCCGCCGTGGGGTCGCACTGGCCAGAGCCTGTGCAATCAGCGGGCATAGAACCCACCGGGCAGCGCGCAGAGGACGCTCGCGACCCTGAGCCCACTTCAGACGCAGACCAGCCTGCCCCCAATTCAGACGCAGACCAGCCTGAGCCCACTTCAGACGCAGACCAGGGAGAGCGGTCATGATCCCCGCAGCCTTTGACTACGTGGCCCCCACCAGTCTCGACGAAGCACTGGCAGCCCTGGCCGAGGCGGTGAGCGCGGGCATCGACGTCAAGGTGCTGGGCGGGGGGCAGAGCCTGCTGCCGGTGCTGCGGTTGCGGATGGCGGCGCCCGAGCTGGTGGTGGACCTGAACCGGGTGGCGGACCTGCGCGGCGTGCGCGAGGACGGCGACCAGCTGGCGATCGGCGCCATGACGACCCACGACTCCATGGCCAAGGACCCGCTGGTGCGCCAGCACGCACTGCTGCTGTCGTTGGCCGCCGAGACGGTCGCCGATCCGCAGGTGCGCCACCGCGGCACCTTCGGGGGCGCGCTGGTGCACGCCGACCCTGCCGGGGACATGCCGGCTCCGGCGCTGGCGCTGGATGCCGAGATGGTCATCGCCGGCCCGGGTGGACGCAGGACCGTCCCTGCCGCCGAGTTCTTCGAAGGGCTCTTCAGCACCGCCGTGGGCGAGGACGAGATGCTGATCGAGATACGCGTTCCCCGGCACACCGGGTGGGGGGCCGAGTACCAGAAGTTCAACAGGGTCGCCCACTCCTGGTCGATCGTCGCGGTCGCCGCCGCGGTGCGGGTCGAGGGCGGCACCATCGCCGAGGCCAAGGTCGCCCTGACCAACATGGGGTCGGTACCGCTACGGGCCGGTGCCGTCGAGCAGGCTCTGGTCGGGCAGCCCGCGACCGCGCAGGCCATCAAGCAGGCCACTGCTACCGCCGGACACGGGACCGAACCCCCATCTGACGCCAACGCGGACGCGGACTTCCGCCGCCATCTCGCCGGGGTGCTCACCGGTCGCGCCGTGCTGGCCGCTGCGGGAGGCTGAGCGGATGGACCTGCACCACGAGTTCGTCGTCCCGCTAGGCATCGAGGAGGCGTGGGAGGCCTTCAACGACCTGGCGCGAATAGGACCAGCCTTCCCCGGTGCGTCTGTCACGGGCGTGGACGGGGACGACTTCAGCGGCGCCGCCAAGGTGAAGCTCGGACCGATCTCGTTGCAGTACATGGGGACGGGCACGTTCCTGGAGCGCGACGAGGCGGGCAAACGTGCCGTGATCGAGGCCTCGGGTCAGGACAGGCGAGGCAACGGGACTGCTGGCGCAACGGTCACCGCCGCGCTGAAGGAGGAGGGGCCGGGCCAGACGCGGGTGCTGCTGGACACGCAGCTGCGGATCACCGGCCGGCCGGCGCAGTTCGGTCGAGGCGTGATCCAGGAGGTCGGGAGCAAGATCATCGACCAGTTCGCGAAGAACCTGACGACCTTGCTGTCGAGCGGGGCGAGGCCCGGTCCGCGGCCGGCGACGCCGATGGGCTCCGTGGCCACCAGCAGTGCGGCGACAACCACACCTCAGCAAGGTCAGGAGGCAGCCGAGTCCACTGCGTCGTCCCTGGATGCTGCGCCTGTGTTGGATGCTGTGCCTGGCGCTGCCGCACCTGGGCCGGCTGCCCCTCCAGGTCAGAGGTGGACCATGCCCACGCCGGCGCAGCTGGTGCAGGCGCTGGACCTGGGCTCGGCAGACGTACGCTCGATCATCCTGCGCTCGGTCGCCGGAACGGCCGCGGCCCGCAGCTCCCGCGTCACCGTGGTGGCCTGCGTGACGACCGCGGTCGTCACCGCGGTCGTCACCGCGGTCGTCACCGCGGTCGTCACGGCTGAAGTCACCGCAGGAGTCACTGCGGTGCTGACGCGGCGGCTGTCCCGCCGCCGCGGCTGAGGGTCAGCGGCTGGAGGGGTCAGCAGTTGGAGGGGTCAGCGGGTGAACATGCGGGCGTTGGCCTGCTCCGCGTCGGCGTAGGTGGTCGCCGCAGCCGCCAGGGCGTTGCTCACCTGCTCGAGCGAGGCCTTCACCCGCTCCTGCGTGGCGCGCCAGTCCTCCACGACCACCTGGAACTGGCTGGCCGCCTGGCCCTTCCAGCTTCCCTGCAGGTCGAGCAGGTTCCGCATCATGCGATCCACCTCGGCGCTGATCGTTCCGACCGACCCCCGCACCGCGGTGCTGGCGGTGCTGACTTGTGCGCTGTCGACTTCGAAGCGGCTCATCATGACTCCTCTGTGTGGGCGCGACTCCTGGACGGGTGCACGCTGTATTCAGAGACTAAACAGTGTCAAACGGCCTCAAACGAGTTATACACAGCCGCCGCTGTTCAGGTGCAGAAGTTCGGCACGCAAGTTGAACAGGGCCCGGTCCGCCCACAGCCGGTGGCCGGCTCGGGTGCTGAAGAGCGGCCCGTCCGGGTGGGTGTCGTGCTCCGCCCTGGCAAGCAGCCGCCGCAGCACGGCAGCCCGGCCGGCCACGAAGGAGATGTCGTCGAGGAAGCAGTACTCACGACGCACACCTTCGGTGTACCGCGCGTAGCGTTCCGGTCCGGACGCCAGGACGGCCAGGTCGGCGTCGCACAGGGCAGCCGCCTCTGCGTCCCCCGCGCCGGGCTCGTGTCGCTCGGTGACGCGCACCAGCTCGGCGACCCGCGCTGCCGACGACGCGGGCGCACCGACGTCGATCAGCACTAGCACCGCAAGGTCGGCACTGGCCTGCTCGTCGCTCGGCGTAACGTGCTCGTCGCTCGACGAGCCATGGCCTTCGCTGCGCCCGGTGTAGACAGCGTCGTGGAACCACGCCGCCAGCACGGTCGGAGCGCTCATGACGCCCAGCAGCTCGAGGTGGAGGAGCACCTCATCCAAGTGCTCCAGGTCGTGGTAGCCGCGCTCGGGGCCACCCCAACGCTGCTCCAGGTCGGCCGCCGCCGCAGCCAGCGCAGCGTGGGCAGCGCCAGCCCCGAGTGCACTGCAAGCGGCGACGAAACCCGCGCGGCGGGTGCTCACCGTCCGAGCTCGTGGGGCAGGTCGTGGCGGTGCACCACGGTCAGGGCGGACACGGCTCGGGTGAGCACCACATACAGCCGGCGCAGGCCGGTGACACGGTCGTGCTCGGCCGCCACGATCGTGGCGGGTTCGACGACCACGACCCGGTCGAACTCCAGACCCTTGGCCAACGTGGCCGGGACCAAGTGCAGCCGGTGCGCCGCGGCGTCGTGGTCCGTGCTCGTTGCCGTGACCGAGCGCGTGCCCAGATGCACCGGTTCCAGGCCATCGCCACGCAGGGCGCAGTGGGCCGCGTCGGCGTCGGCGTCCGCCACGACCAGGCCGACCGTCCCGGGCTCCTCGAGCAGCAGGCGCGTCTGTGCCAGCACCTGCGGCCAGAGGTCCTCGGCGGCCGGCACCCTCAGCACCTGGGCGCTGCCGGGATCGGCTCGCACCGAGACCGGTGGCTCCAGGCCCGCTGCGATGGTCGCCAGCAGCGGCGCGGCGAGGTCGATCACCGCCGAGGGGACGCGGAAGCCCCGCGTCAGCACCTCGATGTGGGCTGTGCTCTGGCCCAGGTGGGCCAGGGCGGTGAGCCAGTCCGCGCTGGCCCACGGCGTCGTGCCCTGAGCGACATCGCCCAGCACGGTCACCGAGGCGGTGCTGGCCCGACGGCCCACCGCCCGCAGCTGCATCGCCGACAGGTCCTGGGCCTCGTCCAGGATGACGTGACCCAGGCTCGGTGTCCGTATCAGCAGGTCGGCCACCTCGTCCGCCATCACCTGGTCAGCGGGCGACCACAGCGCCGTGCGTGCGCTGCGTGGCGCCTTCGACCAGGCCAGCAGCGCCTGCTCCTCGTCACTCAGGATGCCCAGCGCGCAGGCGGCAAGGTGCTCGCGGTCGCCGAGCAGGCGCGCCAGCACCGCGGCGGGGGTCAGCGCAGGCCAGTGGGCGCCCAGCCATGCCTTGACCTCCCTGCTGCGGGCGACGGCATCCTGCACCCTGTCGTCGGGGGAGTCACCGGATCGTTCCATCTGTACCAGCACGGCGTGCGAGATGCGTTGTGCCGCCAGCGTCCTGGCCGCCGAGTACCGCACACCGCGCTGGGACAGCTCGGTGACGATGTCAGCCAGCACGTACCCGGGCACCCGCCACCGGCGAACGCCGCGCGGCAGCACCAGCGCCTGGTCCTGCAGCGAGCCGGGGTCCAGGTGTCCCCACACGGCCCGGTGCAGCAGCGTGGCCATCCGGGAGTCGCCCTTCAGCATCGACACGGGCACCGGCTCGTCCGACCGGCTCAGCGAGAGCGCCGCAGCGGACCGGGTCAGCTGCTCCACCGTGGTGTGCTGCACGGAGATCTCACCCAGCGCTGGCAGGACCGCGCCGACGTGCTCGAGGAAGGTCTCGCTCGGGCCGACCACCAGGACGCCGCTGCGAGCCAGGCGCTCGCCGTAGGCGTACAGCAGCCAGGCTGCCCGGTGCAGCCCGACGGCGGTCTTGCCCGTCCCTGGCGCCCCCTGCACACACACCGAGGTGCTGAGGTCGGCGCGGACGATCTGGTCCTGCTCGGGCTGGATCGTCGCGACGATGTCGCGCATCGGACCGACCCGAGGACGCTCGATCTCACGGGCGAGGATGCTGCTGTGCGGCGCTGCGCCGCCCTTCTCGTCGGGCACCGGCGCACCCGCGACGACCTCGTCCTCGAAGCCTGTCAGCCGACCGTCGTCCACGCCGAAACGTCGTCGCGTCGCCACGCCCATGGGATCGCCGGGGCCGGCACGGTAGAAGGCGCGCGAGACCTCCGCCCTCCAGTCGACGACCACCGGGTCGCCGGCCGCGTCCGCCACGTGCCGGCGCCCGACGTACCAGCGTTCGCCGCCCAGGTGGTCGGTGCGGCCGAAGAACAAGGTGGATGCCGGGTCGTCCGTCAGCGAGCGGACCCGCGCGGCGAGGGCGGAGGCGAGCACCTCGTCGCTGATCCGGTCCCCGGCCTGGACCGTCAGGGTGGCGGTGCGTTCGCGCATCCGGGTCAGTTCGGTGCGGGCACGGTCCAGGTAGGCCTGCTCGGTCGCCAGCTCGTCTGTTGCGCTTGTGTCCGGTGCGGTGGTGGCGGGTGGGGTGGTGGCGGGCACGCGGGACCCCCTCAGGACAGCCTCGGGAAGGGGCACCAGCATAGGGTGCGGGCTCAGTTCTCCGGGCGGGTGCCGAGCTGCACCGGGACGTCCCGCAGGCGACCGTCCCGGACCACCGACAGCGTCGCTGCGTCGCCGGGTGCGCGCTCGCGGACCTGCGCCGTCAGGGACAGCGAGCCTGCGACCTGCTCGCCGTCGACCGAGACGATCATGTCCTGCGGTTGCAGGCCTGCATCCTCGGCGGGCGTTCCGGCGGTGACGTCGACGACCGCCGCCCCCTGCCGGGTGGCACCGTCCGCAGTGGCAGAGCCGTCGTTGAGCTGCACGCCCAGCCAGGCATGGCTGGCCTTGCCGGTCTCGATCAGCTCGTCCGCGATGCGCCGCGCCTCGTTGACCGGTATGGCGAAGCCGAGCCCGATGCTCCCTGCCTGGCCGGAGCTGCCCATGCTGGCGATGGAGGAGGGGATGCCGACCAGGGAGCCGGTGGCGTCGACCAGCGCGCCCCCGGAGTTCCCGGGGTTGACGGCGGCGTCGGTCTGGATGGCGTTGGTGACCACCGGCTCCGAGCCGGCTACGTCCTGTTGGCCACCGGTCGTCACGGGCCGGTCCGTGGTCGAGACGATGCCGGTGGTGACGGAGTTGGACAGGCCGAGCGGGTTGCCGACAGCCATGACCCCCTGCCCGGCAACCACGCTGTCGGAGTCTCCGAGCGCCACCGGCACGAGGTCGTCGGGGGCGTCGGTGATCTGCAACACCGCGAGGTCGGTGGCCGGGTCCAGGCCCACCACCTCGATGTCGCTGAACACCCTGCCGTCGGCCAGCACCACCTGCACCTGCGCCCCGGAGCCGGCACCGGTGACGACGTGGTTGTTGGTCAGGATGTGCCCGCGCTCGTCCAGGACCACCCCCGAACCCTGACCCTGGCCACCTTGCCCAGCCACCTGGATGCTCACGACGCTGGGGGAGACGGTCCGCGCCACGGCGGTCCAGTCGACGGCGTCCGTGCCGAGAGCCAGCGGGGCGCGGTCTGCTGCGGAGGACGCCACTGCAGGGGTCGGCGAAGGACTGTCCTCGAGCGCCAGCACACCGCCCGCGGTCAGGCCACTGGCCAGGACGGCCGAGCCGAGGCTGGCCAGCACGATCGCGCCCCAGCCTGGCCGGCGCTGCGCGGGCAGCGGTACGGGCGCGGGGTCGTGCCATGCCGGGAGCGGCGCGAAGTCCTGGTGGCTGGGCCGGGCCGGGTCAGGCCAGGCACCGGCAGGGTGCTGCTGGGTCGGGTTTCCGTTCACCGTCACGGGTCATCACCTTTGCGTCTCGAGGAGCGATGACCTCAGTGAAGCGCGGTCTGCTGCGACGTGCCTGGGTCCCGGCTGGGAAGGGCCTGTGAACCGGGCAGCTCGATCTCCAGCGTCGCGCCACCCCCGGGGGTCTGCAGCACCCGGGCGCTACCTGCGTGTGCGTGCACGATGGCATGCACGATGGCCAGGCCGAGGCCCGAGCCGCCGCTGCTCCGTGTGCGAGAGGCGTCAGCCCGGAAGAAGCGTTCGAAGACGCGCGGCGCCAGCTCCGCCGGGATGCCCGGTCCGTGGTCGACCACCTGGCAGACGGCCGCGTCCCCTCGCCGACCGACGGCGAGCTCGATGGGTGAGCCCGCTGGGGTGTGGCGGACGGCGTTCGCCAGCAGGTTGGTGACCACCTGTCGCAGCTGCCCCTCGCTCCCTGTGATGAGTGCGCTGCCAGGTGCGGGAGAACCATCCAGACCGGTCACCGTGACGAGGCGGTCAGGGGCCAACGCCCGCGCGTCGTGAGCGGCATCCACCACCAGCACGAGCAGGTCCACCTTCTCCCGCTCAAGGGGCCTCTGCTCGTCCAGCCGGGCCAGGGCCAGGAGGTCCTCGACCAGGGCGCCCATCCGGGTCGACTCGTCCTCAATCCGTCGGAAGGTGTGCGCGACGTCCTGCGGGGTGCTGACCGCGCCCATCCGGTGCAGCTCAGCGAAGCCGCGCAGAGTGGCCAGCGGTGTTCGCAGCTCGTGGCTGGCGTCGCCGATGAAGCGGCGCATGCGCTGCTCGGAGGCCTCGCGGGCGTCCAGCGTCGTCTCGATCCTGTCCAGCATCGCGTTGACGGAGTGGCCGAGCCGGCCGACCTCGGTCTGCGGCGCCTGGGGCACAACCCGCCGAGAGGTATCGCCTGCCCCGAAGGCCGTCGTGACGGACTGCACCTCGCGCAGCGGTCGGAATGCCCGGCCGACGGCGAACCAGCCGATGAGCAGCAGCAGCCCCAGCAGCACCACCGCCAGCACCAGGAAGCGGGCCAGCACCGTTTGCAGCGTGGACTGGACATCACGCATCGGCAGCGCGATCACCGCGGCGCCGACGCCGAGGTCGCGGTCACTGACCGGCACGACGATCGCGCGCCAGGGGTCGCCGTCCTGACCGGTCACGGTGACCAGCTCTCGGTCTGCCTCCTGCGCAGCCGCGTGCGTCAGGTGCGGCAGCTGCGGCAGGCCGTAGTCGGCACGGTCGTAGAACGGTCCGAGCCGGCGACCGTCGTCGAAGCCCACCAGGACGACGAAGCTGCTCGGCAGCGGGTCGCCCCCTGGTCCGTGCCGAACGGCGTTGCTGCTGTCGTCTGAGCGCAGCCCGTTCAGCATCGTCGGGAACGCCTGGCGGCTGGCCACGGCCATCAGCTGCTCGTCCACCCGAGCCTGCAGCTGGCCGCGCAGCGAGGTCAGCGTCAGGGCGCCGGCCGCCACCAGCGCGAGCGCCAGCAGCCCGGCCACGACGGCCAGCAGTCGGGCACGCAGCGACAGACGGTCTGCGGGCGCCTCGCCGGTCACAGCACCGCAGGCGGCAGCCGCAGCACGTACCCCACCCCTCGTCGGGTGTGGATCAGGGGGGGAGGAGGGGTGTCCTGGCCGGGACCAGGGGCGTCGACCTTGCGCCGCAGGTAGGAGATGTAGGACTCCACGATGCCGGCCTCCCCGTTGAAGTCGTAGTTCCAGACGTGGTCCAGGATCTGGGACTTGGACAGCACCCGGTTGGGATTGAGCATCAGGTAGCGCAGCAGCTTGAACTCCGTCGGTGACAGGTCGATCTCACGCCCTGACCTGCGGACCTCGTGGCAGTCCTCGTCGAGCTCGAGGTCGTCGAAGACGAGGCGTCCCTCGGCGGTGTCGGCACCAGCGCCGGTGCGGCGCAGCACGGCCCGGATGCGAGCCACCACCTCCTCCAGGCTGAAGGGTTTGGTGACGTAGTCGTCGCCGCCCACCGTCAGCCCTGCCACCCGGTCCGCGACGTCGTCCTTGGCGGTGAGGAACAGGACCGGGGTGTCGCGCCCGCGTTCGCGCAGCCGGCGGGTCACCGCGAACCCGTCCAGCCCGGGCATCATCACGTCCAGCACCAGCAGGTCCGGACGGAGCTTCTCGGCCAGAACCAGCGCCTCCTCGCCGTCTGCGGCCGTATGCACCTCGAAGCCGGCGAAGCGCAGCGACGTGGAGAGCAGCTCGCGGATGTTCGGCTCGTCGTCCACCACCAGCAACCTGGCCTCCGGTGTCATCCTGCTCATGGCCCTATGGTGCCCTGCCAGTCTGGGAGCTGGCTGGACGTCGGCGCTCAGGTGGCTCAGCTGTGGCTGGACAGCCAGGCCGCCACCGTGGCCGCAGGCATCGGCCTGGCGACCAGGTACCCCTGGACGAGGTCGCAGTGCACGCGGGCGAGCGCCTGCAGGGTCTTCTCGTCCTCCACGCCCTCCGCCACCACCTCCAGCTTGAGATCGTGGGAGAGGGCGATGATGGAACGGACGATGGCGATGGCGTCGTCGTCGTCGCCCATGCCGATGACGAAGGTCTTGTCGATCTTGACCTCGTGGATGGGTAGGCGTCGCAGGTAGGAGAACGAGGAGTAGCCGGTGCCGAAGTCGTCGATGGACAGCCGGATCCCCCGCTCGCGAAGCTGGTGCAGGGGCCGCAGCGAGTCGACATGGTCGTTCATCACCGAGTCCTCGGTGAGCTCCAGGGTGAGCTGACCAGGCTCCACGCCCGCATCCGCGAGCATGCGGCTGACCTGGTCCGGCAACCCCGGCTCGAGCAGCAACCTGGTGGGCAGGTTGACTGAGACCCCGATGCTCCTGCGCGGTGAGGACCAGGTGCCGCACTGCTCCAGGGCCTTGCGCAGGGCCAGGACGGTGAGCATGCCCACCTGGCCGGTGCGGTCGGCCAGCGGCACGAATTCGCTCGGCGGGATCAGCCCCCGCTCGGGATGGTTCCATCGCGCCAGGGCCTCGAACCCTGTGACCTGATGGTTGTGCAGGCTCAGCTGTGGTTGGAAGTCGACCGTGATCTCGTCATCGTCGATGGCCCGTCGCAGCTGTCCCACCAGCTGGAGGCGGTCGAGGCTGGCCCGATCGCGCTCCGGCTCGTACCAGGCCGCGCCCGTCCCGGCCTGCTTGGCGCTGTACATGGCGACGTCGGCGTGCCGCAGCAGCGTGGCGGCGTCCTGCCCGTCGGACAGGACGGCAGCGATGCCCGCCGAGGCGCTGACGTCGAGGTAGGTACCGTTGAGGTTGAACGGGGTGACGAGCGAGCTCAGCATCTGCTGGGCGATGGAGCGCACCTCTTCGCGGTCGCGGACGCCCGGCAGCAGCACGGCGAACTCGTCGCCTCCCAGCCGGGCCAGGGTGGCGCCGGTCGGGACGGACTCGGCCAGCCGCTGGGCCACGCGGACGAGAAGGGCATCCCCCACCGGGTGGCCCAGGGTGTCGTTGACCTCCTTGAACCGGTCCAGGTCCAGCAGCAGCACCGCTGCTGCACAGCTGTCGGAGGGAGCCTCCCCGATGGTGTGCAGCAGCTCGGCAAGCGCGTCGTTGAAGGCCATCCGGTTGGGCAGCTGGGTCAGGTAGTCGTGGTTGGCGTCGTGGCGCAGTCGTTGCACGAGGTCGTCGTTCTTCCAGACCTGGGACGCGTGCGTAGTCAACGTCTGCAGCAGGTGCAGGTCGCTCGTGCCGAACGTCGAGACCGAGCCCTCACGGTCGTGTGCCACGAGCACTCCCACCTGCTGGCCGTCCACCTCGATCGGCAGCAGCACCGCGTCCTGGAACCCCCGAGCGGACAGCCAGGAGCGTTCGGCGGGGTCGGGCGTGTTCTTACGGGCGACCAGAGGGCTGCTGCCCGTGGCAGGCAGCCGTTCGTGGGTGCAGGGGTCCTCCAGGAGCCAGACCTCGGCGGCCTCGGCGCGGACGAGCGGTGCGGCCTGGGTCTGTAACGCCTGCACCAGCTCGGTCCTCGCGCCGGCCTCACCCATGCTGCGGGCCGAGCTCAGCACCTCGCCGAGGTCGGCGTGCTGGCGGAGCAGCTTCTCGTAGGCGCGAAAGCTCAGCACCACCGCCCCCGTGACCACAGCCAGCAGGCCCAGGCCCGCTGTACCCTGGCTGATCGCCGTGAGGCAGAGCACCGCGAGCGAGGCGCTCAGGACACCCGACAGAAGCACCGAGGCGCTCATGACGCTGGACTCAGCCCAGCCGGGACGCCGCTGCAGGATGGTGATGGCTGCGATGACGGCAGACAGACCGAGGGCGTCGACGACCAGAACCACTGCCAGGGCGGGGATCCACTCGGTCATGCCCTCGCCCCACGAAGCCGCGATCAGCCCGATCAGCAGATAGGCAACGCCGACCTCGGCCGTGAAGAGCGAGAGGTTGAACAGCGTCTTGTGCTGTGGGACGTGGCGCAGCAGGGCGACCGCGGAAGCGCTCAGCAGCCGGGCGAGCAGCGTCCACTCCACCGGCAGCGTGAACAGCCCGATCACCAGCGGCAGGTTGCTCAACGACACGGACAGGGCCTGGCGACGCACCTCCACGTGGAACTTGGCCAGTTCCGCGACCCCGAAAAGGACCGCGACGACCCCGAACATGACCAAGGTGGGCACCGCGTCGATGGCAGGCACCGGGGCGGCGAACCCTGTACCCACAGCGCCCATTGCAACCAGCACGACGCAGAGGACCCCGAGGCGGACCTGGGCTCGCGCCGCGGGAGCGGCTGGGATCGTGGGCACCTTTGAAGTGTGCGCCACATCGCTGCCGCGCGACACGCTCAGGTGGATTTGTCTCAGGTGGATCTGTTTCAGGAGGAGCTGTCTCAGGACAAGCTACGTGCGTCTGCGGGGGCGTTCTCAGCCGAGGGACGCTCCACCGAGGGACGCTCCGCCGAGGGACGCTCCGCCGAGGGACGCTCCGCCGAGGGACGCTCCGCCGAGGGACGCTCCGCCGAGGGACGCTCCGCCGAGGGAC
>JAABUN010007116.1_pt1 | contig 12318 bp, 3 predicted proteins | sample 5559311 | NCBI WGS metagenome assembly JAABUN01 (sample SAMN10711877, study PRJNA513370) | rock metagenome | isolation source: Antarctica rocks | place: Antarctica: Victoria Land, Siegfried Peak sud | reverse complement strand
CATCAATCGCATTTCTATCTCACGTGATTTTATTCACTGGTTACAAAATGTTAATTGCCCTTGGTATATTTGTTTTACCATTTTTTCTTTTCGTGTTTAAAATTTGTCATATTTGTGTTAATGCTTTAAACACTAAACATGTTTCTATTTTCGATATTACAGAGATAGTTTTTTTTTGTTTTTTGCTTCTACTTTTTTGTGTATTTTTGGACGAGTTAATGATTTATCCGGGATCCCCTATTAGAAAAATCCCGAATTTTAATCCTGGTGCTGTCGTAAAATCAAGCGTGCCTTCAGCCGATATAAAAATTCCTACAAAACACGAGCCCGCGCATGGTTCGATAGCTGGCGAGATGTGGAAAGTAGTACATAATGTTTCGGAGAAGTGTGCCACTATTGTAAAAGATGCAGGCGATCCAGATAGTCCTGAAAACGTAGAGAAAGCTACATGGCAAGAAATATTGCATGGGTCCGACGCTGCCCGCACTGATAAAATGGATGCGCCAGAACAGGCTACAGCAAAAGCCTGCGCTGTTCTACATACTATAGTTGATAAAATGGAAAGTCTATCTCCTAGGGGAAGCGTAGAAGGACGTATGGAATATACTAGGGGTCCGCTTACAGACGATGATTACGAACCCGCTATGAGTCCAGGAGGCACGCCACGTTCGTAATTTAATGTTTTTAACATACATATTTTTTATTACGTTGTTCAACACAACGTACCATATTTTAAACGTATTGATTTATCTTAAATACACTGGTATATAATTTTTCTTACAACATAAAACTGCTATACATGTTTTTTTTTTCTGACTAAGCCGGGAACGTAGTATCAACTAACAGTATAAATCTAGGCACACAGTAACTTCCTGTAACATTTTCTGTTTGTGTGTCTACCAAAATACACTATTTTGGTAGACACACAAACAGAAAATGCATTTGCTACACTGAAAAAAATAGTTGCGTACATTGTTTTGATCTACAAAGTATGTGTATACTTATCTGTATTATTTTCATGTTTTTTCTTTGTTGTTATTTTTTGCAGACGCATTAAATGATAAATACTTTAAAAGCAAAGTTTATTTGACAATATAAAAATAGTTTTTTACAAAAAAAAAAAAGTATTATGCTTTTTAAATGTTTCTCTTTGTTTGCCATATATATATAAATAAAAATTCATAACTGTATTATTTTGGTTATGAATAAATACTATGTCAGGCAAAAAATATAAATGCAGTGCAGACGCACTAAAATAATACACTGCTTTGCCGCTAAAGCACAAAAAAAAATTTTGTGCAAATTATAGATTTAATAAAACTATAATTATTCATTAAAAAGAAAAAATTATGAAATATAAATTAAAAAAAATACTTACGTTTTTAACAATTAATCCTGTCATGAAATTCTTATTCCAATTCGATTTGCGTCTTGTCTCATTTTTCTCAGATAATAAAGCTGGTTATATTTTTTATCTTTTTTGTGTTTTATATGGCTTTTTCGGGTGTTCTGGTAATAATTGTACTGTTTCACACTTTTGTGCAGCAATTTTCGTCATTTTTACTGCAACCGTAACTTTACAAACATATTTATTAGTACAAATACCGTTTACACGCGCTTATCTTGAAAACTTACTAGGTATTGCTTACATTGAAAAATATTTCGGAAAATACAACGGATCCGAAGTTTTAATCAAACTCGCTAAACATACGGCTCCAATTTTAGTACTTTGCCTAACGGAGTATATTACAGCAAATAGTGAAGCAGCTCGATGTTACGAAGCGTCCAATTCTGTTATAAAAAATTTTAACGAATTTCATTCAGATGCAGGTTCGCAACCGAGCATGGAGGAACGCAAAGCCATAATGAAAGAATCTATTAGTCTTATACACAAAGCTGTAGACGCAAAAGGGCTCGTAAGTAAGGGAGTTGCTGCTATTGGTTTAGGTAGATAATTTATGTTTTTATTTTAATGTTTGCACGGTTGGGCTGGTGAAAAAATAACTACATGTGTACACACAATTGCTTTTTTTTTTTAAAAAAAAAATCACTTGCTTTTCTTTTACGCATTAATGTATTTTTTCAACGGCTGGTTGTGTGTACACACGTTTGCAGACGCACTACAAGTTTTCGAAATTTTGCTTGTGTGTACACAAATCAATTTTTGTACACAAGTAGTTTTGTGTATAACACAATAATTTTATTTATTATGAATAATTAAAACAATGTTTAAACGTAAAAATACAACAGTTTTTTATTTAATTTAGTGTTGAATATAATGGTAAATATTAATTTTTATTTTCTGGTTGTGTCTGCAGACAAACTACATGGTTTGTAAATAAATTTTTTTTTTTAGGTTTGTTGCTAATGTTTACACAACCAGAAAATAAAAATTACTAGTTTAAAACCGATGAAATTCACAAAAACAACAATACTGGTTACCATATTAGCAGAATACAATTTTTTTATTAAAATTAAAAACACAAATATTTTTACACACAATAAAAATACGTTTATATAAAGCATATAAAACAAATATTGTATATTTAAACATAAATACAAAAATATTTTTTTTTATACAGTATCCTGTACACAAAAACGAGTAAATATGTTTTTAGAAATTTATCCAACATAAACATTTAATGATATAGTGGGCACAGTATTTTTATCTGCATAAAAATTTAACAACTCTGGTAAAACCGATACAATTGTGTACCACATTTATGTATTTTGTTGTTGGAAAGCATGCTGTAAGTTTTGACCCTGAAAAAAAAAAAAATGTAAAACCACTGTTCCATGTATTTTCAATTTGATTACCATAGTCTGGTAGTGCATCTACGATTTTTCGTATACAGTTTGTAGACATATTTCTAATAGCAGTGACTAATAAACCTTGGTTACAGTTATTTAATATTGTTTCTGCTTTCGTATTTCATTTTTAAGATGAGTCAGCGCTCTCGCACTTTAAAGTTTAACCAAGTGTGTACACAATACGCTTTGTTTCTTTTTTTCATACGGAAAAATTTTTAAACAAATAAAGCTTAAATTACATTACAACATCCTAAAACACGAAATAATACAATATTATAAACACACACCTGTATTTTTGTAGCTAGTTATTAAAATACGTATAACAACTACTATAAATGTAATATACGGTAAAAAAAATGTTTAACAATAAGCTTACATAAACTTTATTATTTGAAAAGTTACAATAGCTATATAACATTAAAGTATTTTTAAAAAAAAATTTATTAAATAAACTAAAGTAATCTTTTTAATATAGCTATAGATTTTTTAAAGTGAAATGAGTTTTCTATTGATAGTAAAGTAAAAATAAGTTAAATATTTTAAAAAATACACATCACAAGCCATAAAAAAAAACTTAAATAATAAATAAACATTATATGGTTAATTTAAATATATGAATAAAACGCTACGAAAACTTGAATATTTAACTGGTGCATAAAAATTTTTTTTATAATACCTTTTATTTTATTTTTGTAATATATAAAACATCCACGTTTGTATATTTTGTATAAAAAAAAACATTAAAAAAGTAAACTTATTTGCAGGTTGCCGTACGGCTACCTTGTTACAACTTCACTCTGGTTACTAACCAGTTTTAATGTACTACTAGCGCACATGCATTAAATTTTTGAAATAATTATTAATGTATTCGCTAAGTTACATTTTTCTATAAAAATGTAACTGCTGTGTCTACACAAAAAAAACTCCAGACATTATTTGCAGACGCACTATGTTTAAAAATAAAAAATTTACTAAACCGGCAAATTACAAATACAGTTAGAATAATTTTTTAATTATGCTAATTGTTTTGTATGTTTAAATTGAATACAATGTAAATATTTTATCGTTTGATTATTCGAGTCGAGGTTTTGTTTTATTGGTATTTGTTTCGTAGACACATTAATTTATTTTTTATTTTTTTCGTAGGCACATTATTTATTTACTATTTCGTATACGGTTTTTAAGAAAACATAGAAGCCGATCAGATTTAAAAATATGCCACATAAATAAAGCACGATTAATTTTGCTGTAATTCGGCATAAAGTACATACAATATGCCAATTAACTTTAAAACTTAGAAAACTTTTTTTTTTAAAAAAAAATATTTACTTATAATGCTATTTTTTTTTTCTAACAATTGTAAAACAAAATATGTGTATAATATTTAAATGTTAGAAACCATATTAATAAACAATAATATGGTTGTAAAAACTGTGAAACCACTAATAAATATAAAAATATCATTCATATTATATGTGGATTCAATTGCAGATAACACAAAGTAAAATCTTTAATTTATGTTAAAAAACATAGTTTAATTTCCTGGGCTATCAATGTAAATCATTTACAGCTCTGCTACCTTTAAAAAGTCTTAGATTTTTTGCAGATGCACTGCTGTTTGTTGCAATAATGCAGTTGTTTAACGTAAATTTACGATGCTATCACCAATTGCTGAATAAATATCACTTTTTGTGTAAATATTAGTTTTTCTTTAATGTTTACACAAAAAAGCAAATTTTTTCTAAAAACGTTTCAAACATAACTATCGATTAAATGCAAATGTGACATTAAGTATGATTCAGAACAAAGTTTATTGAATGTTAACCAGTTTGTATCTATTATTTGGAATATACCATTTCTATCGGCTATGTATTCCGAGCTAAAAATAGTATGCTTCTCCCCATCGCCTGTAAAAATGTTTATAGCTGCATAAATATAAAATACGATTTTTTTTATTTGAATTAACTAATCTATATTACCATTGTAGACACATAAACTTAACTGGCTATACCGGTTGTAGAGCAGCTGTCATCATTAGCATGTTGGATAAAATACTTAATACTAGCTTTTCATACAACCATTGTAGACTGTAGATACAGCCAGTTGATAAAGCTAATTTTAAAAAAAAATATGTAACTGCTGTTGTACAGCTAAACTACGTTTTATATTCATAAGCGCATAAAATAAATATTTAGTTTTCCTACCATGTACCCAATAAACTTGCAGCAGTTATAGATGCAAAAATAATTTTCCGTATATTAAATCAGAGTTTTACATTAATAAATGAATCAGGCTGTTCACGATTAGAAATTTCAAAATAAAACTTAGGCCTAGCATTAGAAAACCAATCTTTCTCCAGAGCTATAACCGTCTACCATATATAGTTATTTTTTTGTAAGGATTCATGTTGCTTTGTTGATGTCACATAAACATTAAAGGATTCATCATTAAAAATCACATTATCAGTCTGCCCTGCGTCTGCAAATCATTTATTTTTTACGTGCTATTCACTTACTATGTACATAAATTATATATTTTATATTTAAAGTTTAAAAAAAAACTATTGTATATAATTTTTTGCAGACGCACTATAAAAAAGCTTATAGATTTTCGTAAAAAAAATCTATAGTATGATATAAACTTAAATATAGATTATATATAATATATGCGTAAACTAATTTTTTTATTTAATTTATATGTGTTTAATTTTTTACAAGCATATAAAAAACTTTTTTATTTTTTTTTCTTAAAAACATTACAACTTTCTTTACATAAACTATCTATATTTCATTTATCTTTGTATAAATTTTTGTAAATGTTTTGCAGACGCATTAAATTTTTGTAAAAATTTTGCAGACGCACTATTTTTATCATTATTTTAATGCGTCTGCAAAGTATAGTATTTTTTTAATTGTATAAGCATATTTTTTGCAGACGTATTAACGTATTTTTAATCGTTTCTATTTTTTTTTTTATTTTTTCATAAAACTTAAAACACAAACTATTGTGTACACACACTTAGTATAATTTAACAAATATAGTAAACTACTATTTTTAGATTCATAATGTTTACATAAAAAATATTTTTTTATATTTTTTACGGACGCACTATATTAAAATATTGCAAAAAATAATGGTATTTTAAAATTGAATGTTTATCTACATTAAATATTTTGTGATTATACACACTGGTTGTAAATTTAATGTATATTAGCAACCCATAATAAAATAAATATAAAAACCAGAATTTAAAACAAAGTTTTTTATCAGTAAAATATAAAAAAATAGTAATAAAATTGCAGTAAATATCGGAAAAATACTATTATAAGCTTTTTCACGAAATCTGTATTTTTAATTAAAAAACTAAATAAAATGAAAAATGTTTGCAGACGCATTAAATATTTTACTAGTTTTTTATTATTTTTTTTTAAACATATAAAAATAGTACATTAATTAATAAACATACAGGTATACTAATAAAAACTAGATAATAAACAAAGAAATTTAAATACTTTATACATAATGTTAAAACTAGATAAATAAATACCATAGAAACATTATACGATATTACTGTTAAATAAATATAATTTTTAATTTGCATAAAAAAAATTTTTAAAAATCTAAAAATAAAACTAGTTATAAGTTTTGGTAGAAAAATATTTTTTAAATTTTCGTTTAGTTACTAAAATGAAATTTATCGGCAACTTTCATTTTTTATTTTACAAAAAATGATGCTAAGTGTGTACACAATAGTTTGTAATGAATTCCTGAGAATAGTAAATAATTTTTTTAATAATGCAGCAAAAGTTTTTTTACACACTAAATTATTTTATAGTAAATATATTTTTTTTGCTATAAAAAGTCAATCCAGCCGCAGGTTCCCCTACGGCTACCTTGTTACGACTTCACTCCGGTTACTAACCAGTTTTTGATATATTGCATACTATATACATAAATATATAATTAGTATTAAAACTAAAAAACAATTTTACATTATATAGTGTACTTTATGCTTTAAAACCAGTCAACTTCCAGAGTGTGACGGGCGGTGAGTACAAGGCTCAGGTACATATTCACCGTGGCGTGCTGATCCACGATTACTAGCGATTCCGACTTCATGTTTTCGAGTTGCAGAAAACAATCCGAATTAAGGTGGGTTTTACGCTTTCGCTCCGACTTACATCATCGCTTGCTTTTGTAATCACCATTGTAACACGTGTGTAGCCCAGTTCATAAGGGCCATGACGACTTGACGTCATCCTCACCTTCCTCCAGTATATCACTGGCAGTATGAAAAAAGTTTTTTGTATAAATAAAAAAGTAAAAATGTTTACACAAAGCTTTTCTATTTATACAATGTACAATATTTCAAAAGGGTTGCGCTCGTTAAAGGACTTAACCAAACATCTCCATTAATTATATTTTTATATATAATGAATAATTCCAATAATTTCTTATCGGCACAGACTATACCTTCATCTTGCTATAGACATGCAAGAGCTAGCGTGTTGAATATTATAAAAAAATAATACTCCTCAGTACTTAAACTTCAGTCGTTACGGGGTTATAAAAGTTTATACCTTTGTGTAGGTATCATGTAAGGTGAACTTATTTAATATAATTTCTTTAAACTTTTTGTTTGTATATACAATTGTTTACTTTTTTTCACAGAATGTACTAAACTTTATATGTTTAAGTTTATTTGTAAACATACTATAAGTTTTTAGATGTGTACATTAGTGCGTCTGCAAATGTACAGAAAATATCAAATTATGTAAATTACCTTTGTCTGCATCATCTATAAATTATATTTGTAAACTTACTAGATTTTTTAATAAATCAGAAAAAGTATAAAAAAAACTTTTTTTTATTTTTATTAGAAAACATATACATATTTTGTATATTTTTTTAAATAAAAAAAATTTTCTTGTAATTTTCTTTGTGTACTTTTTTTTTCAATAGTTACTAATTAAAGTACACAAAGTTTTATTTTTTTAATTTATATTTTCCGTATAAGTTTATATATATATTTTATAAAACTTATTAAACTTCCCACGGTATTGCCATGACATATAAAATATGTTTTAGGTTTCACCGTTATGAGCTAGATTTTTCATAGAAATCTCTTTCTAAGGTCGCGAGTGTTCACGACACGAGCTGACGACAGCCATGCAGCACCTGTAAATTGTATATTATACCAATAATAGGTATAATTCTAATTTATGTCAAGAACTGGTAAGGTTTTGCGCGTTGTATCGAATTAAACCACATGTTCCACCGCTTGTGTGAGCCCCCGTCTATTCCTTTGAGTTTTAATCTTGCGACCGTACTCCTCAGGCGGATAATTTAACGCGTTAGCTAAACCGCTAGAAATTATAATATATTTAAAGTTTTCTTTGAAAAAACAATGTTTTTTTCTTTTCTTCGCAGAAAATGAAAAATTTTTATAATTTCTAACAATGAATTATCATAGTTGACAGCATGGACTATCAGGGTATCTAATCCTGTTCGCTCCCCATGCTTTCGCACGTCAGCGTCAGTAAACTACTAGAAAATTGCCTACGCATTAGGTATTCCTTCTGATATCTACAAATTTTACCTCTCCTCCAGAAATTCTATTTTCCTTTTACTTACTCTAGTATATACAGTTTTTCAGATAATACCACAGTTGAGCTCTGGAATTTTTTAAATGAAAAATATATATACAGCCTAGATGCCCTTTACGCCCAGTCATGCCGAATAACGCTTGCCCCCCCCGTATTACCGCGGCTGCTGGCACGGAGTTCATGAAATTCCCTAGTTTCTTAGGGCACAGACTATACCATCATCTTGATAATGAATCAAGAGCTCGGCGTGTTATAATTATATAATAAAAAAAATATACTGTATTTTTTTTTACAAAAAACTATCTTGTACTTTATTTTTTATAGTTTTAAAAAATATAAAAAATATTTCCTCAGTCGTTACGGGGTCATTGTAACTTATAAAGCATACTTGGTATTTACAGTTTTACAAAATAATAAATACTATGTTTAAAATTTTTATACGATAACTGGAAAATTTTGCAGATGCACTTGTTTAAAATTTAAAAGTTATGCTGGTTGTGTCTATAAAACCAAAAACAAAACAAACGTGTACACAACAAGTGTGTACACAAATTGCAGGGTTTTGCAAAAAAAAACTACACAAGCAAAAAACAATTTTTACACATACATTGCAAAATTTAATGTAAACGTTAACAATAATTGTTAATTTATTTTTTTACACAAAACTTAGCATTTGTATGTAAAAAAATTACAAGCAGATTTATTTATATTATAAAATTTACTGAAAGTAGTTTGTGTTTGTTTTTACTTAAAACACTTAAACTTTACATATGTTTATAAACGTGCAAACTATACAATGAGTTTTTAGTTTTTGTATTTTGCCACTTATTTATAGTGCATTGTAAAATAAAGTTTAATTGTAAACATTGTTTTAATTTCTCGTTTCTCATTTTAATGTGTCTACAAATTTTGTGTTAATGCGTCTGCAAAAAATGTATTATACTAATTTTTTTATGACCGTCATCTAAATACCAAATGGCTAACGCAGAAAAATACATTAATAATTCATTAATGAAAGTAAATTTAATTTATATTATAAAATTTACAGCTATTATTATTTTTTTATAAAAATAATTTCGTGCATTCATTTTGCTTTCATTCTTCGAATCTATTTTACAAGTTAATGTAATTATCTGTAATGAATTTGCATTTTACATTTTTAATGATTTTTTATATTATGTAGATATATAATACAATAATTTTTTTAAATATTGTGTATAAAAAATATACTTAAATGTATTATTATTTGTAAGCACTGTTTTTTTTTTTGTAAAATACGTTTGTTTTAATCATAAATTTTTGCTACATTACTTTTTTAATCTACATACTTTTTTCATATTTAACATTGACAAAAACGTAATCATGTTCAGTAGTGTGTCTACATGTAGTTTTTTGAATATGTAAATAAACTAATAAGCTTGTAATAATACTATTATGCATAAATGTATCTACAGATTTTTTTTCAAAACTTTTGTGTGCACACTTAATATTTTTAATTTATATTTTTCATACATGTATTTTTTTGCGTTTTCGTTACGTAGACTTCCCACGGTATTGCCCTCGCCTGAATAAGCATACGTATGTATGTTTAAGAAAAACATATAATGTATATGTATTACATGTTTTTTTGCCACGACTTCGTTAGGGTTTCACCGTTATGAGCCAAGTTTGCTTAAAAAATTTCTTAATTTAAGGGCCAATAAATTTAGCCGGGACTATTTATTTTAAAAATGTCATAATCTATATTAAAATTCAGGGTTTTACAGCCAATACAGCATTCATCACCCATGTGATATGGCTGGATCAGGCTTTCGCCCATTGTCCAAAATTCCTCACTGCTGCCGCTCGAAAACGTTTGGGCCGTGTCTCAGTCCCAATGTGGCTAATTATCCTCTCAGATTAGCTAAGGATCATAGGCTTTGTGAGCCGTTATCTCACCAACTACCTAATCCTACGTGAGCACATCTTATAACAGAAAAAAACAAAAAAAAATATATTTTTTATTATACTTTGCTTTTACATGTATATGTTTATTCAGTATTTAACTGAATTATAAGGTAGCTTCTCACGCTTTACGCACCCGTCTGCTACTTAAATTTTTTTTTAGTTTTTACTAAAAAAAAATTTACGTTTAACTTGCATGTGTTAGGCCTATCACTAGCGTTCATTCTGAGCCAGGATCAAACTCTTATTAATTTTTCTTTATATATATGTATACACTTAAATTTATGAAATATAGTGTAACACAGCAAATTTGTTTTAGTATGTATGCAAAAAAAACATTAAATAATTTTTTCGCAGACGCAATGGTGTGTAACCTATTGCGTCTGCGAAACGTGCTATGTTTTAATTATAATGTTTGTAAAATACACTACTTATAGCACGTTTATGTAGTGTGTACACACATAGTATTTATATATTATATTTTTTTTAGCAATGTTCTGCAAAACATGGCTTGGTTACCACCACACCAAGTAAGGTAATTACCGATAAAGTATTTTATAAAACACTTTTCTACCGTAGATACATTAGCTGAATGACTTGGGTAAAATCTTTTTTTTTGACGGTAACCAAGTAAATTTAGCTATTGAACCTATGTGTATTTAGTTAATAAATTTTACTTATAGTATTTTTACAATTGTTTTAGTTTGTCTACCTAGTAAGCACAAATGTGTTTTTTTACAACCTTAGTTGTGTCTACAAAATAAATTTCACATATATATATATTTTATATGTTTTGCACCCTATACATTTAGTAAGCAATTTTTACACGTGCTGTTTTTAGATATATATAAAGAATGAAATATTGTTTAATGCGTCTGCAAATCATTTATTTTAAGTTTAAAAATCACTTGCAGACGCATTAATGTATTTTTTCAACGGCTGGTTGTGTGTACACACATTTGCAGACGCACTACAAGTTATTTTTGCAAAACAAAAAGAAAAGTAATTTTGCACAATTGCAAGGTTGCGTTATTTTATGCATACCATAAATGTGTACACACGGTAAAATTTAAAAAAAAAACCTGTGTACACACACTCCCAGTGTGTACACAAAAAAATTTATAAAAAAGTTATATGCTTGTTTAAAATAAAAAATCACAGATTGTAGACACACCGCTAGTGTGTACACATAGTTATTTTTTTAAAACTAAATGTGTCTATTTTTTTCTGGGTTCCGTTATTTCATGCATAGCATAAAATTTACAGGTAAAAAACATGTGTACACAACCAGGAACTGTATATTATTTATTTATATTTTTTTTTTAATATTTTGTGTGTAGACACATTATTAGCTTAATGTGTCTACAATAAAAAAATTTTTAAGCAGAAATTTAAAATAGCCTTGCTTTAATTTTACTGATTGACAGAAAATAGCAGAAACTTTTTTTACAGTTTTTATATAGAACAATCAAAAGGTTGTGATTCAAAAATACTACTATAAATTAAAAAATTGTGTTTTTCTAAAAAAGTTTGTAACTCTGGTGAGCCTGCCTGTTTAACAATATTTCCGCACCGATCCGAAACATTATGTACTACTTTCCACATCTCACCAGCTATCAATTATGCGCAGCTTAGTCTGGTGTACGAATTTTTATATCGGCTGAAGGCACGCTTGATTTTACGACAGCACCAGGATTAAAATTCGGGATTTTTTTAATGGCAGGTCCTGGATAAAACAATAACTCGTCCAAACATACACAAAAAATTGTAAGCAAAAAACAAAAAAAACCTATCTGTATAACATCGAAAATAGAAACATGTTTAGTGTTTAAAGCATTAACACAAATAATAAAAATTTTAAACACGAAAAGAAAAAATGGTAAAACAAATATACCAAGGGCAAATAATATTTTGTAACCAATTAATAAAATCACGTGAGATACGAATGCGACTGAGA
>JAABUN010007115.1_pt1 | contig 12325 bp, 6 predicted proteins | sample 5559311 | NCBI WGS metagenome assembly JAABUN01 (sample SAMN10711877, study PRJNA513370) | rock metagenome | isolation source: Antarctica rocks | place: Antarctica: Victoria Land, Siegfried Peak sud | reverse complement strand
GCGCTCCTCGACGCCCTCTGCGATGGGCTGGTCGCGCTGATGGACGATCCGCTCCGGGTCCGCTCCCTCACCGCCCGCGCCCACCGCGGCGCGGCTGATGCAAGGATTTCCACCTAAGTCGGTATCATAGGGTTGATCGTAGCCGGCGCGGATGTTGGCCGCCGCAGTCGGGCGGTCGGCGGGGGCGACGATGGTGACCGCGTCGCGTCCGAATACCTCGTCCAACTCGTACCCCAGCACCCTGGTATAGGCCCGATTGATGACCAGTATCCGGCCCTGCTCGGTGATCACGATCCCCTCGCTGGTGTTATCGAGGAGGCTGTCGAAGCTCTCGGCGCTCTCGCGCAACGCCGCCTCCGCCTCTTTGCGCGCCGTGATATCTTGCATCGAGCCAAGCATCCGCGTCGCCACCCCATCCTTGTCGCGCAAGATGAAGCCACGATCGCCGACCAGGGCGGCGGTGCCATCGGCGCGACAGAAACGATATTCTTCCGCCCAATGGGCCGACCCGCCATCGATGGCGGCGTGGATACTCGCGATGATGCGGTCGCGGTCAGCGGGGTGGATGTGCCGCTTCCACCAATTGATGTGCGGCTCGATCGTCGCCGGGTCATAGCCGAAGACGGGTTGGATCGCCTCGTTCCACCAGAGTGCGTCGTCGGTGAGATCCCAGTCCCAGACGGCGTCGTTGGTGGCGCGGGCGACGAGGCGGAAACGCTCGTCCTGCGCCTGTAGGACGGCCACGGCCTGCGTCCGCTCGATCGCGAGCGCGGTCAGCCCGACCAGATGGATGAGCGCCTGCCATTCGGCCTCGCCGGGGTGCCGTGGTGTCGTGTAATAGACGGCGAAGGTGCCGAGCAGGCGCTGTTCGCGCGGCGCGAATAGATCGCCGGGGGCGATGATCGGGATCGACCAACAGGCGTGGAGATCGTGCGCGGCGGCGAGATCCTTGTAGTCGTTCCAGAGCGGATCGGTGGTTATGTCGCTCACGATCACGGCGGTGCGGCGGGCGGCGGCGGTGCCGCACGAGCCGATCCCCTCGCCGACCGGGATAATCCCCACGGCCTGGGTATAGTCGGCTGGGAGGGAGGGCGCCGCGACGGTGGCGAGGACCGCCTCGCGCTCATGCAGCAGGCTGATCGAGACGAGTCCGCCGTTACTGAGCGCTTCGACCTGGAGGGCGAGGACGTTCAGCGTCTCGTCGAGCGGGGCATTGCGCGCGATCCGCTCCAGGATGTCGGCCTGGCTGGCGAGGAGTGTTTCGGCGTGGACGCGCTCGGTGATGTCGCGATAATTGATGACAATGCCGCCGATTCCCTGCTCCTCCAGCAGGTTCGCGGCGCGAATTTCGATGTGACGCCATCCCATATCCGCACGCGCTATCCGCAAGGTGCAGGTCTGTACGGCCCCGGCGGTGGCGACTAATTCAGCGAAGATTCGGCGTGCGCGGCTTTGGTCGTCGGGGTGGATCCTGGTAAAGATATTGGCACCGATGAGGTCCGCTGGTGCGAAGCCGACAATCTGCGCGGCCGCGGGGCTCTGGTATCGTGTGATACCGGCCATGTCGACGATGGCGATCCCATCCGCACCGTTTTGCACCAGCGCGCGGAAACGGGCTTCGCGCTGGTGTAACTCGCCGGCGAGCAGGCGCAGGCGGAGCAGCGCTAGCAGGAAAAGTCCGGCTGAGATCGCGACGATCACCGGCACGTTGACATATTCGCCGCGCACATTTTGGATCGCCACGATCACGGGGCCGGTGAGGGCGGCACACGCCAGCACGGGCAGTCTGCCCGTTGGTAGATTGGCCTCTCGCTCCACCGGGATGGGCGTGTCGCGGAGCGCGGGATGCAGTGCCAACACGCCTTGCAGGGTGTAGGCGAGCAACCAGCCGAGGTAGAGCGGGCGCCCGGTCTGGTACGCCCCATGTGCGACGAGGATCGTTGCGGCGGTGTCGCTGGCGAAGATGAGCAGGAGCGAAACAACCAATAACCACAGGCTGGGGCTGAGGCGCTGGAAACCTAAAACGAGCCGCACCGCCGCCGCGAGGATCAGCATATCCAGCAGCGGGTGGGTGCTGGCGATCACGCGGTCGAGGAGTGTGCGGGTGGTGCTGGAAAGCTGCGGCCCGAGCAGGAATACGCCGATCACCATCCCCACGCCGCTAGCGATGATCGCCGTATCGATCAGGGCGGTGGCCCGTTCGCCTCCGGTATACGCACGGATCAGCAACAGGACTGCGAGGCAAAGGATGAGTCCCCCGGCCAGGTACAGGAGATTGGCGGTTACGGAACCCGGTGATACGTTGTCGCGCTCGCCTTTGTGATAGACCCAGAGCACATTACCGAGGGCCGCGCAGGCATTGCCGAGCGCCGCGAGATACCAGGTGCGGCGATGTGGTGGCTGGTTGCGGCGAATACCGACGAGGATCGCGATGACGGCGGTACCACCTAGTAGAGCGTAGATCAGATCCTGCGTCGCGTCGGAAGCGACCAGGAAATAGAGGCCCGTGGCGCATAGCCCACCCAGCAGATAGCGTAGCCAGGGTTGTCGCCAGGATTGTCTGGACCAGAGCGATGTCATCGTGATGCCCTGCCTCGGCGCGTCGCGCTACATTGTACGATCCTGTTTGACTTGTCTGGCCCTGGTACATCGATAACGAGTGCTCGCAGTATACCCGGCGGCGTACGCACTCCGGTATGAAGCGATGGTCCTATCTTCTATGGGGCCTTCGTCTTGCCGGTCGGGTGCCGTTGAGGGCGGATGATCGGGGAGGTTGATTCGCTCGTAACGCTGCTCTGCGATGGTGAGGCGGCAATTGTTTGGGCAGGAACGACAGTTGCCGGGCCAACAGGCCCGGCAACGATCGGTTGTCTGCGATGGGCGGCGCTCGTTAGCGCCCTGTTAGGCGACCGGTACCGCCGCCTGTGTGAGCAGGAACTTCACGGTCTCGGCAAACCGTGCGCCCCAGGCGGCTTCGTTATGCCCCGCGCCCTCATCTTCGATGTAGCGCAGTTGGTCGCCGGTGAACCCCTTCTCCGTCAGGAGGTCGCGCAGGCGATGGGTGTCGGCGATGGCCGGTTCCTCATGGGCGGTGCCGGTGTCGAAGTAGAGCCGCCCGGTGGTCCGTTCGGCTTCCTCGATCAACGGGAAGATCGCGCCCTTGGCGAACCAAAGCGATGGGCTCATCGCGCCGACGAAGCCGAAGATCGCGTCATAGCGGAAGAAGGCGTAAAGGGAGATCAGCCCCCCCATCGATGAGCCGAGCATCCCGGTATGTTCGGCGTCCGGCATGGTGCGGAAGCTGGCATCGACGTATGGCTTCAACGAACCGACGATGAAGGCCAGGTAATCCTCGCCGCGACCGCCGCCGAACTTGTCGTCGACGAACGGGCTGTACTCGTCGAGGCGTTCCTGCCCCATGTTGGGGATCCCGACGATGATCGCCTCGACCCCTTCCTTAGCGAGCGCCTCCATCGACTCGTCCACATGCCATTCTTCGTTGAAGGCGGTGGCCTGGTCGAAGAGATTCTGCCCGTCGTGCATGTAGATGACCGGGTAGCGTTGGTCGCCCTCGGCATAGCTCGGCGGCAGGTAGATCTTCAGGTCGCGCACATTGCCGAGTTCGGCGCTCCAGAGATTCGCGATCGTCATCACGTTGCCGGTGATCGTGTGTTCGCCATCGCCCAGCGACGCGAAGGTGGTCGCGGCCTCGGTGATATCGAGGGTATCGAGCAGCGGGTTCGCCTCGGCATTCTTCGTGGCGACTGGCTGGCAGAGGATCACCATCGAGCGCCCGCTCAGTTCGTAGGTGCTGCCGGGGGCGAAGGCACCGGGCTCGGCGCGTGGGTTGGTGGTGTCGAGCAGCACCTCCCACGGCAGGCCATCCTCGGTGCCGGGCAGGGTGAAGGGGATGGCGTCGTGGTAGGCATTGAGCAGCAGGAAGATGATGTCATCGTTGATCGGGCGACCGCGCTCATCGCGCTCGTCCATCACCTCGCCGTTGAGGAGGAGGCCGATGCTGCGGACGAAACCGCTGGTCCACTCCTCATCGGTCATCTCGCCGCCATCGGGGCGATACCACTCGATATCCTTGATCTCGTCGCCGCGAATACTGCGGCCCTGGAAGAAGGAGCGACGGCGCAGGACCGGGTGCTCCCTGCGAAGGGTGATCAGGCGCTGCGTGAAGTGCAGCAACTCGCGCTCGGGCTCGCCGAGATCCCAGGTGACCCAGCTGATCTCGTCGTCCTGGCAGTAGGCGTTGTTATTACCGAGCTGCGACCGGCTGCGCTCATCACCGGCGGTGAGCATCGGCACCCCCTGTGAGAGGAGGAGGGTCGCGAGCATATTGCGCTGCTGCTGGGCACGGAGGGCATCGATCTCCGGGTCGTCGGTTGGCCCTTCGACGCCGCAGTTCCAGGATTCGTTGTTGTTGTCGCCGTCGTTGTTCCCCTCGCCGTTGGCCTCGTTGTGTTTCTCGTTATAAGAGACAAGATCGCGCAGGGTGAAGCCATCGTGCGCGGTGATGAAGTTGATGCTGGCGTAGGGGCGGCGACCGTCGCCCTGGTAGAGATCGCTGGAACCGCTGAGGCGGTAGGCCATCTCCGCGACCTGGGCCTCGTCGCCCTTCCAATAGCGGCGCACGCTGTCGCGGTATTTGCCGTTCCACTCGGCCCAGAGGATCGGGAAGTTGCCGACCTGATAGCCGCCCGGCCCGATGTCCCACGGCTCGGCGATCAGCTTGACCTGCGACAGCACCGGGTCCTGGTGGATGATGTCGAAGAAGGCGGAGAGTCGGTCGCCCTCGTAGAGGCCGCGTGCCAGGGTGGCGGCGAGGTCGAAGCGAAAGCCGTCCACATGGCATTCGAGAACCCAGTAGCGCAGGCTGTCCATGATCAGCTGCAAGGAACGCGCCTGGAGGACGTTGAGGCTGTTGCCGGTGCCGGTGTAATCCATGTAGTAGCGTTGATCTTCGGTGAGGCGGTAGTAGATCGGATTGTCGATCCCCTTCATCGAGAGGTGCGGCCCGAGGTGGTTCCCCTCGGCGGTGTGGTTATAGACGACATCGAGGATCACCTCGATCCCGGCGGCATGGTATGCCTTGACCATCGCCTTGAATTCGCGCACCTGATCGCCACGGTCGCCGCTGCTGCTGTACGGGGCGTGCGGGGCAAAGTAGGCGAGGCTGTTGTAGCCCCAGTAGTTATTCAGCCCCTTCTCCTGGAGGTTGCGGTCGTTGACGAACTGGTGGATCGGCAAGAGCTCGATGGCGGTGACGCCGAGCGACTGCAAGTAGCGCACGACCGGCGCATAGGCCAGGCCGGCGTAGGTGCCGCGCAACGGCTGCGGCACGGCGGGGTGCAGCTTCGTGAAGCCCTTGACATGGAGCTCGTAGATGATCGAGTCGTGCAAGGGAGTGTTCGGCAGCCGATCGTCGCCCCAATCGAACGACGGATCGATCACGACGCAGCGCGGCATGAAGGTCGCGCTGTCGCGGTCGTCGGGGGTGAGGTCCTCGCCGGGGCCGCCGATCGTGTAGCCGTAGACGGCGTCATCCCAGCGGATATCGCCGCTGAGGGCCTTGGCGTACGGATCGACCAGCAGTTTGCTGGCATTGAAGCGGAGTCCACGCCCCGGCTCATAGGGGCCGTGGACGCGATAGCCGTAGAGTTGGCCGGGGCGGACGCCGGGCAGGTAGCAGTGCCAGACCTGATCGGTCTGGTCGGTGATCGGGATCCGCACCGACTCCATCGGGGCATCGGGGCTATCGAAGAGGCAGAGTTCCACGCCGGTGGCGTGTTCGGAGAAGATCGCGAAGTTGACGCCCTCGCCGTCCCAGGTCGCGCCGAGCGGGTACGGCTTACCGCTCCAAATCGTGGTCGCTGTCATCTGTTGCTCACTTCTCGCTGTTCATTTCGCTCAATTTGCTGGGCGCTGCTGTCGCTGCTGCACACCGCGCGGCCCGGCATTCGCCGGGCAAATGGGTGCAGGGTTGCGATGCGGGCGCATTACCAACCGCCTTAATAGCGCAAGAAGTGTGCCGGTAGGCCGGTGCCCCCTGACTACGCAGGGGATAAAGGCCAGTGACGAAGGGGGACGGAACAGGAGTCGCGGAGACACGGAGTGGGCAGGGAGGAAAGATATTATGAAGTGAAGTTATGGAGAGATGAAAAATGCGCAAGCCTCGCACGGCCCTCAGATCGTACTCCCAGGCGTAGGAACAATGGACTGGCTTGTTCTGGTAGCGATGGGTTTGAGTATTCTATTGTAAGTGGTTACTTCCATTGCTATGATGGTTTGGCAGCGGCGCGGATGGCTTTCATACCGATAGCAAGATTGCGTGTCGAAGCGCGGCGTTAAGGTTATCGCGCCCCTTGCTACCTTTGTAGCTGCTGTAGCTGCGTTTCTGGCTAGGTAGTTATGACGGGTCAAGTCGCCCGAACGCGACGAGATGGACTACCCGTATGGGAGTGCAGAGATGTTGTCGAGCTACGATCGGACCGCCCGATTGCAGGGTATCGTCCACTTGCTCTACCAGCATCCCAAGGGGCTCACTGCGAAGCAGCTCGCCGAGCGTCGTGGCGTTTCGGTGCGTACCGTTTTCCGGGATCTGGTGGCGCTAGAATCGCAAATGGGCGTCCTCTTTTGGAAGGAGGAGGAGCGCTGGGTGATGGACAAGAATTCTTTTGTCCTACCGCTCAGACTCTCGCTCTTGGAGGCGGCCGCCCTCTTCCTGGCCTCCCGCCTCGCTCATCGGCATGGGGATGAGCGGAATCGCCCGCTGGAATCGGCCTGGGAAAAGCTCGCGGTAGTCTTGCCCGGCCCAGTCGGGCAACAGGTCCAGGCGACGGTCACGGCGATGATGCGGAAGCCGGAGAACGCGGAGTTCAGCAGGATTGCCGCGACCTTGCTCTCCGCTTGGGCAGGACAAAGGCGGGTGCGGATACATTACCCCGACGCGGGGAGCGGCGAGATCCGCGAGCGGCTGATCGAGCCGTATTTCATGGAGCCGTCGGGGATGGGCCACGCCCTCTACGTCATCGCACGCGATTGCGATGTCCCCGATGGGCGGCGGACGTTCAAGGTCGAGCGGATCAGCGAGATCACGCTTACCGATGACGCTTTCACCATCCCGGATGACTTCGACGCCGAAGCGCACCTACGGTCGAGTTTTCTGATTTGGGATGGGCCAGAAGTGGAGGTCACGGTGCGATTTACCCCGGCTGTGGCCGTCGCGGTTCGCGAGGCGACCTGGCATCCATCGCAGCGGATCGAGCCGCAGCCGGATGGCGGATTGCTCTGGCACGCGAAGCTCGCTGGCACCGTCGAGGTAACTCCTTGGATTCGCTCGTGGGGTGCCGATGCCGTGGTGATCGCACCAGCAGAACTGCGTGACCGTTTTGCTGCTGAGAGTCGCCGTCTGGCCCAACTATATCGGTAGATAGATGTCCTACGCTTATCGTTCTCCGGTGTAATAGCACCCCATGTTATACGCGCTAAAAATTGCCTCTTTCCGCGTGACAGACTGCTGTCACAGGCGTCTCGCATACTACTCATACAATGACTCGCGCTTCGTCGCGCGGGGTAAGGAGGGGTGATGGCAACGAGCGGGCAGGGAACGGCGCAAGAACAATGGGTGGCGCGGTTGAGCGAGCGGGCCAAGCGAACGCCGAAAGGGATACGCCTGGACCTCAGATGCTACATCTATCCCAATGGGCATGGCAATCTGCTCTATTGCGACGCGAACTCGAGCGCGACAGACGCGCTTGGGCAACTGGTCAACGATCTGGCGGAGTTATTGGCGGTGGTCGAGCAACTGTGGGAACGGGCGATGGCGCTCCCCGCAAATGGGGATGCGTCCGAGTGCTGAATGCGCGTCCGCGCTTCTCGGCTCTTGTTAACGTGCGTAGCGTCGCCGGTATTAACGCTGGCTTCTCGCACTGGCTTCGACGGCATTAAGCAGTGCCCTCAATAATCGCAATGAGAAAGGACAAGTACATATGTGGCTCTTCACCACGATCGGCTTCTTCAGCGCCGTGCAGAAACCCGGCGACGATTATCTCACCGTGCGAGCCAGGGTCGCTGCGGACCTCGACCGCCTGCGGGCGATGCATTTGCCCGAATTGTCGCCCACGATTCACGGCGGGGGCACCGATTACCCCTACCGTGCCACGATTAGCCACGAAGCGTTCGGGCGGGGCATCGTCGGGTTGATACAGGGTCTGCACTACGCCAACTTCAAGGATGCGGTCGCCGCGACGCAGGGTTATGGGCGGGAGGAGATTTATGCAGAGGTCTGGGGGACGTTGCTTCAATTGGAGGAAGCCCCGCCGCCCTACCCCGAACCGTTCGATGGCGGGGTGGCACTCATACCACAATCATACGGTGGCGTGATCATCGATGACCGGGGCCGGGTGCTGCTCCATGCGCCACGCGATCATTTTGGTGGCTATCACTGGACTTTCCCCAAGGGCAGACCGCTTCCCGGTGAGCAGCCGCTGACGACGGCGCTGCGCGAAGTGCGGGAGGAAGCCGGGATTGATGCAACACTGCGGGCTGAAATGCCGGGTTTATTCGGTGGTACGACCACCGATACCGCGTATTTTCTCTTGTCGCCCGTTGCTGAGACTGGCGAGTGGGATAATGAAACGAGCGCGATCCGCTGGGCAACGCGGGGTGAAGCGGCACAACTTATCGCGCTGACAACGACACCTGTAGGGCGAGAACGCGACTTGCAGGTTCTCGATGCGGCCTTCGCGCTGTATGAGCGCCTGCATCCCGCCACGATGAACATCCCTAATGCACAGGTCCAGTGCGGTGCGACTTCCAACGCCTATACGGATGTCTACGGGGGCTGGAATGGTCCAGGCGGGGGCAAAGGTGAAGCGCTCGGTCGTGAGTTGCCTACAGGCCGGGTGGATTCGCCACTGCTCGATGTGACCGTCACAGGCCGAGTTGCCTTGCTCACAAGTGCAAGGTCTGTCGCCGACGATTGGAAGTGGGCAGTTGCACGCGCGGTAGCCGACGCCTGGCGCGGCGGCTACCTCACCGAGGAGTGCGCGGTCCAACTCACCTTTGACTTGCCGATTGCCCGCATGCGGGATACCGCACTCGCGAACCTTCTCAAGGCGACGATCGACGGTCTGAGCAATCAGATTTTTGCCCCTACTCCTGGCGGACAACCAGGCCCGTGGAGTCGCGAGGACTGGCGAATCGCCTCGCTCTATGCGCGAAAGCGGGTAACGCAAGCAGCAGCATCTTCTGTCAGGATCGTGATCAGCACCCAGCAGCCTGTTTTGCTATCTGCTGATTCGCCCCTGGTGGATCTCTTCGTGCCGGGGAGCCCTCCGCTCTTTCCTGGCGATCGGGCAGGCGTGATACGGGTTCAGGCATGGAAGGAGACGTTCCGGCAACTTCTCGCAAGCCAAATACATCTGCCACTCGACGAGGCGTCAACCGCACGCATTTGTGCAGCATTCGACTTTGCCATCGAACCTGAGCGGATGATGCGGGCTGATCTTGACAATTTCTGTCATCCTGCCGCGCTCGCGACTGGCACGCTGTTGCTCGGCCAAGCATTCGCGACCAGGAATGTCATTGCATTTCATGGGACGAAGCGATTAGCAACGAGCCTGAACCCACTCGGGACGCGGGTGCGACTTTGGCGCGAGGCATGACAATTTGGGTCACTGGAATAGTTCAGTTGCCGCGAGTAGCAGGGGAAGTAGATGGGACATATGATCGTGCGGGCCGCGCGGTATCGGGGGGCGCTGCTGGGGCTGGCGGCGGGGGATGCGGTGGGGACGACGGTGGAGTTCACGACGCCGGGGATGTTCACGCCGGTGACGGAGATGGTCGGGGGTGGGCCGTTCCGCCTCCAGGCGGGGCAGTGGACCGATGATACATCGATGGCGCTCTGCCTCGCGGAGAGTTTGATCGAATGTCAGGGGTTCGCGCCGATCGATCAGCTCGGGCGTTATCTGCGCTGGTACCGGGAGGGCCACCTGAGCAGTACCGGCGATTGCTTCGATATCGGTGGGGCCACGGCGACGGCGCTGAATCGCTTCGCGCGCACCGGCGAGCCGTACTGCGGTTTGAGCGACCCGCGCGTGGCGGGCAATGGCTCGATCATGCGGCTGGCCCCGGTGCCGCTGGCCTTCGCCGCCGATCCGCAGACGGCGATCCTGCTGTCGGGGCAAAGTTCGCGGACGACGCACGCCGCGCCGACGACGATCGACGGTTGCCGCTACCTGGGCGGGCTGCTCGTCGGCGCGGTCAATGGTGTGTCGAAAGCGGAACTGCTCGCGCCGGGATACAGCCCGGTGCCGGGGTCGTGGTTGGAGGAACCGCTGTGCCCGGAGATCGCGGCGGTGGCGGCGGGTTCGTTCCACGAGCAGGAGCCGCCCGCGATCCGTGGCAGCGGCTATGTGGTCGCCTCGCTGGAAGCGGCGCTCTGGGCATTCGCGCGGAGCGAATCGTTCGCGGAGGGCTGCCTGCTGGCGGTCAATCTCGGCGAGGACGCGGATACGACGGCGGCGGTCTACGGCCAAATCGCGGGTGCCTATTACGGCGAAGGCGGTATCCCGGCCCACTGGCGCGAACGCTTGGCGCTGCGCGAGACGATCGAGATGTTCGCCGATGGACTGTTGGTGCTGGCCGCTGCGTCGCCGACCGGTATATGAGCGTGAGGCGCGGTATCTTTAGGCCGTCATGCTGGGCGAAGGGTGAGGGGTAAGTGGTGCAGGGCGCGGGCGGAGCGGGGTATGTCGAGGCGTTGCAAGGGCTCGTCGGGCTGGAAGTGCGGCACCGGCTGTGGGGCGTGGGACGGATCGCGGCGGTGCGCGCGACGACAGCGGCGATCTTCCCCGGTGGGGTGGTGATCGTCGTCGATTTCGCGGCGCGCAGCGGGGCGGGGTCGCCGTTCTCCGTGGCCGATCTCTGGGGTGGCGAGCGTTTCATCCGCCCGACGTTGTCCGCGCTGCTGACCGGCGCGGGTCAGGTGCTGGACGCTCTGCTCGCGGAGTCCCGCCGTCCGTTGCCGCCGCCACCCGTTGCCGCGCCCGCAGCACCGGCGCTGCAACCGCGCTTTGCCCGCCTGGCCGCGCAGGGGGCGGCGCGGCAGGCGGCCACCCCCCCGGCCAGCGATGGGACCGCTGCGTCCTGGGCGCGGGCGTTGCTGACGCGCGACGATTGGGTGCTGGTCGATACCGAGACGACCGGCCTCGATAGCGGCGCGGAGGTGATCGACCTCGCGGTCCTCGATCGGCACGGCACGGTCCTCTTGGAGACGTTGCTGCGCCCACGCCGCCCGATCCCAGCGCAAGTGACGCGGATCCACGGCCTCGGCGATCACCATGTGCGCGCCGCCCCGACGTTCGCGCAGATCTGGCCGCGCCTGGGGCCTTTGCTGGCCGGGCGCACGATCATCGCCTACAACGTCGCGTTCGACCGGCGCTTGCTGGCGCAGACGGCGACCACACATGGGGTCGTCATGCCGACCCTGGCGCATGAGTGCGCGATGCGCCGCTACGTGGCGTACCGGACCGCGAAAGGGCTGCCGGGCGGGCGCGGCTCCTACAGCCTGGAAAACGCCTGCCGCGATCACGGGATCCCGATCGGTGGGCACCGCGCGGCGTCCGACTGCCGCGCGACGCTGGCGCTGATGCGGGTGATGGCAAGGTGAGCGTGAGGAATGGCTGGCGGCTGAACCCTGTGACCCGGCACAGGACAAGGCCGCGCCTCATGGGCCTGCGGGCCACGAAGCCCTGCTACCCGCGCAGGATAAACCCGCCTGCGCGGGCTGGGTTCATTCTCAATGCGGTGCCCGAAGTAAGGCGTTGCCTATCATCGCGTCCTAGCCTCCGTAGGGAGGCTTCGTGGCGCGTGAGCGCCCTCAAGGCGCGGCTTTAGCCGCCAGCCACCCCGCGCGTCAACGTGTCTCACCGCCATCAGCCGACGATTTTCGCCCCTCTATCATCGCCGCTTGCTGCTTCGCCACCGCGATCGGGTGCTTTAGGCCGATGGTTCTTCGCGCTTATGTCAGAGTTGATACCGGGCGACGAGGGTGGTGAGGCTGCCGGCCAGGCGGGCCAGGCCACCGGCCTCTTGCTCGGTGTCGTTGGTCGCCGCGAGATTCTGCGTCGTGGCCTGGTTGATCTCGTGCATCGCCGCCGCGATCTGGCCCATCCCTGCCGCGTGTTGCCACGCCGCGCCCGCGATCTGCGCCGCCGAGTGCGCCGTCTCCTCGATCGCCCCCGCCAGATCGTCGATCGCGCCCCCGGCCCGTGCGATCAACTGCTGCCCGCGATCCATGCCCTTGGTCCCCTGC
>JAABUN010007114.1_pt1 | contig 12327 bp, 9 predicted proteins | sample 5559311 | NCBI WGS metagenome assembly JAABUN01 (sample SAMN10711877, study PRJNA513370) | rock metagenome | isolation source: Antarctica rocks | place: Antarctica: Victoria Land, Siegfried Peak sud | reverse complement strand
GAGAACCGATGTCCAGCTCCGTCGATATGCCCGCACTGGGTGAGAGCGTCACCGAGGGCACTGTCACCCGCTGGTTGAAGGCGGTAGGCGACCGCGTGGAGGTGGACGAGCCGCTGCTGGAGGTCTCCACCGACAAGGTGGACACCGAGATCCCCTCCCCCGTCGCCGGGGTGCTGCAGGAGATCCTGGTCGAGGAGGACGAGACGGTTGCCGTCGGCGCCAAGCTGGCCGTGATCGGCGACGGCGAGGCCGCTGAGGGTTCGGATGACGCGAACGAGAGCGAGTCCGAGCCCGAGCCGGCAGAGAAATCGGAGCCGGAGCAGGAATCCGAGCCGGAGCCACAAACCGTTGAGCCGTCTACCGACAAGGACGCTTCGCAGGAGAACCAGGACACGGTCACGGGCGACGCGGACGAGAGCTCGGACGGCAGCTCGGACGAGAGCTCGGACGGCAGCGAGGCCAGCAGCGACTCATCCTCCGACGGTCCGAGCTCCGGCGGGACCGAGATCGTCATGCCGGCGCTGGGCGAGTCGGTGACGGAAGGAACCGTGACCCGTTGGCTCAAGGCCGAGGGTGACACCGTCGAGGTCGACGAGCCGTTGCTGGAGGTCTCCACCGACAAGGTCGACACCGAGATCCCCTCACCGGTCGCCGGCACGCTGCAGAAGATCCTCGTGGCAGAGGACGAGACCGTCGAGGTGGGAGCACCGCTCGCTCTGGTGGGTGACGGCAGCGGCGATGGCGGCAGCGGCGATGGCGACAGCGGCACAGACGCAGGGTCCGAGCAGGTCGCACCCGAGCCCAAGGCCACGTCGGAGAAGGACAGCGCTTCTGAGTCTGCCCCCGAGGCGGAGCCTGACAGCACTCCCGAGCCCGAGAAGCCCGAGGCGGAGAGCGAGCAGCCCGAGCAGCCGTCGGCCAGCCAGGAGCCACAGCCTGAGCCCACGTCCGAGCCGGCACCTGCCCCAGCGTCGGAGCGTCCTTCCGCGCCTGCAGAAGGCGCCGGCGGTGACGCTGCCAGCTACGTGACCCCGTTGGTCCGCAAGCTGGCCTCCGAGCACGGGGTGGACCTTGCCGCGCTCTCCGGCACGGGAGTCGGCGGGCGCATCCGCAAGCAGGACGTGCTGGCAGCCGCAGAGGCCGCCAGGGCAGAATCCGACAAGGCAGAATCCGACAAGGCGGAGGCTGACAAGGCGGAGGCTGACAAGGCTCAGACGCCTCAGGCCGAGGCGAAGCAGGCTGGCGGCGCAGGCGCTGCGGCTGGCTCAGCACCGGGTGCGTCACCGGCGTCCGGCGTCGGGCCGCAGCGAGGCACCACCGAGAAGATGTCCCGCCTTCGCAAGGTCATCGCCAGCCGGATGGTGGAGTCGCTGCAGACCTCGGCTCAGCTCACCACCGTGCTGGAGGTCGACCTGACGAAGGTGGCCAGGCTGCGTGGCCGGGCCAAGGACGCGTTCGCCTCACGCGAGGGCGTCAAGCTCTCCTACCTGCCGTTCCTGGCACTGGCGACCGTCGAGGCCCTCAAGGCCCACCCCAAGGTCAACGCCATGATCGACGGCGAGACCATCGTCTACCCGGCGCAGGAGAACCTGGGTGTTGCGGTGGACACCGACCGAGGTCTGCTCGTCCCGGTGATCCGCGATGCCGGAGACCTCAACATCGCCGGCCTCGCCCGCAAGATCGCGGATCTCGCTGACCGGACCCGCAACAACAAGGTCACCCCGGACGAGCTCGGTGGCGGCACCTTCACGCTGACCAACACCGGCAGCCGGGGGGCGCTGTTCGACACGCCGATCATCAACCAGCCGCAGGTCGCCATCCTGGGTACCGGCGCGCTCGTCAAGCGACCCGTAGTCGTCGTGGACTCAGACGGCAGCGAGAGCATCGCGATCCGCTCGATGATGTACCTGGCGCTGTCCTACGACCACCGGCTGGTGGATGGAGCCGATGCAGCCCGGTTCCTGAGCACCATCAAGGAGCGCCTCGAAGAAGGGGCTTTCGAGGCGGACCTGAACCTGTGAGGCAGCTGCGATGAAGGTCGTTGTCAGCGGCGCCTCAGGCTTCGTAGGCGTTCCGCTGGTGGCGAGCCTGCGGAGCCAGGGTCACGAAGTCCTCCAGCTCGTGCGGCGTCTGCCGCGCACGGCGGAGGAGATCGAGTGGGCTCCCGAGAGGGGCGAGATCGACTCCGCGGCGCTGGAAGGCGTACAAGCGGCGGTCAACCTCTCGGGGGCCGGCGTGGGAGACAAGCGCTGGAGCGCCGAGTACAAGCGCATCATCCGGGACTCGCGGGTGGACAGCGCCCGCACGCTGGCCACAGCCCTTGCCGGCCTCGACCGCAGGCCCGAGGTGCTCCTGCAGTCCTCTGGCGCCGACTACTACGGGGATACCGGTGAGGAGATCGTCAACGAGCGGCACGCCAGGGGGGACGGCTTCCTCGCCGACGTCTGCGCCGAGTGGGAGGCGGCCGCGCGTCCTGCGCAGGACGCAGGGATCCGGACCGCTCACCTGCGCACCTGCTTGGTGCTGGGACCGGGCGGCGGTGCCCTCGGGAAGCTGATGCCGCTGTTCCGCCTCGGTCTCGGCGGGCGGATGGGCCGGGGCAAGATGTGGTGGAGCTGGATCACCCTGCACGACACGCTCGCCGCGATCGCGTTCCTGCTCGAGACCGACGTGCACGGCCCGGTGAATCTGGCGGCGCCCGGACCGGTGACCAACGCCGAGTTCACCAGCTCGCTCGCCGGCTCCCTGCACCGGCCGGCGCTGGCGGTAGTGCCCCCGTTCGCCCTGCGGGCTGGCCTCGGGGAGTTCGCCTCCACAGTGCTGGCGAGTCACCGCATCGTCCCGCAGGTTCTGCTGGACGCCGGTTTCACGTTCGCGCACAACGACATCGGGGCCGCGACGCAGTGGCTGGCGGCGCAACCCCGAAAGTGAGACGTCGGTAGCCGGTCGGCGATCTCGCCCGGTAGCCAGTCGGCGACCTCGCCGCCCCCTCACCCAACGGCAAGCACCTGCCACCGGCCGTGGACACGACGCATGCTCACCTCGACCGTGCTCGGAATGTCGGCCTGCACCGAGCTGAGGACTGCACCATCTGCGCGCCGCACCACCTCGTGGGCGCCGCTGACGATCGTCACCCGCAGCTTCGCCTCGTACTCGGTACTGGTGAGCACCTGCGTGCTGAGGACGTCAAAAGCCAGCCCGCGAAGCACGACCTGGCGGGAGTCGAGCCGGTCAAGCGTGGCCAGGTCGACCTGAAGCGCTGCGGAGCCCGCCACGTTGGCCTGGTGCAGCGGGCCTGGCGTCCCGGTGGCGAAGGCCTCTGCACGCAGCTGGCTGAGGGCGGCCACGGCCGAGGCGGGGTCCTGCCCGCGGTCCGCAGCCGCCGCGGCCATGGGCGTCGCCTCCTCCGTGACGGGGGAGGGCACGGGTGACGGGTCGGACAGGGCGGTCGAGTCGGCCAGGGCGGTCGAGTCGGACAGGGCGGTCGGGTCGGACAGGGCAGGCGCCGACGCGCTCTCTCCAGGCCGCCCCGGGAGCCATCCGAGCACCGCGGCAACAGCAAGGGCTGTGACGAGAGCGGCGCCCACGAGCGCGCACGCGATCAAGCCGGGGCGCCGCCTTCGGCCCGCCGGGGTCGGCGCTGGGGCTGCCACCGCGTCCCGCCGCAGCCGGTGGGTGACGACCTCGCACGGCTCCGCGTACGGGTCCGTCGGCACCAGCCGGATGGGCGTCGCCGGGACCGCCGCGTAGGCCGCCATCGCGACCTCGGCCGAGCTGGGGCGCTCCTGGGGCTGGGTGTGCAGGCACCGCTCCAGGAGCGCGGCCAGGCCCGGGGGCGTCGCGGGGGCGACCGGAAGCAACGGTGGCCGCTCTCCCGCCGGCTCGGGGGCACGACCCGTCAGCGCGAACCACGCCAGTGCCCCGAGGGAGAAGACGTCGCTGCTGGGTGCCAACGCAGCGCCCGCCACCAGCGACGGGTCGCTGTACCCCGGGGTCGCGTGGGCCACCGGGTCCACCCCCAGCAGTCCCGCTACCCCCAGGTCTGCGAGCAGCGGACGGCCCGTGGCTGTGAACAGCACGTTCGCCGGTGACAAGTCACCATGGACCAGGCCACGGCCGTGCAGGTCGGCCAGCGCCGTCGCCAGAGGCGTCAGTGCGGTGACCACCTCACCAGGGTCCAACGGTCCGCGGGCTGCGACCAGCGCGGCCAGGCTCCCTCCCGGGGCGTGCTCCAGCACCAGTGCCAGCTGGTCGTCAGCCGTACTCTCCGCCCGCAGCAGGCGGACGACGTGCGGGTCGTCGATGCGGGCGAGCAGCGCCGCCTCGCCTCGGGCCGCCTCCTGCTGCTCCGGCCCCAGCCTGAGCACCTTGACGGCGACCGGTCCCCCGGTGCTGCTGTCGATGCCGGACCACACCTGGGACTGCCCACCGCTGCCGAGCAACCGGCCCATGGTGACGCCAGGCACCTGTGGTGGCGCAGACGCCCTTGCCGGGCTCGTAGGGAGGTCGGTGAGTCGGGGCACACCTGCATCCAACTGCAACCGGGGGCCTGGGCCGCACGGTTCTCCACAGGGGCCGTGCGCCATCATCGCTGCATGGCCACCGACTCCCCCACCATCCTGGCGACCTCCGGCGGATACGCCCCCGGCGTCCGCAGCCGGCTCGCTCTGGCTCCGCTGGTGCACCACGCCGTGGACCTGTCCGGTGCCTGCGGCCGGCGGCCACGGCTGTGTCACCTCGGAACTGCCAATGGGGACCAGCGCTGGTTCAACGCGGAGCTGAGCGAGGCCGCGGCGGCCGAGAGCTTCCACCTCACCCACCTCAACCTCTTTCCGATGCCGTCTGTCGACGACATGGAGGGCCACCTGCTGGAGCAGGACGTGGTCTGGGTCAACGGCGGCAGCGTGGCGAACCTGCTGGCGCTGTGGCGGGTGCACGGGCTCGATCAGGTGATGGCACGGGTGTGGTCAGCCGGGGTCGTCCTGGCAGGGGTATCGGCCGGTTCCATCTGCTGGTTCGCCGGTGGCACCACGGACTCGTTCGGGCCAGAGCTGCGTGCGGTCACCAACGGACTCGGTCTGCTTCCCTACGGCAACGGCGTGCACTACGACTCCGAGGCGCGCCGCCGCCCGCTGGTGCACAGCCTGGTGGCGGCTGGAACGCTCCCCGAGACCCACTGCAGCGACGACGGGGTCGGCCTCGTCTACCGGGGCACCCAGCTGGTCGAGGCAGTCTCGGAGCGACGCGGGAAGGGCGCCTACCGGGTCACACGCGAGGCCCCTGTCGCAGGGTCCCCGGTCTCGGCGGTCGAGGAACGGATCGAGCCCCGGGTGCTGCCCGGCGTCTGATCCTGACCAGCGTCATCCTCTCCGAGGGCACCGGACCTATCGAGGGAGCCAGACCCACCGAGAGAGCCGGACCTACCGAGAGAGCTGGGCCACCAGATCGGCGGGCCGATGTCGTAGGAGAGCGCCGGCACCAGCAGCGACCGGACGACCAGCGTGTCGATCAGCACCCCGATCGCGACGACGAAGGCGACCTGCACCAAGAACAGCAGCGGGATGCTGCCCAGGGCGCCGAACGTCGACGCCAGCACCAGGCCGGCGCTGGTGATGACACCGCCAGTCACAGCCAGGCCGACCAGGATGCCCGGCCTGGTGCCTCTGAGCTTGGACTCCTCCCGCACCCTGGTCATCAAGAAGATGGAGTAGTCGATCCCCAGCGCGACCAGGAAGACGAACCCGTACAGGGGGATGCTGGGGTCCGAGCCCGGCATGTCGAGCACGTGGTTGAAGATCACCGCGCAGACGCCGATCGTCGCCCCGAAGGAGACGACGTTGGCCAGCACCAGCAGCACCGGTGCCACCACGCTGCGCAGCAGCAGCATCAGCACGAGGAGGATGACCAGCAGGACCGCCGGGATGATGACGCGCAGGTCCCGGGAGCTGGCGGCCTTGATGTCGAGGTTGACCGCGGTGTTCCCGCCGACAAGCACACCCTCGCCGACCTCATCGAGCTCGGTGCGCAACCGCTCCACCACGTCCTCGCCCGCCGGGCTGTCGGCCTTGGGCTCCAGCACCACCTGCACCTGCGCCAGGCCACCCACCACCTTGGGCTCGGGGTCAGCCGTCCCCGGCGCCCCAGCCGGCGGGCCGCCCGGAGCAGAGGGGACCTCCGGTGTCACCGAGACCGAGGCGACCCCCGCCACCGACCCGGCGAGGTCCACCACCGGACCCAGTCGTCCGGCAGGTGCGAGGACGATCGTCGGGTCACCGGCTCCTCCTGAGAAGTGCTTCTCGAGGAGGTCAGAGGCTGCCACGGAGTCGACCGGGTTGCGGAAGGTGTCGGTCTGCGACGTCCCCTCGGCCTGGAAGGTCGGCGCAAAGGCGGCCGCGCCGAGCAGGACCGCCAGGGTGACGACCCAGACCGCGCGCGGGTGGGTACCGACGAGGCGGCCGACGCGGGCCCATAGGCCACCACCGGTGAGTGCTCCGGTGGCATCCGTCCTGTCGACGGCGTGCCGGTGGTCGAGCCGGGGCATGCGTGGCCAGAACAGCCAACGGCCTGCCAGCAGCAGCAGCGGCAGGAACGTCAGCACCGAGGCCATCGCAGCAGCGATGCCTAGCGCCCCGACCGGCCCCAGCCCGCGGGTGGAGCCCAGGTCGGAGAGCAACAGGCACAGCAGCCCGAGGATCACGGTGGCGCCCGAGGCCAGGATCGGCTCGAAGGACGCCTTCCAGGCCGTCCACAGCGCCACACTCGCCTTCTGGTGGTCGTGCAGCTCCTCGCGGTACCGCGCAATGAGCAGCAAGGCGTAGTCGGTGGCGGCGCCGACGGTCAGGATCAGGAGGATCCCCTGGCTCTGACCATTCAGGTCGATGACCCCGTTCTTCGCCAGCGGGTACACCGCGGCGCCGGCCGCACCCAGAGCGAAGACGGAGGACAGCAGCGCGACCAGCGGCAGCACCGGGCTGCGATACACCAGCAACAGGATGACGAACACGACAACGAGGGTGACTTGGAGCAGCCTCCCGTCGATCCCCGAGAACGCTGTCACCAGATCGGCCAGCACCCCCGCGGGGCCACCGACCGCCGCGGTCAGGTCCTCTCCCGCGACCGCCTCGCTCAACGACACGCGCAACGCCTGCGCCACCCCGAAGACCACCGAGTCCCCGTTCGGCAGCTCCTCCTGCGCCGTGTCGGCGTCCAGCGCGACCACGACCAGTGCGGCACGTCCGTCCTCGCTGGGCAACACGCTGCGGCCGCCCGGGGCGTTGAGCGCCCGCGCCGATCCGCTGCTGAGGTACTCCTCCACCGCGGCCCCCTCAGCGCCCGGGACAACCAGGTCCGGGACGGACGCCGCCCACCGGGCGACCGTGTCCTGCTGCGACGCGTCGAGCTGGGACGGCGCCTCTACCAGGGCGAAGAAGGGCAGCGACGAGTCGTCGGCGAACCCGCGTGAGAGCTCGATCACCCGGGTGGACTCGGCATCCCCGGGCAGGAACGAGGACTGGTCGTTCGAGGCGACCTCGGCCAGCTTCCCGACCAGCTGGCCGCCACCACCACCGACACCGACCCAGACCAGCCCGAGGAGCAGCAGGGCGACGCCCCGCAGGATGCTCTGTGTCCGGGACCGGCCAGAACCGGTGGCGTTGCGTGGCATGGTGTCCCTCTCGGTGAGCCCACTGATGCTCAGTGTGCTGAGTAATATGGCAACAGACCCGTGCCGGGCCGTCAAGCCGAGCACTGGCCGTCACGTCAAGCACTGGCCGTCACGTCAAGCACTGGCCGTCACGTCGAGCACTGGCCGTCAAGCCGAGCAGTGGCCGTCACGTCGAGCAGTGGAGGAGGTCTCACGGTGAAGCGTCCCCCACCCCCGTCGACCCCCACCGCGCCGGACGACCCCGACGACCGCGCGCAGCGGACTGCACCAGGACACGACGACGTGCTGGAGCGATGGGCCACAGGTCGGCTGCTATCCACCGCCGCCCGCCTCAGCGAGCACGCGTGGGACGCACACCTGGCGCACTTCGACCTCGGGCACGCGGGCTTCGTGCTGCTGTGGGCCCTCGCCCCCGGGCCGCGCAGCCAGCGCGAGCTGGCGGCGATGATGCAGGTCCAGGAGCAGACCATGGGCAAGCTCGTCGAACGGATGGAGCGGGCGGGCTTCGTGGCCAGGGAGCGCTCGGCGGCGGACCGCCGGCGGATGGTCGTCTCGGTGACCGCGCGCGGTCTCGCCGTCGCCCGGGAGGCAGCAGCCGGCGATGCGGCCGAGGGCATCATCACCGGTGCCCTCGACGCCGACGAGACCGCCGAGCTGCGCCGGCACCTGGTGTCGCTGGTGCGTCACCTGGGCAAGGCCAGGTGGTCCTGACAGGCTCCGACGGCAGCGTCACCGGCGGGCGTAGGCTGGCGCGATGCGCTTCGAGCACCCCGGCTTCGCTCCCGCCACGGTGGACTACGTGGTCGGCTGGGAGCTGCAACGCAGCGTGCACGCAGGGGTCGTGGCGGGCACCCGGCCAGAGACGGTGCTACTGCTGGAGCACACCGCCGTGTACACCGCTGGCAAGCGGACCCAGACGCACGAGCGGCCAGTGGACGGTACGCCGGTTGTGGACGTGGACCGGGGCGGCAAGATCACCTGGCACGGACCCGGGCAGCTGGTCGGCTACCCCATCGTCAGGCTTCCCGATCCGGTCGACGTGGTCGCCTATGTGCGACTGCTGGAGCACATGCTCATCGACGTCTGCGCCGCCCTCGGCCTGGACGGAGCCACCCAGGTCGAGGGCCGCAGCGGCGTCTGGGTGCGGGGCGGTGCGCAGGACCGCAAGGTCGCCGCGATCGGCATCCGGGTCGCGCAGGGCGTCGCCATGCACGGGTTCGCCCTCAACGCGGACTGCGACCTGTCCTGGACCCAGGGCATCGTCCCCTGCGGCATCGCGGATGCGGGGGTCACGACGCTGAGTCGTGAGCTCGACCGGGCGGTGACGGTGGGCGACGTCGTCCCCGTCGTCGAGGAGCACCTGTCGTCAGCGCTCTCGCGGCGGGAACGCCAGGGAATGAGCCCGGTGGCGCACCGCTTAGGCTAGGTGGGCTGCACCGACCGGAACGGTCGCCCCCGCAAACCGAAGCAGGCACCCACGAAGGAGCCGCCGCGTGACCGTCGCACCCGAAGGCCGTCGCATGCTGCGCCTGGAGGCGCGCAACGCGCAGACGCCGATCGAGAAGAAGCCCTCTTGGATCAAGACGCGGGCCCGCATGGGGCCGGAGTACACCGAGCTCAAGTCGCTGGTGAAGCGCGAAGGCCTTCACACCGTCTGCGAGGAGGCCGCCTGCCCCAACATCTTCGAGTGCTGGGAGGACCGCGAGGCGACCTTCCTCATCGGCGGCGAGCAGTGCACGCGCCGCTGCGACTTCTGTCAGATCGACACCGGCAAACCGTCTCCGCTGGACCGGGACGAGCCCCGCCGGGTCGCCGAGAGCGTGCAGGCGATGGGCCTGCGCTATGCCACAGTCACCGGCGTCGCACGCGACGACCTGCCCGACCAGGGGGCGTGGCTGTACGCCGAGACGATCCGCCAGGTGCACGAGCTCAATCCCGGCACCGGCGTAGAGATCCTGGTTCCCGACTTCAACGCCGTGCCTGAGCTGGTGGCCCAGGTGCTCGACGCGCGCCCAGAGGTGTTCGCTCACAACGTCGAGACGGTGCCCCGCATCTTCAAGCGGATCCGGCCGGCGTTCCGGTACCAGCGCTCGCTGGACGTCATCACGATGGGCCGCGACGCCGGGCTCGTCACCAAGTCCAACCTCATCCTCGGCATGGGCGAGACGATCGAGGAGGTCGTCCGGGCGCTGCAGGACCTGCACGCCGCCGGCACCGACCTCATCACGATCACCCAGTACCTGCGGCCCTCGCCACGGCACCACCCGGTCGATCGCTGGGTGCGTCCGGAGGAGTTCGTCGAGCTCAGCGCCGAGGCGGAGCGGATCGGCTTCGCCGGCGTCATGGCCGGACCGTTGGTGCGCTCGTCGTACCGGGCCGGACGGCTCTGGGCGCAGGCCATGAGCAGGGCCGGGCGGCCCGTGCCCGAGGCGCTGTCGCACCTCACCGAGAGCGGCCCCGCCCGCCAGGAGGCCAGCTTCCTGCTGCGCGGCTGACAGCCGTTGCCCGGACGGGTCGGCCTGGTGGAAGCTGCTCGCGCTCGCCGGCGTCATAACCGTCGGGCTCACCATTCCCCGCAGGGCATCGACCCGATGCGCCCGCCCGGACCGGAAGGGCGTGCGTGGCCGCTGCCCTGTGCTGGATACTCGCCGCATGCGATGGGCACGAGCGGATGGCGTGCTGCACGCCTCGGAGCAGGCGGACCTCACCTATGTCGCGCACGGGACGACCGACGGCACGGTCCCCGACGGGTACCGCGCATTCCGTGGCTCGTGGTCGGTGGGACGCGGCTTGGATGACTTCGTCGCTGCCGGCGCGGCCGTGGGCACCTGGGAGATGCACCGTGGCGCCGGACTCCGGGTCCTGGCTCCGTCACCGACCGTCCAGCTCGGTGCCGTGGTGGTGCTCGGCGTCGGCGTCAGTGAGGTGCGCATTCTGGCGCCATGTCGGGTCGTGCGCCTCGTCGAGGAAGACCGTCGGACCGGTTTCGCCTACGGGACGCTTCCAGGCCACCCAGTATGCGGCGAGGAGCTGTTCGAGGTGGTGTACCGCGACGATGGCGATGTGGTCCTCGAGGTGACCTCGTTCTCGCGGCCCGGGACCTGGTACGCCCGAGCCGGCGGGCCGCTCTCGCACCTGGCCCAGGACCTCGTCACTCGTCGCTACGTCCGGGCCGTGCGTGCGGCGGTCAACGACGGCGCGCGCTGACGAGACCGCAGAAGACGTCCGTCCGGCGGACGAGCCCCAAAAAGGTTCTGCCACCTAGCGGCCGTCAGAACAGGCTGAGCTGTTCCTCGCGGTCTTCGACGACCGCAGGGACGCGCGCCGGCGCCGTGGCCACCTCGAGGTGCTCGGGCACCGGCGCGACGTCGTCCTGCTCGGCCGTCGACGCCCAGCGGTCGGCCCCGGGAGGCGCCGAGCCGGTGAGCGCCCAGAGCGAGGGGCCGAGGTGGATGTCCCGCTCGCGCAGTGCAGACTGCACGCGCAGCAGGTCCATCGGGACCCGCATCGCGGTGGGATCGGGCAGCTCGAGGTCGTCGCGCAGCGCCATCAGCCGCTGGTTCCGGTCGACGTTCGCGCGCGAGACCGGGTCGGCCAGGCGGCGGGTAGCGGCGGGGCCGACGACGGCGACCACCTCCGCCTCGCGGCCCTCGTCGATCGCGCGGTAGGCCTCGGCCGCCGTGGCGAACGAGGCGAGCAGCTTGGCCGCGGTCTTCGCGCCGATGCCGACGGCACCCGGGAGGTTGTCGGACGAGTCGCCGCGCATAGCGGCGTAGTCGCGGTACTGGGCGGCCTCGATACCGTAGAGCAACGGCATCCGGCTGGGCGTGAGCACCGGCGAGGCCTCGATGCCGCCGGTGATCACGCGCAGCACCGAGGTGGTGGCGTCGATCAGCGCGAAGGCGTCGCGGTCGCTGGTGACGACCGTGCAGCGCCAGCCCTGCACCCGGGCCTGCGCGGCGGCCGAGGCGAGGCAGTCGTCGGCCTCCCAGCCCCGATGCTGCACGACCGCGAAGCCGGCGGCCTCCAGCAGCTGCGGCGCACCGGCGATCTGCTCCGCGAGCTCCGGCGTCTTGTCCGCCCGACCCGCCTTGTAGTCCGGGTAGTCGCTCTTGCGCTCGGGGTCGCCCAGGTCAAACGCGACGACGACCGCGTCGGGCGTCAGCCGGGCCGCGGCGGAACCGATCTGCGCGACCATGCCCCGCAGCCCCCAGGTCGGACGCCCTGCGAGGTCGCGCTGGTTGCTGTGCACGTGGGCGTGGTAGGCGCGGTGCAGCAGGCTGTTGCCGTCTATGGCCATCAGCAGCGGGGTCACGAGCGCACCGGTGTCACCGCTGCACCGTAGCCCTGATCCGATGGAAGTCAGCGCAGGGCGGCGCACACGGCCTGGTCGCACAGCTCAACGGCAGCGTCACGTTCGTACCTGCGCGGTGTCGGCGTGCCAGATTGGTGTCATCAGAACCGTGCCCGATGGCGGTGCCAACTCCAGAGGCCAGCCTGCCGAGAGCAGCCCCTCGGTCGGCACGCCCGGCCGGTCCCTAGTAGCGTGTCGCCGCTAATTGGCGGTGTACTTGCGGTGTGCTGGTGGTGGCGGGTTCCTTCCCCTTCAGCCCGCCAGAAGCGAGTCTGTGATGGCAAGGACGAAGTCGCGTCCGGTGGCGTTG
>JAABUN010007112.1_pt1 | contig 12328 bp, 11 predicted proteins | sample 5559311 | NCBI WGS metagenome assembly JAABUN01 (sample SAMN10711877, study PRJNA513370) | rock metagenome | isolation source: Antarctica rocks | place: Antarctica: Victoria Land, Siegfried Peak sud | reverse complement strand
GATGTACGCCGTGAACGGCATCTTGTTCAACCATGAGTCCCCCCGGCGCGGAGAGACGTTCGTGACCCGCAAGATCACCCGCGGCGTGGCCAGGATCGCAGCCGGCCTGGACCAGCACCTGTACCTGGGCAACCTCGACGCGGTACGGGACTGGGGCTACGCGCCGGAGTTCGTGGAGGGCATGTGGCGGATGCTGCAGGCTGACCAGCCGCGGGACTACGTGCTTGCCACCGGAGCAGCCTGCACCGTCAAGGAGTTCGTCCAGGCCTCGTTCGAGCACCTCGACCTGAACTGGGAACGGCACGTGCGCTTCGACGGGCGGTACCTGCGTCCGACCGAGGTTGACGCGCTGGTAGGAGACGCGTCCAAGGTCTCGCGGGACCTGGGCTGGAGGGCCACGGTGCACTCCCGGGAACTGGCCGAGATCATGGTGCAGGCCGACGTGCAAGCGCTGGCAGCCGAGCAGGGTCAGGGGCCGGTCGACGCCGGCCTGCTGCTGGACGGGGCCTTCCGTGGATGAGGCCGTTCCCCACGCGCTGGACCGCGCCGCGACCACCTACGTCGCAGGGCACGGCGGTCTGGTCGGATCGTCGGTGTGGCGGCACCTGCAGGCACAGGGGTTCACCGACCTGGTGGGGGCAAGGTCCATCGAGCTGAACCTGACCGACCGGTCTGCGGTCTTCGGGTTCATGGGGCGCACCCGTCCGGACGTGGTGGTGCTGGCGGCCGCGAAGGTCGGTGGCATCGCTGCCAACAGCGCCTATCCCTACGACTTCTGGTCGACCAACCTGCAGATCCAGGTCAACGTGATGGACGCCGCGCTGGCCGCCAATGTCCCCCGGCTGCTCTTCCTCGGTTCGTCCTGCATCTACCCCCGGCTGGCACCTCAGCCGATCCGCGAGGACTCGCTTCTGACCGGCACCCTGGAGGTCACCAACGACGCCTACGCGATCGCCAAGATCGCCGGCGTGCTGGGGGTCCAGGCGGTTCGCCGCCAGCACGGCCTGGACTGGGTCAGCGCCATGCCCACCAACTTGTACGGACCGGGGGACAACTTCTCTCCCAACGTCTCTCACGTCCTGCCGGCCCTGATCCGCCGCTACGACGAGGCCGCCGCGCAGGGCGCTGCGTCGGTGACCAACTGGGGCACCGGCACACCGCGGCGCGAGCTGCTGCACACCGACGACCTGGCTAGTGCCGTGCTGCACCTGCTCGAGCACTACCACCACGGGGACCCCATCAACATCGGCACCGGCACCGACCTACCCATCGCCGAGATCGCCGATCTCGTCGCCACGGCCACCGGGTTCACCGGCAGCACCGATTGGGACTCCAGCAAGCCGGACGGCACCCCGCGCAAGGTGCTGGACACGACCCGGATCAACGATCTCGGCTGGAGCCCCGCCACGGGGCTGCGCGAGGGGATCACCGACACCGTGCGCTGGTACCGCAACCACCGCGACGAGCTCCGCCTTTGAGCGCTCCCCTGCGCGTGGCTGTGAACCTGACGTGGCTGGTGCCGGGCGTCGTCGGTGGGACGGAGACCTACGCGACGGGGCTGCTGCGGGCGCTGGCCCGCTGCCCACGTGAGCGGCACGGCGTCGAGCTGATGCTGGTGGCCCTGCCCGCTCTGGCGCAGGCGCACCCCGACCTGACGGCTGCCTTCCCCACCACCTTCGCCCCGTTGCCGCCCGGGCGGCACGTCGTCCGGCGCGTCGCGCTGGAGAGCACCTGGCTGCCCGCGGTGCTGCAACGGGCCCGGCCCGACGTGGTGCACCACCTCGGTGGGGTGGTCCCGCCCGGGAGCCGGGCCGCACCCGGCGCGAGCGTGGTGACCGTCCACGACCTGCAGTACCTGCACCACCCCGAGTACTTCTCGCGGGCCAAGCGTGCCTACCTGCATGCGGTCACGGTTCCTTCGCTGCGCGCCGCAGACGTCGTGATGACGCCCAGCCGCTTCACCGGGCAGGACCTGGTGAGCCGGCTGGGCGTGCAGGCCGACCGTGTCGTCGTGGTCCCACCGGTGCTGCAGGATCTGGCTCCCCCCGACGGTCCCGGGCCCGACGCGCACGACGCGATGGGCGCGATGGGCGACGGCAGGCGCTGGGTGCACTACCCCGCAGCGCTCTACCCCCACAAGAACCACCTCACGTTGCTGGCAGCCTTCGCCCAGCTCGCTGCGGACCTGCCGGACGTGGACCTGGTGCTGACGGGCGCCAGCGGGGCCGGGGCCTGGGGTTCGGCCGGCAGCGTCGAGGTGGCGCTGCGAGACGCCATCTCGCGCGCCGGCCTGCAGCAGCGGGTGCGGGTGCTTGGGCACCTGGAGCGGGCTCGGTACCAGCGGGTGGCGCACGGCGCCGCGGCGATGGCCTTCCCGTCCCGGTTCGAGGGGTACGGTCTGCCGGTGGCCGAGGCGATGCGTGCCGGGGTGCCGGTGCTGGCTGCTGACGCCGGCGCGCTGCCCGAGGTGGTCGGCAGCGCGCCCGCCGGTGCGATGCTGCTGCACCCCGACGACACTGCTGGCTGGGAGCGCGCGTTGCGCGAGGTCCTGACCGATGCCGGCGTCCGCACGCGCCTGGCCGCCGACGGACGCAGGCGCGCCGCCCAGCTGGGAGGCGAGGCCCCGTTGACGGCGCTGCTGCAGGGCTACCGGCGCGCGGCAGCGCGCTGTGAGAACGCTGTGATCACGCCGTGAGGATCATCGCGGTGGTGCCGCACTTCACCCCGGACGTGGCGCCCACCGGCACCATCGGCGCCCGCCTGGTGCACGAGCTGGGGGACCTCGGCATCAGCACCGATGTCGTGACTGCGCTGCCCTGGTACGCCGAGCACCGGGTGGACCCGGCCTGGCGCGGTGCCTGGCGCCACAGCGAGCGCACCGACTTCGGCACGATCCGGCGGCTGCATCCCTTCCCGACCGGCGACAAGTCGAACATCCCGGCCAGGGCCGTCGGGTTCGCTGCCTTCTGCGTCTCGTGCGCCGCTACCGGGTCGGTCGTGGGCCGGACGAACGGCCGGGTGGACGCGGTGCTGGCGATGACGCCCCCGCTGCCGATGGCCGCCACCGGCTGGATGGTGGCCGCAGCGCGGCGGGCGCCGCTGGTGCTCAACGTCCAGGACGTCTTTCCCGACGTGGCCGTCGAGCTGGGCGTGCTGACCAACCCGCGGGTGGTCGCCGCTGCCTCGGCCCTGGAGAGGTGGTCCTACGCCCGGGCGGCGGCCATCACCGTGCTCAGCGAGGACATGCGCGCCAACCTCGCACGCAAGACGGACCCGGCACGGTTGCACGTGCTGCCCAACTACGTCGACGCCGAGGTGATCCGTCCCGGTCCCCGGATGAACCCCTACCGGGCGCAGTACGGGCTCGGCGAGCGCACGGTGGTGATGTACGCCGGCAACGTCGGGATGAGCCAGTCCGTCGACCTCCTGGTCCGGTCAGCGCGCGAGTTGGCGCACCGGCCCGATCTGGTGTTCGTCATCAACGGGACAGGTGCTGGCCTGGCGGCCGCCCAGAAGCTGGCCTCCGGCCTGGACAACGTGGTGTTCGCACCCTTGCAGCCGATGGAGCGGTTGCCCGAGGTGCTGGCCGCTGCCGACCTACACGTCGTGCCTCTGCGCACGGGCCTGGCACGCTCCAGCGTGCCGTCCAAGATCTACTCCGTGCTGGGCGCCGGGCGAGCCGTTCTCGCCAGCGTCGACCCCGGCAGCGAGATCGAGCGCATCGTCCGGGTCTCGGGCGCCGGCGTCGCCGTACCACCCGAGGACGCCGCCGCGTTCACCCGGGCCCTGACGTCGCTGGTGGACCAGCCGGACCGGCTGCCCGCGCTGGGCGCGGCCGGGCGGACGTGGGTCGAGCGGGAGATCACCCCGCAGGGCGTGGCGCGCCGCTACGCCGATCTGCTCGAGGACGTGGCCCGGCGCCACCACGCCCGGCCTCGCGGTGGGCACGCGAGCCCTCGATGCGCAGCGCCCTGACCGGCTGGGGCCGGACGAGCCCCACGGTCGGCGACCTGCACGTCGCCGGCGACGACGGGGCACTGGGCCGGCTGGTCCGCTCAGCCGGGGCCCGTGGTGTCGTGCCGCGTGGCCTGGCGCGCAGCTACGGCGACGCGGCGCAGAACGGTGGCGGCGACGTGCTGGACATGACCCCGCGGAACCGGATCCTGTCGGTCGACACCCGTTCTGCGGTGGTGGAGGTCGAGGCCGGTGCCAGCCTCGACGCCCTGATGCGCACGTTGCTGCCGCTCGGGTTGTTCGTGCCGGTATCCCCCGGCACGCGCCAGGTCACCGTCGGCGGCGCCATCGCGGCAGACATCCACGGCAAGAACCACCATGTGGACGGCAGTTTCGGCCAGCACGTGCTGGCGATGGACCTGCTGACCGCGGACGGGACGGTCCGGCGGCTGGCCCCCGACCAGCACCCGGAGCTGTTCTGGGCGACCGTCGGCGGGATGGGCCTGACCGGGGTGGTGCTGCGCGCCACCATCGCGATGAAGCGGGTCGAGTCGGCGTACTGCCTGGTCGACACCGAGCGTGCCGCCGACCTGGACGACCTGCTGGAGCGCATGTCGGGCTCGGACCACCGGTACACGTACTCGGTGGCCTGGATCGACTGCCAGGCCCGGGGGGCCTCGATGGGACGCGCGGTGCTGACGCGCGGCTGGGCCGCCACGGTCGAGCAGCTGCCCAGCAGGCTGCAGGCCGACCCGTTGAAGTTCCGACCCTCCCAGCGGCTGGCAGCGCCACCGGTGTTCCCGAGCGGGCTGCTGAACCGCTGGACGGTCGCCGCCTTCAACGAGGCGTGGTTCCGCAAGGCTCCGCGGGAGCGGCGCGGCCAGGTGCAGGGGATCGCACCGTTCTTCCACCCCTTGGACGGTGTGGCGTCCTGGAACCACGTCTACGGGCCGAGAGGGTTCCTGCAGTACCAGCTGGTCGTCCCCTTCGGCGCCGAGGAGGCGTTGCGGCGGTGCGTGCAGCAGCTCAGCGTGGCGGGCCAGGCGTCGTTCCTGGCCGTGCTCAAGCGGTTCGGCGCCGCCGGCCAGGGGCACCTGTCATTCCCGGTCCCAGGCTGGACGCTGGCGCTGGACCTGCCCGTGGGTGACCCAGGCCTGGGCGCGCTGCTCGACCGGCTCGACCAGGAGGTGCTGGGCGCCGGCGGCCGGCTCTACCTGGCCAAGGACTCCAGGATGCCGGCCGGCGCGCTGGCCCGGATGTACCCTCGGCTCGACGAGTGGCGCGACGTCCGTCGTGCCGTCGATCCCGCTGGGGTGTTCACCTCGGACCTGGCGAGAAGGCTGCAGCTGTGATCGACGCGACCGGTAATCCTGCCCGGCTGCTCCTGCTGGGGGGCACCTCCGACATCGCCCTGGCTATCGCGCGGCGCTTCGCCAAGTACCGCCCGGGTATCGAGGTCGTCCTCGCCGCCCGGCCGACGCGGCGACGGGAGCAGGCAGCCGAGCAGCTGCGCGAGCTCGGCTGCACGGTGCGCGAGTGCGACTTCGAGGCGCACGACCGCTCCAGCCACAGCACCGCCGTCCAGGCCGCCTTCGCAGAGGGAGACGTGGACATCGCCGTCGTGGCGTTCGGGGTGCTCGGCGACCAGGAGCAGGCGTGGCAGGACGTGGACGCAGCCGTGTCGATGGCGGAGGTGAACTACACCGCCGCGGTGAGCTGCGGGGTGCTGCTCAGTCAGCGGCTGCGCCAGCAGGGGCACGGCACTATCGTCGCGCTGTCCTCGGTAGCCGGTGAGCGGGCCAGGCGCTCGAACTTCGTCTACGGGTCGACCAAGGCCGGCATGGACGCGTTCTACACCGGCCTGGGCGAAGCGCTGCGCGAGCACGGCGTCAAGGTCTTGGTCGTGCGGCCTGGCTTCGTCAAGAGCAACATGACCAACGGGCTGGTCGCCGCACCGCTGTCGCAGACACCGGATCAGGTGGCCGAGATCACCGTGTCGGCGCTGCGCAAAGGACGTGAGGTCGTCTGGGCACCCGGGGCCATGCGGGTCGTCATGTCGGTGCTGCGACACGTGCCGCGCCCCATCTTCCGACGGCTGCCTGTCTGAGAAAGACGCCAGCCGCCGACCCCGTGCCTGCGGCAGGAAGTCGGCGCCTTCGATGCGTCTACGCCTGAGAAGGAGGTGGGTGCATTGCGGAGGTTGTCCATCAAGGCAATGTTGTTCTCCCTTACCGCTGCCGGGGGCCGCACGCCTACGCGTGCAGCCCCCGAAGAACCTTGTAGAAGTTGGCCTTTGCCCTCGAGCCCGATACCGGGGTGCGCTCACCGGGTGTGGCGGCTGTTCTCGACACGCTCCACCCCGGTTGAGCGGTGGATCTCCCCGGTTCTCGGGTGATTCGGCGCAGTCATATACTCGCCACCCGGCGTACGGATCGACGTGTCTACGGTCGGGTTGCCAGAGCATTCGAGTGAGTGAGGAGCCCCCATGAGACTGCGGACCCGAATCCTGCGCCACGCCGCTGTAGCCCTGGCGATTCCGTTGATCGCGCTCAGCGCGTGCGGCACCGACGATGCCGACTCCGGTCAGGAGGGGGCATCCGGCGCCTCGTCCTCGGAGGAGTCCGGGGCATCGGAGGAGTCCGGGGCATCGGAGTCCACCGAGGACGCCGACCATCCCAACGTCTTGAAGGCCGAGCTGACATCGCAGGGCGAGGGCACCTACTCACTCGAGGTCACCATGAGCTCGGAGTACGACTCTCCCGATCGCTACGCCGACGGCTGGCGGGTGCTCAGCCCCGACGGCGAGGAGTTGGGCAACCACACCCTGGGCCACGACCACGCCTCCGAGCAGCCCTTCACCCGCACCCAGTCGGGACTCGAGATCCCCGGTGACGTCTCCGAGGTGACCGTCGAGGGCCACGATCTGGAGAACGGGTACGGTGGCGAGACCGTAACGGTGGAAGTCCCCTCCTAAGCCGAGGGGTACGTGAGCGTAGAGTCGGTGCCGGTGCCGACGACCAGGGCCGTGCTGCCCCTGCGCGCTGCGGACACCTCGCTGACCGTCCGCTCCTTGTCGGCGACAGCTCTGGCAGCCGCCTGTCGCCCTGGGCGGCAAGCTGAGCGAGGATCCGGGCGCGACGAGGCTCACCGACGGTCGCGCCTTTGTGGCAGTCAAGCGCGCCCCCGACGGCTTGTACCTGCGTCACTCGGGCGCTGGTGGCTTGGAGCCGGCGAACGGGTTCACCCACCTGGGTGGCCATCTGCGCTCCCGGCCATCGCTGACAGCGCTGCCCGACGGTCAGGTCCTCGCCGTCGTCTGCGGTTCGGACGGACTGGTGTGGCAGACCACGATCCGCGCGGACCGGACCCGCTCGGGGTGGCTCAACCTTGGCGGTGACTGCCGCGGAGGCGGCCCGGCGATCACCCGGACCTCCGACGGAAGGGTTCTCGTCTCAGCCCTGGCGCAGGACCGTTCGGTGCGCATCCGTACAGGCACTGCTGTGACGCTCAGCCCGTGGAAGTCATTGGGCGGCATCGCCACCGGCGCAGTGGCAACCACCGCGCTGTCGGGCTCGTCCGTGTGGTTGGTGGTCCGCGGCTCCGACGGCAGGGCGTGGGCCGCGATGCCCTCAGTCGTCGGTGTCGGGAAAGACGAAGGTACGGAAGGTCCAGAACCGGAACAGCGTGGCCAAGATCATGCCGATCACGTTGCCCGAGACGTTGTCGGCCAGCGTCGAGGTCAGGCCCAGGACGAAGTGCGAGAACCACAGGCAGCCGAGCTGGATCCCGGCCGCGAGCGCGCTGAACACCAGGAACAGGGAGTACTCGCGCACCAGGTGACCGCGAGGCCGGTGCCTCCAGGTGTAGAACCGGCTACCGACAAAGGCCACCGCGATGGCCAGCAGGCTCGACACCACCTTGGCCATGATGGGTCCGGCCGGGGTGGCAAGCAGCAGCAGGTTGAACACCGCCACGTCCGTCGCGTAGGCCGCCAGACCCGTCACCGCGAAGCGCACCACCTCCGGATGCCGGGCCCCCGCCACGGCAGGCCCGGAGCCGCTCACAGGTACACGGACATGCCCAGGCACGCGGCCCACACCAGCCCGAGGATCAAGAGGGTGCGGTCGCCCAGCACGATCTCCTCGGGCTCCCCTGCTAGACCCCCGTCCACGTCCACGGCGTACCGCAGTACCGCGACCACGAACGGGACGATCGACACCACGCTCCACACGCTCGACGTGGTGGCGTTCACCTCAAAGGCCCACAGCGAGTAGGTGGTCAGCAGCACCCCTGCCGACAGGGTCCAGACGAACCGTAGGTAGGTGGCGGTGTAGCGGTCCAGCACCCTACGGATCTTGACGCCGCTGCTCTCGACCAGGCGCAGCTCGGCGTACCGTTTGCCGGCTGCCATGAACAGCGACCCGAAGCCCGCGGCGGCCAGGAACCACTGCGATAACGGGATGCCGCTGGCGACACCACCGGCGACGGCCCGCAGCAGGAAGCCCGAGGCGACGATGGTCAGCTCGAGCACCGGTTCGTGCTTGAGGCCGAAGCAGTACGCCAGCTGGGCCAGCTGGTACACCGCCAGCACCACGAGCAGGTCGGTGGACACGACGGCGGCGACCGCCAGCGCCCCGAGCAGCAGCACGACCGCGGCGCCCCAGGCCAGCGGCACCGACAGCTCCCCCGCCGCGATCGGCCTGCTGCGCTTGACCGGGTGGGCACGGTCGGAGTCGACGTCCTGAGCGTCGTTGACCAGGTAGATGCCCGAGGCAGCCATGCAGAAGACCAGGAACGCCATGGCGGTGTTGAGCAGCACGTCGGCGTCGACGATCCGACCAGCTGCGATCGGTGCCGCTAGCACCAGCACGTTCTTCACCCACTGTCGCGGCCGCATCGCTCGGACCAGGGCGCGCGCTGTCCTCACCCGCGTACCTCAGCCGCGTGCCGCCGGGCCAGCCGCGCCGCCCCAGCACCCAGTGCGATCCCGGCGAGCACGTCGCTGGGGTAGTGCACGCCCAGCACCAACCGGCTGACCGCCATGGCCGGGACGAACGCCCACGGACCGCGCCGCCCCAGCACGGCGCCGAACCCGAGGGCCGCCGCCGTCGTGGACGAGGCGTGCGAGGACGGGAAGCTCCAGCGGCTGGGCGTGCCGGTGCGAACGCGGACCCGCTCGTCCAGGGGCCGGAGCCTTCGCGCCACCCGCTTGAGCACGACGCTGGCGGCGTGGGCCGCGAGCACCCCCGCGGTGGCGCCGGCCCACTCGCGCCGGCGCGGCCGGTCCAGGGTGGTGCCGAGCGCTCCGATCAGCAGCCACCCGCCGGCGTGCTCACCCACCCGGCTCAAGGTATGCGCGGCCAGCAGCGTGCCGCGGACGTCGGTCGCCTGCTGCACGGCCACCAGAACCGACACGTCCAGAACCTGGATGCGGTTCCGGCGCTCCGGCGCACGGTGCTCTGTCACGGCTGCTCTCGATCAGTGCATCGCGCAGGTGCGTCTCGGGCGCAGGCCACCAGGACGAGGCCGCAGAGGGCGACCGGCAGCAACGCCGTCGCCCAGCTGGAGAACACCAGGTGCTTGCGCAGCTCGTAGTAGCCGTCGCCGAGCAGGCTGACGACGAGCTGCGAGGCAGCGACGACGGCCAGTCCCGCCACCAGGGCGGACCAGGCGCGTTGCTCGCGGGTGGCACCCCGGCGCAGGTACAGCACCGCGCCGGCAGCGAGCGAACCGCACCACAGCAGCGCCAGCAGCCACGCACTGGTGCGCATGGCCATGGACAACATCGTGCTGGCGACGTCGAGACCCTGCTTGACCTGCGGCGGGCTCGCTGGGTCCTGCTCGACGTTCGACAGGTACGTCAGCCGCGGCTGGCTGGCCTCGGACAGTGCGAGGTCGACCATCGCCACCGCCCGCTCGGGGTGCCGCAGCAGCAACCGCACCGCGTCGCCGCGACCGAAGTCGTCCCTGACCTGCGGGTAGTCCGGGCTGGCGACGGCGTTTCCCGGCTGGAACGCCGACGTTCCTGCGTACTCGGCGAGCGAAGGGGGCAGACCCAGCTCGGTCAGGTCCTGCTCCGGGGTCTCGGAGTCGGCGAGGATCGTCTTGAACAGCAGGTTGTAGGTGTTGATCCGTTCGTACTCCGAGCCTGCCAGACCGAGAAAGACGCTGTACGACAGCACCAGCACCAGCGCCGCGCCGACGTCGGCACCGCGCCGGGCGGCGCTGCGGGTCGGGGCCCGGCCACGGCGCGAGGGCCAGAACGCGTGCACCACGAGCAGGAATGCGACGACGAGCATCAGCGGGGACAGCTGCGCCTTGACGGTGCCCGCGGCGACCGCCGCCAGTGTGAGCAGGACGAGGTCGACCAGACCGCGCCGTCCCGAGGCCCACCGCGTCAGCGCTGCCAGCAGCAGCAGCAGACCCACGAAGCCCCCGGCCTCGGGGTAGGGGGCGGCGAGGTAGCCGGTGAAGACCAGGTCCGAAACCATCAGGCCCATCAGTGCCACCACCGCGAGCCGGGCCGGCGTGTGCGCGCGCAGCGCAGCCGCGAGCAGACCCACACCCACACCAAGCAGGATCGCCCCCAGCACCCCCAGGACGCGCATGTCAAAGGCGTCGGAGCCGGTGAGCAGCCGCTCGATGCCGACGACCGGCCGCAGCAGCGGGGCCCAGGACGTCGGGTACCGCAGCTTCTCGGTCTGGCACTCTCCCGGTGGCGTGCCGACCGGGCCGTACTCGAACTCGGCAGAGTCCCAGAACACCCCCTCCACCGGCGCCAGGTCCAGCTGGCACATCAGTCGTAGCCCGTCGCCGTTGTCGGCGAGCCCCGCGTCGCGACCGAGCAGGATCTGCAGCAGGCACGCGATTGTGGTGAGCGCGCCGACCAGCAGCGGCCCCTGCCACGACCGGGCGTCGGTGCGCCGCCGCACGGCCTGCAGACGCATCGTCACCTCGGGCAGTAGGGGCAAGGGTCCGGGCGGCACGTCGGGGCACCGGCGGCGCCGATCTTAGTACCGTGCTGCACAGCCCATCCCGCGCCGGACCGCGATGGGTTCGCGGACGTGTCCCGATCCCCGGCCTGCCCCTAGGATCGCCAGGCCGGCCAGAACAGCGGCTGCGACCCGACGAGCACGAGGACAGGTGCGATGGACAAGGTGATTCCCTCCGCCGCGCAAGCGGTGCAGGACATCCCGGACGGTGCCAGCCTCGCCGTCGGAGGGTTCGGGCTGTGCGGCATCCCGAGCACCCTGATCGCGGCCGTGCTCGAGGCCGGGACCACGGACATGGAGGTCTTCTCCAACAACTGCGGGGTCGACGGCTGGGGCTTGGGGGTCCTGCTGCAGGCAAGCCGCATCCGTCGCGTCGTGGCCTCCTATGTCGGTGAGAACAAGGAGTTCGCCCGCCAATACCTCTCCGGCGAGCTGGAGGTGGAGCTCACGCCTCAGGGCACTCTCGCCGAGCGGCTACGGGCGGGCGGTTCCGGCATCCCCGCGTTCTACACCGCCACCGGCGTGGGCACCCAGGTCGCCGAGGGTGGGCTGCCGTGGCGCTATGACGCTCAGGGCGAGGTGGTCCTGTCCTCGCCGCCGAAGCCGACCGCGACCTTCACCGTCCGCGGCGAGGAGCACGAGTTCGTCCTGGAACAGGCCATCCACGCCGACTTCGCCCTGGTCCGGGCCTGGAAGGGCGACCGGCACGGGAATCTGGTCTTCCGCGACGCCGCACGCAACTTCAACCCGCTGTGCGCGATGGCGGGCGGGGTGACCGTCGCCGAAGTCGAGCACCTGGTGGAGCCCGGGGACCTGGCCCCCGACACCGTGCACCTGCCCGGGGTGTACGTGCACCGAGTGGTGGCGCTGACAGCGCAGCAGGCGGCCGACAAGCGGGTCGAGAAGCGCACCGTCCGGCCGCGGCCGGACGATGCAGCGAGCATCGAGGAGAGCTGAGATGGCACTGACCAGGGAGCAGATGGCGGCCCGAGCCGCCGCAGAGCTCAGTGATGGCGACTACGTCAACCTCGGCATCGGCCTGCCCACCCTGGTGCCGGGCTTCGTCCCCGACGACGTCGAGATCGTGCTGCAGTCGGAGAACGGGATCCTCGGCTTCGGCGCCTACCCCTACGAGGGGGATGAGGACCCGGACCTGATCAACGCCGGCAAGGAGACCGTCACCCTGCGCAGGGGCGCCAGCATCTTCGACTCCGCCACCAGCTTCGGCATGATCCGCGCCGGCAAGATCGACGCGGCCATCCTGGGGGCCATGCAGGTCTCGGCCGGCGGGGACATCGCCAACTGGATGATCCCGGGCAAGATGGTCAAGGGCATGGGCGGGGCGATGGACCTCGTGCACGGGGCGCGCAAGGTGATCGTGC
>JAABUN010007111.1_pt1 | contig 12330 bp, 8 predicted proteins | sample 5559311 | NCBI WGS metagenome assembly JAABUN01 (sample SAMN10711877, study PRJNA513370) | rock metagenome | isolation source: Antarctica rocks | place: Antarctica: Victoria Land, Siegfried Peak sud | reverse complement strand
ATCCGGGCCTTCATCGACGGCTGGAACGACCGCAGCCACCCCTTCGTCTGGACCAAGACCGCTGAGGAAGTCCTCAGGAAGGCCACATCCCGACACCAGAAGACAACTTCAGCGACGCGCCACTAGCTGTATCGCCGGCCGCTGCGTACGTCGGACTGTGACGAGCGGATTCTCTGCTGCTCCTCGGGTAAGCCCGCTCCTCGCACTACCACGGTGCCGCGCGTAGGGTTCCAACTCGACCCGTTCGACTGCGACCGCGCGCATGAAGCCGGCCCTGTTGAGGTCGGCCACCTCGTCGAGGAAGTCGCCCTCGTCGTCGACCAGGGCCGAGGCGGCTTCGGTGAGCGTTCCTGCCGCACACACCACTCGCCGCCGGTAGAGCGGGGGTTCGGTTCGGGGGGGCCCGCCGTGCTAGCCATCACCCAGCTTCTTCGCTTGAGCCTGTCGCCGGACCCGCGTGGTCGTTCCACTGCGCACTGTCGGACGTGACCCCTACCGTCCTTTCAAGATGCAGCCCGCCAGCGCCGACAGAACCACTAGCGCCACCGCAGCGTCAGCCACGAAGGAGGACTTGAGTGGAAGCCGAGGAAACGCGCGCCGTCGACGCCCTTGTCATTGGCGTCCACGACGCCCGCCGCGTCATGGCCTACCTTCTCGCCCCCGAGTCGGACGAGTACGTCCTCGTCATGGGCGTCCTCGAGCAGTCCGTGACGGACCGCAGCCCAGCGCAGGTGGGAGCCGCACTCCGGGCCGCCGGGACACCGCTCGACCCACGCGTCGTCGAGGTCCGCTTGGAGAAGCTGCGGGACTGGGGTGCCGCGACAGCGCGCACCGACACCTCCAATGCCCAGAGGTACTCCGACCTGCTGGCACGGAACTGGCGGTACACCGCGACCCAGCCCGGCCGGCAGACCCACCGCTTCTACCGACAGCACCTGGCCAATGTCCCGACCATGCGCGAGATCCCGCTTACGAGTCTCAACCGGGTGGTCCTCGCCCTGCAGAGCCTCGCGAGCATGCTGGACGAGTCCACAGGCGGCGCCAGCAGCGAGGCCCCCGTGACCGACGGAGCCATGGCCTCGCGTGTCAACGAGCTGTTCACCAGCCACGACGACCTCGACGGCGCCCTGGTCGGCGCTGAGGACAGCCTAGCCGCCCTGGCCGACCGGTTCGACCTCGACGACAGCGACACCGTCCAGCTCAAGACGCTCCTGGTCGAGTACGCCACCCACGTTGGCCGCGAGCTGGAGCTCGGCGCGGCCCTCGCGCACGACGCGCTGCGAGCGCTCTCCCGCCACACGCCACGCCTCGTCGCCGCCACCGTGGCCACCTCCACCGCCCGCGCCCTGATCGAGCGGGGAGCGCTGGTCGCGTCCCGCGGCGGGCGCGAGACCGACTGGGAGGGGCTTGCGGAGTGGTTCGACCCCGCCACCGGCAGGGCCGCGCGGTTCGGGCTGACGCTAGTGCGGGCTCTGCCCGGGATGCACGCCAACCTGCGTCGCCTACATACGGCCACCGCGACCGCGACCACCCGTGCCCGGGCCCTCACCTTCGCCCGCGCCTGCCTGGACCCCGAGTACGGCGTGATGATCTGGCATGCAGCCGTCGCTGACCACTCCTGGCGGAAGCTGGCCGGCGCGGCCGACGAGGAAGAGACCATCCGAGGCGCCACGACCTGGCGAGACGGACCTAAGGTCGAGCTGTCCGACATGCTGCGCACCACCGGGCGCACTGGCACGCGAGGCCGGGCCGCGGCCGCCCTGGACGACACCGCTCAACGCGCACGCCTGCTGGCTGCCCGCCGGGAACGCGAGCTTCAACGCAGCGAAGCGGTCGCGGAGGTCCTGTCCGCCGGCCCCAGGACCCGACTGAGTCCCCACGGTGCCCGTGTCGCCCTCGCCGCCCTGAACGCGGCAGCGCGCGGTTCGCGCCGTCGTCACGGCTCTTACCCAACAGCCCGCACTGCCTCCCGGGACGGTCTGGCCTGCACCATCTTCTACACCCCCGGCGGTGGTGGGCCGACCCCGACGGGGGTCGTCATCGGCCCGACCTGGACCGTCACGCTCCCCGGTCGGATGCCGGTTTTCCACGAGCCCGGCGCACTGCCCGCCGCACCGCACGGCGCCGACGACGACGGGAAGACCGTGGCCGTCCACCTCGTCAGGGGAGTGGCATGAGCGCGGCGACGCACGACCGCGAGGGCGACAGGGCCGCCGCCAAAGACCTGGACGCAGGGTTCGGCGTCGACCCAGACGGGGGCCGAGACGACGAGGCCGACGACATACCTGCGACGCGCCGGGGCCGTCGTCGCAGCGGCAAGCGCGCCTGGTCCCCTGAGCTCGACGACGAGGTGTCCGCACTGCTTCGGCTCCTTGCCGTCCGCCCGTGGCTCGTCGCTGACCGCGACGACAACGAGATCGCCGCCGTCCGGCGCAACCTGACCGCCATGCGCGACACCTTCGGACGCCTCGGCTGGGTCCTGCATGCTGACCGCGAGCTGGTCCGGCTGCGCAAGTCGCCACCACCACGGCGACAGGCGTGGGCGGCCCAGGGACCCAACCCGTTGACGTGCGCGTGGTTCTTCCTCCTCACCGCCGCCGCGGAGTCCCTCCAGCCGCGCGTGAGCCTGTCCACCCTCGTCGAGGCTGCACGCGCCGCAGCCGCCGGGGCCGGGGTCCCGACCACCGGACAGATCGACGAACGACGAGCAGTCGTCGCCGCCTTGAAGCTCCTCGACGAACGGGGCGTCCTGGTCAGCCTCGAAGGCGACGTCGAAGGGTTCGTCCAGGACGAGAGCACCCCTGTTCTGATCGCCGTGCACCACAACCGCCTTGCCCACGTCATCGCCAACGTCGGCGGCGGAGACCCCGCACATGACCCGCAGTCGTGGCTCGACGGCGTCGAGCACGAGGCCGACCCCGCTCGACGGATGCGACGCCGCCTCGTCGACGACGCTCTGGTGCACACTGCCGACCTCGACCCCGACGAGCTGGACTGGCTGCGACGCCGCGTGCGAGCTGACGACGGCGCCCCGCTCGCCAGCGCCTTCGGGCTCGTCGTCGAGCGCCGCTCCGAAGGGGCCGCGTTCGTCATGCCGGCCAGTGCCTACCGGTACCCGAACGAGCTCGGCCCCGTCCCGTTCGCCGTCAATGGCGGCACTATCCCCCACGCTGCCCTCCTGCTGTGCGACGCCGCCGCCGCCGACGGAACCATCGCCGCCGGCGGCGGCGATCTCAACTCAGGGCCCGGCCCCGGGTGGCGCGGACTGGCCTACGACGACGTCCTGGACCGGCTGTCAACCTGGGCCAACGACATCGGCGCAGGGCGCGGAGGCTGGTCCGCCGACCTGGTCGAGCAACCCGAAGTGCTCGCCCGTCGCGTCCACGACCTGCTGACCGCACGCGACCTGCTGCGCACCATCAGCCCCGACGCCCAGGACAGGCACGGCCTCGCGCCAGACGAGAGTCCGACAGGCCCGACGGGACGCACCTGGTGGTTTTCACCAGCGACCGGCCGCTGGCCAGCACCGCCGGCGGAAGCTGCCCGACCGCGCACGAGCCCCCGAGCCACCCCGAGCGAACACACCCTGTTCGACACCACCGAGGACCCGATGCCGTGACCGCACCCACCACCGCCCGCGACCTCCGCACGAGCCTCCGTGCCGGCGACAGCGACTCCCCGGACGACGGCGCCGACCAGGCCATGATCGCGCTGCCCGCCCAAGAGGTGCCGCCCGCCGGGGACCGCAGCCGGTACGGCCGCCGGTGGCGCCTGGTCGGAGCCGGTCTGGGCAACGTCTGGCGGTTTGCCGACCTGCAGCTCGCGGCTCACAGCGGACGGCTGCTGCTGCGCGGAGCCAACGGGACCGGCAAGACCACTGCGCTCGAGGCACTGTGCCCTTACCTGCTCGACCTCAACGCGCAGAAGATGGCCGCCGGCAAGGCACGACCCACCACCCTGGGCCTGCTGATGAAGGAAGGCTCGAACGGCCAGAAGCGCACCGGGTACGCTTGGCTCACGTTCGCCGCACCCGCCGGGCACCACGACTCGCTCACCGACACCCCCAGTCCGGCCACCAGGTCATGGGGCGTGCGTCTGCAGTACGGGCCCGGCTCAACCCCCCAGGTCAAGGCCTTCGCGTTCACCGTGCCCGGCCAACCGTCGACCGACTTCGACCTTCATTGGCCCGGCCGCCAGGCCCTCACCCTCGAGCAGTTCATCGCCACCGTCGAAGCCGCCGGAGGCCACGTCTTCGACAGCCACGAGGACTACGTCACCGATCTCGCCGCCACCGTCTGGCGGGGCAGCGCCGACGACGTCCAACGCATGACCGCCCGCATGCGCGAGGTCCGCAACCCCACCCTGCTCGGCGACGTCGGCCCCAGCGCCGCCGCCGAAGCGTTGCGCTCGAGCCTGCCGACCGTCGACCAGCAGACCGTGACAGCCACCGCCGCCGCGCTCGCCGCCTCTGACGAGACCAGGGAGGCGTTCGAACGCGACAAGGCCAACGCGGCAACCCTGTCCGACTTCAGCACTGCTTGGGCCGGGCACGCCGTCCAAGTCGTCACCCAACTGCACTCCACCGCCCACGACGACCAACGAGCATTGCGCCGCGCCCGCGGCGCAATGCTCGACAGCACGCGCCAACTCGAGCGGGCCGAGCACGACCAGCAGGACCTCGCGACGAAGTACCAGAACGCCGACCTCGAGCTCAACGAGGTGCGGGGCACCATCACGGCCCTCACGCGATCCAGCGAGTACGCGGCCGCTAACCAGGCCGAGCAGCAGCGCCGGGTCCTGGTGGCCACAAACCGGTACGCCGTCACCGCGGAGCAAGCGCTCAGCCACCGGGCCAACGAAGTCCGCAAGGCCGGGCAAAGGCGTACGCAGGCTCTGACACAGCTGGTCGCCGAGTTCGACCTCGTCGCCGGCCGGGCGGCCGCCGCCGACCCCAGCGCCCAGATCACGACCCCGCTGATGACCTGGCACCAGGAGCCACGCGGAGTCCACCAGGTGGGAGTCGCGAGCGTCGACCCCGGCCCGGCCGTCGCGGTGGAGCAGGACCGCGGCGCCATCAACACCACCGTCACCCGCTGGCGTCGAAGCGCCGGCGAGCACGCCACGACCGCGAACACGATCGGCCTGCTCGTCAGCCAGCACGACAAGCACGTCAAGCCGGCAGCCGAGGAGGCCTCAGGCGCCCAGAGCCTGAGCCAGAGAGCGGCCGCCGAGGCGGAACGGCGCAGCCAACTGTCCGCGCAGCGCGACCGCGCGGCCCGAGCAGAAGTCCGGACGGTGGCGAACTCCGCACAGGAGTGGGCCCGTCAACACCCAGAGCTCCGCGCCGTGACCGTCGACGGGGCCGACCCGAACCACACCGACGACGCCATCTCGTGGGACGCCGACGCCGCGCAGGAGTTGGCGGACGCCGAACCTCAGCAGGTCCTCACCTTCCTCACCACCTGCGCCGCACAGGCGACCGCGACCGCCGGCACGCTTGCCGTCGCAGCACACACCGCTGCGGCCGGGGCGCAAACCCGCGCCGACCAGGCGGCCGACGAGGCCAGCGACCTGCGCCATCAAGCCAGCATCCTGCGCTCCGGCAAGGACCTACCCATGCCCCGCCCGGCATGGGCACCCACCCTCGACGACGAGTCCCGCACCGTCGGCGCCGGCCTCGTGTGGGCAGACGACTTCACCGACCCGACCCAGCAGGCCCAGCTCGAGGTCGCCCTGGCCGACAGCGGCCTGCTCGGCGTCACCACCGACCCCGACGGGCTCACCGCCGGCACTTGGCAAGTCCACGCAGACGGTCCACCCGTCGCGAGCCCCGCCGCCTCAGTCCTGCGAGCGGACCCGGACCACCCCGGCGCTGCCGTGATCGCCACCGCCCTGCATCGAATCTCGCTGCACGACACCGCACCCGACAGCTGCGACGGTCTGGGCGTAGCCCGCGACGGCTCGTACACGGCCGGCGTCCTGCGCGGCGACCGGCTGCACGCAGCAGACGGCCGCCAGGCCGCCCCCGCCGCGACACACGTCGGCCAGACGCAGCGGCGCCTCGCCGCCCTCGCCCGCGCCGCCGAGCTGGAGCAGGGCGCCGACGAGTTGGACATCGAAGCCGCCAGGGCCCGCGAGATCGCACACAGCGAGACCGCGCTAGCGGCTTCCCTGATCCGCGCCGCCAGCAACTTCCCCTCGACGCGCAAGCTGCAGCAGCTGGAGGCCAGCCGGGTCAGCGAGGCGTTGGCGGCGCACGCGGCAGCCGAAGAGGCCCGCGCCGCACAGGCAGAAGCGACGGCCAAGGCCGAGTCGGCCAAGGCCGAGCACAGGCGGTGGGCCGGCTCCGTGACCGCTCTCGAGCTGAAGCCCGACCGAGACGGACTTGTCACGCAGGAGCAGCGGCACACGACGGCGAGCAGCGGCCTCCTGCATGCGGCGAGCGACCTCGAGCAGCTCGTCGTACGCGTTCAGCAGGTCCGCGAGGAAGTGAACGGGGCCGACGACGACCTGACGGGCCTCGTCGCCGACGCGCGAACCGCGCTCAACGAAGCAGCCGCCATCGAATCCGAGATCGCCGCCATCGAGGAAGCACTCGGCAGCTCGGCCCAGGAGGTCCTAGACCAGCTCACCCACGCTGAGAGCTCTCGCGAGCTCCTGGGAAAGGAGATCAAGCGGCTCTTCGTACTCCTCCAGGGAGCCGCCACCAACGTGGGCGACCGCCGGACCGCCCACACTTCCGCGCTCGCCGTGGTGACCGGTGCGCAGAGCGCTGGCACAGCCTCGAGCGCCACGCTGCGAACCTCCCTGAACGCGCGCGGCGTGCTCGAAGCTCTGGGAGGACAGGCCGCCCTGCCCGCAGAGGACCGGGACCTCATCGCCGTCGTCAGCGGCCTGATCGACAACCGCGCCAGCGTCGGACGTCGAACGCTCGGCGACAGGTACGACACCGCTCGCGCCCAGCTGGCCGGGGCCTGGTCGGTCGAGCACGACGAGTACATCGGCGAGCTCGAGACCTTCGTCCTCACCCACGACGACGAGACTTTCACGCCGGTGTCCGCCGCCGCCCACGCACAGCACCTGGCCGACAAGGCCGAGGAGGCGCTGCGGGCCGCCGACGACGCTGCGCTGCGCACCTTCATCGTGGACCAGCTGCCCCGAGCCATCACCCTGGCCTGGACGAACCTCCAGGACTGGAAGCGCGAGGTGAACCGCAAGATGACCAGCGCGGAATCATCCTCGGGCGTCGGCGTGCAGGTCGAGATCACCCCCGTCGACGACATGAGCCGCGACGTCAGGACCGTCTACGAGCTTGCATGCAAGGTCGGCGCGGCCCAACGGACCCGCGAGCAGCACAACCAGCTCGGGGCAGCCATCCGGAGCCTCATCGAGACCGCCCACGGAGAGACCATGGTCGACCAGGTGTCCGCCGCGGTCGACGTCCGCGATTGGGTCGACGTCCGATACCGCGTCACCCGACCTGGCCAACCGCCACAGCTGTGGACCTCGCGGACCGGTCTGTCCGGCGGCGAGCGCCGACTGGTCGTCCTGGCGCCGATGCTCGCCGCGGTCGCCGCCGGGTATGACGACCTCGCCAGCGAGGGCCTACGCCTAGTCGCCCTGGACGAGGTGCCCGCAGAGGTCGACGAGGTCGGTCGCGAAGGGCTCGCCCGGTACATCGCCGAACTCGACCTTGACCTAATCTGCACCAGCTACCTTTGGGACGGCGCCCCCGGCGCGTGGGACGGCGTCGACGCCTGGGACTTTGAGGCAGACGCCGGCGTCGTCGTCGCCTTCCCGATGCACGTGCGTTCCGACGGCGGCCTGCCGGGGGAACCGGCGCCGCTGCACCCCCACCAGGCGTCCCACCAGGCCGCCCAGAAGTGACCCGCACCGACTGCCCGTACTGCGACGGAACATGTTCCGGCGCCGACCTGACGCCGCTGACCACCGCGGACCTGTCGTGGCTGTGGGAACAGTTGGCTGCCAAGGCTGACCGTAACGGCGACCCGCACCTGGTCACCGGCACTGCCCGGGTCCGCGCCCCGTCCGACCCGGCCGGTCGAGCTGAGGCTGCCGGCCTGCTCGGTGGGCGCCCGCTCGCACGTTACCAAGGGCGCTCGGTCGACCTCGCCGAGCTGACCGCGACGCTGCGCGCCCACGGCGCCACCCTCACCCCCGGCGTCGTCGCGGCCCACGCCACAGGTCGCCGCCTGGCGACACGAGCGCTCGAGCGACGCTCCCGCGACGAAAGGGAGGCCCGGCTCCGCTCCGAGCTGGACGCCGCCCTGCGCGACCCATCGGTGGCCTCCGGAACCGCCCCCGACGTCGACCACGTCTGGCAGGCGCTACGGCGAAGCGGCACTGTCGCCCGACTGCTCAGCCACCGTGACGACGGCCCCGCCGTCTTCCGATCGGCCGCGGCCGTGCTGGCCGCCCTGCCCAGTGAGGGGCTCCGCGTCGACCGTCGCTATCTGGCCGACCGGATCCTAGACGACCCCCACGGTCTTGATGACGGCTCCCGTGTCGGCACGACCGCCCTGGCCCTGCTGTCTGCGACCGGGCGGAACCCCTCCGGCGTCCGGGCTCGCGACGCCTGGAACCTCGTCGGTGTCGACTACGACGAACTGACCGGTGGCCTGCTCGCCGCCGGGATCTACCCGGCCGGGTGGGTACTGCCGCCTGGCGCAGTCGTGACCCTCCCCCCGCGTGAGCTCGCCACGTGCGCGTGGCCAGCCCCTCCGGACACAACCTCGTGGGTGTTCGTCACCGAGAACCCGTCGATCCTCGGGGCAGCTGCCGGATCGGCCTCCACCGCCCGACTGCTGTGCACCGTCGGCACCCCCTCCGCGCTGGAGGTCGCCGCGGTCGGCAGGCTCGCCGCGTCCGGATGGAACGTCACTGTCCGGGCCGACTTCGACGCCGCCGGCCTCGCCCACGTCACGGCCCTGCTCGCGGGGGCGCCGACGGCCCGCCCCTGGCGGATGGGGGAGCACGACTACCTGCTGACCCTGGCCCGCTCACCGCAAGCGCCACCAGCCGGCACCGTCCGCGCCGGGCACGGCACCTGGGACATCGCACTGGTCGACCGGATGCGCACCGACGGCCGCGCCGGGTACGAGGAGACGCTCATCGACGAACTCCTCGCTGACGTCGCTACCGGAGCGCCTAGCGCACACGCGTGAACCACGTTCTGCTGCAAGGGCGCCAGGGTCCATGGTGGACCATGCGCTGTGTGGCCAGTACCAGCGCACGAATGCCCGGGACGCCGCCAGCGGCCTCAGCAAACAACCGCTGAAGGGCTTCTCGGGCCAGGCAGCTCAGCGGTGCGGCCTGGCACACGATGGAAGTGGCGCTAGGTGTATCGCCGGCTGCTGCGTACGTCGGACTGTGACGAGCGGATTCTCTGCTGCTCCTCGGGTCATGCTGCCAGGCGAGTCGAGGCAGGCGGCCGCTGACATTGCTGCGGTGGCCGCTCGAACCACGTTGTTGCTGGCGGTGCTCAGGCCCCAACGGACGACGTCGGGCAGGCGGACCATGCGGTTGGCGTGCACGTCGGCCGCGGCTACCCACGCGGATCCGTCGGCGGTGTAGTGGCCGGTGGTGCGGGCATCGGAGTGCGCTCGCTGCAGCACAGCGCGTGCGGGTCCGGTGAGCTTGCGGTCGGTGGCGGCGATCTCGCGGACAAGGTGAGCGACGTCGGCTGCCCCGCTGAGGGCCCGCTGGAGGTGACGGGCGGTCTGGCCGATGTCGATGCGTTCGGCGATGACAGGTGCGGGCGCCCACCCGGCGGTGTCGCGGGTGACCTCACGGATCGCAGTACGCACCTGATTCTCTGCGCGCAGAAGGTCCTGGCAGGGCTGGCTGGCCACGGGCGTGAGGTCGCCCCAGCGGCCGGCGACCTGGCTCCAGGCCGATTGGCTGGCTGTGAGGGCTGGTACGAGCCGTTGGTCGTAGGCGCCGCGGTCCACGTGACCGGTTCGCGCGCCGGCGTCCAGGATCACGATCGTGGCGGTCGTCAGGACTGCCTGGGTGCGGGCAGCCAGGAGCAGGTTTTGCGGTGCCGGTGCCGCAGTCAGGGTGCGGTGGACCTGGATGTCCCAGGCCGCTACCGCTTGGTGCAGCCGCTCCCACGGCCCGACCTTCGCAGCCCGCTGCGTGGGTGCGGGCGTTGCCCGGGCGTGGTCGTGAACCGAGGATCCTGCGAGGTGTCCGAAGGCCTCCATCCGGTCCACGACCTCGTGGGCGCGCTCGAGCGAACGCAGGTAAGGGTCGAGTTTGAGGTTGCGCTTGGTGGCCCTGGCTGCGGCGGCCTCGGTCTTGCGGATGTGCCCTCTCATGGCCACGCAGACGCCGTGGGCGCCGACGTAGAGCGTGTGCATCACCCGGGCCCGGGCCCCGTCGAGCTCACTGGTGCAGGCCTGCTGGCCGGGCGCGGGGCGACCGCCCATCGCCTCGGCCGCTCGCTCGAAGCTGTCCGCGACTGCGAGCAGGCGCTCATCGGCTCGTCCTGGGCGGGGCCAGCCGCGCGTGACTGCAGTGACCTGGAACCCCTCAGCCATGGCCTGCAGCCGGGCCATCGTCAAGTCGCCAGCGCCGTCGCGATGATGGTCATCAGCCGGAAGGCTCCGCCACACGTTCGCGGCAGAGCCTGCGACCTGGCCCCACGCCCGCACCATGGCCACGGCATCTGCGGGGTGGATCTCCATCAGGATCTCCCTGGCGCGCACGTCAGCCTCGATCAGCAGCCCGTTGACCTGTGCGGGGTCAACGGGGCTACCGTCAATCCCGGTTCCGACCCTGCTCGGCGCCGAACTCACGTCCCCTCGCGCACTAGGTCGCACAAAGTGATGATCAGCGCCGAGAACCCGGCCGGCATGTGGTGGATCTCCACGGTCCGGGTCAGTCCCTCGGCCGCGCGTAGCAGCTGCACAGGGTCGGTCTCCAGCGGCGCCGGGCCCGCGATGTCCGCCCCCGGCGGCAGCAGTGCCATTGCCTCGGCCACGGCCGAGTGCACACCCAGCGCGAACAGGTGCAGGTGCGACCTGGGTCCGGCGGCGTCGGCCCTGGCCCACGCCTGGGCGCAGGCGTGCTGCAGCACCCGCACCACCGCCGCCAGAACCTCAGTCGCCTCACACTCGGTGCTCTGCTTGGCCACCACGTCTCTCCTCGCATCCGGGTTCCTGATGAGCCCCCCCACCGTCGCCCCCCGGTGCCCGCACCCGCCAGGGCCCACCTCGACCTGTGGACAACTTCGGGCTGTCGCCCCTGGGGGGCAGGATCTGCTCACAGCTCCCCAAAGGAGCGCGACCCGGCGCCGGCGATCAACCACCACCACAATCGACGCCACAGCACTAGTGGCCCTACCGCAGGAGGCGTACCGAGATGGGACGATCCACCCGGTTGTTGAAGGTGCTGGCCCTTGCCCCCGCAGTGGTCGTCAGCACCGTCCTGACCTGCCTGGTCGGCGCACTGCTGCCACCGCTGGCGGGGCTGGTGCTGTTCGCCGGGGGCCTGACGCTCACGGCCCTGCTGGCCGCAGGCGCCCTGGAGAAGCAGGCCGTCCGGGTGCTGTACGGGGCCCGGGAGCTGTCACCGGCCGAGGCCTGCGCCCTGGCGCCGGCGCTCACCCAGCTCTGCCAGCGAGGGCTGGGACCGCCGGTGGTCAGGCTGTACGTGCGTCCCGCGACGCGGGGGGTGTGCAGCACGCCTGCGGGTAAAAAGTCTGTGCTGGTCTCGGGCGGCCTGATCACCCGGGTCCAGCATGGACAGCTCCCGCACGACCAGGTGGCTGCGCTCATGGCCGGGGCCGTCGGACACCTGATGCACCGAGCGTTTGCAGACCACGGGCTCGCTGGAGCTCCCATCGCGAGAAGGCCCTGACCGAGCTACGAAGCGGGCGCGACTGACCGTCGTGAGGTAATGGGCGGGGTGTCAGGACGCTGCGTCGCCCTCGGACTGTCGGCAGCCATGTGGAGCCTTCTCTGAGAGCTTCCTCGAGCGGGGACGGCAACCTCGCGGCAGACCTGTTCGTTTCACTAGCGTGAGAGCAAGGCACTCAGCCGACCGCAGATGGTGAAGGGGGCGCACCACTTGTCTGATCGAATGACCGACCTTCGTGACGCCTTCGTCTGCAACCAGGCGATGTTGGTCAGACTGGCAACACATCTGACGGCGGACCCTCACACCGCCGAGGAGCTGGTCCTGTCTTGCGTCAGCGTTCGTGTCGCACTTTGGCGGTTTGATCAGACCACACTGGAGGGCCCTGGCTGATCCTGAAGGAGTCTCTTGTGAGCAGCGACGAGTCCGCGCCGACGGTATCCCGGCGTC
>JAABUN010007110.1_pt1 | contig 12331 bp, 12 predicted proteins | sample 5559311 | NCBI WGS metagenome assembly JAABUN01 (sample SAMN10711877, study PRJNA513370) | rock metagenome | isolation source: Antarctica rocks | place: Antarctica: Victoria Land, Siegfried Peak sud | reverse complement strand
CCTCACCCCGGCCCTCTCCCGGAGGGAGAGGGGGAAGGGAGCACGCAACTTGCGGGCGGGGCGTCGCGTTGGCTTCGAAACGGGATCGTATCACCATGCGCGCTGCCATCATTGCCGCTTCCTTGCTTGCCACTCCCGTCCTGGCCCAGGGCGGCAAGGTTTGGACCGCTGCCCCGGTGCCGGGCAACACGCGCAGCCAGGGTGCTCCGGCGGACCGCGCCGGCACCCCGTCGAGTTCGGACGGTTCCTCACCGTTCAGCGCCCTGCCGAGCGGCTCCATCAGCGACGGCGGGCGCACCAGCCCGTCCACGGCCGGCACCACGCCCGCTCCGGACGCCAAGACGCCCAGCTTATCCAAGTAACGCCCAGCCTACCCAAGTAACTCTAGTTGCCCCGGAACAGCGGCGCGCGCTTTTCCAGGAACGCTGCCTTGCCTTCGGCATGGTCGGCGGTCAGGAACAAGGCGGACTGCGCCTCGCGCTCCCAATCCAGCGCGGCGTCCAGCCCAGCGGCCAGCCACTGCTTCGTCAGCGCCACCGGCAGCGGTGCCGCGTCCGCAAAACGCCGGGCACGGGTCAGTGCCGCTTCCAACGCAGTGCCGGGTGGGACCAAATCATCCACCATGCCGATGCTCCCGGCATGGGCCGCATCCAGCGGGTCGCCGTACAGGAACACCTGCCGCGCCCGTCCCTGGCCGATACGCGCCGGCAGCGTGTGCAGCAGGCCGAGGTCGGCGATCAGCCCGATCCTGCCAAAGCCGGCGGCAAAGCGCGCGTCATGCGCCGCAACCACGGTGTCGCAGCACATCGCCAGCGACAGCCCGGCGCCGACGCACCAGCCCTCGACCGCCGCGACCACCGGCTTGGCCGACTTCACCAGCGCACGCACCAGCCGGTGCGTCAGGCGGAACCGCTCGCGGCCGGCGGCCAGGTCGGCCACGTCCATGCCGCTGATGTCGCCCCCGGCGCAGAAGGTGCCGCCGGCGCCGGTGATGACGACGGCGCGGAGCGCAGGGTCGGCCTCGATGCGCTCCATCGCCTCTGCCAGGGCGCGGCGCATCGGGATTGCCAGGGCGTTGCGGCGCTCCGGGTAGTCCAGCGTCAGCACCGCTGTCAGGCCGTCGCGGTCCTCCCTCAGCACGGCGCGTCCCCCAGCTCGATCACGGCGTCGGCGGCGTAGGCGCCCTGGCCCTCGGGCATGGCGAACACCGGGTTCAGGTCCACCGCCCGCAGCCGCGGACCCGCCTGCACCGCGAACACCGACAGCCGCGCCAGCATGGCCGCCAGCGCCGCGATGTCGGCCGGCGGGCGGCCCCGCGCGCCGAGCAGGATGGGTGCCGCGCGTATGGAGCGGATCATCCGTTCCGCCACGTCCGCGCCAAAGGGGCAGCGGTGCAATGCCACGTCCCGCAGCACCTCGACGAAGATGCCGCCCAGGCCGAACATCGCCACGGGGCCGAACACCGGGTCCTGCGCCACGCCCATGATGCACTCGGTGCCGCCGCGGAGCTGCTTGGCGACCAGGACGCCCTCGATGCGCGCCTCGGGCAGCGCCATGCGGGCGCGGTCCAGGACGGCGGCGAAGCCCTCGCGGACCGCGGCGGCGTCGCGCACGCCGACGATGACGCCGCCGATGTCCGACTTGTGGACGATGTCGGGGGACAGGATCTTCAGCACCACCGGGTAGCCGAAGCCGTCCGCGGCAGCGGCGGCATCGTCAGCGGTGGCGCAGGCGGCTTCCGGTGCCGCGGGGATGCCGGCCCGGGCCAGCAGGCGCTTTGCCCCGGCCTCGTTGGGGGAGGTCAGCGGCAGGTCCACCTGCGGCACCACCGGCGGCGGCTGCCCCGGCGGGGCGGCGAAGGCGTCGCCGAAGCGGCCCATGGCGTGTATGGCGACGGTGGCGCGGGTCGGGTCCTCAAACACCACGAAGCCGTCGGACTCGTATTCCGCGACGCGCGACGGCGGGGCGACGACGGACAGCACCCACAGCCGGTCGGGGTGCCGGGCCATGCTGGCGGAGAGCTGCGCCCGCAGCCGCGGGGCCATGCTGTCGGCGCCGCCGACCTGGGTGAAGAAGCCGAGGATGGAGCTGTAGCCGCCGTCCTCGATCATGCTGTCGGCGAAGGTGCCGATCAGCGCCATGTCGTTGAACGCCTGCGCCGTGCAGTCCACCGGGTTGCGCGGGGCGGCGAAGGGCAGCAGCGCCTTCAGCCGGGCCTGGGCGTCGGCGGGCATCTCGGGCAGCGGCAGGCCCAGGGCCTCGGCGGCGTCCGAGATCAGCACGCCGGCGCCGCCGCTGATGGTGATGACGCCCAGGGTGTTGCGGACGGGGTAGATGCGGCGGGTGGCGGTGGTGGCGATGTCGAGCATCTCCTCCGTCGTGCGGGCGCGGACGACGCCGAACTCGGCCAGCACGGCGTTCGTCACCGCGTCGTCCCCGGCGATGGAGGCGGTGTGGCTCTGCGCGGCATGGGCGCCAACCGTCGAGGTGCCGACCTTCATCATCACGACCGGCTTGCGCGCGGCACGGGCGGCAGCGAGGGCGGCGAGGAAGCTGCCGGATTCGCGGATGCCCTCGGCGTAGGCGGCTATGACGTCGGTGTCCGGGTCCTCCGCGAGCCAGCCGATCACGTCGCCTATGGTGACGTCGCCCTCGTTGCCGGTGGTGACGCAGATGGGGGTGCCGATGCCGCGGTTCCTGGCGGTGGCGAAGACGTGGGTGCCGTAGGCGCCGCTCTGGCTGGCGATGCCGATGCGGCCGGGCTGCGGCCAGCCGTTCTCGAACGAGCTGGAGAAGATCGGGTAGAAGCCGATGCGGGCGTTGAACAGGCCGAGGCAGTTCGGGCCGACCAGGCGCATCCCGTGGCGCCTCGCTGCGTCCATCATGCGGGCCTGCTGGACGGCGCCGGCCTCGTTCATCTCCGCGAAGCCGGCGGTGAACACGATGGCGCTGCGTACGCCGCGGGCGCCCAGGTCGTCCACCGCCTGCACCGCCAGGTCTGCGGGGACGGCGACGATGGCGGTGTCGGGCACCATCGGCAGGTCCGCGACGCTGGCGTAGGCGGGCAGGCCCTGCACCTCCGTGCGGTTGGGGTTCACCGGGAGGATGGCGCCGGCGTAATTCTGGGACAGCATGTAGGCGATGGGGCGCCCGCCGATGCGGGTGGGGTCGTTGCTGGCGCCGAGCACGGCGACGCTTGCCGGGCGGAGCAGGCTGTCCAGGCTGGAGAAGCGGCTCATGCCGCTGCTGCTGCTCCCTCTCCCTCCGGGAGAGGGTTGGGGTGAGGGAAGCGGCAAGCGCCCAGGCCGGACGTTGCGGGACTGCCCCGGTGCATCAAGGCCAACGGTGGTCCTTGCGGCCTTCCCTCACCCCGGCCCTCTCCCGGAGGGAGAGGGGGAAGATGGCCGTTTTCGTTCGGCAATGCTTTGTTCTCCCGGCGGCTGCGGGGATCATGGCCCGCTGCCGGGCGACCGGCAAGCGAAGGGGGCGGGCATCGCTGCCCGCCCCCTGTTCGAGACGGTCCGGCTTGTCAGGACTGTGCGTCGGGCGACACGACCATGCAGCTTGTGCGGCTGCGCTGCAGGCGCTCGCAGGCATGGGCGGCGGCATCGCGGGACAGGCCGGTCAGGCGGGCGCGATACAGCACGCCGCCGGGCTGGCGCACCCCGGCGACGACGGTGCGGGCATAAGCCAGCACCTCACGCGCGTGGCCGCGGGCGGAGGCGGTGGCGGCGGAGGCCAGGGACTCGTTGGCAAATGCACCGACCTGAACGGCCCAGTTGCCGGCGCCGCCGGCGGCCGGTCCGGGATGGCGGCTGACCGGCTCCGCGTTGGCGCGCGAGAACAGGCTGAGACCTAGCGGGCGCGGCGCGGGCGAGAACGGCATCTGCGCGGCGGCGAACTGGCGCGGCGGCTCCGGCGGCAGGACCATCGCCAGGCGGGGCGTCTGCATGACCTGGGCTACTTGGACCGGGCGGCGCATCGCGGCCGGCGGCTCCGGCAGGCGCGCGGCCTGGACAGCCCGGCGATATGGCGATGCGGGCGGCGTGTAGGGCACGGCGGCCAGCGCCGGAGGTTCAGGCAGCGGCGCCTCTTCCACCGCGGCCACCTGCACCGGCTCGGCCGGCTGCGGACGGAGGCGGATTGGCTCGGCTGCCGCATAGGCGGGCGCGGCATCCGGCTGCGGGCTGAGGCGGATCGGCTCCGCTGCCGCATACGCCGCGGGGACCGGCGCCGCGTCGGGCTGCGGACGCAGGCGGATCGGTTCGGCTGCCGCATAGGCCGGCGCGGCATCCGGCTGCGGACGGAGACGGATCGGCTCGGCTGCCGCGAACACGGCGGCCGGCGCAGCATACGATTGTGGGCTGAGGCGGATCGGCTGCCCCGGCACGTAGCCACTGCTGGCCACCTGCACCGACTCGGACGGCAGCGCACCCGGCGGCGCCGAGTTGAGCGCACTGGCCGCCGCAGTCGAGTAGGCCGGTGCCGCGTAGGCGGGCGCGAACGAACGGACCGGCGCCGCGCTGGCGTAGCGCGGGCCGTCCGGGATCGCGAGCGGCACCGAGTTCGACGCATACTGCTCGCCCGGCGACGGACGGTTGGGCGAGTCGCCGCCCAGCTTCGGCCCGATGTTGGCGACGTAGCGCCGCGTCTCCTCCGGCAGGGTGCGGCTGCGGGTCAGGTAGTCGTCCAGGCGGCCCGGGCCGGCGTTGTAGGCGGCCAGGAAGCCGGGCGACCCGTAGATGTCATACATCTCGCGGATGTAGGCGGTGCCGGCCAGGATGTTGTTGTGCGGGTCGAACGGGTCGTCGCCCAGTTCGGGGTAGCGGACGCGCAGCTCGTCGTAGGTGCCGGGCATGACCTGCATCAGACCCATCGCGCCGGCGCTGGAGGTGATCGGGGCGCCGCTGCGGCTGTATAGCCGGCCGCCGGACTCCTGGCGCATCACCTCGCGTATCCAGCGCTGCGGCACGTCGAACTTGGCGGCGGCTTCGCTGATGTAGGGACCCCAGGGGTCGCCCGCAGACCCCGGCGGCGTATAGCTGCGCCCGGCGCGGCTGAGATAGCTCGAAGATTCCTGCTGCGCGCTGATCTGCGTCTTGGCCGCGCACGCGGACAGCAGGGCCACTGCCGTCAGGCTGCCGACTACCCGGATGGTGGACTTGGTGGGACGCATCAACGGTCTCCGTCGTGGCGCAGCCGCAAGGCGGCCGGAGGGCACGACGGCGCGAGACCGTCGCTCAAGCGGGCGTGATCGAATCCCGCGTCAACCGCGTTAACCCAGCAAGGATATGATGGCAAGACTTGGTGAACGGCTCCGCCGCAGTCGGCGCGGCACCGTTGCATCCGTGCCGCACAGGCAACCATAGGTCCGAACCATGCGTCCCGCCCGGTGCTGCCGTCCCGGAAGCCGGGGTGGGGTGGGCACGGCATACCCGTTCACCCCTGCCCGCCCGCATTGGTTTCCACACGCATCGGTTGCGGCGGGCCGGGCGATCCGGTAACGGGCCGCGCAGCATGAGCGCATCCCTGCCCTATCCGGCGCCCGCCGCCCCGGCCGACCTGGTCCTGCAATCCGACCCGTCGCACGCCGCGCGGCAGCGGCTGGCGCTGGGGGACCTGCGGGCCGGGCTGGGGCTGTGGCGGCTGGCGTTCACGCTGGGGTGGTTCGACATACGGTTGCGCTACCGCGGGTCCATGCTCGGGCCGTTCTGGCTCACGCTGTCCACCGCCGTCATGGTGGGGGCGCTGGGGGTGCTGTATTCCACCTTGTTCAAGATGGACCTGCACGACTACCTGCCGTTCCTGGCGCTGTCGCTGGTGCTGTGGGCGTTTGTGTCTACGCTGGTGACGGAGGCGTGCGGCTGCTTCCAGGGGGCGGAGGGGATGATACGCTCGGTGCGGCTGCCGTTCACGCTGTATGCCATGCGGGTGATCGTGCGGAACGTGCTGGTGCTGGGACACAACGTCGTCGTGATCCTCCTGGTCTATGCCATCTTCGACGTGTGGCCCGGGGCGGTGTCGCTGGCGGCGGCGCCGGGGCTGCTGCTGTGGGTGGCGGACGGGCTGGCGTGCTGCCTGCTGCTGGGCGCACTGTGCGCGCGGTTCCGCGACATACCGCCCATCGTCGGCAGCGTCATGCAGATCGCTTTCTTCATCAGCCCGATCATCTGGCGGCCGGAGATGCTGACGGGATCGAGCGCCGGGTGGCTGCCGTGGAACCCGTTCTATACCCTGCTGGAGATCGTGCGGGCGCCGCTGCTGGGACGGCTGCCGGAGTGGCACGTTTGGCTGTCGGCGCTGGGGTTCAGCGCGGTGCTGTGCGGCGCGGCTTGGCTGGGGTTCGCGCGGGTGCGCTCGCGCCTGGCGTTCTGGGTGTAGCGCGGTGGCTTCGGTCCGCATCGAGGGCGTCCATGTCAGCTTCCCGATCTACCACGCGAACAGCCGCAGCCTGAAGCGCACGGTGTTCGCCGCGGCATCCGGGCGGCTCCAGGAGGACGCAAAGCACCGCATCGTGGTGCAGGCGCTGCGCGACGTGTCGTTCTCGCTGCGGTCGGGGGACCGGCTGGGGCTGGTGGGCGGTAACGGCGCGGGCAAGACGACGCTGCTGCGGACCTTGGCCGGGATCTATGAGCCGGTGGTAGGGCGCGTCCATGTGTCGGGCAGCATCGGGGCGCTGCTGGACCCCAACCTGGGCATGAACCCGGAGCTGACGGGGCGGGAGAACATCGCGCTGCGCGGACTGTATAACGGCATGTCGCGCCCGGCGATCCGCCGGCTGGAGGAGGACGTGCAGGACTTCGCCGAGCTGGCGGAGTTCCTGGACCTGCCGGTGCGGTTCTACAGCAGCGGCATGGTGATCCGGCTGGGCTTTGCGCTGGCGACGGCGATCCGGCCGGAGGTGCTGCTGATGGACGAGTGGTTCCTCGCTGGGGACGCGGCGTTCATGGACAAGGCGCGGGCGCGGCTGGAGGACATGGTGCGCGGGGCGGACATCCTGGTGCTGTCGTCGCACGCGGCGGGGGTGATCCGGGATTGGAGCACCCGGGTAATGTGGCTGGACCAGGGGCGGATCGTGGCCGACGGGGCGCCGGAGGATGTGATGGGGCAGTACCTTGGGACGCCGGTGGAGGTGGTGGCCTGACCCTGTGCTGGCTTCGTTGCGCCTGAGGTTAACCCGCCCTCATGGCTCTTCCGCGCTCCGCGTGGAGAATCCGGCTCTACGCAAGGCGCGGAAGGGCCATGAGGGCGGGTCAGCCTCAACCCGCCCGATCCCTGGCAGCTTGACCGCCGGCCGCCGTAGATCCAGCCCGGCGACTGCGCCCAGGATGTTGACCTCGATGCCTTCCACCCACCCCAGGGTCAGGCCGGCATACCCGCCCAAGGTCAACCGGATGCCGGTGCCGGACGGAGTCCGGCCCAGCCACCGGCCGTCGTACGGGTAGTCCTTGCCGATGGCGGTCGGCGGCAGCGCCGCGCGCATCTCGGGCGCCGCGCGCATCACGGCGGCGACGAAGGTGTTGGAGTTCGGGCCGGGCCAGGCGCGGTAGTCCCCCCGGTTGCGCCAGGCATAGTCGCGCACGGCGGCTTGCAGGCGGGGGATCAGCGCCTCGGCCGCCGGGCCATCGGCTGCGAACACCGTCTCGGGCGCCTTGCCGAACCAGCGCCCGTCCGGCTCGAAGCCGTTGACCCGGATCGGCGCGCCCCAGGCGGTGCAGTCGTAGCGGGTGTAGCCGGCGGCACCCGCAGGCTTGAGCACGATCCAGCAATGGGACGCGACGATGCCGCGCCAGCGCACCGTGCGGGCCGAGAACACCCGCACGACCGCCCCGGCGCCCGGCGTCGCAGGGGGCAGCAGGCCGGCGCTGGAACGGTCGGCGCCCTGCCAGCCCGCGTCCCCGCCAGCCCGGCGGTAGAGCGCGGCAGAAACCGCGATGGGCAGGACATAAAGGAGGACAAACAACCAAAGCAGGATTTCGGACAGGACCATGATGTAACGTATCTGGTGCGCCATAGCCCCAAGCCGATGGCGGCAGCACGAGTGTTTGAGTCTGCGCTGGGGTTCAACCGCTCCAACCTACGGGCAGGCCTGTGTGCCAGGCTGGCGACCAGCGCCCCGGCGGACCCGGCGCCGCGGCGCACCGTCGCCGACCTGCACGCCCGTACGGCCGAGGTCCGGCAGGCGCGCGAGCGTGCAGAGGCGGAAGCGGCGGCCAAGGCCAAGCGCCGGCAGGAGAAGGCGGCCCGCAAGGCGCAGCGCCTCCGCGTGGACGCGCTGGCGGAGCGGGGCGACGACGTGTGGGACGAGATCGAGGCGGAGATCGAGCGGCGGAACGCCGGCGGCTACAACCGGGCGGTCGAGGTGCTGGCGGACCTGCAGATCGTCGCGCGGGAGGCGGGCACGGCCGCGGCCTTCGCCTGCCGCATGGAGGGCATACGCGGACGGCACGCGAGCAAGAAGCGGTTTATGGAGCGGATCGAGGGGATCGGCTGAGAGGTGCCGATGGCGGAAAAGGGTGGCGGAGAGGGTGGGATTCGAACCCACGGTGGTTGTTACGCCACAACGGTTTTCGAGACCGCCACCTTAAGCCGCTCGGCCACCTCTCCGCATGGGCGGCGTGATACCAAGCCCCGCACCGGCCCGCAACATTGACTTTGCCGCCGTTGCGGATACAACCCGCGGCGATGCCGAGGGCGGCCCGCAAGGCCGTCCAGCGTCCCATGTCCACAAGAAGGGCCGCCCGGCACGCCGGGACAGCCAATCAGGAACCCATCATGTTCGCAGTCATCCGCACCGGCGGAAAGCAGTATCGCGTCACGCCTAACGACGTACTGAAGGTCGAGAAGCTGCCCGGCGAGGCCGGCGAGACCATCACCTTCACCGACGTGCTCGCGGTCGGCAGCACCGCCGGCACCACGCTCGGTGCCCCGCTTGTCGCCGGCGCCACGGTGACGGCCATCGTCATCGCGCAGGACCGGCTCGACAAAATCATCATCTTCAAGAAGCGCCGCCGGCAGAACAGCCGACGCAAGAACGGCCACCGCCAGCACGTCACCGTTCTGCGCGTTGCAGGCATCAACGCCGAAGGCCATGTGATGCCCGCGCAGGCCCAGGCCGCGCCGGTCGAGGCCGAGTCCGTCACCCCTGCCCCGGCGGCCGACGCGGAAGCGTATCCCGGGCCGGCGGTGGACTCGACCATCGCCCAAGAGAACGCCGAATAACCGCCGTATAAGAGAGGATCCGTAGCATGGCACACAAGAAGGCAGGCGGCTCGTCCCGCAACGGCCGCGACACCGCCGGGCGCCGCCTGGGCGTCAAGAAGTTTGGCGGCGAGGCCGTCGTCGCCGGCAACATCATCATCCGCCAGCGCGGCACCAAGGTGAAGCCCGGCCTCAATGTCGGCGTCGGCACCGACCATACGATCTGGGCGCTTGTGGACGGCCACGTGAAGTTCAAGCGCCGCAGCGAGGGGCGCGTCCATGTGTCCGTCGAGCCGGTGCAGGACGCCGCGCCGCTGGCCGTCGCCGCCGAGTAGCGCCGGCACCCGCGGCGCACCATATCAGGGGCCGGCGCAAGCCGGCCCCTTAGTTGTTTCAGCCAGTCTCTCGGCCAATCCCTCAGGCAGTCCGATGAAGTTCCTCGACCAGGCCAAGATCTACACCCGCTCCGGCGACGGCGGGAACGGCGTGATCGCCTTCCGGCGGGAGAAGTTCATGGAGTTCGGCGGCCCCGACGGCGGCGACGGCGGCAAAGGCGGCGACATCATCTTCGTCGCGGCGCAGAACCTGAACACCCTGATAGACTTTCGCTACACCCAGCACTTCCGCGCGCCCAAGGGCGGCAACGGCGCCGGCAGCGACCGCACCGGCGCGGGGGCGGACGACGTGGTGATCCAGGTGCCGCTCGGCACGCAGATCATGGCGGAGGACAAGGAGACCTTGCTCGCCGACCTCGACGAGCCGGGCCGGCGCATCGTGCTGTGCCGCGGCGGCGACGGCGGGCACGGCAACGCGCACTTCAAGTCCAGCACGAACCGCGCGCCGCGCAAGGCGACGCCGGGCTATCCCGGGGAGGAGCGCTGGGTTTGGCTGCGGCTGAAGCTGATCGCCGACGTAGGGCTGGTCGGGCTGCCGAACGCCGGCAAGAGCACCTTTCTGTCCGTAGTGTCCGCGGCGCGGCCGAAGATCGCCGATTATCCGTTCACGACGCTGCATCCGCAATTGGGCGTGGTGCGGCTGTCGCACTCGGAGGAGTTCGTAATCGCCGACATTCCCGGCCTGATACGGGGGGCGCACGAGGGCGCCGGGCTGGGCGACCGCTTCTTGGGCCATGTCGAGCGTTGCGCCGTGCTGCTGCACCTGGTTGACGGCGCGGCCGGGAACGTGGTCCGCGCCTGGCGCACCATACGCGAGGAGCTGCGGGCCTATGGCGGCGGGCTGGCGGGGAAGCCGGAGCTGCTGGTGCTGAACAAGTCGGACGCCATGACGGCGGCGGAGGCCCGCACCCGCCGGGCGGCGCTGCAGAAGGCGTCGGGGCAGCCGGTGCTGCTGCTGTCCGGCGTGACCGGCGACAACCTGCCGACCGTGCTGCGGGAGCTGATGGACCGCGTTCACGCCGGGCGCAAGGTGCGCCCTGCGGTGCTGGAGCTGGCGTGAGGCTTGGCTGCTGCTCCCTCTCCCTCCGGGAGAGGGTTGGGGTGAGGGAGGTCACACAGCACGGCACCAGGCTGATCGGGGGTTACGTCCGTTCCAGGCCGGGTTCGGCGCTTGCCGCCTCCCTCACCCCGACCCTCTCCCGGAGGGAGAGGGGGAAGGCAGCCTTCGCTTTATGATCCCTCGGCTTGAGGCTGCCCGGCTGCTGGTCGTGAAGATCGGCAGCGCGCTGGTGGTGGACCAGGCGGCGCCGCGGACGGCTTGGCTGGAGGGGGTGGCGGAGGATGTCGCCGCTGCCCGGGCGCGCGGCACCGCGGTGATCGTCGTGTCGTCCGGGGCCATTGCCCTGGCCCGCAACGCCCTGGGCCTGACGCAGCCGCGGCTGCGGCTGGAGGAAAAGCAGGCCGCCGCCGCCGTGGGCCAGATCAGGCTGGCGCAAGCCTGGACGGCGGCACTGTCGCGGCACGGCATGGTGGCGGCGCAACTGCTGCTGACCCTGGAGGACACCGAGGACCGGCGGCGCTACCTGAACGCGCGGGCGACTCTGACGACCCTGCTGGGCCTGGGATGCGTGCCGGTCATCAACGAGAACGACAGCGTGGCGACGGCGGAAATCCGTTTCGGCGACAACGACCGGCTGGCGGCGCGCGTGGCGGAGATGGTGCAGGCGGACCAGCTCCTGCTGCTGTCCGACATAGACGGCCTCTATACCGCCGACCCCAAGCGCGACCCGGCGGCCCGGCATATCCCGGTGGTCCCGGCGCTGACGCCGGAGATCGAGGCGATGGGCGGCGACCCGCCGCCGGGCTACAGCAGCGGCGGGATGCGGACCAAGCTGGCGGCGGCGCGGATCGCGACCCAGGCCGGCTGCGCGATGGCGATTGCCGTGGGCGCCGTGCCGCACCCGCTGTCGGCGTTGGCCGCGGGCGGGCGCTGCACCTGGTTCCTGCCGGCTCCGGACGGGCGCACGGCGCGCAAGCGCTGGATCGCCGGCAGCCTGCACCCGGCGGGCCGGCTGGTCGTGGACCCCGGCGCCGCCCGCGCGCTCGCCGCCGGACGCTCGCTGCTGCCGGCCGGCGTGCGGGACGTGATGGGCGAGTTCGAGCGCGGGGACGCCGTGCTGGTGCAGGACGCCGCGGGCGGCGTGCTGGCGCGCGGGCTGACCGCCTATGCCAGCGCCGATGCCCGCCGCATCGCCGGCCGGCAGTCGGACGACATCGAGGGCATCCTGGGCTGGCGCGGCCGGGACGAGATCGTGCATCGGGACGACTTGGTGCTGGTGCCATAGCGGCGGCCGATCCGCCGCTTGCCCGGCGACGCCGGCACGGTTGCGACCGGGACGATGCTAACGCTGCGCCTACCCGGCGCCGGACGCCTCCATGCAGGCCGCGAACGGTCCGGACCAGAACGCCTTCGCCCAATGGCTGACCCGCACGGACTTCCGCAGGCCGGCGATCCAGAACGGGTCCTGCCGCAGCAGCGTTTCGGCGTCGGCCTTGCTGGGCGCGTTGACGATCCAGATGCCGCCCTCCGGCGCCGCGTCCTCCGCCGGGCGCAACGCTCCGGCCGCGACGACCTCGCCCTCGTGCCGCGCCAGGAACGCCAGGTGGGCCGGCATGTGCCGCGCCCGCTCCGGCAGGCGCCCGGGATGGTCGGCGTAAACGTCCTCGAACTGGAC
>JAABUN010007109.1_pt1 | contig 12333 bp, 6 predicted proteins | sample 5559311 | NCBI WGS metagenome assembly JAABUN01 (sample SAMN10711877, study PRJNA513370) | rock metagenome | isolation source: Antarctica rocks | place: Antarctica: Victoria Land, Siegfried Peak sud | reverse complement strand
GCTGCGGTAGCGCAGCGGCACGAACAGCCGCTCGGCCTCGGCGATCCAGGCCGGGTCGCGCATCGTCGCCGCGATCATTTCGGCCAGGCGCTGCTGCACCGCGCGCGGCGCCGCGGCCGTGATGACAAGGCTGCGGACCACGCCGGTGTCCAGCGGATAGCCGGCCTCGCGGAAGGTGGGCACGTCGGGCGTCATGCCGAAGCGTTCAGGCCCCGCGGCGGCCAGCGGGCGCACGCGGCTCTCGCGGATGAGGGCAACGCTTTCGCCCATGTTCATCGACGCAACCTGGATGTGCCCGCCGATCAGGGCGGTCACCGTCGGCGCCTGGCCGGCGAAGGGAATGTGGTTCAGGCGGATGCCCGCCGTCCGCTCGAGACCGATCATGAGAAGGTGGTCGTCCGAGCCGATGCCCGCGGTGCCGACCGCCACCGTGCCCGGCTTTTCGCGCGCGTGCGCCACGAGTTCGGCCAGGGTGCGGAACGGGCTGTCGGGGGCGACGTGGAGGCCGCTCGGGTCCTCCACGATGGTGCCGAGGTAGGCGAGGTCTTCCAGGCGGTAGCGCGGCTGGCGCTCGATCGTGATGGTCTGCAGGTTTGGCGTGATCACGACGCCCATCGTGTAGCCGTCAGGCGCAGCCTGGGCCATCGCGGTGTAGCCGATCTCGGCGCCCGCGCCCGGCCGGTTGATGACGACGAAGCGGGCGCCTGGCAGGTGCCGCTCGAAATGGGTTGTCATGGCGCGGATGTTGACATCGGTGCCGCCGCCGGGCGGGAAGGGAACGATGATCTGGATCGGCCGCTCGGACGGCCAGGCCGCCTGCGCCCGAGCGATCCGTGGCACGGCAAGGGTGCCGCTGAGGCCGACGCCGGCCCCTGCGGCGAGCAGCCCGCGCCGCGACGTGCCCATGCCGCCGGACGGCGCGGCGACATCCCCGACCCGCCGCTGGTGAGCGCCAGGAATTGGTCGTTCCGGTATCCCGATCATTGGCGTTTCCCTCAGCAGCACGAGGCGCGACTTTGGCCTACATTACCATGGATATCCTACCCGGTCCGATGGTAGTTTCGTTTGCGTGAAGGTTCCACGCTCGGCGCCGGCTTGGCCGCATGACGCTTCACCGAGGCCGGCCGCCTCGCCTCCTCCAGTGGCCTCCCAAGTCGGATGGACGCGCCTCCTTGCGTCCGCCAAAGTCGCCGCCCACCACGCGAGGAAACTCGGCATGTCGCCGTTTTCGACTCTGCAACTCGGTACCGCCTGGGCGCGGCTCGGCGGGTTGATGGACGAGGCGGCGCAGACCTTCGTGCGCACCTCCTTCTCCTCGGTCGTACGCGACAATTGGGACCTGGCCATGGGGCTGATGGACAGCCGCGGACGGCAATTCGCCCAGTCCTCGCGCTCCATCCCCTCGTTCGTCGGCACCATGCCGTTGACGCTGGCGGTGATGCTGCGGCGGTTCCCGGCAATCACGCTGCGCCCGGGCGACGTGATGATCTCGAACGACGGCTACCACGGCACCGGGCACCTCAACGACATCACCATGATCAAGCCGGTTTTTCGTGACGGGCGCTTGACGGCTTTCATCGGCAGCACCTTCCACTCGACGGATATCGGCGGCGCACCTTCCATCGACGCACAGGACAGCTACGCGGAGGGCCTCACCATCCCGGTCTGCCGCATCCTGCGCGAAGGCGAGGAAAACGCGGATGTCGTCGCCTTCCTCACCGAGAATCTACGGCAGCCGGAGGAGACGCTGGGCGACATCCGTGCGCAGTTCGCCGCCTACGCGCAGGCCGAGGCGCGGCTTGGGCGCATCCTCGTGGAAGAAGGCATCGCTGACCTCGACGCGCTCGCGGAGGAGGTGTTCCGGCGCTCGGAGCGCAGCATGCGCGATGCCATCGCCGCACTGCCCGATGGCGAGGTGATGGACGAAGTGACGGCGGATGGCTTCGAGCATCCGCTCGTCATCCGCCTCGCGCTGCGTGTCAGGGGCGAGCAACTCACGCTCGACTTCACCGGCACGGCGCCGCAGGTGCCGCGCCCGGTGAACGCGCCATTGAACTTCACCCGCGCCTACAGCAACTACGCAGTGAAGTGCGCGCTCGACCCGGCGACGCCGATCAACGACGGGTGCTTCCGCCCGGTGCGGATCGTGGCCCCCGAGGGCAGCATCGTGAACCCGCGCCGGCCCGCCCCGGTCTGGGGGCGGCACCTGACGGGGCATTACATGCCGCCGATCATCATGGGCGCGCTGTCCCGCATCCTGCCGCACCGGGTCATCGCCGATTGCGGCAGCCCGGTGTGGAACGTCTACCTCACGGGCACGCAGCCGGACGGGCGCCGCTTCATCCGCATGTTCTTCATGAACGGCGGCCACGGCGCACGGCCGGATGCCGATGGCGCCGCCTGCCTCTCCTTCCCGTCCAACGTCGCCACGCAGCCGGTCGAGCAGTTCGAGAACAGCCTGCCCATGCTGATCGAGGAGAAGGAGTTGATCCCCGACAGCGGCGGCACCGGCCGCTTCCGTGGCGGCGCGGCGCAGCGCATCACCTTCCGTGTTACCGGCGAGGCGCCGCTCGCCATCACCTACCGGCATGAACGCGTGCTGCATCCGCCGCGCGGGCTGCTGGGCGGCGGCCCCGGCCGCGGCGGGCGCGACCTGGTGAACGGCCAGCCCGTGCCGGCCAAGGCGCGCATCGTGCTGCAGCCCGGCGACCGCGTGACCTTCGAAACACCCGGCGGCGGCGGCATGGGCGACCCCGCGCTCCGCGATCCCGCGGCCATCGCGGCCGACCTCGCGGCCGGGATCGTCACCCGTGGCTGAGGGCCGCTTTCGCCTTGGCATCGACATCGGCGGCACCTTCACCGACCTGGTGCTGCTCGATGCCGAAACCGGCACGCTTCACATCGGCAAGGTGCTGACCACGCCGGCCGACCCGTCCGAGGGCGTGCTGACGGGCGTGCGCGAGATCCTGGCGCGCACCGGCATCGCGCCCAGCGAGGTCGGCCACGTCATCCACGGCACCACGCTGGTCGCCAACGCATTGATCGAGCGGCGCGGCGTGGCCGTGGGCCTGCTGACGACGCAGGGCTTCCGCGACGTGCTGGAGATCGGCACCGAGCTGCGCTTCGAGACCTACGACCTGTTCCTCGACATGCCGAAGCCGCTGGTGCCGCGGCAGCTTCGCCTCGGCGTGCCGGAGCGGTTGGGGCCGGACGGCACGGTGCTGGTGCCGCTGGACGAGGCGGCGGCGCGGCAGGCGGTGCGCGCGCTGCAGGATGGCGGGGCGGAGGCCATCGCCGTCTGCCTGCTGCACGCCTTCCGCAATCCGGCGCATGAGCTGCGCCTGCGCGGGATCATCGAGGCGGAGGCGCCCGGCGCCGTGTGCTGCCTCTCGCACGAGGTCGCGCCCGGGATCGGCGAGTACGAGCGCACCTCCACCACCGTCTGCAACGCCGCGGTGCTGCCGCTGTTCGCGCTGTACCTGCACCGGTTGACCGAGGGGCTTCGCGCGCTCGGCCTGCGGCACGGCCTGTTCCTCATGCTCTCGGACGGCGGAACGGTGGATGGGGCGACGGCGGCGCGCCACCCGATCCGTCTTGTGCAGTCCGGCCCGGCGGGCGGGGCGCAGGCCGCCCGCCTGCACGGGGAAAGCGCGGGCGCGGCGCGCGTGCTGTGCTTCGACATGGGCGGCACCACGGCCAAGGCCTGCCTCATCGAGGATGGCGAGCCGGAGCGGAGCCTTGATTTCGAGGTCGCGCGTACCCACCGCTTCCGCAAGGGCAGCGGCCTGCCGTTGAAGGTGCCGGTCATCGACATGATCGAGATCGGCGCCGGCGGCGGCTCCATCGCGCGGCTCGACCGGCTTGGGCTGATCCGCGTGGGTCCCGACAGCGCCGGGGCGGAGCCTGGCCCGGCCTGCTACGGCAGGGGCGGCACGGAGCCCACGGTGACCGATGCCGACCTGCTGCTCGGCTACCTGGCGCCGGAGAGTTTCCTCGGTGGCGACATGGCGCTCGATGCCGCGGCGGCGGAGCGCGCGCTGGCCGAGCGCATCGGCGGCCCGCTGGGGCTGTCGGCCGTGGCGGCGGCCTGGGCGGTGCACGAGACGGTGAACAACGCCATGGCGCAGGCCGCCGGCATCCACGCGCTGGAGCAGGCCCGCGGCATCACTGCCTACGACATGGTGCCGATCGGCGGCGCGGGGCCGGTTCACGCGGCGCACATCGCGCTGAAGCTCGGCCTCGGCCGGCTCATCGTGCCGCCGGGCGCCGGCGTGGCCTCGGCGCTCGGCTTTCTCGCCGCGCCGACGTCCTTCGCCTTCATGCAGGGCTGGATCGTGCCGCTGGAGGCGCTCGACTTCGCGGCGCTGCGCGCGCTGCTGGTGCGGCTGGAGGGCGAAGGGGTGATTATGCTCGGCAGGGCCGGCGTTGCCCCCGAGGCCGCGACGACGCGGGTGGTGGGCGCGCTGCGCTATCTCGGCCAGGGCTTCCAGGTGGAGGCCGAGATGCCGCGCGCCGTCCTCCAGGCCGGGGACCGCGCCGCGATGCGTGCCGCCTTCGAGGCCGAGTACCTGCGCCAGTACGGCCGCACTGAACCGCGCATGGCGGTGAAATGCGTCTCGTGGCGCATCGTCGTCGCCGGACCGCGCCCGGTGATCCGCCTGCCGCGTGCCGACGCGGCGGGGCCGGGCGCGCCGGTGCCGAAGGGACGGCGCCACGCCTGGTTCAACGCCGGTTTCGTCGCGGCAGCGGTGTTCGACCGCGCCGCGATCGCCCCAGGCCAGGTGATCGTGGGGCCGGCGCTGGTGGAGGAGCGCGAGAGCACGCTGGTGCTGCCCCCAGGCTGCGCCGCACGCTGCGACGCGGCGATGAACCTCGTGGTCACGCTGCCGCGCTGAGGGCAGGCACCGCGGTGCGCCAGGCCGCGTGGTCCCGTGTCAGCCCGCGCACCACCGCCTCGTAGCGCGATTGCAGCCGCAGCGTGACCGGGCCGGGCCGGCCATCGCCCACCGCGATGCGGTCCACCGAGGTGACCGGCACCAATTCCTGCCCGGTGCCGCACAAGAACATCTCGTCCGCGCAGTACAGCTCGGTGCGGTCGACCGGCCGCTCCCGCACCGGGCCGCAGCCGAGGCCTTCGGCGAGTTCCAGCACGGTGCCGCGCGTGACGCTTTCCAGGATGTCGCTGCTGGCGGAGGGCGTCACCAGCACGCCGTCGCGCAGCAGGAACAGGCAGGCGCCCGGCGCCTCGCTGACCTTGCCCGCGGCGGTCAGCAGCAGCGCCGTGTCGTAGCCGTCCACCTTGGCCTGCAGGGTGGCGAGGCGGCCCGCGTGGTAGTTGGCGGTCGCCTTCACCCGTGGCGGCGAGGCGTTGTCGGTCAGCCGCGTCCAGGACGAGATGCCGACTGCGAGCCCGCTGCCGAATTCGACCGAACGCTCACGCGGCACGGCCGCCGCGGTCCAGCCCACCGGCCCGGTGGAGGCCATGGTGCCCGGCACCTCGATGTAGACCAGCAGGCGGATGTAGGCGTTGTCGTCCGGCGCGTTGGCCCGCACCACGCTCAGCACGTCGGCCTCAAGCTGCACCAGGGAGGGCGCCTCGGCGAAGCGCATGATCCGCATTCCCTGGCCGAGCCGTGCCAGGTGCTCATGCAGCCGGAACACCGCGAGCACGCCGGTCTCCGGGTGGCGGTAGGCGCGGATGCCCTCGAAGACGCAGGTGGCGTAGGTAACGGCCATGTTCATCGGATGCAGCCGGGCCTCGTTCCAAGGCAGCAGCTTGCCGTTCTGCACGATCCATTGCGGCTGCCACATGGCCGATCAGCTCCTGAAACCGAGTTCGCGGGTGAGCCGCCCGATCTTCTCGAACGCCTCCAGCACGCGCGGCTCGAAGCGCGCCCGCGGCAGGAAGGCGGAGGTCGAGCGGAAGCGCCGCATCAGCGTGGCCCATTCGGGGGTCGCCACGTGCTCGCGCATCGCATCCTCCCACAGCGTGACGACCTCGGCGGGCAGGCCGGCGGGGCCGGCGATGCCGAAGAAGATCTCGAGCGGCAGCGGGTAGCCGAGTTCGGCGAAGGTCGGCACCTGCTCCATGCCGGGCACACGCTGCGGCCCGATCTCGGCGAGCAGCCGCACCTGCCCGGCATCGAGCAGCGGCGGGAAGTCGGCGGAGACGACGAGGTCGATATGGCCGCCGAGCAGCGCGGTGATGGCCTCGGACCCGCCGCCGAACGGCACGAAGATGGTGCGCAGCCCCTCGGCGCGGAAGGCGGCCTCGGTGGCGATGTGCGGCCCGCCCTGGGGCGCCGCGGTGGCCCAGCGCAGCCCCTCGGGGTTCGCCCGCGCCCAGTCCACCATCTGCCGCCAGGAGGCGAAGGGGCTCTGCGTCAGCACGTAGGCCGGATGCGGCGTGACCAGGTATTGCAGGACGAAGGTGAAGTCCCGCGTGACGTCGTAGGGCAGGGATTGCAGGTGCGGCGCGACGGTGAAGGGGCTGCTGGTGGCGAGGCCCAGCGTATGACCGTCGGGCCGCGACCGGGCGATGCGCGTGGCGGCGATGGTGGCGCCGGCGCCGGGGCGGTTCTCCACCACGATGGGCACGCCGAGCCGCGGCCGCAGCGCCTCGGCGATGGCGCGGATCGTCGCATCGCCCAACCCGCCCGCCGCGAAACCGACGACGATGGTGATGGGGCGGCTCGGATAGCGCTCCTGCGCCAGCGCCGGTATGGCAAGGAATGGCGCGGCAAGGACTGGCGCGGCGAGGGCCGCCGGAAAGGTGAGCAGGGATCGCCGCCGCATGGCGCAACTCCTCATGCCGGTCGCGGGTGGAGCTTGGCTGCCGGCCAGCCGCGGCGCAAGCTCAACCCGGCGCAACATCAACGTGGCGCGAAGCGGCCGATGCGGATGGCGCGGGCGATGCGCTCGTGCTCGGCCAGGCTCTCGACCATCAGCGCCCGCGTCTCCGCTGGGCCACGCCGCATCGGCACGATGGCGAGGTTGCGCATCACGGCGAGGACCTCGTCCTGTCGTGTCGCTGCCTCAAGCGCCTCCACCCAGCGCGCGGTGACTGCATCGGGCAGGCCGCGCGGCCCGCCGAAGCCGAGCCATGGCCGCGAAGACCAGGAATAGCCCAGCTCCGGCAGAGTCGGCACCGCCAGGAATTCCTCGCTCTTGTCGGCGTTGAGGATGGCGAGCAGCCGAAGCGAGCCGTCGCGCACGGCAGGCAGCACCTCGCCCGCCACCACCGCGCACAGCAGGTGCCCGCCGAGCAGCGCCGTGCTCGCCGGTGCGCCGCCGGAGAAGGGCACGAAGGTGACGTCCAAATTCTCCTCGGCCGCCAGCCGTGCCATGTTGAGGTGGCTGTTCGCGCCGATCCCCGAGACGCCGATGCTCAGCCGCCCCGGCTCGCGCCGCGCGAAGGCCAGCAGCTCGGCGAAGGTGGCGAAGGGTGCCTGCCGCGCCACCGCGACGAAGGTGAGGAACGCCCCGTAGGTGATAAGCGGCGTGAAGTCCGTCACCGGGTCGAACGCCAGGTCCTGGAGCTGCGGCGCGACGGCGTTGGTGTTCACGCTGAGCAGGCCGATGGTGTGGCCGTCCGGCCGCGCGCGGGCGAGTTCGGCCAGCATGATGGTGCCGGCCGCGCCGGTGCGGTTCAGCACGGCGATGGGCTGGCCCAGCAGCGGCTCGACGGCGCGGGCGATGGCGCGCTGCGTCACGTCGAAGGCCCCGCCGGCGGCGAATGGGCCGAGGAAGGCGACCGGCCGCTCCGGCGTCCAACGTGGCTGCGCGCGGGCGATCCACGGGGCGGCCAGGGGGGCGGCCAGGAGGCCAAGGGCGGCCAGGTTGCGGCGGCGGGTGATCATGTCCAACCTCCCGGGGGAATGCGCCGGCATCATGCACGGTGCGTGGCGGGAAGGGGAAGCGGATGCGCCACGGGATCGTCGTCGGCGTGGACATCGGAGGCACCTTCACCGACCTGGTGGCGCTCGACACCGGAACCCGCCGCGTCGTCTCCGCCAAGGTGCTCACCACGCCACAGGACCCGAACCGGGCGGTGGCCTCCGGGCTGCCGGCGCTGTTCGGCCGCCACGGCCTGGACCCCGCACGCGTGCTGCGCGTGGTCCATGCGACGACGCTTTTCGCCAACGCGCTGGTCCAGCGCCAGGGCGCCCGGGTCGGGCTGATCGCCACGGCCGGCTTCGCCGACGTGCTGCAGCTTCGCCGCGAGCGGAAGTTCGAACTCTACGACCTGCACATCCGGATGCCCGAGCCGCTGGTGCCGCCCAGGCGCCGCCTGGAGGTGCCGGAGCGCACGGACAGCGCCGGGCGCGTGCTGGTCACGGTGGATGACGTGGCGGTGGTCGAGGCCGGGCGGCGCCTCGTGGCGGAGGGGTGCGAAAGCCTTGCCCTGTGTTTCCTCAACAGCTTCGTCAACGGCGCCAACGAGCGCGCCGCGGCGGCGGCGCTGCGGCGCGCCCTGCCGGCGCTTCCCCTTTCGGTCTCGCACGTGGTCGCCAACGAGATGCGCGAATACGAGCGCTTCTCCACCGCCGTCGCCAACGCCTTCGTAGCACCGCTCGCCGCCAGCTACCTCGGCGCCTTCGGCCGCTGCATCGCGGAGGAGTGCGGCGTCGCGGCGCCGGTGTTCCTCATGCTGTCGTCCGGCGGGCTGGCGCCGCTCGAGACGGCGCGGCAACAGCCGATCGCGCTGCTCGAATCCGGCCCCGCGGCCGGGGCGCTGGCGGCGGCGTATTTCGCGCGCCAGGCCGGCACCGCCGACCTGCTGGCGCTCGATCTCGGCGGCACCACCGCGAAGCTCTGCGCGATCGAGGGTGGCGCACCGCTGATCGCCCGCGGCTTCGAGGCGGCGCGCGAGAAGCGCTTCGTTCCCGAAAGCGGCCTGCCCATCCGCATCGCCACGGTCGACCTCATCGAGATCGGCGCCGGCGGCGGCTCCATCGCGCGCCACGATGCGCTTGGGCTGCTCAAGGTGGGGCCACGCAGCGCGGGCGCCGAGCCGGGTCCCGCCTGCTACGGCCGCGGCGGAACCGAGCCGACAGTGACGGATGCCAACCTCGCGCTCGGGCTGCTGGATGCCGCGGGTTTCGCCGGCGGCACGATGGCGCTGGACGCCGCGGCGGCGGGGGCCGCGCTGGCTGCGCTCGGCGGCGCGCTGGGCATGGCTGGCGTGGCCACCGCGCTTGGCATCCGCGATCTCGCCAACGAGAACATGGCCTCCGCGGCGCGGGTGCACGCCGCCGAGCGTGGCATCGACCCGGAACGGCTGGCGCTGGTGGTGACCGGCGGCGGCGGCCCCCTGCATGGCGCGGAGGTAGCCCGCAAGCTTGGCATCCGCACCATGCTGTGCCCACCGGCGGCCGGCGTGGCGTCGGCCCTGGGACTTTGCCTCGCGCCGGCGCGGGTAGACCGCGTGCGCTTCGTGGGACAGCCGCTCGCCGGGCTGGGCGCGGCGACGATCGAGGACGGCTTCGCCGCGCTTGAGCAGGAGGCCGCGGCGGCGCTGCGGGCGATGGGCCTTGGCGCCGGCGCGGCACGGCTCGGCCGCAGCGCCGACATGCGCTATGTCGGGCAGGGCTTCGAGGTGGAGGTGGCGTTGCCCGCCGGCCCCTATGCCGATTCCACGCCGGTGGTCGCCGCCTTCCGCGCCGCCTACGCGCGCATCTTCACCCGCACCATCGACTGGGCGGAGATCGACCTGGTGGACCTGCGCCTCACCGCGACGGTGGACCTCGTGGACCAGGACGCGCCGCTCCTGCTGGAGGAGGATGGCGCCGGCGGCGGCACGGGCACGCGCACGGTGTCGCTGGCGGACGGCACGCGCGCCGAGGCCCGCACCCTGCCGTGGAGCGCCGCCGCCGGCGAGGTGGCAGGACCGGCCCTGGTGGCGCAGGCGGGTTCCACGCTCGTGCTCGGGCCTGGGGACGTGGCGCGTCCGGGGCCGCGCGGCATGGCGCTCGTCTCGCTCGGCCAGGAGCGCGCGGGCGGGCAGGTGCTGGACGCCGTGCGGACCGAGGTGCTGTGGCGCCGGCTCATCGGCATCGTGGACGAGGCCTCGGCGGCGCTGGTGCGCAGCGCCTTCTCAACGGTGGTGCGCGAGTCGGATGATTTCTCGGTCATCATCACGGATCAGCGGGGCGCGCTGCTGGCGCAAGGGCACAAGTCGATCCCCAGCTTCATCGGCAGCCTGCCGCGCACCGTCGAGCATTTCCGCGCGGTCTTCGGCGACGACCTGGCGGAGGGCGACATCCTCGTCACCAACGACCCGTGGTGGGGCACCGGGCATCTCGCCGACATCTCGGTCGCGCTGCCGGTGTTCCACCGGGGGCGGCTTGTCGCCTTCGCGGCGAGCACGGCGCACGCACCCGACATCGGCGGACGCAGCGGCGCCCAACGCATCGCCGACGTGCACGAGGAGGGCTTCCAGATCCCGCCGCTCAAGCTCGCCCGCGCCGGCGTGCTGGACCAGTCGATCCTCGCGCTACTGGCGAAGAACGTGCGGGTTCCGGAGGAGGTCCTGGGCGACCTGCACGGGCAGATGGCGGCGCTGCACCTGGTGCGCCGGCGGCTCGCGGGGCTGCTCGAGGATTGGGGCCTCGACGACCTCGAAGCCTTCGCCATGGCAAGCTTCGCGCGCACTGATGCGGCGGTGCGTGCGGCGCTGGCCCGCCTGCCGCAGGGCAGTTGGCACGCCGAGGAGGAGACCGACGGGATGGACGGCAAGCCGATCCGCCTCCGTGCCCGCGTCACGCTTTCGGCCGCTGGCGCCGAGGTGGACTACGCCGGTTCCTCGGAGCAGATCCCGGCGGCGCTGAACGTCGCGTGGTGCTACACCTTCGCCTTCACCGCCTACGCGCTGAAATGCGTGCTCGACCCCGAGAGCCCGAACAACGCAGGCTCGCAACGCGCCTTCCGCATCATCGCCCCCGAGGGCAGCATCCTGAACCACCGCTATCCCTATTCGGGCGGCAATCGTGCCCTGGTCGGGCACTACCTGCCGGCGCTGGTGCTGCGTGCGCTCGCCCCCGCCATGCCGGAGCAAGTCATCGCCGCGGCCGGCAGCCCGATCTGGAGCTTCCTGCTGCGCGGCGTGCGGACCGATGGCGGCCGCTTCGCGCTGAAGGCCTTCTTCAACGGCGGCATGGGCGCGGGCGCGCACGGTCCGGGCGAGGCCGCGCTGTCCTGGCCATCGAACGTCTCGGGCACGCCGGTCGAGGTGATCGAGCAGGTGGCGCCGTTGCGCGTACTGCACCGGCGGCTGCGGCGCGGCTCGGGCGGCGCCGGACGGCAGCGCGGCGGCGACGGGCTGGAGCAGGAGTTCCTGGTGCTCGACGGCGGGCCCTACAGCATCGGCTTCAACGCCGAGCGCACCCGCGCCGTGGCGCCCGGCGTGATGGGGGGGCAGCCGGGCGCGCCCGGCACGGTGCGGATCAACGGCCGGCAGGTGGATATCAAGGACAGCCCCTTCGCCCTGGTCCCTGGCGACCGCATCGGCATCAGCACGCCCGGCGGCGGAGGTTTCGGTGAAGACCAAGGATGATGGTGTTGAGCAGCCGCCGTGGGCGCAGGACCGGAGTTTGCCCGGTTTGGTGAAGCTCCCAGGCTTTCGGATGGTCGTTCCGCTAGCGGAGGAATTGCGATTGGCTACAAACGGTCTTTGGGTTGAGCCTTGGTGTGTAGGTTCCGAATGGTTCCCCTGGCGCCGTTCGAAGCTGTTGAGTTTGCCACCCTAGAAGTTGGATCGGTTCAACACCGGACGACTTTGGCCCCTGTCAGCAACATCACGCCAGCCGAAGCCCAAAGGCGCTAACGTGTTGTACTGGAAGAAATCGCCGTGGCGGTGTGCCTCGGACCGAATCATCTCCAGGCCATTCGGGGCAGTTCATATTGCACCCGAGAATGGATCGCCTCATAGTTTCCAGGAAAACGGTTCATGGGGGCTAAATGCAACACCGTTCACTTAGGGCAGAATTCTGTTCACCTAAGCTTCATGGCTGGCCTCAACACATTGAAAATACGGCTTTTTGGAAAGTTCTGGTAGCGACTTGATCCTCTTGAGTGAACAGCATTGGGGCTAAATGGCTGTCTCAGTCAAGAGGCTGTCTCGGAATGATCCCGAAACAGCATCAAGCCGTTCGAGATCAATGGCTTGTTCACGATCCAGCAAGATCGCAACGGCCTTCCTTTCAACAGAGTCGCTTGCAAAACTCTTGGTGGCTCCAGGTGTGTAGCCTCTGACGCCGGGGCGGCCTGCGACGGGGGCCGATAAGGATCGGCAAAATCGGTCCGATGCAGCGAATATCGACACCGTTTGCTGGA
>JAABUN010007108.1_pt1 | contig 12339 bp, 6 predicted proteins | sample 5559311 | NCBI WGS metagenome assembly JAABUN01 (sample SAMN10711877, study PRJNA513370) | rock metagenome | isolation source: Antarctica rocks | place: Antarctica: Victoria Land, Siegfried Peak sud | reverse complement strand
CACCCCAGCCTGAAGATGAACGTGACGCCGGACCAGCGCGACCGCGCTGAGGCCTGGTTGAAGGACGCCTACGCCGACGGCCGCGTCACCGAGCTGGAGTTCGACACCCGGATGGGGCAGGTCCTCTCCGCGGACAACCGCAAGGAGCTCAACGAGGCGTTCTACGGGCTGGTGCACGTGCCCAGCCCGTCGCAGGCGGTCGGGGTGCACCCGGCCTACCAGCCGTTCATCCGGCCCGAGACCCGGGAGAAGGCGGGACGTGGCGCCGCGGCCCTCGGGCACTTCTCGGCGCTGTTCCTCTCCGTCCTGGGTCCCGCCCTGGTGTACGCGCTGTCCAGCCCCGGCACCTTCGCCCGCCGGGAAGCGGCCAAGGCCTTCAACTTCACGCTCACGATGCTCATCGGCTTCATGGCCACCGGCATCTTGGCCGCGATCACCGACGTCGGCATCTTCGGCCTGCTCTCGGGCCTCTTCGCGGTGGCCTGGGTGGTGCTGAGCGTCGTCGGCGGCGCCAAGGCCGCGCAGGGCGAGGTCTGGAAGAACCCGGTCAAGCAGGTGCTCAAGCTCGAGGTCCTGTCCGAGAAGTAGCAGGACTCGCTCTCCCGCCCCGGTGCCTGGCAGGTGCCGGGGCGGTGTGCTGTCCGGGTCACGGCGACCGCTCGGAACGTCGACACTGCGCCGGGTCCCACGGGGCGGTAGACTCTGCGGGCAGCTTCGGCTGCTCCGCGGACACCGACGGGCACCTGGTCGGGTCGGCGGGACAACTTCACAGGGGGTGATCGGTTTCGACTTGGGTCGATAGTCCCAGGAGAAGCGGGCCGAGAATCCAGGGTCAACTCGTTAATGTTCCCTGGAAACCAATAAGTGCCGATTCTAAGCGCACTCAGTTCGCTCTCGCTGCCTGAGCAGTGATCGAACGGTCAGACCGGGCGTGCCTCCGTCCCGGACCCTGGCCTCATCAAGGAGGCTTACCTGCTAGGAGTCGTCTGAGGGCTTAGCGGGAACATCAACTGAGACTGGGCTTGTCTGCGACGTGCTGGCGCGAGTGCAGGAGCCGAGAGAACGCCTAGCCAGCTGCGCCCGGAGAAGTTCTGGTTCGTCGTCCGAGGACGCGGGTTCGATTCCCGCCACCTCCACCCCTGTCTGTGCGAGAGCCGCTCCGACCCTGTCGGAGCGGCTCTCGTGTTTTCACCCGGGCCGGGAGCGTCCCTGCTGTTCAGGCCGCCATGACGGGCAGGGTGAGGTAGGACGCTCGGGTTCCGCCCGTGTGGATGGTGACCTTTCCCTCAGCCCGCCCGTCGTAGAAGGCGATACCGGGCATGATGCCGCCGAGTGCGTTCCTCGCGCTGATCTGCAGTCTGAGCTGCTCGCCGGGGTGGAACACGAAGCCGATCGGAAACAGAGCGATCTCGACGTCGACGATCTCCCCGGGCTGCAGCTTCTCCACCCGGTCGAAGGTATGCTCCGGGACGGTGTCGGTTGACAGCGTCTCGTCGAGGTGTCGCATGGAGACGCGCAGCCGGCCCGGCGACCCTTTGTACCTGAGCACCGAGCCGGTGCGTTCGGTCGCGTCCTGGATCATGGCGCCCTGGTTGGGAGTGTTGAACTGCTGCAGGGGTGTGCCGTTGGCCGTGAGCTTCTGGGCGAGGACGAACAGGTCAGCATCGTCGTCCCCCCCTGTGTCGACCCACAGATGGGCCTTCAGGTACCCGACCAGCGTGGTCTCCTGGTCGAAGCGCACGGTGAACGAGACTTGCCCCGGAAGAGTCGCGGCGTCGTACGTCGCCGGCGCCTCACCCACAGGTGCGGCGGGGCTGAGGGTGCGCGCGCGCCCGTCGAGGTAGTACTTCGTGTCGGCGACGCCGTCGGGCGGGAACCGGTCGGCCGGCAGGTGGGTGCGATCGCCGCCCTCGAGGTCAAGGAGGGCGTAGCGGACCCGCGGGGTCTGCTCCCAGCCGTTGTCCTCGCCCTTAAGGTAGTGGTCGAAGAAGCGGCGGAGGTCCTCGGTGTTCGCCTCGTCGTAGTAGTCGGGCCACTCCAGGCTGCTGTGGATGCGCAGCCACTTCTCCTGCGAGGCGATCCTCCGCCACGCGCGGAACGTCCCCTCCGTGTGCAGGGTGTGGGAGTAGCTGGCCACCACGTAGGCCGGCACGCTGATCTGGTCCAGCTGCGGGATCTTGTCGGCCCACAACTCGTTGATCAGCGGGTTGCTCTCGGCCTCGGCGATGACGTCCTCGCGACGGTGCAGGCCGGCGTAGTTGTGCCCCAGCAGGTCGGCGAAGCCATCATCAGGCATACCGCCACGCAGGACGAGGTCGCGGTAGACGTCACTCACGCCCTCCTCCGGGTTGATCGCTGCCAGGTGCGGAGGCTGCTCGGCTGCGGTGAACCACTGCGAGGCGGCGAGGTAGGAGGTTCCGCTCATCGCCACCTTGCCGGTGCACCACTCCTGGACAGCCAGCCACTCGATCAGGTCATGGCAGTCGCGGCCTTCCTGGCGGTCCCAAACGACGCTGTCGCCGCCCGAGTCGCCGACTCCTCGAGCGTCGGGGTTGCAGATTGCGTAGCCCTGCGCGCACCAGTACGCAGGGTCCGGAGCCTCGAACTTCTGGAGCCCGGAGACGATGCTGTGCTTCAGACCAACCAGGTCGAAGATGCCGGTGCTGCTGGGTGCGGTGCCGCCGCTCTTGCCGTAGGGGCTCCAGGCGATGATGACGGGCACCTTGTCGATGCCCGGCGGGCGGAAGACGTCGACGTAGATCGTCACCCCGTCGCGCAGCGTCACCGCCACGTCCTTCTCGAACACGAGATCTATCGGCAGGGCCCGAAAGCGTGGCTCGATCTGGTAGCCGGCCGGCAGGGTCCTGGTTCCCGGCTCGAACGGGCTCAACAGCCCGCGCTGCGGACCCGCCTCGAAGGGGTAGGCCGGGGCGAACACCTTGTCGCTGTCGCTCATTCTGTTCTCCTGTCACCCGACCGTCGAGGCGGTCCGGGTTGGGTGGTCTTGCCACCGTCGAGGGCACCTTGGTGAGCGCGTTCCGTCGGTGGCCGCACCTTCCCGTCGGAAAGGTGTCGTGCTGGTTGAGAGTCGGCGCCTGGCCGGGAGCGAGCCCGGCCTAGGCGAGGCCGGTGGCAGGTTCGTCCATGACGGTGTCCAGGAGCCACCGCTGACCGGCGAAGCGGGTGTAGGGAGCCTGGACGGAGTAAGAGTTGATCGGCATCCGCACCTCAGTTGTTCGTCTTCGTTGTCTTGCAGCCTGTTCCCAGCTCCGCCATGATGTCCAACGATCGTTTCTGCTGAGCCCGATCGGTCTCGTCGATGGAGGTGCCATGGACTTCCACCAGCTGGAGTACTTCGTCGCCGTGGCCGAGGAACGCCACTTCACCCGCGGAGCGCAGCGAGCCCACGTGGTGCAGTCAACCGTCTCGGCCGCGGTCACGCGGCTCGAGCGGGAGTTCGGGATGCGCTTGTTCGAGCGTGGCCGTAACGGTGCGCAGCTCACCGCGGCCGGGCAGGTGCTCCTGCGTCGTGCGCACGTGCTGCTGGGGGAGGCCGAGCGCACTCGCGACGAGCTTCAGCTGGTGGCGGGGGGCCTGCACGGTGCCGTCACGCTCGGCACGGTGCTGTCGACCGGCGACTTCGACCTCGTCGCTGCCCTCCTCGCGTTCCGGCAGGCGCACCCGGATGTGGCCGTTCACTTGCGCCTGTCCGGCGGCCCTCTCGATAACCGTCTCGACGAGGTGCTGGACGGGCACGTCCAACTGCTGCTGCTACCTGTCCCGCCCCGCGGAAGACCCGGCATCCAAATCGACCGCATCACCACAATCCGGCTGGCCCTGGCCTGCCCGGCGGCGGACGCCCTCGCCGAGCGGCGGTCCGTCGCCTACCGCGAGATCGCCGACCGCCGGTTCATCGACTTCCCGGCGCACTGGGGAAACCGAGCCCTCGTCGACGGCATGTTCGCCGCCGAACACGTCGAGCGACACGTCCACCTCGAGGTCGTCGACGTGGCCACCGCGCTGCGGATGACCCAGGGGGGCCTGGGCCTCGCCTTCGTCCCGGAGGAGTTCATCGCGACGGCGCCGGGCGTCGTCAAGGTCGATCTGCAACACCCACCGCCCCAGGTCGAGCTCGGCCTCGCCATAGCCCGGGACCGCCCCGGCTCCGAGGCGGCCGAAGCACTTCGCCGCACCCTTCTCGACACCCGCACCCCACCAGCGGGGTCCTGAAACGGTCCCCTGGCGCCACGAGCAGGCTGAGGCATTTGCCCGCATGTTGATCGACGGGCTGGTGGTTCATGTCAACGCACAATGAACGTGGTGGTCTCCTGAACCCGGCGCTGCTGCCGGAGGTTCGTCACCGACGGGAAGAGTTCGGCCTCAAATTTGAAGACTGGCAGGCCAGATCAGACCAGAGCCTTGACGCTGTCGTACGACTCAAGACCGGCTCGGGCACGGCTCGGACCTACGGGGTCCCGGCCAGGCAGCGACTGACCGCCGAACTGGCGACCCACGTGCAACCGCACCTTCCCGCGCTCGTGATTGCGCCCTCCGTCACGATCCGGTCGGCGAGCTGCTGAGTACTGACGTGGAGGGATCGACGCGCTGACACCCGGCGTGACGCCATCGACCTCGCGACCATGATCGACTGGTACTCCTCAGTGAGTACCTCGACAACCTGTACGACGACGGGCTGGACGTGCGCGGCACGACGTCGATCCCGCGCCGGCCGGCGCATGGTTGCTGGGTTCCCGGATTCCGGGTCTGCTCGACCGTCCCGGTGCAGCCGCGCTGCTCAGCATCGTGCAGAACGATGACGTACTGGCCCAGCTCGCTAGCGACACCGGGGTCCGCTCCCCCCGGGGCAGGTCCTGGTGTACGCATTGGCTGGCGGTATCAAACGCCGCGGCGGGGCTGGGTGCACAGCTGGAATGAGCAGTTGTCACGTGCCCTGACCTCGACGGCCTGGGTAGGTTGTCCCGGGCGGCGTCGCTGACGCTCACAGACCGCGAGGGGGTGGAACCGTGCCGGCGGAGGACTTCGACGACGCGCTCGGTGCCTCCTACCGGCTGGTCGAGCTGCTGGGGCGCGGGGCGACCGGTGAGGTCTGGAGGGCGGTCGACCGGCGGACCGACGAGACGGTCGCCGCCAAGCTCCTGCGCCACGAGCACGTCGAGGACGAGGCGCTGGTCGACCGCTTCCTCCGCGAACGCTCGATCCTGACCCGGCTCCGGCACGCCAACGTCGTCGCAGTCCGCGACCTCGTCGTCGAGGGCGACCGGCTGGCCATCGTGATGGAGCACGTCGACGGCGGCTCGCTGCGCGACATCCTGCGCGCCGACGGCCCGCTGCGTCCGGGGCTGGCCCTCGGCGTCACCGCGGCCGTCCTGGACGGGCTGGCCGCGGCCCACGAGCGTGGCGTCCTGCACCGCGACGTCAAGCCGGACAACGTGCTGCTGACCGGCCGGTGGCGCGAGCTGGGGCCCGGTGCGGTCAAGGTGTCGGACTTCGGCATCTCCCAGATCCTCGCCGACCGGGCGGGCTCCACCACCGGACTGGTCGGCACCCCGGAGTACATGGCGCCCGAACAGCTCGTGACCGGCGCCGGGGACCCGCCGGCCGACGTCTACGCGGCCGGGATCTTGCTGTACGAGCTGTTGGCCGGGCGCACGCCCTTCGCCGGGGCCGGCACCGGCTACACGATCGCCCACCGGCACGTCACGAGTGAGCCACCACGCATCCCGGTGCCGGACCGCGTCTGGGACGTGCTGCTTGCGCTGCTCGACAAGAATCCGACCGCGCGGCCGGCGGCGCAGGAAGCCGCTGCCCGGCTCCGGGCCCTGCGCAGCGACGTCGCCGAGCTGGCCACGCTGCCCCCGCAAGAGGCTCCGGCTGACTTCGGGTCCACCGGGAGGCCGGCGACCGAGCTGCGCGGACTGACGCCGCCCCCGCCCGAAGGGCCGGCCGTGGCACCGGATGGCGACGCCATCGCCGTACCGCTCCCGGATCTGGGCACCCCCGGCCAGGCGACGTCGCTGCGAGCGATGCCATCTCTGCCACCCCCCGCGCCGACCGCCCGGGCCAGCGCCCCCGACGCCCCCCGGTCTCGGTGGCGGGACCCGCGGGCGATCGCTGTTCTCGTCGCCGCCGCGCTGCTGGTCGGCGGCGGCATCTTCTGGGCGACCCGCGGCCCGTCCCGGTCTGGCGAACCGGCGATCGCGACGGTCGCGGTCCGGGCACAGCAGCAGAGCACGACCCGACCCAGCGGGCTCGGGATCGCCCGCGAGGCGACCTGGGAGCCGCAGAGCAGCACCGCCCGGCTCACCACCACCTACGCGGCCGAACGGGCGCCGCTGCAGGGTCCCTTCCTCGAGGTTGTGCCAGGGGGCCGTGACGGCTGCCCGGCGGCGGAGTGGTCTGCCCCGGGGACCACGCTGAACCTGCCATCGGTGACCGGGCTGTCGACGCCCTGCGCGTGGTCGGTCGAGGCCCCGGGGGTTCCGGCGCGGGGGAGCGTCAGCGTCACGGCTTCGGTGCCGCTCGCGCTGCCGCCCGGGGACCCGGGGGCGGCCCTGCAGGAGTGGCTGGAGTCGGTGGCTGCGGCGACCGAGGCGGCCACGACCGACAGCCAGGTGACCAGCACGGCCTACCCCGCACAACGGCTGACCGATGTCCAGGTGGTCGCACCCTCGGGGACGGTCAGCGGGCGGACGTTGAAGATCGCCCTGGTCCCCGTCTGGCCGAGCGGCGCCGACCCGCTGAACCCGCTGTTCCAGAGCCCCCCGTCCGGCGACCCGTCCAGCCTGCTGGTCTCGGCAGCGGGAGGCGAGTCCGGGGTCCGGTTCAGCGACCAGTGTTCCGACGCCCTGTCGATCTCGGCCGACGGGCTCGTGGTCACGGCGCTGGCGGTGGCCGACCGTTGCCAGGTGGGGGCCCGGGTCGGCAACTTCACCGATCTGCTGAGTGGTGAGTTCACCATCAGGACCAGGGGCAGCTGACGGCGCTGTCGCTGACCGAGGCTGGGTTGAGGCCGCACCTCAACGCCTGGGCGGTAGGGGTGGTCTCGACCGACCAAGTAGTTCCGAGACGTCACCTGGCTTACCGGCGGGTGAGGAGTGATCAGTGATGGCAGGTCGGGTTCTTTCGTCGGAGCAGGCGAAGACGTCGATTCAGCAGATGCAGGCGATCATCAATGGCGGGTTGACCGATCAGATCTCGCAGACCACATTCCGGAGCCGATGACTACCAGGACCAACGTGTGAATCAACAACAAGAGGGTCAACTATCAGATGGCGGAGGGCAAGAACCTTGGTGGACATGGGGAGCCGGACTACGGGCACGGCGGTACCGGTCCGTTCTACGGGATGGAGCGGCGCGTGGTGAGCGCTCGGGTGGGACGTCTGGGAACGGTTCGCCGGTACGGGCGTCACCCAGGTCGAGTGCCTGTCCGGCCTCCTGGAATTCACCGACGGCGCCGGCGCCCCCGCCGCCCGCCGCCCGCCGCCCGTCGCCTACCGCAACGGCAGCGGCGACCAGATCGCCTGGACGCTCAGTTGACCCGGTGTCAGGCCGTGCCGCCCGACGGGCCCATCGCCTGCAGGAACTCCATCGTCCCGCCCGAGACGAGGTACCCGCGGCCGGCCGTGACGGCCACCGGCGCCCGGCGGGGGAGCGTGACGCCGAGCAGGTCGCCGTCGAGGTCGACGTTCGGCTGCAGCAGCACCCCGGAGCGGGCCTTGCGCACCGTCTTCGTCCAATGCGTGTAGAGGCTGCGGAGGTCGTCGGAGCGACCGGCGGCGACGACGAGCAGGTCGGTCGTCCGGGCGGACAGCAGGCCGGCGATGGCCTGGTCGGCGTCGTCGAACTGCTCGGCGTCGTCGACCAGCAGCACCAGCGAGCCCTGGTGCACCCGGGCCGACGCCAACAGCGCCGCCACCTCCTCCGCGCCCACCGCGCAACGGTCCAGCCCGGCGTCGGGCAGCGGTGAGCGTCGGCCGCAGACCCCCCAGACGGTAGGTCCGGCCGCCCGGAGCGACTCGGCCAGCGCCAGCAGCAGGGTCGACTTTCCCGACCGCGCCGGACCGCTGACCAGCAGGTGCTCACCCTCGTAGACCTCCAGCACGGCGGGCGCGAGGTCGGACTCGCGCAGTCCGACGGGCAGCCGCCAGGGCTCGCGGTCCACCTGCGCCGGCACGCCGAGGTCGGCCGCGGTCACCGAGGTCGGCAGCTGGCCGACCACCGCGGGCTTGGCCGCCGTCGCGCCCCAGCGGTCTGTCACGTGGGCGACCGCCTCGGCCAGGGACCCGGGCGGCGTGGCGACGTGGGCGTGCAGCTTGGTCTCGGCCAGCACGCAGCGGCCGGGTACCGGCGGCGGGGCCAGCCGGGCAGGCACCCCGGCGGCGCTGTAGTCGTAGGCGTCGGCCAGCCGGAACAGCCACCGCTGGGTGGTGACCTCCTCCAGCGCCGTCGGCACCGCCTTGGAGCGGGCGGTGGCCACGGCCACCCACATCTGCGCCTCCGGTCCGTCGGCGTACACCCGGTACAACCCTTCCAGGAGCTTCAGCCCGTCGAAGTCGTCGTACTCGTCCTTCAGCACCCCGAGACCGTCGACCACGATGACGGTCCGTCGGTGGGGCCCGGGGGTGGAGCGGCGGCGGTCCAGCTCCTGGCGGACGTGCTTGAGGAACCGCACCTGCTGCTCCCGCGCCCCCGAGCCGGAGCCGACGTAGGCCGCGGTGTGCGGCAGGTCGGCCAGCGGGGCGAGGTCGCGGGTGCCGAGGTCGAGCACCAGCAGGTCCAGCTCGTCGGGGCTGTAGGTGTCGGCGAGGGTCAGGGCAACGCTGGCCAGCGTGGTGCTGGTGCCGCTGCCGGGGATGCCCAGCAGCATCAGGTTGCCCCGGTCGAGGTCCCAGCCCACCGGGATCTGGCGCTGCCGCTCGGGGTCGTCGGCCAGCGCGATCTGCACCACCGACCCGTCCAGGCCGCCGACGGTCGGCACTCCGGGCTCGCCGTCCGGGCCGGGTGCGGTGGCCGCCAGCGCGACCCGCTCGCCGAGCGGCTCCGGCCACACCGGCCGCGGGGGTGCGAAGCCCAGCTCGTCGTCGGCCTCGACGATCGCGTCGATCAACAGGTCCAGATCGGTCGGCGCGTCCTCGTCCACGGCCGCGTCCCCGCTGGCCGGCCGGTCGGCGACGCCGAACCGTGTCGGGTGCACGTCGACCAGGTTGGACGTCTGCGCCTCCGCGCGACCCGTGACCAGCGCGGTCTGGATCGGGGTGATGTCGTCCTGGCCGAGCTTGACGTAGGCCCGGCCCCACTGGGTGCGGCCGATCGAGGCGGCCGCGGGCACGCCGATGACGTTCGCGGAGTCGTCCCGGCTCTGCACCCGCAGCGCCACCCGGAGGTTGGTGTTGGCCAGGATGTCGTCGTTCACCACGCCCGCCGGCCGCTGCGTCGCGAGGATCATGTGGACGCCGAGCGTGCGACCGACCGCCGCGACGCTGACCAGTGACTTGAGCACGTCGGGGTAGTCCTTGGCCAGCATGGCGAACTCGTCGACCACCAGCAGCAGCCGCGGCATCGGTTCGGCCGGGCCGGTGGCCAGGTAGGCGTCGAGGTTGTCGATGCCGTCCCCGGCCGCGGCGAAGACCTGCTGGCGGTAGCGGAGCTCGGCCTCCAGGGCGGTCAGCGCCCGGTCGGCCAGCTGCTCGTCCAGGTTGCTCACCGTGCCGATGGTGTGCGGGAGCCGCTCGCACGTCTTGAACGCGGCGCCGCCCTTGAAGTCGATGAGGATGAAGGTCAGTCGGGTCGGGTCGTTCCGAGCGGCCAGCCCGGCCACCATGGAGCGCAGGAACTCGCTCTTGCCCGAGCCGGTCGTGCCGCCCACCAGACCGTGCGGCCCGTCGCGGACCAGGTCGATCTCGAACACCCCGTCCTCGGTGACCCCGAGCGGGGTGGAGATCCGGGTGGAGGCCGACCAGCTCTGCCGGATCGCCGCGGCGCTCACCTCGTCGAGGTCGAGCAGCGGCGGCAGCCGGACGAGACCTGGCAGCGCACCGCCGGGGATGGACAGCTCTGGGTCGTCGAACCGGGCGAGGTCGGCGGCGCACCGCTGCGCGGTCGGCACGCTGATGCCCGCGAGCACCACGTCGTCGACCTTCGTCAGGTCGCCGGGGCGGGTGACGGTGCCGCCGGCGTCCCGGCCGACGTGGATCACCGTGGTGCACGCGGCCGGCAGCTGCTCCTCGGTGGCGGCGATCACGACGCCCGAGACCTGGGTGCCGGGCTGCTCGACCAGGGACCCCCCGAGGGGCCGGCCGTGGCCCAGCAGGCTGCGCGCCGGGGCGTCGCGCCCCTCGGTGAGGACGTCGGAGTCGAGCAGCAGCAGCACGGCCGGGGTCGGGTGCGACTCGATCCCGTCGCGCAGGTTGCGCAGCATCGCCTCGCTGCGGGACCGCTCCGTGGACACCCACTGCCCGCCGGACCCGTCGCCGAGCCGGCGGACGTGCGGCAGCCAGCCGGCCCAGGCCCAGTCGCTCTCGCGGCCCGCGTCGCAGCACACGCCGACCGTCAGGTCGGCCGGTCCGCAGTGGGTGGTTGCCTGGGCCAGCAGGCTGCGGGCCACGGCCAGCGCCCCCTCGCGCTCGCCGACGATGCCGACGACGCCGGCGGCGGTGAGGTCCACCTCGACGGGGGCGCCGGGCAGGACGGCCCTGTCGAGGACCTCCTGCACCTCCTCGTCGAGCCGCCGGCCGGTGGAGGAGTCCAGCGCCGGCTCCCAGGCCACATGACCGGTGCCGGCGTGCAGGACGAGGAAGTCCGGCGACCCGGGGCGGCGCTGCCACAGCCGGGTGGTCGGCAGCGAGGCCCGGCGCAGCGTGGCCGCTGGGTCGGGGGCGAGCTCCCGGCGGCGCTCCCGCTCGGCGGCGGTGCCGGCCGCCAGCTCCGTGCGGAACTTCTCCAGCCCGCTGGCGAACTCCTCGTCGGCCTCGGCGATGTCCTTCTTCCGCCGCCGCTTCTGCTCCACGGTGCTGCCGACGGCCAGGATCGGGCTGAGCGCGGCGAGGAGTGCGAACCGCAGATCCCGCATCACCGCCACGAGCACGGCGGCCATCAGCAGCGGAGCGAGGATCGCGGCCAGGCTGAACCGCGCGGGCGGCGGCGGGGGCTTGCGGGTCGGTGGCTCCAGCGCGTCCGGCGCTGGTGCGAGGCCGGGGCGCGGCGGCCGGTTGAAGGGCACCGTCGCGGCCCGGGTCAGGTTGCGCAGCGTGCCGGGCGCCGGGGCGAGCGCCTCACCCGACCCGCGCCACAGCGAGATCGCCGTACCCCCGACCAGCACGACGGCGTCACCTTCGACCAGCACACCGTCCGCGGTGACCTCGGCGCCGTCGACTTGGGTGCCGTTGGTCGATCCGGCGTCACGCACCCGCAGGCTGTCCCCGTCGTGCTCGACGGTCGCGTGGCTCCACGACACGCTGGGGGAGTCCACGGTGATGTCTGCCTGCGGCGACCGGCCGACCAGCAGGGGCCGCCCGGTCGGCACCGCCACGGTGCGACCTGCGTCCAGCCCGCCCGAGACCGATGCCGCCCAGCCGTTCACCGGCTCGGTGCGTTCCGGGGCCGACCGGGCGATCCGGCTGCCCTCGAACAGCTGGACGCTGCGCACGAGGTCGCCGGCGTCGTGCCGACGGCTGTCGACCCACAGCGTCTCGTCCGGGGACAACGGCACCCCGCAGGCGTCCTCGACGACATCGGACAGCGTGGCCGGATCGGCGGCCTGGGCCAGCTCGACCTCGTGACGCGCCCCGTCCACCTCGATCACCAGGCGCACCCTGGCCTCCTCGTCCTCATCGCTGCTCGAATCCTCCAGTACACCCTGCGGGTCAGGACGTCGGCATCGCGAACCAGGACAAGCCGGGGTCTGCCGCCGGACCCGGTCGGACGCCGGGGGAGCTCGGGGTGGCCCCCAGCGCGACCACGGCGTCGGCGGCGAGCGGGGTGGGGGCCGAGAAGTCCAGCTCGGGGCCGGCCAGGCCGTCGACGGCGCTCAGCCGCAACCCGGACAACCGACGTGACACGTCGGCGGGGGCGGTGCTGTCCGCCGCCGTGGCCGCGCGCACCAGGGCCACGACGGCGTCGTGGCTGCGCACGTCCGCCGCTCCGGCTACCTCGGCGAACGGCCGGTCGCCGAGCAGGCTCTGCAGGCCTGGGTCGGCCGCGCTGGTCCGCAGCGCCGCGAAGTACCCCGCCAGGGCCCGGCCGCTCGCTGACGGCTGCAGCGCGGCGGCGTCGCCGACGTCCAGGCCGGCGGAGACGAACTCCCCCGACAAAGACCCCTCC
>JAABUN010007107.1_pt1 | contig 12339 bp, 12 predicted proteins | sample 5559311 | NCBI WGS metagenome assembly JAABUN01 (sample SAMN10711877, study PRJNA513370) | rock metagenome | isolation source: Antarctica rocks | place: Antarctica: Victoria Land, Siegfried Peak sud | reverse complement strand
CGCCGGCGGCGATCCCGACGATGGTGGCGGAGGCGCCGAGGGTGGCCAGGTAGGGGCCGATGATGCTGCGGGCGCCCTCGTAGACCATGTCCGCGAGCAGGCTGACCAGCCCGAAGGCCAGCACGAAGTGCCAGGGCCGCAGTCCCGGCCCGGTGCCGGTTCCCGGTCCGACGCCTCTTCTCGACCCGGTGGGGCCGGACTGTCTCACCATGTCATCGAACCATGGGAGCGCCACCGGACCGGCGGCCAAGGCGGGGTGAACGTCGCCGTGGGAGCGGGCGGTGAGCGCTCAAGGGGGCCCGAGCCGGGTGCTCTAGGCGCCGGCTGCGATGAGGATCGCGTCGGTGGCGAAGCCGGCGGACAGGCCGGCGAGGATGCACCAACTGGTCAGCTCCTTGAGGTTGGTGCGCCGGGCCACGGCGAGCAGTTCGATGATGACGTAGAGCACCGATCCGGCGGCCAGCGCCAGGAACGCCACGGCGAGGGTGTCGTTGGTGGCGCGCTGCCCGATCAGAGTGCCGATCAGGGTGGGCCCACCCCCGATGAGGCCGAGCAGGGCGAGCCGGCCCCAGGAGGGGCGCTCGGGGGCGCCGGCCAGTGGCGCGACGATGCCAAAACCCTCCGTCGCGTTGTGCAGGGCGAAGCCAATGACCAGGATCAGGGCCAGCGAGATGTCTCCGGCGGCGGCGGAGTTGCCGATGGCCAGGCCCTCGGCGAAGTTGTGCAGCCCGATACCGGCGGCGATCATCATCGCCAGGTCCGTTGCAGCCGAGGTGCGGTCTGGCCGTGGCCTGCCCTCCGAGGCGGTCCCACCCGTCGCAGCGGCGTCTGGTGGGCCGCTGAAGGCCATCGCCCGGCTCATGGACGCCACGGGGCGCGAGCGGCGGCCGGCCATGGCCTTGTCGTAGTAGACGAGTCCCAACTCGGTACCGCAACGCCCCATGGTCCTACCGTTGCGCATCGCCACGGTGTGGGTTGCCTGGGGCTCGTCCTTTTCGGCAGCATCGGCGGCCTGTACGGTCGCTTCGAGGAACCCATCAAAGAGAACATCAGCCAGCGGCTCATCGCCAACCCGGCAATATTGCAGGCATCCCTCGGCAGTGGCGAAGCCGCGGCGCCAACGGACCAGGCCGACCCGAAGGCCCAGTCCGACCCGAAGGCGCAGGCTGACGCCGTCGCAGAGACCGCATGGGGAAGGCTGAAGTTCTTCCACGGCCACGGGTTCTCGATGGTGCTGGCCAGTTTCGTCGCCTTCCTACTCATCGCCAACGCCCGGCTGCTGTCCAATCGCAGCAAGGCGATCCTCACCTGGTTGGGGTTGGTGACGATGAGCCTGTACAACATCGGCTGGTTCCTCGCGGGGGGCCTTGTCGGGTTCCTGAGCTTGGACCATGCCTTGAAGGTGGGCGAGTTCGGCTTCTTCATCCCCTTCGGGACGGTGACCGTCGCCCTATGGCTCATCGTCCTCATCGCGTGGATCCGCGAGGGCCGGTCCCCGGAAGACATCCCGGATAGCTTCGACAAAGCATCAGACCATCCGGCATCGCTCGCGCCACCCCCCTTGACCGGAGGATGACGAGATCGACTAGCCGAGGCCGGTGACTATCGCTCTCGCCGGCCCCGATGCGTTCCGTCCTTGCACCCGGGCAGCGGGAGGACACCTCATCAGCGCGCCAGCCGCGCCGGGCAACACACCCACACCCCCCTTCGCAGCCCCCCGCACGAAGACCAGACGACCGACCTGCGTGGACCGGGCTTCTTGCGGACCCTGCGCCAAGAGTGTCACTCCCCTGGTCAAGTCCGGATCGGTGGTGTTCGAAGAGTGGGCCTCTCGGGGGTGGGTTGGGTCAGGCGCTGAGCGCGCCGGCGATCAGGTCGTTGGCGGGTAATGGCTCGGTGGTGTCGGTGGTTTCTGGGCTCGCCTCGCGCTCAGCCAGGACTGCACGCGCCTTGGCCAGGACCTCGAGGCCGAGGTAGCGGCGTTGCTCAGCCCACTCGTCGTGCTGCTCGGCCAGCACGGCCCCGACGAGGCGGATGATCGCCTTGCACCTTCGCCGAGACCGCGACGTGCGTGTGCAGGTTCGGGTCCCCGGTCCGGGAGTCCGGGTGGTCGAACGCGGACGCCACGAGACCCCGGGTGTCGACCTGGGCGATCCCGGCGGCGCCGGTCCTCGTCAGCGCCGCGTGCTGTTCCACATACGCGAACGCCCGCCGCCAGGCCGCCTCATGAGCCTGCTCGACCTGAGCGCGGACCCGCTCGTCGCCGAGCGCCCACAGCACCGACACGGACTTGACCGGGGTGAAGACCAGGTCCACACCGGCCACCGGCTGACGCGGCGGCTTCGCCACCCGGGCGACGAACCCCTTGAGTTCCCCGTCGTCGGCCGGATCGCGGTGCTGCGTCTCGCGGAAGAGCTCGGTCGCGACATTCCAGCGGACCAGGTCCCGCTCCGGGCCCCGCTCCGGCCGGCGACCGTGAGCCCCGTGGAACTGCCGGTATGCCCCGTCCAGGCGATCCCGCCACACCTCACCCGAGTGGTCGATCACCGGGAACCGTCGGCCGAGCCGAACCGACGCCCTCGCGTCCTCCAGCGAGGCTCCTCGCGCCACCGCGGCACGGATCCGAGCCTGCGCGTCGGGGTGCAGACCCTCGCCGAACAACGCCTTCATCTGCGCCTCGGACACCTGCCCGTCGACGCCCATCGCGACCCGGCCGGTGCCGACCCAGCGTCCCGGCGGGTTCCCGTTGGCGAGGTAGTAGTCGCTCAACGCCCTGCCCGCGCAGCGGCTGATGATCGCCGGACGCCACCTGCCGGGTCAGATACGTGTACCCGTCCCCGGCATGCAACACATGCACCGTCATCATCGGCGATCCCTCCTTTCCCGCCCACGGTAGGACTACCGGATGACAATCGCCGCCCTTCGGAGCAGGGCGGTTTTCGGCGCGCCGCACCAGCCGGAATCAACTGATACAGAAGCAATCTCGCCGGCTAGCACACTCTCCTAGGAGCTGCTGGGTGTGCTTCTGCGGCTCTGTCCTGAAGAGATCACGAGTGACACGGCGCGCCCACGAGCTCGCTGTTCGTGTGGACTGTCGTGGACTAGGCAAAACTGAGGTGGCGTTCCAGTTCTGCAGCTCTTTGGCGCGCAAGCGCACCTACGCTGCCTGGCGCGCAAGCGCCCTGCTCGGTGATGTAGGTGGTGACCATGGATGCGGGTACGGAGTCGAGAACGAATTGAACGATATGCACGTTCATCGGCAAGCAGGCATCGCTGGGCCAAGGATGCAGTAGGCGCGCGGTCAGCGACGCGTCACTTACGGACTCTCGATTTCGATCGCATTTGAGGCTCTCGGCTGGGGCGATGACCGGAACCCCATGCTCGCGACAAAGCAAACTCAGCATGACCGTCCCGACCGTGTTCGCCATAGAGCCATCCGGGTAGAACGACTCGACGCCGGTCAGGAAGCAGTCGACGCCGACCATGGCGCGTGCGACTGACATGTCAGGCGTGTAGACAACGTCATGACCGGCGGCGATCGCCAGGCGCACCACCCTGCGTCCTTGGCCCAGGGGCTCGCCCGCCGTCACCACCACCCTTCGCGGACGTTCTACGCCGAGTCCCTGCAAGATTGCGGCCACCGTGCTGCTGTAGTCGTGCACCAAGATGGTGCCAATGTCCGCAAGGTGTGACTGAGCCTGAGTTACGACGCTCGCCTGCGCCGCCCGACGATAGTGGGCGAGGTAATGCGCCGTCCTTTCCACGTCCTGCGCGCGACCGCCACGCCCGGCTCGAGTCAAGAAGCCAACCACGTTCCGGTACAGGGCCGTGTCGGGCTTGAGATCGCACAACAGTCCACTGCTGTGGAGCAGATCCTGCCAAACGTCCCGTTCGCGTTCCTGGGATTCAAGTGAGACAGCGACCAACGCCGCCGTCACTCGGTCGGCGCAGGCGCTGGCTCCTACCAAGCGGTATGCCGCGAGATCCTCGAAGCAGGACATGGCAACGGCAGGCCACCACGATGGGGTACGCGTCACGAAGTAGTCGAACTGTGGACACTAGTGGGAGGGACGGTCGGCGTGGGGAAGACGTACAGCATCTCGACTGAGACCTCCCCCGCTTGGATCGCGTGCCAGGAGAGCGCCTCGATCACGATGGCGTCACCAGCCGCGAACGGATGCCGAGAGGTGTCCGTCACCATCCATCCCGACCCGGTCAGGACGTAGGCGACCTCGCTCGTGTCGTGGGCGATCAGTTGGCTCGTCTGGCCTGCGAGGATGCGGGTGATGCCCAGCACCTGTGGGCTCGGCTCAGCGCTCGGCCCTCCAAGCAGGACACGTTGGCTACCGGCCGCGCCAAGCGAGACCGGCTGGACGGTAGCGGTGGGCACCGTCCGGACTGATGCTGGCGCAGGGCTCTCCGTCATTGCGTGCTCTCTTGTTCCGACAGCCAAGCGTCCGCGATCTCGTCCCGGGTGAGGTAACTCACGTCGCGAAACCCCTTGGTGTAGGCGAGAAACCGTTGCAGTGCCGAGATGCGCCCCGGTCGACCGATCTGGCGGGGATGTAGACCTATTGACATCATTCGTGGCCGCTGCGCACCCTCGGCGTAGAGGACGTCGAAGGAGTCCTTGAGGTACTCGAAGAACTGGGACGCCGTGGCTAGTCCGGGGGACTGCCAGAACCGGAAGTCGTTGACATCGGGTGTGTACGGAATCACCAGGTGCCGCTTGCCGCCGGCATCCACGAAGTACGGCAGGTCGTCGTTGTAGGCGTCACAGTCGTAGTCGAATCCTTCCTCGACAAGGAGCTCGCGGGTGTTGATGCTCGGTCCGTACCGGCAATACCAGCCGCGCGGGCGACATCCCAACGTTTGCTCGAAGGAGGCGATCGCCAGGCGAATACGCTCCCGCTCCTGGTCGCGGCTCATCCGGAACGACTCTTCCCATCGGTATCCGTGGCTCACTACTCCGTGTCCCCCGGCCTTGATCGCCTCGACGACCGCGGGGTTCTGTTCGAGGGCCACGGCGCAGGCGAAGAAGGTCGCCCTGACGTCGTGGGCGTCCAGGACGTCGAAGATACGCCAAATCCCAACGCGGGAGCCGTATTCATACATCGTTTCCATCGCGAGGTTACGAATCCCGTCGGGCAGCAGGTAGGAGTTCCACTCCGTCGACCCCTCCTGGTCGAGGTCGCCCATCGCGAAGGACCGCTCGGATCCCTCCTCATAGTTGACCACCAGCGAGACGGCGATGCGCGCGCCGCCGACCCACCCACCGGGCGGCAACTTCCGTCCGTAGCCCACCAGGTCTCGTCGTGGTCCACGCAGCTCGCCCATCCGCTAACCCTCCACAGTCTCCCGGTTGACCTGCCCGTCCGGCCCCCTCGAGACAGGACTCGACCGCTGGCGCAGGCTGACTTCGTAGGCGTCGTAGACCGACTTGTAGGCAGCCGTCTCGTTCTCTTCGACCCGAACGGACTGGATGACATGGTGTCCGGCCAACACGAGCAACTGAGCGGTGCGCGCCACGGCAGCAAGTGCAGCGGATGTCGCAAGGACCGTGCTTGCGGCGCCGACGGGTTCGTCGAGACCTTCGACGTCCACCAGGGCCTCCCCGCGCGGGGCGTGCGTGTCGATGGTGAGGTCTGCGAGGTCGGACAGCTTGAGACCCGAGCTGTGTCGGGGTGGCGCGGCGCCCGCGGACGACGAGGACACGGCGATCACGGTCAGACCGTGCCTCTTGGCGTAGCGGGCGGCGTCCACAACGACGGCACTTGTCCCTCCGTGGGAAAAGACGACGAGGACGTCACCTTCTCGTAGGTGCTGGCCGTCGAGCATCACGTCCGCATAGCCCTCGGTGTTTTGTAGGAAGAGCATCTCCGGTACGCCGAATGAACCGAGGACGTTGAACCAGAGCAGGCGGGGGTCGACGATCGGGTGCAGTCCCACGAAACTGCCATAGCGAGGGAAGATCTCCAGCGCGGGAAGCATCGAATGCCCGCTACCGAACAGGTGCACGATGCCGCCCCTTCGAACGCAGCCGGCCATGCTCTGGGCGGCGGCCTCCAGTTGGGGGAGTTGTTCGGTCTCCAGGCGTTCGAGCAGCTGCCGGAGTTCGCTTAGGTACGTCGTCGAAGCCGGCTCCTGCTCCCGGTGCTCGCTCATTCCTGCACCTGAGCAGAAAGTGAGCCCGCGTGGTTGTCGTACATCTGAGGTCCCCACTGTTCGGAGTTGTCAATGAGAGGGCGGTTGACCCACTTGTTGGCCACAAGGTCCGGGTTCTCGCCGCGTGCGTCGGCGAGCCGCAACGCCAACCACTGCAACGGAACGATGGCCGCGAAGGGGAGGTCGTCTTCATGCAGTCCGTCCGGGAGGCGTACCGCGTACGTCGCCGTCCTGGCCAGCTCGTCGTCGTCGGTGACGGCGATGGTCACCGCGCGGAGCTTGGCTAGACCGCGCGCCAGCTCTATCGCCCGGGAGGACGTCCGGCCAGCGGGGCAGATGATCACGACGTTGGTTCCTTCGCGCACGGTGAAGATCTCACAGTGGATGAACTGCTCAAGCTCGACGCTGTGCGCGGGCAAGGAGGCGGCTTCATAAGCCTTGGCCATCCCGTACTCGGCGACGGCGAGCCCGAGGCCACTGCCGGTGAAGATCCAGTGATCGCTAGCGAGGCTGGGGTCGCCGATACCGGCTATCTGCCGACGCGACTGCTCGATGTAGGGCTGCAATAGCCCTGGCTCGAATGAACGGAGGCTTCTGCCGTCGAACGCCGCTAGCTGCTCGGCGAGCATCCGCATCAGCAGGGAGACGGCCTGGAAACTGGCTGTGCGGCAGTTGGAGCGTTCTTCCCGTACTGAGTTGTCGATCCAACGGTCAGCGGATAGGGCGAGCTCGGACTGCGCGTTGGCGGTGACGGCGACGACGAAGGCACCCTGGGTGCGAGCTGCCCGAGCGGCCTCCAGTACCCGTGCCGTGGTACCGGAGTGGGAGACGGCCAGCACGACGGAACGAGGGGTCAAGGACTCGTATGTCTCTCGTGAGAGCTGCATCGCCTGCACGGCGCGCAGACGCCGTCCGGCCAGTCGGGCGAACCAGACCTCGGCGCAGATCCCGGCAAAGAGACTGTCACCGCACCCGGTGACGACCCAGTCGTCCACGTCGCGACCCGAGACGGCGTCGAGCAGCTCCGCGAGGGGACGGGCGAAGGATGCGGCGGCCCGGCGAAGGACCGCGGGTTGCTTCGGGATCTCCTGCTCCAGCAGGGATGGCGGCGCGTCCGCTCCTAGCGTTCGTGGCTCATGGTCGGTGGCGTCAGACACTTTGTTCCCTCTCGGTCATCGGAGTTCTGGGCTTGTCGCACTGCTTGTAGCGCGCGGTCCTCTCCCGGCTGGAGAACCTCTCGGGTATCTCGGCGCCTACGGCTTGGACAACGAACGAGGCGGCGACGCAGCCGGTAACCGCGGCAGCAGTGGGCCCCTCGCCCCGGGCGAGGGCCACGAGGCAGCCGCCGTTGAACGCGTCTCCGGCTCCCGTCGGGTCCTTGACCTCGAGGTCGGGCACAGCGGGGACCGCGATGCCCTGCGAGTGTTCGGCCGCGAAGACCACTGCCCCGGCGCGGCCGCATTTCACGATGGTGAGAGCAGAGCCGAAGAAGTCCACCGATGCCTTCAACCCTGCTGGATCTGCTGTAATCCCGTCGTCAAAGAGGTACTGGATGTGCTCGAGGCTCGGCAGGAAGCAGTCGACTACTCGGGTGATGTCTCGCAGGCGCTCGAGGGCGTCCGGCTCGGTGAGGTAGTGCAGCTCAGTATCTAGCGCCACGAGCGCGCCAGCGTCTTTGAGAGCGTGAACGAGCTCCTGTTGCTGGCTGAGGGTTCCGGGGGCGACGAGCACCCATCGACCAGCGAGATGAAGCTCATGCAGGTCGGCGACCGAGGGCGACTGCTGCACCATGACGTCGAAGTTCTCGATTTCAAAGGCACGTGAGCCGTCGGCGCCGTAGTGGGCGATGTTGTGGATGCTCCGCCCTTGCACGACATTGATGGCGTCGGTGTGGATGCGACCGCCGTCTGCGTGCTCGAGTCGCAGGCTTCGCAGGGGGTAGTCATCTCCGACCCGTCCCACGACCGTGACGTCTCCCCCAGAAAGGAACCCTCCCAGTGCGGCGTAGGCCGCGGCGCCCCCGGTGGTCCCGGGGAGGGTGTCTCCGCCCGGGAGGCGGATCTCGTCGATGGTCAAGTGTCCGGCGATGACGACGTGCGGTGATTCGGACTCTCGTCGATGTGGGGGCGTGGATTCTCCCGACCGGCGGTCGCGATGGCGGCGAAGGGCGTCGCTGAGGGTGATCGCCGCGATGGTCAGCAGGAAGGGCACCATGAGGACGAACTGGGACGGGAACCGTGTTCGGATCTGCAGCAGGCCGGCCAGTGCTTGGGAGAAACCGAAGAGTAGGCACGCGGCCACAGTGCGGTTGACCATCCCCGCACCGAAGATGACCGCTGCGAAGGCGATGATCCCCCTACCGGTCGTCATGTTCTCGCTGAACAGGTGGACGGAGCCGATGGCCAACTCGGCCCCGGCAACCCCGGAAAGGGCGCCACTGATCACGATGCTGGCAAACCGCACACCGGCCACCCGCACGCCGGCGGCTCGGGCCGCCAGTGGCGCCTCCCCCGCGGCCTGCAGACGCAGCCCAAATCCGGTTCGGCGAAAGGTGTACATCACACACAGGACCATGGGGATCAGTGCCCACACCAAGAGGTCTCGGTCGTTGAAGACCGGACCGAGCACCGGGACGTCGTGCAACCAAGACAGATCCAGCCTCGGATAGCCGGCGGCCAGTTCCAACCGGCGACCGGAGTCCTGGGCGTCCGCCAGCAAGAAGGTCGTCAGGCCTAGGGCGAATACGTTCACCGCGATTCCCACGATCACCTCGTCGGCGCGAAAGCCGACGACGAGGACGGCCATGACGGTGGACGTGGCCGTCGCAGCTGCGATTCCGGCGACGGTGCCCCAAACGAGGGAGCCGGTGGAGACGGCCGTGGCTACCGCAAAGTAGGCGGCGAGCAGCATGAAGCCCTCGAGCGCGATGTTGAAGATCCCCGCTCGCTGGGTGAACAAGCCGCCGAGCGCGGCATACAGGATGGGCGCTGCGAGCAGGATGCCAGGCCCGAGGAGGGCGATGACGTCACTCATCCGGAGTCTCTCGGTGAGCGGCGCCGGCCAGTCGGCGCCTCAGCTTGGCCAAGGACTCCGGCAGGCCCCGGGGGGCGATTAACAGGATGACGGTTGCGGTCAGGACCAGCGCGATGTACTGCGATACACCGTTGAAGATCTGCAGACCCAGGCCGCCTTGCGAGAGAGCGCCGAACAGTAGTGCGGCAACTGGTGTCAGGATCGGAGACGTCCCGACCAGCAGCGCCGCGAGGATCCCGTTGAATCCGACGTCTGGCGGAAACGGGCTGGTGCCGGCCTGGAACACGCCGCCTACGATGGCTGCCCCGGCTACACCCGCGAGGGAGCCGCTGGTCAGCATCCCGATGATCATCACCCGCGTGGTCGGGATGCCTGCCGATCGCGCTGCGAGGGGGCTGTGTCCGTGCAGGCGCAGCTCGTACCCCAGCGTCGTCCGGCGAAATGACCACCAGACGAGGACCGCGAGAATGACGCCGACCGGGAGGAGGAAGGTGACCTGGGAGTCAGGCAGGACCACCGGGAAGTGCGCATTGTTCCTGAGGGATTCCGTTTGCGCGTTGGCGCCTGGCTGCACCGAGGTGGCCCGAAATGGGCCTTGAACCAGATAGTCGTTCAACAACACCCCAACGTAGGTGAGCATCAGGGAAGTCAGGACCTCGTTGGTGCCCCACCAGACCTTGAACAGGATGGGCGGCAGCGACCACAGCGCTCCGCCGAGGGCGCCCGCGAGCACGACGAGCGTCACCGAGAGCGGACCTGGGAGAGCGCCTGCGGCGCTCGAGCCCACCGCTGCGGCGACGAAGGCGCCGATCACGACCTGGCCTTGTCCACCAGCGTTGAAGATGCCTGAGCGGAAGGCCACGACGAAGGAGAGTGCGGCCAGGATCAACGGGGTGGTCTGCGCAAGCGTGGCGTTGGTCTCGGCCGGAGTGCCGAAGGCGCCGTCGTACAAGCCGATGTAGGCATCGGCAGGGTCCTTACCCACCGCCGTCAGCACAAGCGCGCCCACCAGCGCTGCCAGTCCGACCGCGAGCACCACAGCGGCAGTTCTTCGAGCCAGCCCGGTCAGTCGGGCCTTCGTCAACGGGTCTCGGTTGCGCAACGGGGTGCGCCATCGGCTCACGGTGACACCCCCATCGCCAGCGAGCCGAGCGACTCCTCGGTGGCGTGGCTCTGGGATCGCTCTCCGGCAACCTCGCCGTTGAAGAGGACGATGGCGCGGTCGCTGAGGTCGCACGCCTCACGAAGATCGGAGGTCACGAGCAGGATCGACATTCCCTCGTTGCGCAGGCGCCGCAGCGTCGCCCGGATGGCGAATGTGGCGGCCACGTCCACGCCCTGGGTGGGCTGGACCGCCAGCAGCACCCGAGGATTCTTGCTCACCTCGCGGGCCACCACGACCTTCTGTGCATTTCCACCGGACAGTGTGCCCACGGCCACGCTGGAACCGCGAGCGACCACCTCGAACTCGCGGATCTGTGCGGTCGCAAAGTCATGGGTCGCGCGGACTATTCGAACCCCGTGGCGAGAGAACGCATGGCGTCGATGCTGCCCGAGCACCAAGTTGTCCTCGATGGACAGTTCACCAACCAGAGCCTCGGCCGCGCGCGACTCCGGGATGTACCCCAGTCCAAGACGTCGGCGACTGGCAATGCTGGCGCTGGTGACGTCCGTGCCATCGATCCATATCTGCCCGGACTGCGACGGTCCGAGGCCCACCAGCGCCTCGACCAGTTCGCGCTGACCATTGCCTTCAACGCCCGTGACCGCGACGATCTCACCTGGCCGCACCGATAGGGAGACACCGTTGACCCTGCAGACGCCCAGCCGATCGACCACCGTGAGGTCTTGAACGTCGATGGAGGGAGCGGCGCACAGGGCCGCCGCGTCCCGGAGCGCAGGGTGCGCCTCGCTCACCGTCATCGCGACCTCACGCCCGACCATGAGCCGGACCAGCTCCTTCTCGTCCAGGTCCGCGGTCGCTGCCTCTGCCACCAATCGGCCGCCGCGCAGGACCGAGACGTTTTGGCACACGCCCAAGACCTCACGCAGCTTGTGGGTCACCAACGTTACCGTCGTGCCTCGGCTCGTGAGGTCGCGCAGGACGTCGAAGAGTTGACCGGCCTCGCCAGGCGTGAGTGCCGTCGTGGGTTCGTCGAGGATGAGCAACTTGGCCTTGTGGAACAGGGCGCCAAGAATCTCCGTCCGTTGCCGCATCCCCACGGACAACGAGTCCACGCGTGCGCGGGGATCAACGCCGAGCCCGTTCTCGCGGCTGAGGTGCGCCAGCCGTTCTGCCACCTCACGGCGCGAGGGCGTGCCTCGTCCGCTGAGGGAGAGCATGATGTTCTCCGCCACGGTGAGCGATCCCACCAACAGGGATGTCTGGTGCACCATCGCTACGCCGTGCGCCAAAGCGTCCCGGGGACTGCCGAACGTCACGGGCTCGCCGTCAAGCAGGATCTCACCGGCGTCCGGGACGTACAGGCCGTAGACCATCCGCATCAACGTGGTCTTGCCGGCTCCGTTCTCGCCGACGACGGCATGAATCGTGCGCGCGGGTACACGCAGGCTGATGGCTTCGTTAGCCACCAAAGGCCCGAACCTTTTGGTCAGGGCGACCGTCTCGAGGGACAGGCCGCCGTCCGGAAGGTGCAGCCTACCCGCATCCGCTCTCCCGATGCCGTTGTCGTTGTCGGACATCCTTCGCGGCCCCTTTAGCCGCAGTTCTGGAGTGAGCCGACCGACTTGTCGTCAGGCACGGTGATGGAGCCGTCGATGATGCCGGCCTGGGCCTTCTTCACGGCGGCCTGCACGTCCTGCGGCACCAGCTTGTCGTTGTACGGCAGGATCCGCACCGCGCCGTCCTTAAGACCGTAGACCTGGAGTCCCGACTTGAACGAACTGCCGGAGAACTGCTCGACGGCGACCTTTGCGGCGCCGGCGAAGTCGGGGCCGGTGGCCGTCAGACCGTAGTTCGGGGCGAGGTCACGTACATCGACGTCCGCACTGATGAGGTACTTGTGCTGCTCTTCGGCCGCCTGGTAGACACCCACTTGGGTGCCTGCCGTCGCCGCATGGATGATGTCGACACCCTGTCCGTACATCGTGTTTGCAAACTGCTTGCCCAGGGCCGGGTCG
>JAABUN010007106.1_pt1 | contig 12340 bp, 12 predicted proteins | sample 5559311 | NCBI WGS metagenome assembly JAABUN01 (sample SAMN10711877, study PRJNA513370) | rock metagenome | isolation source: Antarctica rocks | place: Antarctica: Victoria Land, Siegfried Peak sud | reverse complement strand
CGGGCGCGGCTCTGAAAGACCCACCCCATGACCGGCATCCTGCTCATCCAACTCGGCACCCCGGACGCCCCGACGGCCAAGGCTCTGCGGCCCTACCTGCGGCAGTTCCTGTCCGACCCGCGGGTGATCGAGGTGCCGAAGGCCGTCTGGGTGCCGCTCCTGTACGGGTACATCCTGCCGACCCGGCCGGCGGCGAGCGCGGCCAAGTACGCCCGCATCTGGGATGAGGCCACTGGGTCGCCGCTCCTGTACTACACTCGACGGCAGGCGGAATTGCTCCAGAAGGAGTTCCCGGACACCCCGGTCCGGTTCGGGATGCAGGTCGGCAACCCGCGCCTCGACGACACGATTCGCCGGATGGTCGAGGAGGGGTTCGACCGCCTGATCTGTCTGCCGATGTACCCGCAGTACTCGGCTACCACGGTTGCCAGTGCCACGGACATCCTGTTCGGGACGCTCCAGACCGTCCGCCGTGTCCCGGCCGTCCGGATCGTGCCGCCGCACTACGACCACCCGGCGTACATCGACGCGCTCGCGGCCGTGGTCCGCGACGACCTCGAGCGGCTCGACTGGGAGCCGGAACACTTCGTCTTCAGCTTCCACGGCATCCCGAAGAAGTACGCCCAGCGCGGCGACCCGTATGCCACCCACTGCGTCCGCACGACCGAGGCACTGGTCGAGAAACTCGGCTGGCCGAGGGAGCTATGGACGCGCACGTTCCAGTCCCGCTTCGGCCGGTCGCCGTGGCTCAAGCCCTATACCGACGACGTGCTGGCCGACCTGGCGCGGCGCGGCACCAAACGCGTGATGGTCATCATGCCGGGGTTCACGGCGGATTGTCTCGAAACGCTCGACGAGATTGGCCACGAGAGCCAGGAGGTGTATCTCGCGGCCGGCGGCGAGAAGTTGCAGGCGTGCCGCTGCCTGAACGACCACCCAGCATGGATCACGGCTCTGGCGACCATCGTCCGTGAGGAAGGGGCCGGGTGGCTAGCGCGGCACGAAAAAACCCCGCCGGCACGAGCCGGCGGGGTCGGGCGGTAAATCGCCGGGCAACTTAGTTACAGGCGGACGGGGCGCAGAGGTCGCACACCGTCGCCTTGCACGGGTCGGCACACATCCGGCCGCGGAAAAGACCCTTCAGGAAGTCCCGGACCGGGGTCGGCCGGTCGTTCATGATGTTCGCCAGGCCGGCCGCGCACGGGTCGCACGCCGGTTGGCAGGCGTCCGTCGGGCACGGGTTGCCGGCCGGGGTGCAGGGGTTACAGTTCTGGCCGCAAGTATCGCCACACGGGCTGGCCGCCGCGTACTGTTTGCGTACCGCGACCTGGACCGGCACCTTCTTGCAGACGGTCGTCGGCACCATCTCGGTCACCTGGCACGGCACCTTGACGATGGTAGTGCAGGGAACCTGCTTGCAGACCGTGAACGGCACCATCTTCGTGACCTGCTCGGGGACGCAGGTCATAACTTTGGTCGGCACCTGCTTGACGCACGTTTCGCAGACGATCTTGGTGACCGTCGTCGGCACGCACTTCTGGACCGTCTCCCGGACGATCTTGGTCGTCGTAACCGGCACCTGCTTGACGATTTCTTCCGGGACGCACCTGGTCACCGTGTACGGCACCTTCTTGGTGACCGTCTCGTTAACCATGCGGGTCGTCGTCACCGGCGTCGACTTGTGGACCGGGACGCCTTCGACGAACGTCCGGCCCGGGCAGCCCGCGTCGTAGGTGCCGCAGCCGTCAGCCAAGCCGGTGGCCGCATTCGACCCGAGCCGTTCGCCGCACCCATCGGCCCCGTTGGCGGCAGCCCCGCAGTGACTGGCATCGACGTAAGCGCCGCGGGCGACACGGCGGCTAGTCACAGGCACCTGCCGGGTTTCGATCACCGTGACGTTCCGCGTGACTTGCGTCGGCACCATCTCGGTCACCGTCTCGTAGACCTTCTTGGTCCCCGACCCCGACACCAATTCCGACACCTTGCGGCTGACGGCGTTGGTCGAGGCGAACGAACCGCAGGGCGTGCCACACCCGGAAGTCGAACGGGACTTCATCCCGGCGAACAGCCCGCCGAGGCAGAGGCGGTGCCGAACCTTCTTCTGGACGTTCTCGCACGAGCAGGGGTCGGGATCGCAGCCCCCTTGCGGCACCATGCACGAGGTGCTGGCACAGGACGGCTCGCACGCAGCTTCTGGGGCCGGGCTGCACGCCGTCGTGTCCGGGCAGCCCGTGGGGCACCCCGTGTCGCACGGGTTCGCCGGAACTTCGCGGCAGACCTTCCGCGTGACCGGCTTCATGACGCACTCGGTGACCGGCTTGGAGACCGACACCTGGCACTCCTTGACCGTCGTCTCGCAGACCGGCCGGCAGACGAAGAACGTCTCGTTCTTGATGCACGTCTCGGTGACCGGCTTGCACACCGTCATGGTGCAGTCGCGGTAGGCCGTCTCGCACACCTTGCGCTGGACGGTGTACCGGCATTCTTTCATGACGGTCTCGGTCACCGGCTTGCAGACGACCTCGCAGACCATCTTGTTGACGGTCTCGGTCACCGGCTTGCGGACGGTGTACGACACGTCCTTCATCACCGTGGTGCAGACCTGCTTGTTGACGGTCTCGGTCACCGGCCGGCAGCCGGTCTCGTGGACCGTCTTCATCGTCGTCCGGGCCTCGTCCTTATAGACGGTCCGGGTGACGGGCTTCATCACGGTCTCGTTGACCGTCTGGTAGGCCGTCTGATACTGGACGCCGCCGGTGTCGCAGTTGCCGGCCACGGCCCCATTGGCCAGGGCCGCGTTGGCGGCCGAGAACCCGGTCTGGCTGTCGCAACACGGGGCGGATGGGTAGCCGGTGGTGCCGGCGTGGCCCGCCCGGGCCGGGGCCGCCCACGCCAGGGCCGCCGCCGCGACGACGGCCGGAATGGCCCAACGAATCTTCATGCTCCTGCCTCCTCACCGGGCCGGCCGGACTCGCCCGCGGGTTACCCCCGCGGGAGGTGCCGGGTGAAGTGCGTCCTGCACCCCGCCCGGGCGTCCGGTCGGCCCTGAATCCTGAACGTGAGCCGCCCGGTCGGCAGAAGACGAGCCGCACAGCAAGGTGCGACGGGGGCCGGGGCCGGGCCGGCGACCACTCGTCTGCGGGGAGTATCGGACCGGCGGAATCGGGCGGACAAGCACGCCGGCCGCGTGACGGCCGGATTGCCAGGTCCTGCACGTCGCGCAGGCCGCGCATGCCGGCGGGACCGGCCGGAACGGTTGTAGCAGCCGCGGGTTCGACCTGAGCGGCGGGATTAGCGCAAGTCACGGGCCGGCCCCGCCGGAGGTAGGGGCAGCGGTTGGGGACGTGAAAACCGCTTGACACGCCCGGCCGGAACTGCGACGAAAGGTGTGTAACTCTTCGAGACCGCCGGCCAGCAGGAGCGACCCCGATGCGGCACTTCACTTGCGACCTCTGCGGCCGCGACCTGTCGGCGGCGTCGGCCGAACGCTTCGTCGTCAAGTTGGAAGTGATCCCGGCCCACGCCCCGGCCGAGCTGACCGAGGCCGACCTGGACACCGACCCGGTCAGCGCGATGGCCGACCTGCTCGCCGAACTCGAAGACTTGGGCGAGTTCCACGCCGTCCCGGCTACCACCGCCAGTCACAAAGCCGAGTACGACCTCTGCCCCGCCTGCCGGCCGAAGTTCGTCGCCGACCCGTTCAACCGTGACGGGCGCGATGGCCGGCGGAAGCTCCGCTTCAGCAAGAACTGACGGCCGACTCCCCGACCGGCCTATGATGCTTCCGGGCCACGCCCCCGGAGCCACCCCATGCTCAAGTCCCGCCTCGCCCTGTCGGCCGCCATAACTTTCGCCCTCGCCCCACTGCCGGCCTTCGGCCAGGGGTTCAGTCACCCGCCGGGCCTCTCGCCGTCGATTACCCCGGCGATGATCCCGCCGGCGTCGTTCGGCCCACTGCCGGACGGCACGAGCCGGTTCGGCCGTCCCGGGACGTTCAACTACGGCTACGGCGGCTACGGGTATGGTGGCTACGGCGGGTACGGCTACTATCCTGGCACATTCATCGATTACGGTTACGCCTTACCCCGCGCATTTACGACTTCGCCGCCCAGCTCGCCGCCGTTCGCTGCCCCCCTCGAAGGGACGGCCCCGACCGCCCTCGACCCGGCCGCCGCGTTACTGGACATGCCCACGACGGGCGAGGTGACGATCGAGTTCCCGGCCGAGGTCGCGTTGACCGTCGATGGCGTCAGCGTCCCCGGTTCCGGCCGCGAGCGGACGGTCACGTCGAAGCCGCTCCGACCCGGTGACGCGGCGCGGCTGGCCGTCCGGGCGACCTGGACGACGGCCGGGGCACGGTACGAGTGGGACCGGGTCTTAACTATCAGCCGGGGTAGCCGCGGCCGGCTGACCGTCGCCCGCGGCTTCCCGGCGAAGTAGAATAGGCGATGCCGCTCCTCCTGATCCTATTCCTCGTCGCCGCCTGCCTGCCTCTGCCTTGGCCGGCCCCGCCCTTCGGCCTCGATCCCTCGGCCGCCGCCTGGCTCACCCTCTCGACGCAAGCCGTCCCGGTCCTGCTCGGTTGGGCGGCCGCAGCGCGGGTCGTCCGACTGGCTCGAACGCCGGCCGGCCGACCCCGGGCGGTGACGGTCTACCACCGCACCCGGCTTGCGTTGCCGTACTTGAACCTACTCGCCGCCATCGCCGGCATCGTCGGCTGGGGGTGGGCGGCCACGCTGACGGCGTGGGCGACCGGCGACCACTTCGACACGCCCGGTCCGGTCCTGTTTCCGGCGGCCGAGTTGCTGGTGCCGGCCCCGTACCTGACGGCCCTGCTGCTGAATTGGGTCGGCTACTTCGCCGCCGAGCGGGCGCTGGCGGGCACGTCCCCGGCCGGCCGCGGGGCGTCGTGGACGCTCCCCGGCTACCTGCTGTTCCAGGCCCGGCAGTTGGCGCTCACGGCCGGGCTGCCGGTCGGGCTGTTCGTAGCCCAACAGAGCGCGACGCGACTCGCCCCGGCGGCGTTGGCGTCGGCGACGGCCCAAATCGTCGCCGGGCTGGCCGGGGTCACGCTGGTCGTCCTGCTGCCGGTCGTCGTCCGGCCGCTGCTTGGGCTTCGGCCATTACCCGCGGGGCCGGTGCGCGACCTGTTGCACGCCACCCGCCGGCGAGTCGGGGTGCGGGTGAGCCGCCTGTTCGTCTGGCCGACCCGCGGCGGGATGGCGAACGCGGTCATGCTCGGCGTCCTCCCCCGGCCGCGGTACGTCGCCTTCACCGACCGGCTGCTCGAGGAACTGACGCCGGCCGAACTGGTGGCGGTGTACGGCCACGAGGCCGGCCACGCCCGGCACGGCCACCCGGCCTACTACGCCCTGTTCTTAATGTTGAGCGCCACGGCCGGGACGGCGCTGCTGGCGGCCTTCCCCGCCGAAGTGCCGGCGGACGGCACCGAACCGCCGGCGTGGGGGCCGTGGCTGGTGCTGCTGCCGCTGGCGGGGATGGGCGTCTACCTGTTCGCAGGGTTCGGCTGGTTGAGCCGGCGTTGCGAGAGGCAGGCGGACGTTTTCGGGGCGCGGGTCGGGTCGTGCGGCAGCCACGATTGCCGGGGGCACGACGCCGACACGCGGCTGTTGGGCGGGACCGACCTCGCCGGCCGCGGCGTCTGCCGGACCGGGGCACTCGCGCTGGCGTCGGCCCTCGACCGGGTCGCCGACCTGAACGGGGCGGACCGGCCGTTCGACCGGCAACCGTTGCGGACCCGCCTGTGGGCGTGGGTCCGGGCGTGGCAGCACGGCCCGATGACCCACCGCATCGCGTTCCTGCACCGGCTGGCCGACGACCCGACCCTGGCCGTGCGGGCCGACAGGAAGGCGTTCGCCGCCCGCGTCGGGCTGGTGCTGCTTTTGGTCGGCGTCATCGCGGCAGTCGGGATGGCGGTCGGGTGGGAGGCCCTTAACGGGGCCGTCATCGCGGGGGTTTAGGAGGGCCGCCGTTACGGGGTGCCGCGGATGACGGCCAGCCCGGCCGGGTCGTCGCGGTAGAGGTCTTCGAGGGTCGCCCGCACGCCCGCCGCCGCCGGGGTACCAGCGTGGGCAGCCAAGGCGGCGGTGATGGTGTCATATCCGCAGCGCGGCGGCGGGGCGTCGGCCGACGCCGTCAGGGCCGCCGCGGCGAGGAGAACCCACCGCTTCTCAGCCTCCACCGGCATGAACACCCGGCCAACCGTCTCCCACATCCGCCGCGCCCCGGCCAGGTCGCCGGCCTCGGCCAGTTTCAGCCCGCGGGTGTACGCGTACTCGGCCGGGGTCGCCGGCCTGGCCCGCCCCGCCTGATCGAGCGCCCGCCGCAGTTGCCGCTTGTCCTGGAGGTCGGCGCGGGCGGCCGCCACCTCGGCGCGGTAGGCATCCGGGAAGCGCGTGGCCAACGGGTCGAGGTTGTCGGCCGCCCGGTCCCAGTCGGCCGGGTCGTTCGATGCGACGAGTGGCTTGGCCGCAGCGTACAAGTCGTCGGCCGTCGGCCGGGGGCGGAAGTACAGCACCGCTGCCGCCGCCACGACCAGGGCGAACATCGGCAGGACGACGGCCGGCCGCGACATGAGCGGCCGGTCCCGCTGCGACGACTCGGCCCGCGGCGCGGCGTCCTCGGTCAATGCCGGCAGGGGGCCGGATTGGTCGCCCGGGTCGGCCGGCCAGGCAATCCGGTGCCCCTTCCGCTCGACCTTGCCGCGTATTTGATCCAGTTCGTCCATGACGGCCGCGGGCGACGCCGGCCGGCGGTTCGGGTCTTTGGCCAGCAGCAGGCAGATCAAGTCGTCGAGGTCGGCCGGGATGTCCGGGGCGAACGAAGCCGGCCGGTCGGGCAGCGTGTAGCAGTGCTTGTGGACGAACTCGGCGATGCTCGCGGCCGGGAACGGCGGCCTTCCGGCGACGAGTGCGTACAGCACCCCACCCAACGAATAGAGGTCACTTTTGCGGGTCAGCGGCTTCCCGGTGTACTGCTCGGGAGCCAAAAACCCCGCCGTCCCCCACGGGTCGGCCGGCAGGTCGGCGACAGGGACCGCGATTAGCTTGGTCATACCGTAGTCGGACACTTTCACCACGCCGTCCGGGGTGACGAGCAGGTTCGACGGTTTCAAGCTCCGATGGAGCAGACTGCGGTGGTGGCCGTGCTTGAGGGCACGCGCTACTTGGACCGCGATGCGGAGTACGTCGTCGGCCCACGCCAGCCCCGGCTCGCCCGGCTTCTTGACGTGGGCCTTGAGGAGTGCCCCGCCGTCGGTCCCCTCGACGAGTTCGGCGGCGAACCAGGGCCGGCCATCGTGGACGCCGGCGTCGTAATACTCGACAATGTTCGGGTGGCCGAGCCGCTTCAACGCGAGGAAGTCGGCCGGAAAGGTGGCCACCACGTCGGGGGCGAGGGCGGCCGGGTGGCTATAGAGTTTGACCGCCGCCGTTCGGCCGGCGTCGATCGCCCACACGGCCCGGTAAACCACCCCGGCCGGCCCACGGCCGAGTTCCGCACCGAGAATCCACTGTCCGATACGCTGGCCTGTCATGCGGTTTAATGTACTTGAACCCGCCCGAGGCTGCCATGCCCGCCCGCGCCCTGCTCCTGATCGCCCACGGCAGCCGCCGCCCCGAGGCGAACGCCGACCTCGAACACCTGGCGGCCGAACTCCGCGCTCGCGGGCGGTACGACCCGGTCGCGGTGTCGTACTTGGAACTCGCGGAGCCGACGATCCGGGCCGGCGGGGAGGCGTGCGTTTCGGCCGGGGCCGCCGAAGTGATCCTGCTGCCGTACTTCCTGTCGCCGGGCGTACACGTCCGCGAAGACTTGATTGATGCGCGGGACGAACTGGCGGCGGCCCACCCGGCGGTGCGGTTCCGTCTGGCCGAACACCTCGGCTTACATCCGCTGATGGTCGACATCGTCGACGAGCGAGCAGGAGCAGCCGAAGCGGGGTTCGGCGGCGACTGACTACGCCCCTGGCAGGTGGTGCGACGGCGGAGGTGGACTCGTCGAGTCACGGCGGATGACGCTGAGCCGGCCGTCGCCCTCCATCCGGGCGCACTTGATCCGACCCAATTCGTCGATCCCCTGTTCGCGAAGCTGCGCCATCAGGTCGCCCACGGTGATCAGTTCCTGCCGCATGTTATCCCGCAGCATGATCCCGTTGCGGACGAGTTCCAGCGGTGGCGGTGTAATCAACCGCTCGACCCACGCGGACCGGAAGCTGAGCCAGTCGAGGGCGTAGCTCCAGAAGATGATGGTGGCGACGAGCAGGACGCCGTCCGGGACGGACTTATAGTCCCCCGCCATCGCGTTCTGGGCGGCGTCGGCGATCAGCACGATGACGAGTACGTCCGTCACCCCGACGCCGGACGACTGCCGTTTGAGAACCACCCGCAACAGGGTGAAGAGGGCCAGGTAGACGACAGTCCCGCGGACGAAGATCTCCAGCAGCGGCGCGTCAGGAAGGAACACGGCGGCCCAATCGACAGGGCCGAACGACTTTCCGAGCATGACGAATCCTCCGTCGGAAAACCCGGACGCCGACGCACCGAACCCGGCTCGCCTGACGAAAAAACCCGGCCCCGGCATCTTGCGACGCCGAGGCCGGGGTCCACCCTTCAACGACGGAGGGGGTCAAAATGTATGGTCAGCAACGCCTCACTCGGGCTACTGCCTACGCATCTCAATACTTGGTCATCTCTAGCAATTGCTCCCGCTGAGAGTCGGGATTATCCCCGGCGTACAGGTGCAGGTGGTCCTTGTCGATGTAGACGACCTGGATGCGGTCCTTCTTAAGGAACGTCGGGTACGGCTGGGCCGACTGGATCGTCTCGGTGTAGTACACGGCACACTCCCAGTGGCAGTGGTGCAATTGCGCCATGCCGACGAGCGGGAAGAACCGCGGCGGGTCGATCTTGTCGACGATCCGGTTCTTGACGATCGTGGTATTGTCGTGGAACTCTTCATAGAAGAACGGGACGCCGCGGATGCGCTTGGGTAATGCCCTGAGTACCTCGTGGTCGCCGGGCGGGTCTTCGCACAGCGGGACGGGATAACCGTCCCGGATCGGCGGCATTATCGGCGTGCGATAATCGTTGTCGTACAGGAACTTTTCGTCCATCCGTTGGGCGACCCACGGCTGGACGCAGCCCGTCCCAACCGACGACACGACTGCGGCCACCGCCAGCAGCCCGAACTTGCGACCCAGAATCATCGTACTCCCCCCGTGCGCTGGCGGCTGAACCCGACCCCGCCCGGCCCCGCGAGTTCCCCCCGCCGCGGCCGGAAGGCACCGCGGACGGCAAGCGGGGCCAGGGACAAGATGTGTCGGTCGGGCCGACCGTTCCTTGGCTAGGTTCTGTATCGGTTCGGCCGGCGAGTAGGTTGAACGAAATCGCGCCCGGCGGGTTGCAACTTGGCTGCTCCGCGTGTGACGCGGCCAAGCCCACCTACCCTACCTTGCCGCATCGACGTACCTTGGCCGATCTAACGACACCCGAGAGACTTCCGATGGTCTACCTGTCCCGCATCTATACCCGGTCCGGCGACAAGGGCGACACCGGCCTCGGCGACGGCCGGCGGGTGCCGAAGGACCATCCCCGCGTCGACGCATACGGCCAGGTCGACGAACTCAACGCAGTCCTCGGCCTCTACGCCGTCCACGCCCCCGGCGGCCCGGAACCTGGTTTGATCCGGACGATACAAAACGACCTGTTCGACGTGGGGGCCGACCTGTGTGTCCCCGCGCCCCCGGCCGGCGACCCCGACCCTGCCTTGCGTGTCACGGCCGCCCAGGCCGACCGACTCGAAGCGGCCATCGACCGGCTGAACGCCCCGCTGGCCCCGCTGAACAGCTTCGTCCTCCCCGGCGGCACCCCGGCCGCGGCGTGGCTACACCTGGCGCGTACCGTTTGCCGGCGGGCCGAACGGGCGGTCGTGACGCTGGCGGCTAATGAGGTGGTAAACCCGCAGGTGGTCGTCTACCTGAACCGGCTGTCGGACTTGTTATTCGTGCTAGGCCGGGTGGCGAATGATGCCGGCAAAGGGGATATCCTGTGGGTGCCGGGGGCGGGTCGTTAGTCGCACATCTTATCCGAGTTCCATCGACGTGATCCCGAACACGCGGCTCATGTCCATTCGGGGCGGCCCTTGTGTGTACATGCGCGCGGTCCGGAACACCTCCCGCGTGTCGAACAGGCGGACGAGTAGGCCGGCGGCCGGGTTGGTCAGCGTGTCGGGGATGTCGATGCACACGCTCGACCCTGGGGCCTCAGCCCATAACCGTCGGAGCAGCCTCTCGGCGATGAACCCGTCATCGGCGAAGAGGGGGGCGACCTTAAACCCCTGCTCGCTCCGCCGGATTACGCCGTAGCCTTTAAGCACACCGTCCCGCACGACGCCTAACGCCACGCACTCTGGCAAGGCGATCCACCGCCGCAGGACCTCGGGCCGCGGAGCCGGGAAGCAACCCCGGTCGTAGGCCGCGATCTGGTCGAACGGCACCGACGCGAGGGGGACGGTTCCGCCCGGCGCGATGCCTCCTCCATTGCCGACGTATCGCACATGCTGGTGGGCGTAACGAAACCCAGACCGCTCGTAGTTGGCCTGCTGTCCGAGAACCCCATCCAGACCGACGTTACGCCCGCCGAGGTGGGCGAGGCCGGCCTGCCACGTCGCGAGTCCGTACCCCCGACCGCGGTGGGGTTCCTTAACGATGTACTGCCCGAGGAAGCCGAAGGTATCGTCGTAGGCCACGCACGAGACGCACGCGACCGGCTCGCCGGCGGCTTCGCCGACGAAGAAGCCGTGCGGGTCGGCGGCGTAGAACGCCGGGCCGTCGTGGGTGCCGGGGTTCCACCCCTCCGCGGACGCCCAGAGCCGAATGATTTCGACCTCGTCGGGCCGCATCCGCCGGACGACGAGTCCATCCCGGTCGGGCTGTCGGTCGGTCATCTCAACGCCCCTCGGGTCAGGCCCAGTATCGTGCCAGCTCGATCCGGGCCATGGGCCGCTGCGTGGTCGGTCCGGGGCCGAAGGCGACGTGGACGGCCCCGGCCGCCGGCTCGAACACCATCGTCTGAATGGTCAATTCACCCTGGTGGACCTGATCCACCCCGCGGCGGATGTCCTCAACCCCCAGTCGCCCGCCAACCGGGCCGGCGTCGAGTCGGCCGAGCCGGTCCCGGGTTCGGAAGCTGTTCGCCTGGGCGGGGTTTTGCCAATCCGGGTGCGTGAAGTGATTCGTACATGCCCGCACGTCGGGGGTGACCGGCCGGGACTTGACGCCCTCCGGGGCGATCTCGACGATCGCCCCGCCGCGGGCGTCACACACGACAAGGTTGTTCACCGTCACATGAGGCGTCCGTTCGATCGCGGCGAGTGCCTCAGGGACTGTCCGGCAGGTCTCCAACACCCCGCGAAAGGCGGTGGCGAACGGGACGCCATCGGGGTTATACGTCGTCTTGACACGCGGCGTGAACACTTCGTTGCGGGCCAAGCACAGCCCGGCCTCGTTCATGCCGGAGAAGCAGCCGACCACGCCGGGAAAGCCGAGCGACGCGAACCCCAGCCGTCCCTCGGCCGGCCGGTAGACGGTGACCAAGCTGTAGTCGTGGAGATAGCCGAGTGGGAAGAAGTCAAGGTTCCGGCCAAATAAGAGGCTGCCGGTCTCGCTCTGGCCAGGTAAGGCCACCCAGCTCGAGCAGCCGAACAGGGGCCGCAGCCCCATATGGGCCATGTCAAAGAGGGTGTTGGCTGCGACGAGACGCCGCCGGTCGAACCCGCGTTCGGCCATGGCCTCTAACTCGACCCGGAACGGCTCGGGGACGTTCCGATACAGCCGCCCGCATTGGCGCCGCATCAGCGCCCATAGTAGCCGAGGCAGCACGGGAATACGAATTTGTCCGCGGATGTAATCCAGCGGGTAGTCCAGGAGTCGCACCCCTGGCCGCAGGGCCAACTCCGCGACTTGGTGGCCCATCTCTTCCGGTCGCCCCGTGACGACCAACAAGGGAATGCTGTCGACTCGCGTCAGCCGCCCTCCGCCGAAGCAGGCTTCGGCATAAGGGGTTGCCAACACGGCCCGCGGGGTTTCGGTCGTTGCCATGCGGACGTATCCTCGGCCGTCGATGTTTCAGACCCGACGCTGCATCGGCACGGCTTACCTTCGCCGGTGCGGTACGCTGGTGCGATGAAGGGATAAGACTCGCTGCGAATTAGCCCGGATTTCGTAGTTTCAGGGGATGGCACACGCTGATCGCCTGCTGCAAACGCCTACGACATTCCGCCGCCTGACTGGGCTAACGCCTGTCGCGTTCCATCGGTTGCT
>JAABUN010007105.1_pt1 | contig 12341 bp, 14 predicted proteins | sample 5559311 | NCBI WGS metagenome assembly JAABUN01 (sample SAMN10711877, study PRJNA513370) | rock metagenome | isolation source: Antarctica rocks | place: Antarctica: Victoria Land, Siegfried Peak sud | reverse complement strand
GGATCTACATCGACGGTTGGAACGAGCGAGCCCACCCGTTCACTTGGACCAAGAATGCCGACGAGATCATCGCCCACGCCAAACCCTCACCCAACCGCAAGAAGACTTACAACCCGCGACACTAGGAGCGTGACTCCGTAATCCCCATCATCAACCTCGGTGGGGAGTGCCCGAGCTTCACCCGGTATGTCGTGGGGCGTCACGCGCCATTTTCCGGCTTCTCCGGTGCGTCAGTGGAGCGATCCTCGTCGCGACCTGCCTCAATCCCTATTACGGACCCGCGCACCTAGGTGATCAATGATCGGGAAGCAGAGCTCAGCCGGTGTGCCACGCGCGCAGGTGCTGTAGCCGCTCTTGGAGCCGTGAACGGCTACGCGGCAGCGGGAATGTGCTCCTGGTGACGTCAAGCGGGAGCACAGTCTCGTCGCGCATCAGCACCTGCACGACCTGGCCGCCCGTGAGGCTGCCGACGGTTAGGACGCCCGTGCGAAAGCCCTCAATGTCGGCACGGGTCAGCGTGCGCGTGCTCCAGGTGTTGCGGATGGTCAAGGTCTCTCGTTCCGCTCGAACTTCGAGCCTGAATAGCCGGTACCCCAGGGCCGCACCCAAGCACAACATCGGCAGGATGACCAGCGCAGACACGGACCCTGCGACGGCGGCGCGCACCCCCGCCGAGGCCACTACAGCGCACCAGACGCTGCTGAAGACGGCGACGTAGACGCGCGCCGCCCAAGGTGGGCGGATCTCGAACTCGGACACGCCGCAGAGTGGCACGTGATTCCTGCCGCTGTCGCCTCACCACCGGAACTCCATGTCGCTGTTCACGACGCGATTCGATTCCTGGACTGTCGACAGAGCGCAGCGCCCCGCGCGGCGATCCCTTCTGGGACTGCCCGCCAGCGTCACAGCCGCCAACTACCGGCTGGCTTCAACGAAGCCCAGACGTCTCAGGCGGCCACCCGGTGATCGCGCCGTGACTGCATGACCATGCAGTCGGTGTGCCTTCGGCCGCCGCCGCCACGCCAGATCGGCAGCACGTCCGCTCGCGGCGCCGCCACGCTAATGCGACACGCGAAGATCATCCGCCACGGCACCGCCACGTTAACGCGAAGACGCCACGCCCGATGCGAACCCACACCAACATACAAACTCAAACAACAAATGTAGGAACTCAGCCGGCCTGTCATGGCTGACCACGGCTGACCTGCGTCTCCTCGCGCTCGTCGAGCACGTGGTGTCTCAGCAACTTGTCGTCTTCTTGAGCCCACGGGTTGGCGGGGAAGTACGGGCGCCCAGCGGCGGTGTCGCGCTGTGTGCTGCATAACATGCGGTGGCCCGGGTGCCGGCCAGAAAGTACAGCCGGCCGCGTGGGGCTCCGAGGTCTCTGATGGCATACATCGAGGTCTCTGATCGCATACATCCGCTCGGCGTTGTGGCACTTGCCGGGAGAGTGCCACAACGCCTGCGCTGCTGGGAGACCCGCTCAGGGGAGCGGCCTCGTCATCCCCTCGTCGATCGTCACGCTCCCCGCGAACAGGTAGCTGCTGGGGAGGTAGTCGATGCGCTTGGCGACTCGCACGAAGTGCGCTGATGCACACCAGATCAGGGTCCGGCGCGGCAGCCGGCAGGCTCGCCCGGTTCGCGCTGGCGGACAGCGACGTGTCGCCACACCGACGCTGCAACCACTGGGCGAGGACGCGGTGCTGCTGCGTCCGGCCCAGCCGTCCTTTACGAAGATCCCTGCCGGGCTGGAAGGATAGGGTTCGTCGTGTTTGCTGCGACTCCGCGCTGGACGTGTCGCGATCGTGCTCGAGATCCACGCTCCGCAGCCTTGCTCGCGTTGGCAGTCGCCAGCGCGCTCCTCGGTAGCGCGATCGTCGGCGGCGCGGGGTGGAAGCTGGCGACCGGGCTGGTGCTCGTCGCTGTTGTAGTCGGGGCCCTGGGGCTCCTGCTTCTTCCGCCATGGCGCGACCCGAGCCACAGCCCGCGGGCAGGTGCGCTCGTACTCGGTGTTGGTGCTGTCGTCGTGGCTGCTGTCGCCCTCGCCGTAAGGTAGCTGCTTACCGTCCGCGGTCGTCACCGACAGCGAGCATGCGCAAGCCGGCACCTGAGGCACCAGCCGTGCGGGCCTGGTGACCGTCGCAGTCGTCGATCCCTTCTGGGACTGCCCGCCAGCGTCACAGCCGCCAACTACCGGCTGGCTTCAACGCGGCCCAGACGTCTCAGGCGGCCGCCCGGTGATCGCGCCGTGACTGCATGACCATGCAGTCGGCGTGCCTTGGGCCGCCGCCGCCACGCCAGATCGGCAGCACGTCCGCTCACGGCGCCGCCACGCTAATGCGACACCCGAAGATCATCCGCCACGGCACCGCCACGTTAACGCGGGAAGCTTCTGTCTGGTGGCGCCATTGCACGACGTGTAGGAATTCGCGTGGCTTGTCGTGGTCGCCCGCCGCCGACCTGCGCTTTCTTCGTCGGAACGGCACGCGGGAGTACGACCGCGCGCGCTCGCACTTGCGGCGGTCGACCTCGGGCTGATGATCGTGATCGACGGCGGGGCCGTGGCCCGCGCGGTCGAGCTCAGGGTCGAGGTCGTCGGCCCTGGGGCGTACCTCGCCGACGAAGGCCTACGGAAGGCCGAAGGGCGGCCCGAGCCGCCCGGACGACCCCAGCCCACGACCTCGGGAGGTCCCAGGCGAGCGCCCTGCGTGCCCTCGTGGACGCGGCGGACACATCGGCCGAGGCGCAGTGGGAGGTCGAGCAGGCCGGCAGGCCCGCGGTCCTGCTCCTGCCGCTCGTCCGACAGGACGGACGGCCCCGGCCGGTCGGGCCGCCGCTTCTGCTCGTCCCCGACGACGACTCGGCGCTCGTCGCGCCGGTCGAGCTCGCCTGGCACCTAAGCGGCGCCGAGCCGTCGGTCAACGCAAGCGGCCGGCTCGTCGTGACACCAGCGGATGCGGGCGGAAGCTGAGGCAGGAGCCGAGCCCGCTCACGCGACGGCACCAGTCACGCCCGAGCGTCATCGCGGAGCCCGTGGTGACACGGAACCCGGAAGCGGTGACACCACGGTGACACGAAATCCGGAAAGTGACAGGAAGCTCCGCAACCTACAGCAACAGTGTAGGAACCCGTTCGGCTTGTCGTAGCTAGCTACGGTTGACCTGCACCTTCTCGCGCCCGTCGTACGCGTGGCGTCTCAGCAACTTGTCATCTTCCTCGGGCTGGAGGTCGCCGGGGGAGTAGGGCTACGGGCTGCCGAACAGCGAAGGCGCTCTGCATCGCCATGCAGTCTTGCGCGTGATTTAGACACCGAGGGACGCGGCCCTGCCGTCGTCACCCACCAGGCCTCCTCACATGCAGCAGGTCCCTACGCGTCTGCTTGCCGGGCATCGTCCAATGGATCATGTGCCGTATGACGCTGGTCGGCGGGACTTCCAATTCGGACAGGGCTACTGGGACAGCTCTGCCGCGGCACCCGGGCTGACCTGTGGCGCTCCCGGTAGACGGTCGTCTACCGGGACACGCCCTTGTTGCCCGATGGCCGAGTCGTCGTACGGTTGTGTGACTCTGCAGCATGGTTGCTGACAGCCCGACCTCGCCCGTGGCGTCCCCAATTGCATGGGTCGCGTTGACGATCGACTGCCCGGACGCGGAGGTGCAGGAGCGTCTGCGCCAGTTCTATGCTTAGGCGCTGGGCGGAGAGGTCGTGTCCGGCTCAGTCCGGGCGCGGGGCTGGCTGCTGATCTTCGACGTGATCACCGACTACAAGCCGCCGACCTGGCCCCTCGGGGAGACGCCGAAGCAGATGCACTTCGAGTGGATGGTCGAGGACCTGGAGAGCGCGATGGGCACGCTGCAGAGTCTGGGCGCGACACTGGCCGAGTATCAGAGCCCGGAGGACGGTGGCCTTCGGGTCATGCTGGACCCGGCGGGGCACCCCTTCTGCGTCGCGACGACGACGGGTGTCACCCCGGTGTTCACGGACGAGGCGAGCAGACAGCACCGCTGACCGCCACGCACCCTGGGTGGCGCTCTGCGACGTGCCGGTGAGCAATCGTCACCGAGACGGTGTCCCGCTGGTCCTTCCGACCGGAGCGCTCTTGAGCGGGTAGCGCACCACCGGTACGACGGCACGCACGGGCGCAGTGTCCGGCACGCGGCCGGGCATGATGAGCCTGTGGGGGCGGACCGGCAGGAAGCGACCGTGGCCGTCCGGCCCGCCCGCTCCAGCGACCTTGACGAGCTGGTCGAGCTGCGCCTGGAGAACGGCCGGGTGCATGCGGCCCTGGACCCGTCGGTGTACCGGGTCCCCGACGGCGCCGCCGTACGAAGTCACTACGCCGCCGAGCTGGCCGCGGACCACGACGAACGGACCCTGCTCGTGGCCGTCCTGGAGCAGCGGGTCATCGGCCTGGCCGAGGTGTCAGCCGACCCGCCGCCGCCCGCCCACCAGATCCTGCTGCCGGTACCCAGCGCACACCTGCACCTCGTCGTCGCTGCCGACGTCCGAGGCCAGGGGGTAGGCCGCCGGCTGGAGCGCGCAGCCCGCGAGTGGGCCAGCCTCCACGGCCTACGGCAACTTATTGCGGGCATCCACGTCGACAACGAGACCGCACTCGAGTTCTACGCCCGACGCGGCTACCGGGACCACGCGACGATCTGCCTGGCCGACCTCGACGCCGCGTCCGCATGACGTTCGGCTTGCGGTGACGCCGCCGTCTTGCCGCCGCGCCACCCCGGGGAACTGCCTTGACCCGCGCGGGGGTGCATCGCAGGGTCAGGGCGGTGAGCGTGGTGCGCGGTGAGCTGCTGTCGGTCAATGTCGGCGGTGAGCGTGCGATCGCGGCCAAGGGCGGCACCAGCGGCATCGACAAGCGGCCGGTGCCGGGGCCTGTGGCGGTGCGGGCGCCCGGCCCGAAGGGCGCGGGCGGGAGCGGTCTGGCCGGGGACCACATCAGCGACACCGCCCACCACGGCGGCGACGACCAGGCCGTGTACGCCTACGCCCGCGAGGACCTCGACGCGTGGGAGGTCAGCCTGGGCCGGGCCCTGCCATGCAGGACGTTCGGGGAAAACCTCACCACCGCCGGAGTCGCCGTCAACGGCGCGGTCATCGGGGAGACGTGGGCGGTGGGGACGGTGCTGTTGCAGGTGAGTTGCCCGCGGATCCCGTGCGTGACGTTCGCGGTGTGGCTGGGGCGCGAGCGTTGGCTGCCGCAGTTCACCGCCGCGCGGCTGCCGGGGGCCTACCTGCGGGTGCTGCACCCAGGTGAGGTGGCCGCCGGGGACGTGGTGCGGGTGCTCGACGTGCCCGAGCACGGCGTCGACGTCGCGACGGCGTTCGCAGCGTTCACCACGAGCCCGGAACTGTTGCCGCTGATGCTCGAAGTGCCGCAGCTGCCCGGCGAGGCCCGCGAGGCGGCGCAGCGCCGGCTGCGCGTCCCACCGCTGCAGTGACCCTGGCACACTCGCGCAACCACGTGCCAGTGGCAGGTCGCCAGACCGACCGGCGTCCGGTAGCCCTTCGTCTACCGGGAAGCGTTATTGGTGTCGCCGGGTTGGCGCAGAGCGGGAGCTAGGAGTGCCAGGGCTGTGAGCGACCCGAGCCCGGAGATCAGGTAGACGGCGCGCGGTGAGGTGGCCTGCAACAGCGGCCCGCCGCACGCGTAGGCCAGTGCGGCGCCGAGCTGGGCGCTGGTGCCGACCAGTCCGAACACCCGGCCGAGCATCGGGCGGGGGACGACGCGCTGCACGAGGGTGTCGGAGGCGACGACGTCGAGCGCGTTGCCGACGCCGGCGAGCAGCTGGCCGGCGAACACGACCAGCAGAGCGGGTGCGAGCCCGACCGTGACGGTGCCGACTGCCCCGAGCGCGGCGCCGGTAAGCAGCCACACGACCGGGGACTGCCGGCCGAAGCGGACCAGCGCCAGCGACCCGGCGAGCATGCCGACGCCGTACACAGTCTGAGCGGCGCCAAGCGACGCGTCTGACGCGTTGAGGCTGTCGCGCAGCAGGAACACCAACGCCACGTTGCCCAGCGACAGGAACGCCACCAGCGCAAGGGTGCCGAGAGCCAGTGCTCGTACGGCAGGGTCGATCCGGGCGTAGCGCAGCCCGGCGCGGGTCTCAGCCAACACCCCGGCGGACGGGCGGTCTGACGGAGGCAGGCGCGGCAGACCGCCCAGCAGCAGCACCGCGACGGCGAACGTGCCGGCGTCAACCAACAGCGCCCCGCGGACCCCAACCAGCACGACCAGGGCGCCCCCGGCGGCGCCACCGAGCAGCACCTGCAGGTTCAGCGCGGTGCCCAGCCAGGAGGTGGCTTCGCCGATGCGCTCAGGCCGGACGAGCGCGGGCAGCGCGCTGCGCCCGGCGGTGCCCGTGCCCGTCGCAGCGGCGGCCGCTACGGCGACAAGCAGCAGCAGGACCGGCAGCGGGGGGCGGATCAGCGCGACGGCGAGCACGCACGAGCCGGCGGTCAGCTCGCAGGCCCGCAGCAGCAGCCGCGAGTCGGTGCGATCGACCAGGGCGCCAGCGAACGGACCCAGTAGTCGGGGCAGCGTCCCGCCTAGCAGCACCAGCCCGACCGCGCCCGGACCGTCGCCAGCGACCAGCAGCACCAACGCCACCCGGCTGATCCCGTCCCCGACCTGGGACACCGCTCGAGACGCCCACAGCGCCCGGAACGCCGGCGCCTCACGCAGCAACGAGCCCACGGGCAGCAGGCTCGCCAGCCCCGCCCGCCGGTGCGAGCATTCCGGCCTGGACCGGAAGGCGGGCCGGGGGGAGTGCTGGCGGTGGTGATGCTGCTGCACGTCGGCCCGCAGGACTGGGGGCGGTGCCGCTTCGCGGTGTCCCCGCTGCAGGAGACGACCGCGGCGCTGCGCCTGATCCGGCAGGTCGCCGACGGCGAGCTGCTACCGACCCTGCCGTGGGAGCTCGACGCGGTCACCCGCGCCTGCGACCTGCCGCTCGGGCCGCTGCTGGACCTGCTGCCACCGCGCTCCTGGACCCCCGATGTGCTCAACCCGCCGCCACTAGGACCGGACGAGGACCTGCCAACGGAGCTCGCCCGGGTCGTCGCCGTCGACCCGCAGCGGTTCGCCGGCGAGGTCGACCGATGCCTGCGCGCGCACGGCCGGCCGGTGCCAGACGTCAACCCAGCCCGCCAGCAGGAGCACCTGGTCGGCCTGCTGGAGCTGGCCTGGCAGCAGCTGGTGCAGCCGCACTGGCCTCGGCTGCATGACCTGCTCGCCGCCGACGTCGCGGTACGGGCCGCGGCGATGGCCGCCGGCGGCCTGGGCGCGGTGCTCGCCGAGCTGCACCCCCGGGTCTGCCTGGTCGGCGCCAGCATCCTGATCGGCATCAGTCACGACGGGGCGGTCGAGCTCGACGGCCGCGGTCTGACCCTGCTGCCCACCGCCTGGCGCAGCGGCATCGGCGCGATGTGGGACCCGCCCTGGCAGCCCGCGGTGACCTACCCGGCCCGCGGCACCCACGCCACCCCCGCTGCTGCGCACGACGCGCTGGCCCGGCTGCTCGGCCCCACCCGAGCACGTCTGCTCGCGGCTCTGCACGTGCCCGCGACCACCAGCGGCCTGGCCGCCCGCTGCGACATCCCGCTGAGCACCGTCAGCGACCACCTCGCCGTCCTACGCCAAGCAGGGCTCGCCACCGCAGTGCGCACCGGCCACGCGGTACAGCACACCCGCAGCAGCCTCGGCGACGCGCTCGTCGCAGTCGACGAGAGCACGTAGTCCCGCTCGACGTTCGTCCAGCGGACGCACGGCCAGGAACCGCCCGCGAAGCGATCTCTTGCCACAGGACCGTCGCCCTCGATCCGCACCGGCCGGTCCACGTGCGACGGCTCAGCCGAGCTGCCCCGCCTCACGCGGGCCCAGCCACGGCTCCGCCGACTCCGGGACGGGATTCGGGAGCGGGGCGGCGGCGCCGTCGCGCAGCGGCGACGGGCGCGGGCCGCGGCGCACGCCGGCGCCACTGCCCCCGCCGAGCCCGGGGTAGACGAGCAGGCCGGACACCGGGTCGGGCACCGCGTCGAGGGCAGCGGCGACCGAGGGTGTGGCGCGGAAGCGCAGCCAGTCCGACTCGTCCGGGAACGCCAGCTGGACGATCACCCCCCACGGCCGCACGACCCAGGTCCACTCCAGGACCCCGTGCATGAGCGCCACCTCGACGAGCCTGTCGCTGTACGCCGCCTGCCACGTGGTCCCGGGCTCGCCCGGTGCGTCGAGCACCTCGATCGTCCACCACTGCACGCGCCCACGGTCCACCCGGTGTCAAGCCTTGACGCCCGGAGCCCGCGGGCGGGATGCGGGCTGAGACCGGCCGGTAGGGGATCGTCTACTGGAGGACTCCATGGGGAGCGCTCGAGGGGCACCGCGTCCCGGTAGCCGTTCGGCTCGCGAGACAGCGTCGGAGCCGGCATCAACTGCGGGTTGCGCGGCAGAAGGCGAGGGCGCGCTGCCACAGCAGCTCGGCGGCCTGCTCGTCGTACTCCTCCGGGAGGCTGGGATCGGTGAACAGGTGGCCGGAGCCGGGGTAGTCGAAGACTTCGATGGAGGCGCCGGCGGCGCGGGCGTCGCTGACCACGGTGTCGATCCAGTCCTGCTGGCGGAAGGGGTCGTGCTCGCTGTAGTGGATCTGACCGGGCGCCGAGGCAGGCCAGGTCTGGGCGCCGAGCATCGACAGCGGTAGCGCGCCGGAGAGCATGAGGACGCCGCTGCAGGGTCGCTGGGTGGCCACGTGCTCCGCCATGCCGCCGCCGTTGGAGAAGCCAGCGGCGAGGAACCCGTCCGGCAGGTCCTGCACCGCCTGCACGGCGCGGTGCATCAGCTGGGGGTAGCCGATCTGCTCGGCGAAGCGACCGGCTTCGTCGTAGTCGTCGAAGACCTGCCCGTCGTACTGGTCAACGATCAGCACCTGGTGCCCGTCGGCGCGCAGCCGGGTGGCGGCGTCGGTGATCCCCGGGCGGACGCCGAGGACGGAGTGGAACAGCGCGATGTCGGTCATGCCGTGCAGCGTGCGGGATGCTCGGTGACAGCAGCCTGTCACCGTCTCTGTCACTCTTCCCGCTGTGAACCGCACGGACCGGCTGCACGCCCTGAGCGAGGAGCTGCGCCGCGCCGGCTCGGGCGGCCGCACCGCCGCGCGGCTGGCCGGCTGGCTGGAGGTGAGCACCCGCACGATCAAGCGGGACGTCGCCGCCCTGCAGCAGGCCGGACTGCCGGTGTGGGCACAAGCCGGGCCGGGCGGGGGCTACGTGCTGGACGAGGCCGCAACGCTGCCGCCGGTCAACCTCACCCCGGCGCAGGCGGTGGCGGTCGCGGTGGCGCTCGCCGCGCAGGCCGACGCGCCGTACGCCGTCGATGGCCGAGCCGCGCTGGCGAAGATCCTCGACGTCCTGGACCCCGTCGCCCGTGAGCGGGCCGAGCAGCTTGCCGGCCGGGTCTGGGTCCGGACCTCGCCCGCGGAGCGACCGGGCGTGTTCAACGCGGTACAGGAAGGACTTGAGCAGCGCCGCGTGCTAGTGCTGCGCTATCGGGACCGGCTGGGCGTGCCGTCACACCGAAAGGTGGAGCCACACTTGCTGGCGCGTACCGACGACCAGTGGTACCTCGTCGGCTGGTGTCACACCCGTTGCGCCCCACGCTGGTTCCGCTGGGACCGCATCGAGGGCGCCGACCTCACCGCTGAGCCCGTCGCCGACCGGGACCCGGCCCTGTTCGGCAGACCTCCTCCTGACGCCCACCCCGTCCGGTAGCCGTTCGGCTACTGGGACTGAGTGCCAGAGCAGCGTCTGGTGTTCGGGCGGCGTCAATCAAGCCGTTGCGCGTCGCTGCTGTTCATCGGACAGTGGGGCGTGGTCGACGTTGCATACGAACACCCGCGGCTGACAGCCATCTACGACGCGCTGGACCCGGACCGGAGCGACCTGGCGGTGTACTCGGCCCTGGTCGACGAGTTCGGCGCCCGCACGATCCTGGACATCGGCTGCGGCACGGGGACCCTCGCTCTGCTGCTTGCCGACCGCGGCCTCGAGGTCACCGCCGTGGATGTGGCCGCCGGGATGCTGGATGTCGCGCGAGCCAAGCCAGGCGCAGACCAGGTCAAGTGGCTACACACCTGTGCCGCGCGGCTGCCTCCCCTCCAGGTGGACCTGGCCGTCATGACGGGCAACGTGGCGCAGGCGATCGTCGAACCAGCCGACTGGGACGCCACCCTCACGGGCGCCTACGACGCGCTGCGGCCCAGGGGACGGCTGGTGTTCGAGACGCGGGATCCAGCTCGTCGCCAATGGGAGGAGTGGAACCGCTCAGCGAGTTGGAGCGCCGTCGAGCTCCCCGGCGTCGGGGTCGTGGAGCGCTGGTTCGACCTGATTGAGGTACGCGGGCCGCTGGTCACCTTCCGCGAGACGTGTGTATTCGCGTCCGACGGCGACACCTTGACCTCCGAGTCGACCCTGCGCTTCCGCGGGGGCGAGGAGGTCCACACGCAGCTGGACGAGCACGGCTTGGCAGTGGAAGAGGTCCGCGACGCACCGGACCGACCGGGCCGCGAGCTCGTGTTCATTGCCCGGCGCCTGTCCGCTGACTGATCGGCTACCGGACACTCGCCCCCACCTGACTTGGGTCGCGCTCGCCGCACCATCGACCGCGGATCATGCGGCGGATACCCACGGGCCTTCGCGTAGCCGGCGTAGAACGCCGACAGATCAAGCACCCCATCGACCAGCTCCGCGACGAACCGCGCCAGATGCCCCGACGGCGCAGGGGTTGTTGTTGCCGCCCAGTGTGGAGGAGTAGCTGCCGCGGACCGAAGCCGCGGAACGTCTTGACCACCGGCACCCGTGATGCCCACCGCGGATCGGCCCCCGGCCCGAGTCGCCCGGGGGCCGAGCGCGCGATCAGCAGCAGCTCGTGTCGCAGCAGCTGTCGCAGCTGCCCGAGCCGCAGCACGGGCAGCACTCGTTGTCGGTCACCATCAGTCACCTCCTCTCGGGAGCCAGGTGCCGGGCACGGGTTCGGGGCAGTCGACCGGCAGTGCGTCGAGCATCCGGACCAGCTCGGCGCGAAGGTCTGTCAGGCGGGCCAGCTCCCGATCGAGCTCCACGACGTGCTCGCGAAGCAGGACCTCGACGGGAGCGCAGGGACAAACGCCGGTGTCTCGTACCTCGAGCAGCGCCTTGATCTCCCGCAGGCGCAGGCCCAGCCGCTGGGCGCCCTGAATGAAGCGCAGCCGGTCCACCGCGCGGTCGTCGTAGCGGCGGTGGTCGGCAGGCGTGCGCTGAGGTGGCGGCAGCAGTCCGGCCTTCTCGTAGTAGCGAATCGTGTCCGCCCTGATTCCAACCTGTCGGGCCAGCCGCGCCACGCTGAGCCGGGCAGCACCCGTGCTAGAGGTCGGACAGCAGCCCTCGACCGCCGCGGTAGCCGTCATGCCCGGGACGCTAAGCCTTGGAGCACACTCCAAGGTCAAGCCGCTTCAGCAGCGGATCGTCATCTGGGACGTTCTGCACAGCGCGCGGCACAAGATCACGGGCCGCCGGCTGCCAGCTGGACGACTCCTCCGCCACCGCCCAGTCGAGCCTGCCTTGCATGGCTATGCAGATCTGAAGCCGGCGGCTCCCAACGGAACCCAGCCGCGGCTCAGAACCCGGACCCTCGAGGGACACGAACCTGAGACAGGGACACGTCCGGGACGCGAACTTGAGAAGGCGCAGGATTGGTGGAGGAGGCACCCGAGCTGGCCCGAGACCGGCGGGAACGCTGGTGGCGGCTGAGGTCGTCCCGGCTGCGGTGGTCGACCGCGGACTTTGTCGACGACCCGGCGGCAGCAGCCGTCGCCGAAGCCGCGCAGTCTCTGAACCTGGATCACCACGTCGGCCTGGTGCGGTCCTGGTACGCCGCGGATGAGCAGCAGCGCAGCCAGTGGCAGGACGCCGCGTTCTCCACGGACAAGTGGCTGCACCTGACCCCCGGGGAGCTGGCAGAGCTGTCCGAGGAGGTCATCGCGCTGCTCGAGCGCTGGGCCACCCGCCAAGCGCCTCCGGACGGCCGGCAGCGGGACCCGGTGTTCGTGTTCACCTTCGGCGTGCCCGCCCAGCCGTAACCGGCGCGGCGACCACGACCAGCGAGGCCACGGCCGGCTCCGGGCGGTTCGGGCTGCTGCGCGATCGGAACTTCCGGCTGCTCTGGATCGGAGGTTGTCCCGGGTCTCGTGGAAGTTGAGGTGGCGGTCCCCCGCCTGAGTCCTGCCTCGCGGTAGGAGTTGGGCGTTCCGCCAAGAACAACCACGCACCGACAGGGGACCGCTGTGAAGAAGTA
>JAABUN010007104.1_pt1 | contig 12343 bp, 13 predicted proteins | sample 5559311 | NCBI WGS metagenome assembly JAABUN01 (sample SAMN10711877, study PRJNA513370) | rock metagenome | isolation source: Antarctica rocks | place: Antarctica: Victoria Land, Siegfried Peak sud | reverse complement strand
GAAACCATCTTGGCCAGCGTTCATGTGCGAGCGCGACAACAGGCCGGACATATGAACGCAAGCGATCTGATCAAACCACCGCCAAACCTTGCAAGGAGGGGGCCGTCCACATATGACGGACAGCCAGGCGCGGCCCCGGACACCACAGGGGCCACCTGGGTTCCAACCCTCAAGCGTGGCCGGGCCTAGCGGCGTCCGGACATGGATGGCCGGCTCTAATTGAGTTATCCAGGTGGGATGTTCAGGCCGGAGGCGGATAACCGAGTGGAACCTTCCCCGAAGAAGTTGCTCCTGCGCGCACTGGCAGGTGAACGAACCGAACGCCCGCCGGTCTGGCTGATGCGCCAGGCCGGGCGCTACCTGCCGGAGTACATCCGCACCCGTGAAGCTGCCGGTGGGATGCTCGGCCTGTGCAACTCGCCGCAGCACGCCGCAGAGGTCACGCTCCAGCCTATCCGGCGCTTCCAGCTCGATGGCGCCATCTTGTTCGCTGACCTTCCCCAACTCGCAGCCGCATTGGGACAAACCCTCGAATACCGGGAGGGCGATGGTCCCGTGCTCACCCCGCCGATCCGCTCCCCCCACGACATTCAGCAGCACCTGAGCCTGTCCCGCCTCCACGATGAGCTGGCGCCGATCTACGAGACTGTCCGGGTGCTTTCGGCCTCCCTGCCCTCCCATGTCACCCTGGTTGGTTACGCGGGTGCGCCCTGGACCGTCGCCACCTACATGGTCGAGGGCAGGGGCGGGGCTGCATCCGATCACGCCATCATTAAGCAATGGGCATTGAACGACCCGGACGGGTTCCAACCCCTCATAGACCTGCTGACGACGGCCGCGATCCAGTTTCTGGACCGGCAGATCGAGGCTGGCGCAGAAGCAGTCCAGCTTTTCGAGAGTTGGGCCGGCATCTTGCCGGAGCCGTTCTTCCAGCGGTGGTGTGTTCAGCCCGTCGCCGCCATCGTCCAGGCGCTACGGGGCAAGCACCCCACGGTTCCCATCATCGCCTTTCCCCGTGCGGCAGGTCTTCTCTATGACGGCTATGCACAGGCGACCGCGGCTGACTGCATCGGCCTCGACAGCACCGTGCCGCTAGGTTGGGCCTCGCAGGCAATCCAGCGTTCCTTGGGGCGCTGCGTCCAGGGCAACCTTGATCCGTTGATGCTTGTTGCCGGGGGCGAGCGGATGGCGGCAGAGGTTGAACGCATTCTCCAAGCAGCGAGCCAAGGGCCGTTCGTCTTCAATCTGGGGCACGGCATCCTGAAAACGACGCCGCCAGAGCATGTGGCTGCCCTGGCAAAACAGGTTCAGGCTTGGCGTTCATAGCTCCGTGGACGCGACAGGGCATACTTGGGTAGGACCGACATCGGCAGGTGTATCACTCTGTCAAACGTCCTGCACATGAAATGCAACGCCTGGGCCTGATTTGAAAGACAGGATAGTATCTGCCTGCAATGTACCCATGGACTAAGGCATGACACGGGAACGCTGGCTCGGCCTCGGCCTGCAAGAGGATGCGCTGGTCGCGTTCAAGGGAGGGAGCTTGCGAACCATTGAAGCCGCCGGCAACGGGATCGTCGGTGTCCCCAAGCACGGCACCGGCCACCACTTGCTCGGCACCGCATCGTCCCGGGAGGAAGCGGTCGTGATCGCCACCATCCTGCGCCTGTTCAACCCGAACTGACGCACAAGTGCCAGAGTCGCGCCCACTCTGGCCGGAGACATACAGGGAACTGTGGACAGCTCCGGGGATGGATCGGTGGACGCAGCCAGGGTCAGAAGGTCCAACACACGAAGCGAAACGCTTAGGCTTGGTTAAGGAAGGCAGCCTGCCACCTGCCTCATTGGGCCGGTTATGCACGTCCGCCCGGCGACGCGCCCGGCAGTCGGCAAAACCCTCTTGCCAAACCGCTACCTATGGCAAGAGGATTTTGCAACGCGCCGTCACGCCTGGCCCGGCTGGCTGGCGCCGGCAGCACCCGCCTCCTTGCGAACCTTCTCCGCCAGCCCGAACAAGGTCCGGTCCAGCCGCAGCTCACCTTGCTGGTGCAGCTCCACCATGCGCCGCAGCAGCCCGCCCGGCGAACGCACCTTCCCCGCCGCGTGGCGGGCGCAGATGGCCGCAAGCGCCGTGATCGCCTCCTCCTGCCCGAGCATGACGCGCGCCTGTCCCCACGCCTGGGGGGAGATGCCAAGGACGGACCGGACATGGAACGCGGTCCGGTCCAGCTCGTCCCACCCAGCTTGGGCGCTGCTGGTCCAGTCCCGGAAGATGGGTGCGACCGCCAGGATGAACCCTGGCGTCACCACGAAGCCCCGCAACGCGCTGGGCTGAATCTCACTTGTCCGAGTCGGCCCGACTCGGGGCTGCCGCTGCACGACCTGCCGACCTGCCGAGCCGTCACTACTCGTTTCCTTGTCAGCCACGGGCCTGGAAGGCCCTGCTTCGTTGGCCGGACTTGTATTCGCGGTAGCGATAGGAAGTTGATTTGTAGTTGTAAGGTGGGGCCGGTATTCCGGCCCCATGGGGGCGTTTTTCACGGCTTCCACAACCGCCAGGGCTGCTGTCACTTGCTCCTGAACGTGGACGCTCAACGCCCGCAGCCGAGCGGCGATGGGCACCAGGGGCAGGGGGTCGCGCTGGCTGCCCCGCTCGCGCCATAGCGCGTCAGCGTGCGCGGCAACCGCGGACCACTCCGTGCCGTCCAGGTCCTGCGCCGTCGCCAGGTCCACCAGGGACAGGACGTGATTGCGCGAGCTGGTGATCTCGCGCCGCAGCCGCCGGCCCTCGTCGCGCCTCGCTTCCCACTCGGCCGCCAGGCCCCCGAACTCCGCCGCACGCTCTGCCAGGGGCGCCAGGTCGAAGCCGTAGGCGTCCAGGATGCGGCCCTCGCGTCCGCCCTTCTCGCGGTGCCCCCAACGTTTGCCGGTCGGGCTACGGCGTAGGCGGATGAAGCCTGCATCCAGCGCCGCGCGCACGGTCACCTTGCGCTGGCTCGGCCCCACGCACAGCCGGTCCTCCAGCTCGGCGTCGGACGGCCACACGATGGGGCCAAGGCCGGGGCCGCCGTCCCAGTCCTGGGGCGGGCTGTAGCTCATCAGGCAGTCAACCAGGTCCACCACCCTCCGGGGCACGCCCAGCGCCGCGGCGGCGCGCTTGAAGGCAGCCAGCGCCCGGCCGGGGCTGGTCGGGGGAAGGGGAACGGCCCCGGCCGCCTCGGCACGGAGTTGGGGCGGGGTGATCTTGCGCCGGCCCGTGGGCTGCGGCGCGGTGTGCGTGTCCATGCTCTCGTCCTTTGTTGGGACGAGCCTTCGGAGAGGGCACAAACCCGGCGTCGAGAGCCTTGACGGCTTGAAAAGCCGTCACTACTCTCGGTACCATAATCACATGGTCTCAGCCTTACAGGGCTGGGGTTTGAAGCCTCTCGGAGAGCCGCCCTTGCAGGGGCGGCTTTTTCCGTTTCCAGCTCGCTCTCGTGGGTCAAACTACGCGGTGGCCGGCACTCCTCACATTCAGGATGCGACTGTCGCTGTTTCAGCAGCGCGCGTCCATGCGTCGCCGCCAGCACGGCGCCAACGGCGCTGCGAGCCTAACGCCTTGAAGCTGATATCATCAAGGCCAGACTACACCCAAATCACATACACCTAATATTAACATGCGAGAAGGGGGAGGCACCACCCCACCTTGTGGTAGATGAAGCGCCATGACGGCGCAGCCGGGCCTTCTCCAACCCGCTCGGGGGCGGCAAAATAGTGTCATGACTGACCTAAATGACCGGCGACCGATCTACCAACGTTTGAGCGATCAGCTCGCGTTGGAGATCGCACAGAACAAGCTGCGGCCTGGTGAGGTCATCCCGACTGAGCCTGAGTTGGCCGCTAAGCACAAAGTAGCCCTTGGCACTGTTCGCAAGGCGATTGATGTTCTAGTAGGCAAAGGATTGATCGTGCGCGTCCAGGGCAGCGGCATGTTCGTGCGACGGCCAGATTTCGGGACCGCCTTCGTCCGGTTCATCCGGTTCTTCGGATCAGCGGGCGACCGGCGGATGCCGAAGAGCCGCATCCTGAGCCGGGAGGCGCTGGTCGGCCCGCGCGAGGTGACGGATGCCCTGCGCTTGGATGGTGGCACACGGGTGATCCGGTTGCGACGCCTGCGCATCCATGACGGCCTGCCTGTGCTGTTCGAGGAAATCTGGCTTGAAGAGGCACGGTTTGCGCCTGTCCTCACGATGGAGGAGACGCAGCCCCAGCTTCTTTATCCGCTGTACGAGAGCCTTTGCGGGGAGATCGTCGCCCGTGCGGAAGAGACGATCACGATAGAAACAGCAAACGACGACGATGCGGAGCTGCTCAGCCTTGTTGTCGGGCGGCCAGTCGTGCTGATTGACCGCCTGGCTCTTGGTTATGATGGCAGACCGATTGAATGGCGCCGCTCGCGCGGCCCGGCGTCGGATTTCCGCTACAAGATCGAGATTCGCTGACGGTTGTTAAATGTGACTTGACGCAACCGCAGGCAGCAGGATTCATCTGTCATCTATATGGCTGGAACTAACCAGCAACCACGGGGGGGCCCACCTTGTTCCAATGGCCACGTCAGAGCACGCCCGTAGAACGGCGGACCTTCTGGGCCTGCCTTGGTGGCTGGGCACTGGACGCCCTCGATGTGCAGATGTTCAGCCTGGTGATCCCCACTCTCGTTGCAAGTTGGCATGTCACCCGGACTGAGGCTGGGCTGATCGGCAGCATCACCCTGCTCACGTCTGCCCTGGGCGGTTGGTTCGGCGGGGCGCTCGCGGACCGCATCGGACGTGTTCGAGCGTTGCAGGTCACGATTCTCTGGTTCGCCGTTGCCACTTTCGCGAGCGCCTTCACCAACACTTTCGAGCAACTTCTAGTTGTGAAGGGGCTGCAGGGCCTCGGCTTCGGTGCGGAGTGGGCGGCTGGCGCAGTGCTGATGGCGGAAGTGATCCGCCCCGAAAACCGCGGCAAGGCGCTCGGCGCCGTGCAAGGTGGCTGGGCCATTGGTTGGGGCGCGGCGGTGCTGCTGTATGCCGGCACCTTCTCGGTGTTCTCCGCCGACGTGGCCTGGCGCGTCATGTTCGCCATTGGCCTGCTCCCGGCGCTCCTGGTCCTCTATGTCCGCCGCCATGTGCCGGAGCCGGTGCGTGATGCTGCGGCGCCGCCGCGGCTGAGTGTCGGTCGTGCGCTCGTGGGCATCTTCCAGCCGGCCACGCTCCGCACCACGCTGGTCGGCATCCTGTTCGGCCTGGGCGCCCATGGCGGGTTCTACGGCCTGTTCACCTGGTTGCCGACCTTCCTCAAGATCGAGCGTCATCTGTCCGTTGTTGGCACGGGCACATATCTCGGGGTCATCATCGTAGCCTTCGGTTGCGGGTGCCTCGCTGCCGGCCAGCTCCTCGACCGGATAGGGCGGCGGCGCACCGTGGCGCTGTTCGCTGTCGGTTGCGTCACAATGACCGTCACATACCTGCTGCTGCCAATCGGCCCCACCATGATGCTGTTCCTGGGTTTCCCCCTCGGGTTCTGTGCCGCCGGCATCCCAGCCAGCATGGGGACGCTGTTCTCCGAGTTGTATCCGGAGGGCATCCGGGGGTCGGGTGTGGGGTTCTGCTACAATGCTGGCCGTGTCGTCTCTGCCGGCCTGCCGGCCCTGATTGGGTGGATGAGCGGTTCAATGGAGCTGGGCACGGCCATCGGCATTGACGCCGCCCTGAGCTACGCCCTCGTTCTGGTCGCCCTTCTGCTGCTGCCTGAAACTCAAGGCGTCGCCTTGAACTCTAAGGCATTGCTTTCTCCCCCACCCGGCAGGACCGCCCGCGATGCTGTCGCCTGACTTTGCCGCTCGTATGGCTGCCGTGGACAGCCCTGCAATAACCTTGGAGGCACCGCTGCTGGGCACGGGCTTCACTGGCGTTGACACGCACGGGCATGTCTTCACACGCACGCTGAGGATGGCTGAGGGAAGACGCTACACGCCGGTCTATGATGCGCCGATATCTGCATACCTGGCGATGTTGGACGGGAATGGCATCTCGCACGGTGTTCTGGTGCAACCGTCGTTCCTCGGCACCGACAACCGCTACCTGTTGAGGGCGCTCCGGCAGACGCCTGAGCGGCTTCGCGGTGTCGCGGTCCTGCCGCTCGGCATCCCTACCGAGGAACTGGCCATTCTCGACAGCATCGGCGTCGTCGGGGTCAGGTTCAACTTGATCGGGCTGCCTGACCCATCCTTTGCCCATGCCGAAGTCCAGGCGCACCTGCGCCGGCTCGCCGAGCTGGGCTGGTTAGTCGAACTGCAAGTTGAAGCGCCGCGACTCCCTTGCATCATGCCGGCCCTGCTAAGGGCCGGGGTGCGGGTGCTGGTGGACCACTTCGGGCGGCCAGACCGAACGCTGGGGGTCAATTGCACAGGCTTCCGCTACTTGCTGACCCTGGGCGGGACGCGGTGCGTTTGGGTCAAGCTGTCCGGCGCTTATCGCAACGGGACGGCTAAACCGGGCGGGCACGTTGCCGCGTCCGCGGCGCTTCACCTCCTGGACACGTTTGGTTCCGACCGGCTCGTGTGGGGAAGCGACTGGCCCCACACCGGCTATGAACAACTTGGCAGACCCGACGCAGCCCGGCTGGCGCTCCACCATTGGGTGCCGACGGGGAGCGACCGTCTGGCGGTGCTTGTGGACACCCCGCGCGCTCTTTTCCGGTTCGGTGCCAAGGCCGGCAAAGACCATCAACAAAGCATCACCCAAACGGCCAACCTACCGGGTGAGCGCAATGCGTGAGAAAGACATGAAGGATGCTGTCCTGGTGGAGGAAAGCGCCGAGTTCCTTGACCTTCTCGCCAGCTATGGCGCGGGTTGCCACATCCTGGAAGAGGTAGAGGCCAACCCGGCTGACGGCCAGGACATAGCTGAAATCCAGCGCCGGATTGTGGTCTCCGGCCGCCAATAGCGCGCGTCGCTCCTACGCATTGGCAAGGTCCCCGCCTATACCGAAGTCGGCATCCTGGCGAAGTGCAGCGCCATCCAGGGGTACTTTGCGGAGCACGCGGCAGAAGATGGTGCGGTTATAGCTTTGATAAGCTCCCTTGTCCGGGACATCAAACGGCGCGTCGAAACGCCTGACACCTAAGCAGGCTTGCGCAGCCTGGAATATAGACTGTGTCCAGCAGAGCCAGGCTGCTCAGGTTCCATCCGTGCGCCGGACCTCGAGAGGTTCGCTCAGTGCAGCACGAAGTCCTGCGGCAACAACGCTGGCGGCAATGCCGCTTCCCCCAAGCCTTCCAGCACCGCGATCTCGACGGCGCGCACCAGCGCGTCCAGCGGCACGGCATTCTGCGACAAGCTGAACGGCTGCTCCAGCTCGTCCCCCAGCGCGTCCAGGCCAAAGAAGGCGTAAGCCAAGACCGCCGCTGCCACCGGCGTCGCCATGCCCAGCGTGCTCACGACGCCGAACGGCAGCAGCAGGCAGAACAGCCAGGCCGTCCGGTGCAGCAGCAGCGTGTAGGTGAAAGGCGTCGGCGTGGACCGCAACCGCTCGCACGCTGTCTGGATCGTCGTCATCGCCTGCAACCGGTCGGAAAAAAGCCGATAGAGGTTGTCCGACAGCTCGCCCCGACGCAGCAGGAAGCCCAGCTCCGCCGCCTGCGCCCGCAACACCGCGTCCGGGCGGCTACGGGCCTGCGCGACCTGCGCCCACTCCGCCTGCGGCAGCCATTCGCCCGGCAGATCGTCCGCGGCTTCACGAAGCTGTCCTCGCAACGCGTGCGCAAAGGCGATGGTGCGGTGCGCGACGCGGCGGCGCAACGCGGGATCGCTAGGCAGCAGGACCATGCCGTCGCGCACCAGCCCGCGGGCTTCCGCAACGAGCTGCCCGAGCTGCCTGCGCGCCTCCCACCAACGCTCATAGCAGGCGTTGTTGCGGAACCCAAGAAAGATGGACAGCGCGAGGCCCAGCAACGTGAACGGCGCCAGGGTCAGGTCGCGGAAGTGCCCCGGTGCGATGTGGTGCAGCCACGCGATCCCGGCGGACACCGCCACCACCAGGAGGATCCGGGGTGCGACCGTCGGCACGATGGAGCCGCGCAGGATGAACAGCAAGCCGAACGCGCTGGGCCGGGGACGAACGATCATGACTGAAACCTAAACAAGCCTCTATAGGTCCGGGCGTAGACGAACAGCCAAGCAGGCGCGCGCAGCCCGGCCCGGCCAGGCTGCATCTGTGTTCCAGGCTGCACAAGCCTACTTAGCCCGGAGTACCAGGTGCCCTTGGAAACGGGTGGCGTGCTGGACACCTGACCAATGTCTGCACCCTCGATCCTTGGGTTGGCGTCCTCAACCCTGGCTGGCTGATGCGTGCCCCTCTGCGGTCTGCCCGCGAAGGCAGCTAGACTTTCCTCTGTAAGTTTGCCGTTATCAGTGAATACGGAAGGGGCGGTGCTCTTCGAGGCTGGCTTTCAGCCTGGGCGGCCTGACTGCGCATGGCACTAAGAGGACCGGCTTGCATGGCGAAGCGACCCCACATTGCAGGTGAGGCCAGCGAACAAGAACCTCTCCTAGTCTTGGTAGGGACCCGCATAAAGGCGGCACGGCTACGCGCCAAACTCAAGCAATCGGACGTGGCGGCAGCCATTGGGACAGGACAGAGCTACATCGTCGGCGTCGAGGCAGGCGAGACCAATATCACGCTAAGAACCTTGGCTCGTGTCGCCGCGGCGCTGGGGGTCTCTCCGATGGCTTTGCTGGTTGACGTGGAACCAGCAGCAGGTGTGGGCGAAGGGACGGCTGCCCAGCTCGGCCATTTGCTTTCCACGGCGGTGCAGGACAGTGACCGTGTGACCGACTTCCTCCGGCAGGCGCACGCGCTGGTTGCGGGCGAAGGAAACAAGCCTGGGTCTGACACCCCCTCCTGAGCGGTGCTACATTACATTTATACAATGTAAGCCCTGGAATCTTGAAACAAAGGTGTGATAGATCATCTCTGACTAATGTGTCGGGGGGTCATGATGCAATCACATGCCGGGATCGGCCTGGCTTCGGGCGCTCCATTTAGGACGTTGAACCAGGTCCGTCTGCAACCGGCAAGAGGTCGTGGGAGTTGCCCCTGCGCGACCCTCCCCCGCCAGCAGAAAACCCGGACCCGAACCCGGAAACAGAGTAGGCCCACCCTCGCCGGGAGGGCGGTGGCGTGAGCGCGACCGTCCTGACCCTCGCCACTGTCCTGGCGTTTGCCGCCAACTCGCAGTGCGGTGCAGCGCGGGCAGGTAGTGAGTTCCAATCACGCCTGGCTGCCATCGCCGTTCATGAGAGCGGCGGCGACCCTCTGGTGATCGGCGTCAACGCCGACCGCGCCCGCGGCCTGCCGGCAACCGCGATCCGCTCCGCGACGCCGCAAGAGGCTACGGCACGGGCCGCTGCCCTGCTCGTGCAAGGCCGGTCCATTGACCTGGGCTTGATGCAGGTCAACTCCGGCCAGCTCGCCCGGCACGGCCTCACAATCGAAACCGCCTTTGATGCTTGCCGCAGCATGGCGGCCGGCGCCGACCACTACGCGGCCGACGTGCAAGCGGTCTGGTCCCTGGCGCACCGGCGCTACAACACAGGCGGCACCGAACGCGGCGGCGCCTATGCGGCCGGCGTCGAACAGGTGCTGAACCGCGTGCGGACGCAGCAATCGGGGCTGCCCGCGTCCCCCACCCACCTTACCACCGTGCCCCAGCAGCCTCCCGCTCCGCCGCCCTGTGCGCCGGTTTGGGACGCCTGGGCGCTCGCGCAGTGCAGTGCGCGGCAGGCAGCGCCTCCCGCACCGTCACCGGCGGACGGCTCCCCGGTCGTCCCCGTCATCACCGCCACCCTCGGAGAAGCCAATGCTGCAATTCCCCCCTAAGCCCGCCAGCACGGCGCGGCTCGTGTTCACCGCGCTGGCGCTCACCCTCGCCGCCGCCGGGCTGGCGCACGCCCAAGGCGCCGATCCCCTCGGCGTGTCCTCGATCAAAGATGCGGTTATCGCAACATTCAAGGTTTTGGCCGGCATCGGCATCGTGTGGGGCTTCCTGCGGATGATGTCCGGGCGTCACACCGTCGAGGGCTTGGTCACGATGGCGGTGGGCGCCCTCGGCATTGCCAAGGCGGATACCATCGCGTCCCTGCTCGGCGTCGGCTGAACCGTGTTCGAGCAGGACGAACCGCTGGAGGAGGAGGAGTTCGACATGGCGGCCACCCGGCCGCCCATGACGCTGGGGCTGCCGCACACCCTGTCGATCTCCCTCATCACCACTGCCCTGATGTTCTTCCTGCTCTACAGCACCGGCAACCAGGTCAACGACGCGGTTGCCGACGTCCTGGCGGTCGGCCTCATCGGCATGGTGTGGTCGGCCGCCAAAATCCTGCTCCGCACCGATTACCACGGCTGGGACAACTTCATCGCCTGGGTCCGGCTGGACGGCCGATGCCTGGACACGGCGGAGTGGGGCGGCGCGCGGCTGGCGTCGTTCCCGCTCCGCTCCGCCTACCGCAGCGAGGCGTCCGACCATGCTGATTGAACGTATCGCGGACCGCATCGGCCCGGCGGTGCTGCTGGGTGCGGACAGCTCTGTCATGGGCGTGCTGCGTATGACCGGCGCCCCTTTCTCCTTGGTGACGAATGGGGTGCGCGACGGTCACAAGCGCCGCCTGGCGGCGTTCCTCAACGCCGTTGCCGACGAAAACGTGGAAGTTCACATCCACCTGGTCAGGCACGATCCCACGCTGCCACCGGCCAGCCGAGGCGGCGCGTCCTCCTGCCGCAGCGAGGCGTCCGACCATGCTGATTGAACGTATCGCGGACCAGCTCGGCTACGCGGGCGCGATGGAGCGCGCCAGCGACCGCTTCTTCCCCTACGTGGACCACATCGGCCCGGCGACGATGCTCCTCTCCGATGATTCGGTCATGGGCACGCTGCGGATGCCGGGCGCCCCCTTCTCGCTGGTGATGAACGGGGAACGCAACGGCTGCAAGCGCCGCCTGGTGGCGTTCCTCAACGCCGTTGCCGACGAGAACGTGGAAGTCCACATCCACTTGGTCAAGCACGACGCCACGCTGCCGCCGGTCAGCCACGGCGACGCGGCGGCCCCCTATGCCCAACACCTGCTGGACGACTACCACGCATCCATCCAGGAAGACCTGGCCGTCGTGGACTGGTTCCTGACCGTCCGCGTGAAGCCCCGCAGCAAGCCCTTCGCCAGCGTCACCGACAAGGCGCGCGACGCGCTGGCCAAGGTCGGGCTGGGCTTCACGTCCCGCGCCGCCGATCCGCTGCTGGAAGTGCAGTTGGAGGATGCGATGCGCCTGGCGCTTGGCGTCCTCAAGCCGTTCGGCCCGGTGCGGCTCGGGACGCGCATCGAGCGCGATCCCGTCACGGGCGAAGAAGCCGCCGCGTTCAGCGAGATTGCCGAGTTCCTGTACCTGCTCCGCACGACGCAGTTCTCCCCGCAGCCGCTGGCCGACGTGTGCGGCTTCCTGGGCGCCGGGATCGCGGCCGTGGACGTGACCGCGGTGGCCCGCAAGCGGATGCTGCGGATTGACCACGCGGCCGGCGGCAGCGCCGCATCGCAGACCTGGGCCGCCGTGGTGGGGATGCTGACCTACCCGCGCCGCCTCGACCCGTCGCGCATGGATGGACTGCTGGCGCTGCCGGGCCGGTTCGTGATGACGGTGGCGATCCGCTTCCAGTCGCGCGCCGAAGTGCAGGACAGTCTTGACCTGCTGCAACGGCGGCTTGTTGCCGGGAACAGCCGCGCCGTGTCCGACACCGAGGCGCTGAACGACGCCATAGACGCCGTGGCGGGCGGGCGGGCGGAAAGCGGCATCAGCCGCTGGTCGCTGGTGCTGCATGGCGCCACCCCTACGGAAGTGGATCGGCTCGTGTCGGCCGCGCGCAACGTCGTGGCGAACGCCGGGGCCAAGGTCGGGCCGGAAGGCAAGGGGATGCTCAACTCCTTCCTGGCGCAGCTCCCCGCTGCCCCGTTATCAACTTGGATCAGGCCGGCGCAGTGCAGCACGAAGCAGGTTGCCGTGCTGGCCACGCTCGCCGGCTACCCGCGCGGCGCGGCCAAGGCGCGCTGGGACCACCACCTGTTCCGCCTCGTGTCGCCGGCCGGCACCGCTTACGACCACGACCTGTTCGTGGGGGACGTAGGACACAACTTCCTGGGCGGTCCTAACGGCGGCGGCAAGACCGTGTGGATGGGCATGAACATCGCCGCCCTCGATGGCCCGGTCAGCCGCAAGGGCGGCACGCAGATCGTCCTCGACGTGGACGAAAGCAACCACAACACCATCGTCGCCC
>JAABUN010007103.1_pt1 | contig 12344 bp, 11 predicted proteins | sample 5559311 | NCBI WGS metagenome assembly JAABUN01 (sample SAMN10711877, study PRJNA513370) | rock metagenome | isolation source: Antarctica rocks | place: Antarctica: Victoria Land, Siegfried Peak sud | reverse complement strand
ACCTTGTGTTCGGTCAGCGCAACTCGTTTCATTCGCTTCGGGCACACGTCTGTCGTAAGATCGCCGCGCATAACTTCGCCTTTATGTTCGCTGTCTAGCCTCTCGTAGCCCCTAGCAGTCGAGGTAAGTAATATTCGTGTAGGAGAACAGGAGTCTTCTACGGTTGAAATGCAGAAGTTACGCGACCAAGGTTATAAGACAATCGAGACATGGTTGAAAGGCAACAGCCTTATAAAAAAAGAGAAGCTGGATGGTCAGTACTCTGGTGTTATATACGAGGACAACGGAACAGGCAAAAGTCTTAGGTCACTACAAGGTGGCTTACCGAGCTTAGGAAAAAAGAAATAGAGACATTTCAAGTTTTCACATCTTTTGACGCCACAAACTAAAAGCCGTCTAAGCAGCTTACAAGTGGGATTTATGCACCATTTTGGCACTCTTAGCGGAACTTCACTATCAACCGCTGCTAAGATACCCTTATGAGCGTACGCCCCGAAGTGCGCGCGGCGAAAGCGTATCACTTCAGCGCCCGCCCCGCCCACACCAAACTCGACCAGAACGAATCCCCCTACGACCTGCCGCCGGAACTCAAACGTGAGGTCTGGGCGAAGCTGCAACGCGTCCCCTGGAACCGCTATTCGGAACTCGCAGCGGACTCTTTACGGGCTGCCATCGCCTGGCGTCACGACTGGGACGAGGCGGGCGTGGTGGTCTCAGGTGGCTCGAACGTGCTTATACAGGCGTTCGTGGCGGCGTGCGGGATTGGGCAGCGCGTCTTGAGCGTGCGCCCGAGCTTTGCGGTTTACGGCGAGCAGGCGCGACTGCTGGGTGCGCCGCTGACCGAAGTACCCTTGAATGAAGACTTCAGCTTGCCGACCGCTCAGCTTTTGGACGAGCTGAAGCGCGGCCCCGGCGTGTTTTTTCTGGCGAACCCCGCCGCGCCGACCGGCAACACGTTTTCGCACGGTGAGCTCGAGGCGCTGCTAGGGGCCGCCCCCGACTGGACGGTCGTGCTCGATGAGGCGTACCATCAGTTCGCCGACACCGACCTGTTGCCGCTGGTCAGAGATAACCCCAATGTGGCGTCACTGCGGACGTTCAGCAAAGCGTTCGGCCTCGGCGGGGTGCGGCTCGGCTATACGCTGACGAGTCCTGACCTGGCGCGCAACGTTCAGAAGTTGCTCCTCCCCTTTTCGGTTTCGGCGTTGCAAGTGGCGACCGGCCTGACGGTTTTGGAACATCCGGAATATGTCGCGGCGAGGGCTGCCGAAGCCAGGCAAGAACGGGCGTTTCTACTCGCCGAGTTGCAAAAACTCCCCAACCTGACGGTCTATGCGTCGCAGACGAATTTTTTACTCTTCCGCGTAGGTGACGTCGAGGCGTTTTTTTCTTCACTTCTAGAGGCGGGCGTGCTGGTGCGGCGGCAAGATCATCTGCCGGGGCTTTCGGGTTGTCTGCGCGTGTCGGTCGGGACGCCGGAGGAAAACCGCACCTTCGTGGCGGCGGCGGCGCGGGCGAGCGAGGCGGTGATGGTCCGTGGCTAGAGCGACCGCCAGATCAGCTACAGTCGAACGCGTGACGAACGAAACGCAGCTCGAGGTCACGCTGGATTTGGACGCGCCCGCGGGCGGCGTCGCGGCGACCGGACACGGGTTTTTGGATCACATGTTGGAGCAACTCATTCGGCACGGCGCGTTTTCCCTGTCCGTCGAGGGCCGCGGCGACCTACATATCGACGTGCATCACCTGGCTGAAGACACCGGCATCACCCTCGGGCAGGCGTTCGCGCAGGCTCTCGGCGACAAAAAAGGTGTGGCCCGCTACGCCGACGCCTTTGTGCCGATGGACGAAACGCTGGCGCACGTCGTTCTGGATTTTTCCGGACGGCCCTGGATTTCGTTCGAGCCGAGCGGGTTCGAGGGCGACGCGGGCGGTTTCAACGTCCATCATCTGCGCGAGCTGTTGCGTGGGTTTTGCAACCACGCGGGCGTAACCATGCACGTGCGGGTGCTTTCGGGTAGCGAGGTGCATCACGTCTGCGAGGCGGTCGTCAAGGCGTGGGCGCGGGCGCTGCAAGAGGCCAGCCGGGTCGTGTCGGACACGCTCCCCTCGACCAAAGGGACACTGTGAGGAGAGTCCTGTGAGGCAAGCCCTGTGAAGCCCGTCAACGTCGCGGTCATCGACTACGGCGCAGGCAACCTGCACAGCGTCCACAAGGCGCTGGAGCGTAGCGGCGCAGCCGTAACGATTACCGCCGACCCCGCCGCGGCAGCGGGGGCCGACGCGCTGGTGCTGCCGGGGCAGGGACATTTTCGGCAGGTGATGGAAGCGTTTTTAGAATCGGGTTTCGAGCCGGTGGTGCGGGCGCATATCGCCGCTGAGAGACCCTTTCTGGGTATTTGCGTGGGGTTGCAACTGTTGATGGGCGAATCCGAAGAAGCGCCGGGGGTACCGGGTTTGGGGGTGCTCGCCGGAACGGTCAAACGTTTTCCGAAAGGTGCGAGTGTCCCGCAGATGGGCTGGAACCAGATCACCAAAACGGGCGACCCCAGATTGCTGGTGGGCGTTCCGGACGGTGCGTTCGTTTATTTTGCCAATTCGTACTATGTAGATTTTGGGGACGACGTTCCGGGCGCGACGACCGAATACGGCGGCGTGACGTTTAAGAGTGCGGTCTCGCACGGACAGCTGCACGCCACGCAGTTTCATCCGGAGAAAAGTCAGGCGGTGGGGCTCAGGGTGTTGTCGAACTTTTGTGCGTTGGTGAGGGGGTAGAGCCTGCAAGTCACGCACATCTCTTTCTGCAAACAACCGGCTAGCAACGAGCGATGAGGGGTGAGTAAAACCCTTATGGGCTCATCATTAGTTTTTTTGATACTTGCCAAGTGTCCGTATATCAAGAGGTGATACGCCAACGGGTTTAGTACCTGCCTGAACTGCCGACGGACTCGAGTCACACCTTAAGCACCTTGCGGCTCTGTACAATGATGTGTGCGTGCTGTGCTTTACTCTCTTCTACTCTGCCTGTCCGGAGTTGTCTCGGCAGAACGCTGGACGGTTCAGGCGTTCGCCTACGCTACGCCGACGCGCGCCGACAGGGTTGTCGAAGGCTTGCGCGAGTTCGGCTACGACGCCTATACCGACGCGCTGCCGGGGGGTACGCTGACGCTGGTCAGAGTCGGGTGTTTCGGCGCGCAGGCCGACGCCGAAGGGTTGGCGCAGGACGTGCGGCAACGGGTCGCGTCCGACGCGCTGGTGGTGCCGTTTCAGGAGGGGGCCGGGGCGACGGTGTGCGTGGCGCGCGAACCGGGCTTTATCCCTCCGGCGGCGTGGGGGCTGGAGGCCGAAACCGAGGACACCGTGACCTTTTGGCTCGAGGCCGAGGGTCGGCGCACCATCACCTTCGACGGCGCGCGCTGGACGCTCTCGCAAACCGGCTCGGAGCCCGTGACCGACGCTAGCCAGCAGCCCGGCGAGGGGTTCGCCGAGCTGCTGGCTGCGCCGCCCCCCACGGGACTTCCGGCGACCTTTCGCGCTACCCGGAGCCGCGGGTTGCCGCTCGTACGCGCCGAACTCGGCGGCGGCTCGCTGCTGGTCGCGGCCGGTACGCTGCTCTGGGCGTCCGCGAGGGCCGCCGTTGTGCAAAAGGGCTCAGATGTCTTTGCGCTGCGGCTTGAGAGGCCGTAAGGTAGAGGGGTGAAGTGGGTAGTAGGAACCAACAGGGAGCCGGGCGCGTGAGGTTTGTGGTGCTTACAGGACTTTCGGGTGCGGGCCGGACGACGGCGCTCGCGGCGCTCGAGGACCTGGGCTTTTTTACCGCCGATAACGTGCCGCCCGCGCTGTGGGATGAACTCGTCGCGCAGGCCGACCCGTTGCAACCCCGCGTCGCGGTCGGTGTAGGGATACGCACCGCGGTCTTTTTACCTAAACTCGAGGCCGCGCTCGCCGCGGTGCGCGCGCGCGGTATCCATCCCGAAGTGGTCTTTTTAGACGCCTCGAACGAGACGCTGATTCAGCGTTACAACTTTACCCGCCGCACCCACCCGCTCGGTCACGCGCCGCTGGCGCAAGACATCGCTCAGGAGCGCGTGGTGCTCGGCGACCTGCGCGCGGTCGCCGACACCGTGCTGGACACCTCCGGGCTCTCCGCGCGCGGGCTGACCGAAGAGTTGTGGGCGCGCTTCGGTGACGACCGCGTGTTTCGGCTGCGCCTCGCCTCGTTTGGATTCAAACGGGGCGTGCCGATAGACGCCGACAACGTGTTCGACCTGAGATCGCTGCCCAACCCCTACTACGACCCTGCGCTGCGGAGTAGAGGAGGGCAAGACCCCGAGGTCGCCGCCTACGTCTTTAGCGCCGACGGGATGGCGTTTTATACCGAACTGCGCGAGTTCGTCCGGCTTTTGGCGGCGCGGGCGATGGTTACGGGGCGCACCTCGTACACCGTCGCGGTCGGGTGTACCGGTGGTCAGCACCGCTCGGTCGCCTTTGCCGAACGCCTCAAACACGACCTCGCCGAAGGTTTCGCCACCTACGCCGAACACCGCGATCTGGCGCTGGCATTAGCTGAACACGGGGCTGCACATGGAGCTGCACACGGGGGGGCCGCGCGTGGCTAGGCTCGGCGTACCTGTGGGGGGCTTTAGCTCGAGCAGACTCCGGCGCGTCGGCAACCTGCGTTACTGGCTGACGCCGGGGATGGGGGTCAAACGTCACGTCGGGGTCATCAGTATCGGCGTAGTGGTGGCGTTTACCGGGGTGTTTTGCGGCGCGTTCTGGTTTTGGGGCAACGGACACACGCCGGGTTCACTCGAGACCCTGATCACCTCGAGCCGCTGGTGGCCACGCTGGGGCGGCCTGCTCGGGCTGCTGCTGCTCCTGGGCGGCGGTACGCTGGCGGTGTCGGCTGTGGCGCGCCTCAACCGCTCGCTACTCTCAAACTGGATGCCCCAACCCCGTGACGCCGCCGTACTCTTGCACCGCCGCGTCTCGCTCGCCAAAGGCCCGCGTATCGTCGCTTTCGGCGGCGGTACCGGGCTCTCGAACCTGCTGCGCGGTCTCCGACACTACACCTCGAACATCACCGCGGTCGTTACGGTAAGCGACGACGGCGGGTCGTCGGGGCGGCTCCGGCAAGCCTACGGGATTCCGGCACCCGGCGACCTCACCGATTGTCTGGCGGCACTGTCAGACAACGAACTCCACGTCTCGAAGCTGCTCGAATACCGCTACGCGCGTGGTCACGAACTCAAAGGTCACACCTTCGGCAACCTGCTGCTGACCACCCTGACCGAGGTCGAGGGCGACTTTGCGCGGGCAGTGCGGGTGCTCAACTCGCTGCTAAATATCTGCGGCGCGGTCTATCCGGTCACCACCGAACCGGTCACGCTCGAGGTGCTCAAAGCTTCCGGCGAGACCGTGATCGGCGAGAGCAACGTCAGCAGCGTACCGGGGCCGGTACGCGAGGTGTCGCTCTCCCCCGCCGCCGCCACCCTCGTCCCCGACGTGGGTCTGGCGCTGACCGCCGCCGACGTAATCGTGCTGGGGCCGGGCAGCTTGTTTACCAGCACGCTGCCGCCGCTCCTGGTTCCGGGCAGCCGGGAGGCGGTACTCACCGCAGAAGCGCCCATCGTCTATATCTGCAACGTGATGACCGAAGCCGGGGAGACCGACGGCTTCAGCGCCTGGGAACACGTCGAGGCGCTCTACCGTCATCTGGGCCGTTACCCCGACTGGGTGGTGGTCAATACCGGTGTGGTCAATAGTGAGCGGTTGGAGCGTTACCGCGCCGAGGGTGCCGACGCCGTGGCGTTCGACCCGGCTCCCTTCGCCGAAGCCGGAATCGCGGTGGCTACCATTAATCTGCTTAGCAGCGGCGCGCAGGCCGGTCACGATTCGCAGCGGCTCGCCCGCTGGCTCTACACCTTCAGCAAAATTCAGGCTGCGAGTGCTTGACGCGCTCTTCTTGGCGGCCCTACTGAGCGTCACCGACCCGCCCGGAGACGCGCGCGGGCTAGGGCTCACCGCACCGACCGCGACGCTTTTACGGCAGGGGGGCGCGTTCGACATCCTCGAGCTGGCGGTGCTCGACTACCCCACCCTGACCCTGACAGTAACGCTCGGCGGGGTCGTTGGAACAGCACCACAGGAGATTCTCGAGGTTTACCTGAGCAGCGGCGACGAGGCGGACGGAGACGGAACCCGGGAGCTGCTGCCGGGTTCGGGGTTGCAGCTGCCGCCGGGGGCGTCGTGGCACTACGCGGTTCGCATCATCGGTGAGAGTGTGCAAGTTTTTAGCGGGCAGGGCGGAGGCCGCCGCGACGTCACCGAGTCTAGCGGAGCGCGCTTGGGCGTCTCCGGAGGCACCCTGACGCTTACCACCGACTTGCCGTTACCGAAGCGTTTCAGCGTCTACGCGATGTCGGGCTCGTACGACCCGTTTAGCCCCGATGGGTGGCGAACGCTCCGCGAAACGCCGTCACCGTGGGGGTTTTCGGGAACCGCCCCGACGCCGGTGCTCGATATCGTCGCCGAATCTGCCGCCGTGCAGGAGCGGGCGCTTACACAGGCCGTCTTGCCCGAAATCCGCGCTTCATTTTCGCAACCGGGCTGGCTGCTCGTCGCGGGCGCGGGCGTCGCTATCGCCCTCGCCGGGGTCGCGGCCCGTTTCGTGGGCCGCCGAACCGAACCCGTCCTGCCTGCTGAGCACCTCGCGCCTCTGACCGAGAAGATGGCGCGGCAGCGGGCTGGGGCGCTCGAGGCGCTTGTAAAAGGTCGGGGGACGCTCGTTCCCGCCGACCCGGAGCCTGAACAGAGCACACCGCTCGAGCCCGTACTGAAGTAAGGCGCGGGGAGAAGTTCTGTTTTTTGGGTAGGTTGCGGTTCGGCGTAGTTTCTCGCTGCGATTTACCAGCCGTTAAAGTACGTTTCTTGTCGCTCTGAAGGCCATTTTTACGCAGCAAACAGATGGAAAGCTCCAAGCTTCAAAGCAGCAGCACGCGAGGACCGGAGCCGACGGCGAATCATGTCAACGGTGCCTGATCCTCGAGCTTACGCACTTCGGCTTCACTCACAAAGCCTGTGCTTCCTCCCGAACCCGTCAGCTTTTGCGCGGCGAAGACGCAGGCCAAACGCAGCGCGTCACCCGGCGCTTCACCCGCCAGCCAAAAGTGACAGAACGCAGCGTGGAGGGCGTCGCCCGCGCCCACCGTGCTGACGACGCCGGAAGCGGGAAAAGCCGGAACCCGCCGCGTTTCCCGGGTTTTTTCGGAGAGCAGCGCGCCGTCCGCCCCGAGACCCACGACGACGATTTCCGGGTCGAAGCGGCGGCGCAGGTCGGCGACCGTCCGGAGTGGGTCAGGGAGATTTTCGCCACTCAAGAAGAGTAGAGAGGCGGCCCCTAGATAATCTTGGTCGTACGGATTATCCAAGTCACGAGTCGCGTGGAGATCGGTCGAGACGGGTACACCTGCGGCTAGGGCGCGCGCCAAGAGCGGACGCGTGTAGTCGATGTTGGTCAACACTGCAAGGCCACAATCTGCGACCGCTACATCGAACACTTCCGGCGGATAGGTAGCGTCGGCTACGCCGCCCACATCGGTGTGGACGTGCCGCGCGCCGGTTGCGTCGGAGATGACCAGCGACCGGCCCGTGCGTGCAACATTGTGGAGATGTCCGGACAGGCCCAACTTCTCGAGCGTCACCCCCACGAAAGCGCCTACCTCGTCGGAACCGACGACCGAACCCAAACGAACCTCGGTACCGAGAACCTGCAAGGCGCGCGCAACGTTGAAGCCGACCCCGGAAACATTTAGATCAATGCCGTGAGGGTGATAGCTTGAGCTCCCGGGCAGGGGAAACGCCCCAAGTTGCAGAGTGGTCTCGAGGTTGACGTTACCGACGACCAGAACGCGCTTTGTGCTCACTCGGAGAGCTTACCAACTCGCACACGTAGAGCGGGGTCTGGATTCTGCCGACTTTTCAAGCGACCTGATTTGGTTTTTATGTTCTCAGGGCGGGCATGTAACAGGTGGCGTGCAGACGCAAACCTACAAGCTACCCGCCACAAGCCACTTGCTCACAGGCACAAAAAGAACAGCGTCGACGGAGAATAAATATCAGCAGAACCTAATCGCCGTAGGTTCCCGTCCCCGTCGCCGCCAGGGGCGCTGCGCCCAGACGAATCTGCGCGCCCAGCGTGCCTAAACGTTCGGCGAAGCGTTCGTAACCGCGCCGGACGTAACCGACGCCGGTCACGGTCGAACTTCCGCGCGCAGCGAGCGCCGCGACGATCAGCGCGCCCCCCGCCCGAATATCGGCAGCGTGCATCGGCGCGCCGTGCAGCGCGCCGCCGCGAATGACGAGGGTGCGTTCACGCAGCTCGAGCTGCGCCCCGGTGCGGGCGAGTTCGCCCACGTGGGTAAAGCGGTCGGGATAGACGCGGTCGGTCACGACGCTGGTGCCGGGAACGGTTGCCAAAAACGCACCGAAAGGCGCTTGCAGGTCGGTCGGAACGCCAGGGTACTCGAGCGCCGTCACGTCGACCGGCGTCAGCGGCCCGGTCGCGTCGAGGAGCAGCGTATCGGGAGCAAGCTCCAGAATCCGCACGCCGCTCTCCTCGAGTTTGGCGGTGACGGCCCGCAGGTGCTCGGCGCGCACCCCTTTAAGGCTGATCTGTCCGCGCGTAGCGGCGGCGGCTAGCATCAGCGTTCCGGCTTCGATGCGGTCGGGCAGCGGCGTGTAGGTGGTGCCGCGCAAGCTCGCCACCCCGTCGATCACGACCGTCGGCGTGCTCGCCCCCGTGACGCGCGCCCCCATCCCGTTTAACATCTCGGCGAGGTCGGCAATTTCGGGCTCCAAGGCTGCGTTTTCGATAATAACTCGTTCCGAACCCAGCGCGGAGGCCAGGATGATGTTCTGCGTGCCGCCGACCGTCGGCGCGTCGAAAACGACCCGGCCTGCGAGCGGCGCGCTGCGCTGCGCGTGAAAGTCGCCTTTAACTTCAGAGAACGCCACCCCGAGCTGCCGAAACGCCTTGATATGGCGGTCGACCGGGCGCGGCCCGAAGGCGCAGCCCCCCGGCATCGAGATATGCGCCTCACCGCAGCGGCCCAAAAGCGCGCCCATCGCCACAAAGCTGGCGCGGAGCTGACTGACGAGCGCAAAGGGCGCGTTGGTCGTCACAAGGCTCGAGGCGTCGAGATGCAGGTCGCGCCCCCGCCACTCGGTACGCGCGCCGAAATGCTCCAGAAGCTCGCACATAGCGAGCACATCGCTTAACCGCGGCACCTCTCTAAGTACCACCGGCTCACGTGTTAAAAGCGCCCCTAAAATCAGGTAAAGCGCGGAATTTTTTGCGCTGTGAACGGTTATTTCGCCGCGCAGGGGGCGATCACCGATCACGTGAAAAGCGTCGAGATGCGTTTCCATCGTCTCCTCTACCCTGTTTTTGCAAACAGCGCGAACAGTTGCTCGCGTCCTTAACTTAGCAGATTCAGGCACCTGGGTGCGAGGCGTTAGTTACACAAGTTACACATACCAACTCTAAGTGGTGTATTTCTCGTTGTCAAGGTGTGTAACATAATGCTACACTCATACACGGAGGCTAGGGATGCCCAAACGGGAAAAGAGCAAACGCTTGCAGGTCGTAATCACCGAAAAGCAGGATTCGCTGCTGACCAAAACGGCTTATCAGCTCTCCAACCCCGAGCGCCTGGTCTCCAAGTCCGAGGTGGTGCGTTTGGGGATCGAGATGCTCAACCGCGCCGTCGAACAGGGCGAGTTGGATCCTAAGCTGCTTACAGCGATTGCGGAAAGTGACGCCAGCGGCGAGTAGAGGCCGTCTCAATCAGACCATTCTGAAATGTGCTGAGCCTCGAGAAGATTTCTCTGTGCAGCACCAAAAAACACGACAGATATTTTTATCCAGCCGAGTTGAGGGTCGGGCGACCACCATTTTTCAGGTCGGCTAACTTCCAGTTCGGGTATTTGCAAAGAGTCGGGCTCGAGTCCCCTACATTTCATTTCACAAAAACTGAATAGACGGTGCTGATATAGACTGTAGAATAGGGCGTTTTAGATTTTGTAACACTCGAGCAGTTTCATTTCGCCGAGTCAAGCTTTGTCGGATTATTTTTCAGACCAGTTGAAGATGAGATAACGACCTAAGCCGAGCTGACCCGCAGACCCACCCCCGCAAAACCGTTATCCTGTTCCGGTGTCGCGTATTCCTGCCGGTGAACTGTTCGATGACCGTTACGAAGTCACCGGAAATCTCGGTCACGGCGGTATGGCGCAGGTCTACCGGGCCTTCGACCGGCATCTAGAACGTGACGTGGCGCTTAAAGTTTTGCGCCCGCACCTGACCGAAGCCGATTCCGAACGCTTCCGCCGCGAGATCATGACGCTCGCCAAACTTAGCCATCCAAATATCGTCAGCATCTACGACTTGGGTCGCGGCGAACACGTCTACTTTGCGATGGAGCTGATTTCCGGCGGCACCTTTACCGACCTCGGCCCGCTCAGCGCCGATCCCGAACCACTCACGCATTTTTTAGACGCAGCCGTCGCCGTCGCCGAGGCGCTCGCGTACGTTCACCGGCTCGGTATGGTTCACCGCGACCTCACGCCGCGCAACATTTTGCTAAGCCCTGAAGGGCACCCCAAGGTGATGGATTTCGGTCTGGTACAACTTGCCGAAGCGAGCCGTCAGCTGACCCGTACCGGCCTGACGCTCGGAACGCCGCAGTACATGGCCCCCGAACAGGCGCAGGGTGAGGTGACGGGCGCGCATACCGACCTCTACGCGCTCGGCGCGGTGCTCTACAAAACTGCGACCGGCGTGGCTCCGTTCGAAGCCGAGAACGACCTGACGCTGCTCTATCAGCACGTCTACGGTACCCTCATCGCGCCCAGGCAGCTCAACGAAGCCCTACCGGAAAGCCTGTCGGTGCTGATCGGCAGCCTGCTCGCCAAAAATCCGCACCACCGGCCCGCTTCGGGTGAACGGGTCGCCGACGCGCTCCGGAATATCAAGGCCGAGGTGCTGGCGCGTAGCGGCGGGCAGCGGCTGGGCGGGCCGGGGCAACAGGGCGTACTGGCGGGTGGGCCGGTCAATCCGGAGGCGCTGACGCGGCTCTGGACGACGAAGCTGAGCGAGGGTCCGCAGTGGCCGGGGGCGCTGACCACCGCCGCCGGGTTTGTCGTGCTCGGTCTCCGCAGCGAAGAGGTGGTGGTGCTGCACCCGAGCGACGGGAGCGTGCAGGCGCGCTTCGAGACCGACGACGAGGTGAACAGCGCGGTGCTCAGCACGACTTTGGAAGGGGGCAACAGGAGCGAGGGCGGCGGGGGCGGCAAACTTTTTTATACCAGTCGGGGCGGGAGCGTGAGCGCGCACCGCTGGCCCGGGGGGGCGCTCGAGTGGCGCGACGACGACGCCCGCGCGACCGGCCTGCTGCTCTACGCCGGAGACCTGTTTTTAGCTACGCAGGGGGGGCTCGAGCGCCGCAGCACAGACGGCGAACGGCGCTGGCACTACGAAAGTGACGCCGCCGCAAGCGCCCCGACGGTCTGCGGTCATTTTCTTTACTACCTGACCGCCTCCGGCTGGCTACACGCCGCAAATCTGGACGGCGGCGGACACTTTAAGGTCGAGGTCGGCGAGGTCGTCGCGCAGAGCGCCGCTCACGGCAACCTGCTGCTCTTGCCCGAACGCGGCGGCGACCTCCACGCGTTCGATACCCAGGCACTCGAGATTCGTTGGACGTACGATATGGAGGGGCCGCTGTGGGCCTCGCCGCTCGTCTGGGGGCCGTACGTTTACAGCGCGTCGTGGGCCGGGGTAATGCGCTGTTTGTCGCTACAAACCGGCGACGACATCTGGGCTGCGCCGCTGGGCGCGCGGGTTACGGCGACGCCTATCTTGGCGGGCGGCGTCCTTTACGTCGTCACCGAAAGCGGCGACCTGCACGCCCTCGACGCCCGCAGCGGCGGCCTGCTGTTTCGTGAACAGGTCAGCTCGAGTCCCCTTCAGGCCAGCCCGCTGGTGCTCGGCGATACGCTCTTCGTCGCGGCGCTCGACGGCACCGTCCGCGCCTACCGCGCCTAAGATGGCGTGAGAGCTGAACATCCGGGGTCGCGCGGCGGACTTTGAGACTAGAGGAATAAAGAATACAGAATTTGGAATGTGGAATACGGCGCTCGACGGTTTGTGAATACAGCTCTAGTGCATTGTCCACCGATCAGATCAGCATGAGGTCTATAGCGTAGCCCTAAGCTGTAGTGATGAAACGACGAGAGCTAAAGCTAACGAGCGACGAGCGAGCTTGGTTGGAGCACTTTACCGG
>JAABUN010007102.1_pt1 | contig 12347 bp, 10 predicted proteins | sample 5559311 | NCBI WGS metagenome assembly JAABUN01 (sample SAMN10711877, study PRJNA513370) | rock metagenome | isolation source: Antarctica rocks | place: Antarctica: Victoria Land, Siegfried Peak sud | reverse complement strand
CCCTGCGCCAATGGGGCCGTGACGTCGAGCCCGATGTGCCGGCCGGCGCGCGCGTGATCGCGGTCGGACCCCGTATGGCGCTGTACTCCGGCGGCGGGGAGCGGCGCGTCGCCCCGCCGTTGATCTTTGGGACTGGAGTGCTCGTGCACCTGCTTCGCCACGGCCGCCGCTACGACGTCGTCCATACCGCCTCCTTTCCCTACTTCTCGCTGCTGGCGGCGGCGGTTGTGCGCCCGTTGTACTCGTTCACGCTCGTGGTCGACTGGTTCGAGCTGTGGAGCCGGGCCTACTGGCGCGAGTACCTCGGCACGCTCGGCGGCCGCGTCGGCTGGTCCGTGCAGAAGCTCTGCCTGCGCGTGCCCCAGCACGCGTTCTGCTTCGCGCGGCTGACCGGGAGCCGCCTGCGGGCCGAGGGGATTCGCGGCGGGGTCACGGTCCTCACGGGACTGTGGGCGGGCCCGCTCGAGCCGGACGATCCAGCCGCCGCAGAGCCGCTGGTCGTCTTCGCTGGCCGACACATCCCGGAGAAACGGGCGCCGGCGGTCGTCAGTGCGGTGGCTCGCGCCGCTCGGAGCATCCCGGGGCTTCGTGGCCGAGTGCTCGGTGATGGGCCTGAGCGGCCCGCGGTGCTCGCCGCCATCGCGGCCGAGGGTGCCGAGGAAATCGTCGAAGCACCGGGGTTCGTCAGCGCGGATGAGGTCGAGGCGGACCTGCGCCGCTCACTGTGCCTGCTGCTTCCCTCGCGACGGGAGGGCTACGGGCTCGTGGTGGTCGAGGCCTGCTCGCACGGGACGCCCTGCGTGCTCGTGGCGGACGAGGACAACGCGGCGGCCGAGCTGATCGAAGACGGCGTGAACGGCGTGATCGCGGCGTCGGCCGACCCGGAGGATCTCGCGGCCGCGATCATGCGGGTGCATACGGCCGGACGGGACATGCGCCTCTCGACGGCCGCGTGGTTCAAGGCCAACGGCTCACGGCTCTCGCTCGCGGGAACACTGGACACGGTCGCCGAGACCTACCGCCGCGAGGCGCGCGCGTAGGACTCGAGGGTGAGGCGGGCCGTTTTCTCCCAGGTGAACTGCGCTGCCCGGATGCGCCCGGCGACTCTCAGGCGCTCGGCCTCCTGAGGGTTGCCGATCAGCGCTTCGATCGCCGCGGCGATCTGCTCGGGGCGGGCGGGGTCGAACAGGCGTGCCGCGCCGCCGGCGACCTCGGGAAGCGACGCGCGATCTGAGCACGCCACCGGCACCCCGCGGGCCATCGCCTCGAGAACCGGGAGGCCGAAGCCCTCGTAGAGCGACGGGAACACGAAGCACGCCGACGCGGCCAGCAGCCCCTCGGCGTCCTCGTCGGAAGTCCAGCCCTCGAAGCGGACGTCGTCACGGAGGCCCAGCCGCTCTGCGCGAGCTCGCAGTTCCTGCTCGTGGGGCGTCGGGTACCCGGCGAGGACCGCGACGGGCCGCCGCTGCACCGGGATGAGGCCCAAAGCATCGAGCAGCACCCCGAGGTTCTTGTGCGGCCGCTTCGCCGAGAGCGAGAGCACTAGCGGACGCTCGCCGAGGCCCAGCCTCACGCGGAGCTCTCGTTCGGGCGTCGGCGTCGAGACGGCCGGCCGGCCGATCCCCAGCGGTACAACGTCGATCTTCTCCGACCTCACTCCCAGGCGGCTGACGAGATCGTCGCGGGTGGCACCCGAGTCCGCCAGGACCCGGTGCGAGCGCCGGGCCGCGAGCGGTACGAGCACGCGCATCCCGAGACCCCGCAGACCGAAATGCGCTTCCGGGACGACGAGGTAGTTGAGGTCGTGGACGGTCACCACGCGTGTAAAGCGCCCTCGCCCGGGGGCCGTCGAGGCGAGGGAGTGCACGACGTCGCAGCCGGCGCGCTCGGCGAGATTCGGCAGTAGGAACTGCTCGCCGCGCACCCACTCGATTCGGTTGCTCGCCTTGACCGGCACCACGACACGGTCGATCCCGAAGTCCTCGTCCGCCGCCTCGCGGTTCACGAACGCGGTGAGGCGCACACCGGGTGCGGCGGCCCGGAGCGCGGGCATCAGCGCGCGCGCGGCAATCTCCATCCCCCCGGTCTGGCCGGGTACCAGGAAGATGAGGTTGAGGCCGACATGCATGCCTCTAGTGTCGCGATTCGTAAGTTCGGTGGCAGCTCCGGCGGATGCCAGGGCGTGGCTGGCGGTCGCCGCTGCCCGGCTGCATATCGGGCATACGTCGGTGGGCAGCGGCGGCCGCCAGGCGCGGTCTGGCGCCGCCGGGTGCCATCGAAATTGCGAGTCGGGACACTAGTCTGCGGCACCGTGCCGAGCCCCGTTGACGTCGTCATCGTCGCCTACAACCGCTACGACCTGACCGAGAGCTGCCTGCGCCACCTCGCGGCCCAGACCCGCGACCACCAGGTGATCGTGGTGGAGAACGGCTCGACGGACGACACTCGCGCCCGGCTGTCCGCCGAGTGGCCGGAGCTGCAGGTCATCCCGATCGACGTGAACTCCGCGTTCTCGGTGGCCTGCAACGCCGGAGTGGCGGCCGGGACCGCGGAGTGGATCGTGCTGCTCAACAACGACGTCGACTGCCGACCGGACTTCGTTGAGCGGGCCGTCGCGCCGCTGGAGAACGATCCGGCACTGGGCTCGGTCGCCACACTCTGCCTGCGACCCGGCGAGGCGCTGATCGACTCCGTCGGGCTGACGGTCGACGCGACCCTCGCCGCCTTCCCGCGCCATCAGGGCCGCCCAGCCGCAGAGGCGGACCGACCGGAGCCCGTGCTCGCGGGCCCGACCGGCACCGCGGCCGCCTACCGGCGCGCCGCCTGGGAGGCGCTCGACGGCCTCGACGAGCGGATTTTTGCCTACGGGGAGGACCTCGACCTCACGCTGCGCCTGCGCGCGGCGGGGTGGGGCAGCGTCGCCGCGACGGGCGCGATCGGCGTGCACCTCGGTTCCGCCACCCATGGGCACCGCTCCGCCCGCCAGCGCCGCTACGGGGGCTTCGGGCGCGCCTACCTGGCGCGGCGCTACGGGCTGCTGCGCCGTGGCGCGCCGGTGCGGTTAGCCGCCAGCGAGGCGATGGTCGTGGTCGGCGACGCCGTGCTCTCGCGCGACCTCGAGGCACTCCGCGGGCGGATCGAGGGCTGGCACGCGGCCCGCAGCCTGCCACCCCATGCGCTGCCGCCCGCGGAGGCCATCGACCGGGGAATCAGCTTTCGCGATTCCGTCGCCCTGCGCCGCGGCGTCTATGCGCGGGACCGAGGATGAGCGGCCGGCGGGTGCTGCTCATCTCCCACGACCCGGTGGGAGTGGAGATGGCCGGGCTCGGAATCCGGTACTCAGAACTCGCGGGCGTGCTCGCCGCAACGGGCGCGTCAGTCACAGTCGCTCACGGCGGCAGGGATGCGACGACCCTCACCTCGGGCGTTGAGACCGTGCCCTTCTCGGCGCATGCTCCGGGGAGGATCAAGTCGCTGATCGATCAGGCCGACGTGGTCGTCGCCCACCCGCAGTGGCCGTTCGTGATGAGGTGGCTGCGGCGCTGCGAGGCCCGGGTGATCTTCGACCTCTACGACCCCGAGACGCTCGAGACACTCGAGCTGTTCCGCGGAAAGCGGCGAGCGGTGCGCCGGCTGATGGGACACGCAACCCTCGACCGCCTCCACTCCGCGTTGCGGACCGGGCACCACTTCATGTGCGCGTCGGAGGCGCAACGCGACCTGTGGCTTGGCTCGCTGCTCGCCCTGCGCTTGATCGACCCGCCCGCGTACGACCGCGATCCCTCGCTGCGCGATCTGATCGACGTGGTCCCGTTCGGGCTTCCGGCCGCCCCGCCCGAGCTGACTGGTCCCGAAGTACAAGGCCCGCGCGAGCGCTTCCAAGACGCGGTCGGCCACGACACCGAGCTTGTGCTCTGGAACGGCGGCATCTGGCGCTGGCTGGACGCTGCCACGGCGATCCGCGCGGTGGCACAGCTCGCCATGCGGCGCCCCTCGATCCGTCTCGTCTTCATGGGCGCCTCGACCCAGCCCGCCGCACGCGCCGCCACCGACGCCGCCCGTGCACTCGCCGCCGACCTGGGCGTTCTCGACCGCATCGTCGTCTTCAACGATCGGTGGGTGCCGTACGCCGAGCGGGGCGCCTGGCTCAAGCAGGCGGCCTGCGCGCTGACCGCCCACCCTGATCACGTCGAGACCCGCTTCGCCTTCCGTACCCGCGTGCTCGACTGCTTCTGGGCTGGGCTGCCGGTGGTGAGCACCACCGGCGACGACCTCGCGGAGCGGGTGGCGCGCGACGGGCTCGGTGCCATCGCGCCGGCGGGGGACGCCGAAGCCCTGGCCACCGCCATCGAGCGGACGCTCGACCGCGGCCGCGCTGCGTACGCCACCGCCCTGGCGGAGGCCGCCGCCCAGTTCGCCTGGCCGATCGCGGCAGCACCGCTCGTGAACTGGGCGCTGGCGCCGGGCCCGGTCCCGCCGCGCCCCGGCGATACGCCCGGCGCGCTGCGGCCACCCGGCGGACAGCGGGCCCGCGAAGCCGCCTACCGGCTCGCGGTCCGCCGGGTCCTCGCCCATCGTGGGGGCTGAAGCTAGTTGCGGCCGCGCGCGACGGCCCGCTCGAGCTCTCGAACCGTGACCCGCCGCGTCGCCTGCACGGAACGCCGGCGGCGGAGCGCTCCCGGCAGCCCGCGGGCGGCGTCGCGCACGATCCGGCCCCACAGACCGAGCTTGCCCTCGCGCCCCGCGACGTACAGCTGCGCCGCCTGAACGTAGAGGATCCGTGGCAGATGGCGAACGAGCGCCTCGATGGGATAGTCCTTGGCCACCATCCAGATCGCGTTGCGCCAAAGGTGGTAGCGCGTGAAGTCCGACATACCGGCGCCGATGGTCGCCGAGCCGACGTGGTAGGCGACCGCGCTCGGGACGTAGCGGCAGGTCCACCCAGCGAGCCGAGCTCGCAACGCCCAGTCCGTGTCCTCCGCGAAGGCGAAGAACGCCTCGTCGAACGGCCCGACGTCGTCGAGCGCCGCACGCCGATACATCGCCGCCCCGCCGCACGCGCCGAAGATCTCCTGTGGCTCGTCGTAGCGACCATCGTCGGGCTCGCCGTGGCCCCGCCGCCAACCGGTCCCGGCCCAATCGAGGACGTCGCCGGCGCCGTCGAGCGTCTTTCGGTCGGCGAAGGACACGAGCTTCGCTCCCGCAGAGCCGGCCTCCGGGTGGGCGTCGAGCGCACGGGCGAGCTCCGCGAGACACGTCGGCTCGAGCTCGAGGTCGTTGTTGAGCAGAGCGACGAGCTCTGATCCGGCCGCCGCGCGCACGCACGCGTTGAGCGCCGCGGTCACCCCGACGTTCTCGGGCAGGCACACCACGTCGATTCCGGGCCATTCGGTCTCCAGCCACGCGGCCGTCCCGTCACTCGAGCCGTTGTCGACGACCAGAATCTGAAAGCCGCTGAGCGTCTGCTCCGTCAGCGAAGGAAGGAGGACCTCGAGAAGGTGGCGGCCGTCGTACGAGAGGACGGCGGCGGTGACGGGGGCGCTCACCTACCGGCTGGCGCTTCCCGCCGGGCGATCCAGTCCGCGAATTCGAGGATGTCGGCGACCTCGGGCAGGGGGCGCATCCCCGGCCAGACCTGCGACGCCGGGTCGGCCCGGTCGAGCTGGAGGCGACGACGAACGGCCGCGGGCCGGAGTCGCCGGGCGAGAAGCCCCGCGGCCAGTGCCCAGTCTCGCGCACCGAGCATCCGGGCGCGCCTCGCGACGTCCGATGCGCGCAGAGAGCCGAGCCGAGTCTGCACGAACCAGGCGTTGAGCTGCTGGACGATGTACTCCGCGCGATCGATCTCGATCCCCGCCAGCTCGGGCGCGTAGTCGGCCTTGAGGGCGAGCAGCGTCTCGTACGTTCCGTTGACGATCTCACTCCCGGGCAGCTTGCCCGCGAACGTCGGGTTGATCCCCAGGTAGCTGAGGCCTTGGGCTTGGTCGGTGGACGAGTGGATGGTGCGGCCGAAGGACTTCGGCGAGACGCCGACGACCACCAGTCGTTCAGACGACATGACCCAGCGCTCGACTGTGAGCATCAGCGCGTTCAGCGCGTAAAAGTCCGGAAACGGCGGGCGGAAGCACCCGGCGCGCAGCGCCCGGATCGCCGTCCGCGCCACGAGAGCCGTCTGCATGTTGAGATGGAGGTCAAAGCGAAAGGCGAACATCCCGGCCACCATCTCGCGACGCTGCCGGCGGGACACCGGCCCCTCGATGGGGAGCCGGTCGGCCGGCGTGTAGAAGGGGTCCGCGTAGTGGCTGAGGGGCGAGCCCGCAAAGCCTGGAAACGCGTAGGCGAACGCGTTGTAGAGCAGAACGTCAGGCTCGTCGGCCGCGGCCAGGAGGGTCTCGGCCCGCTCGAAGTAGCCAGGCAGCAGCACATCGTCGTCGCCGAGCAGGACGACGTAGTCGCCCGTGGCCTGAGCGAGGCAGTGGTTCCAGTTCTCGGTGACACCGACCGCGGTGCCGAGGGTGAAGATGCGGAGCCGAGGGTCGTCGAACGCGGCCAGGATCTCCGCGGTCCCGTCCTCGCTGGCGTTGTTGGACACGATCAGCTCAACGTCGTCGTAGTCCTGATCGAGGACCGAGCGCACACAGCCCTCGATCAGCGAGCCGCCGTTTCGAGTGGGGAGGAGGACCGAGAACCTCACGAACGCCCGTCCTTGAGGAAGACGGCGGTGTAGGCGCTCCCGCGGCGGCCGCGACCTTCCAGCGGCCGAAGCGCCATCGCTAGGGCGGCGCCCATCACCCTGGGGAGCGGGCTCGCCGGACCGGTCGAGGGACGCCGGCGCAGCGCATACTCCCAGCCGAATCGGTTCCAGTGCCGCCCGGCTGGATCGTCGAGAGCGACCTCCGCCTGGCGCATGCCGTGCTGGGCGAGCCGAGCCGTCAGCGCGTCCAGCGGGATGAGAGCGAGGTGGCGCGGCGCGTCGATGTGCGCCCAGCGAGCGCCGAGGAGCCGCATCTGCAGCGACTCGGGATTCGGGGTCGACACGACGAGCGCCCCTCCCGGCTCGAGGGCACTGGCGGCAGCCTCGAGCACCTCGCCCGCGGCCGGAAGGTGCTCGAGCGAGTGCCAGAGCGCGATCACCCGGCTCGGAGGCAGTATCACCAGGGCAGGGGCGGGACGGTCCGAGCGAATCACCTCGACGCCGACGCTCGACTCGAGGTAGGCGCAACAGCGCGGGTCCATCTCTATTCCGGTCACGGCGAAGCCGGCCTTGCGAGCGGCGAGGGCGAAGACCCCGAAGCCTGGGCCGATCTCGACGAGGCGTCCAGGGGTGACGTGTCTCTCCAGCAGCTCGACCTTGTGCGCCTCGGACGCCGCGAGGCGATGCAGGTCAGCGGGGTCGGGGAGGTCGTAGTAGGCCGGCGGGTAGTACTCCGATAGGTCCTCCGGCGCATTGGCGAGTGCGAGGGTCGAGCAGACCGTGCAGCGGGCGTACTGAAACGCCCGCCCGTCGCCCAAGCCACGGTTGCGATCGACCGCCGAGAATGCCGGCCCACCGCGGCCGCCGCACATGGGACAGCGGACGGTCTCCGGCCGAGCATCGGGCCTGGTGTGCGTGTCGGCGGAGGGCGTGGACATGTCAGCGCATCGTGCGCCGGCCGGACGGCAGTGCTCCGCGGATCTCCGGAGGCACCGCTTTGAACGCGACGAGGAGCAGAAGATACAGCGACCCTCCGAGAGCCACCTGCGCCGCGGCCGGCACGGGCGCCAGGGCGGGCAGCGCCCCTGCGGCGGACGCGGCTGTAACCGGTCCGATCACCCTGAGCGACAATCGTAGCGCCTCGTGCGCGCGCACGAGAAGCGCAAAGGTGACCAGGGCGAGCGCCCATTCCGCGGCGGTGGTCGCGATAGCCGCACCTCGCGCGCCCAGTCCCGGGACGAGCAGAACGGTGAGCGCGACGCTGAAAGCGAGCGCCACCGCGTTGGCCACCAGCAGCGATCGGTGCCGGCGGATCGAGAGCAGTGAGAATCCGCAGGCCACGGCGACGAAGGTGGCCAGCAGCGCCGGAGCTTGGATTCGCAACACGACCACCGATGGCTTGCCGGCGTCCCCGGCAAGGATCGAGAGGATCAGCGGGGCACCGAGCTCAATGCAGAGCACCAGCCCGACTCCGGCGATGACGGCGACGTCGAACACCCGCTGGGACGCATACCCGAGCCGCTCGAGATCGTCGCGCGCCGCACGGGCGAGGATCGGGAAGACCACGCCGACCACCACGGCCGGGATCGGCAGCAGCACCTCGAGGACCCGGAAGGACGCCGCGAAGTAGCCCGTCTCGAGCTCGATGGCGAGCAGGGACATGATGATCAGGGCAAGCCGGAAGTAGACGACGTTAATCGCGATGGCGGCCGCGTAGGGGATCGTGTCTCGCAGCAGAACCCACCACTCGTCGCGCTCGAAGCGGGGGCGGAAGGGGGTGAGCCGGCGCACCAGCACGCCCGTGAGCACGAGGGCCGCCAGCGAGGCGGGGATCGCCACCATGAAGAACGGGAGTAGCGCGGCGCCGGCTACCACGAGGCCGAGGCTCGCGGCCACGAACACGGACTGCCGGAGCAGGTCGGCGACGGTGACCCACCCGAGGCGGAGCCGAGCCATGAGCGGGATCGCGAGCAGTGTCTGAATCGACTGCACGAGCAGGGCGGCGCCCCCGATCCCTGTGCCGAGCACGAGGACGCGGTCATAGCCGGCCAGAAGCGTAAAGGCGACGGCCGCCGCGACGCCCACCACCGTGAGCGCGATACGCAGGCCGATGAGGTTGGCCATGAGCCGATCGCGCTCCGCCGCCTCGCGCTGTGCGTACTCCCGAGTGCCGACCGCCTGCAGCCCCCCTTCGGTGAGACCGGCGATCAAGGTCAGGAGCGCCGTGACGATGACGTAGCGCCCGAAGTCGACCACGCCGAGATGACGGACGAGCAACGGCACCGAGGCTGCCGAGAGCAGGAGGGTCAACCCGTAGCCGGCTCCGCGCAGCGCTCCGCCGCGGATGGCGGCGGGCCCGGCGGCGTTGGTGTCGAGGAGGTCGGGCGGCGGGTCGGCGGCGCTCATCGCGGCCGGCGCTGCCACCACTCGAGCGTTTCGGCCAGCCCGGCCTCGAGGCCGAGCGACGGCCTGAATCCGACCTCGTTCCGCAGGCGCCCGACGTCCGCTGCGATATCAGGCGGCTCACCGGCGCGCCCGGGCAGCGCGCCGACGTCGAGCAGGTCGGGGCGGCCGGCCGCCTCGGCGATGAGCTCGACGACTCGGCGCACGGGGAGGCCGATGCCCGACGCGACGTTCACCGGCCCCTCGACATCGCTCGCCAGGATCGCGGCGAAGGCCCCCGCCACGTCGTCGACGTGCAGGAAGTCCCGCCGCTGGGTGCCCTCGCTGGTCGGGGCGCGCTCACCGGCCGCGAGCTGACGGGCGACGCTCGCCACGAGCCGGTCCGGGTGCTCGCCGGGGCCGTAGAGGAAGAAGATCCGCCCCCAGGCGACGGTCAGGCCGAGGTTGGGGCCCAGCGCGGTGGCGATCCGCCGGGTCGCGTCCTTGCAGGTGCCGTACAGGGTGGCGGGCCGCAGAGGCGTGGCTGACTCGGCGAAGGGACTCGGGGCGCTCCAGTCGTATTCCGCGCACGTGCCCGCGCAGACCGCGCGCCGCCCCCCTGCCGCGGCGAACTCCGTGAGCAGCTCGCCGGTGGCTCCCACCCAGCGGGCGTTGACCGGATCGGTCCAATAGCGCCCCGGCTCGGCGTACCACGCCAGGTGCAGCAGGTGGCTCGCGCCGGCCGCGTCAACCGCGCCCTTCCGGTCCTCGCGATCGAGCAGGTCGGCATTGTGCCACACGACACCAAGAGGCCCGTCGGGCGCAACCGCGCGCCCCACGGCGTGCACCTCGAAGCCGCGCGCCAGCAGCGGGGCGAGCGCGCGGCGCCCGATGAACCCCGACGCGCCGGTGACGAGGACCCGGCTCACGGCCGAAGGTCCGGGTAGCCCGCATCGCGCGCGGAGAGCACCCGCCCCGTCGCCGGCGCGGCGGGCCAGTCGATGCCGAACGCCGGGTCGTCCCAGCGCACGCCCGACGCCGCCTCCGCCACGTACGCGGCACCCATCATGTAGAGCACCTCGGACTCGTCTGAGAGGGTCTGAAAGCCATGGGCCATACCGCGCGGGATGTACAGGGCGACGCCGTTGTCGTCGGTCAAGTTCACCCCGAACCACTTCAGGTGGGTCGGCGAGTCGCCCCGCAGGTCGACGATCACGTCGTGAATGGCTCCGCGCGTGCAGCGGACGAGCTTGGGCTCGCCGTGCGGCTCTGACTGGTAGTGCATGCCCCTCAGGGTCCCCGCGACGCGGTTGAACGAGGTGTTGCACTGGACGACCTGCGACTCCATCCCGAGGGCCTCGAACTCGGCCCGATCGAAGGTACGCGCGAAGTACCCGCGCTCGTCCTCGCGGCGCTCGGGTTCGAGAACCCAGGCCCCGTGCAGCGGCGTCTCGACGAACCTCACGAGAAGAGCTGGAGGTCCGGCGAGCGGGCCGCGAACCGGCCGCCCCACTCCCGGATGTGGGCGAGCTGCTCCATGATCTCGTCCTTGAGGTTCCACGGCAGGATGAGCACGACGTCCGGCCGATCCTCCCGCAGATGGTCCGGCGAGCGGATCGGGATGTGGGTGCCGGGCAGCAGATGGCCCTGCTTGTGGGGGTTCAAGTCGACGGTGTAGTCCAGGAAGTCCGTGCGTACGCCGCAGTAGTTGAGCAGCGTGTTGCCCTTGGCAGGGGCGCCGTAGCCCGCGATCCGCAGCCCTTCGCGCTTGAGCCGGGTGAGGAACTCGAGGATCTGGCGCTTGTCCTCGGCCACCCGGGCGCCGAACGCCGTGTAGAGCTCGAGCGAGCCGTAGCCGGCGGCCGCCTCGCGCTCGAGCAGCTCGATCGCCCGCGGATCCTGCTCGCGCGGGTCCTCGGTGTGGCAGCCGAAGATGCGCAAGGAGCCTCCGTGCGTCGGGAGCTCTTCGACGTCGAAGAGCCGCAGCCCGTGGTGGGCGAAAACCTCGGACACCGTGGTGAAGGAGAAGTAGGAGAAGTGCTCGTGGTAGATCGTGTCCCACTGGTAGGACTCCACCAGCCGCATGAGGTGCGGGAACTCCATGGTGATCTGGCCGCCGGCCTTCAGCAGCACCTTCATGCCGGCCACGAAGTCGTTGAGGTCAGGCACGTGGGCGAGCACGTTGTTGCCGAGGAGCAGGTCAGCTTTGGATTCCTCGCTCAGCGACCGCGCGGTCTGCACGCCGAAGAACTCGACCAGGGTGGGGATCCTCTTCTGCAGCGCGACCTTCGCCACGTTCGCGGCCGGCTCGATGCCCAGGACGGGGACCTGGCGCTCCTTGAAGAACTGCAGCAGGTAGCCGTCGTTGGAGGCGAGCTCGACGACGTGGCTCTCCGGACCCAGCTCGAAGCGCTCGACCATCTGGTCGACGTAACGCCGGGAGTGCTCGAGCCAGCTCGTCGAGTAGGACGAGAAGTAGGCGTAATCGCCGAAGATGTGCTGCGGCGTCTCGAACTCCTCGAGCTGGACGAGCTTGCAGCGCTCGCAGACCAGCGCTCGCAGGGGATAGAACGGCTCCATACCGTTCCCCTGCTCCGGCGACAGGAAGGAGTTGGCCAGCGGGGACATCCCGAGGTCGGCGAAGACGTCGCTCAGCGGAGCGGTGCAGAAGCGACACGGCGAGGCCATCGAGCGCAGCACCTTAACGAGCCGCGCGAGCGAAGGACTCGATCTGCGCCAGGGTGACGTCGCGCAGGTCGGCGCCGTCACGCAGGGCGGCGTACCAGTCGACGATCGCGTCGAGCGTCTGCTCGAGCCCCCAGGTGGGCGCCCAACCGAGCAGCCGGCGTGCCTTGGTCGAGTCGAGCGCGAGGTGGTGCGCCTCGTGCGGATGGGGACCTCGGTCAAGCGCCCAGTCGATCGGCTCGTCCCAGCGGTCCCCGATCCGCTCGGTGATCCACCGCACCGTCCGGGCCTCCTCGCCCGCCGGCCCGAAGTTCCAGCCACCCTGGGCACCGGGGTCGGCTGCCAGCGCCTGCGCGAGCATGAGGTAGCCGCTCAGCGGGTTGAGCACGTGCTGCCAGGGGCGGACGGCATCCGGGTTGCGGATCGGGACGGCGCCGCCGCTCACCGCGGCGCGCATCACATCGGGGATGAGCCGGTCCTCTCCCCAGTCCCCTCCGCCGATCACGTTGCCGGCCCGAGCGGAGCCCAGCCGCGGGCCATCCGGGTTCGGGACGAAGAACGACCGCCCGTAGGCATCGGCGACAAG
>JAABUN010007101.1_pt1 | contig 12347 bp, 11 predicted proteins | sample 5559311 | NCBI WGS metagenome assembly JAABUN01 (sample SAMN10711877, study PRJNA513370) | rock metagenome | isolation source: Antarctica rocks | place: Antarctica: Victoria Land, Siegfried Peak sud | reverse complement strand
AGCGCTTTTTTTAGACTTTTCCATTTACAAAAAAAGTTTACAGGAAACGCTTTCTGTAAACTTTAACCAAATCCTTACCCAGATAAGGTTTCAGAGGATTTTACCAACCATTTTTCAGTATTATGCCAGAATTAAATTGAAAAAACTTTATCCGTCAATTGACCATTAACTTAACACTAAATTAAAATACAAAATCGTAAGTCTTTTTTAAATTAAACACAATTAATACAATTTTATTCAGGCCCATACATCTGCCATTCTAAAAGTGAAGGCGCTTCATCTTTGTTTTCAATAAGCAGTCGAAAATATTGTGCTATTACAGGTTTAAAATTTTCTTTTCCGCCTATGCCTTTAGTAGTTTTTTTTACAATGGTCTTCCAGATTGTACCGGTTTTATATTGCAGTGTAAGATTTTGTTTTTTATTGTTCCAGGGGTGCCATGGTTCGTCAAAAACCACGGTAGAAATTACAACCGGTTTTTTGAAATCAACAGTTGCTGTAGCATTCCTTTCGGTATTAGCTGAAGTCCATCTTGTAAGACGGTTTCCGTCTGTAAGATTTCTTGCTCCTTCTGATGCTGAATTTTGTGAAGAAACGACTGCTTCAATTCCCTCCATTGGCGATGGGCTTACTACAGGTTCTCCTTTAAATTCAACCACCACCACAGTATTTATAGAATCTGGAACTTTTTTTGGCAAATGAATTACTGAATGTTTATTTTCTTTTCTTATAGTTACTAAAAGAGGCTTCATTGGATCAGCAAGCAAATACGCTTTTGTAATTTTGTTGGTCATTGGGACTCCAAGTGAACCGTTTGAAGGATAATCAAAAACATGGAGATACAATTTCTGACCTTTCCTTGTGCAGCGTCCGTAAGATAAATAAGGAAATGGGCTTGCAGTGGTTCCATATATAGATTCCTTATTGACGTGAAGCCATTTTCCCATTGCTGCCAGTCGTTCAATACTTGCCTGTGGGATTTCGCCTTCAGCAGTTGGCCCAACATTGAGTAAAAAATTTCCTCCTTTACTTACAATTTCTGTCAGATTTCTAATAAGGGTTTTTGAACTTTTCCAATTGGTATCATAAGATTTATATCCCCATGTGTCATTCATAGTCATACAGGTTTCCCAATTTCTGCCAGGAAAACCTGTAGATGGAACAAACTGTTCCGGTGTTTCTGTATCACCTTTAAACCCGCCACCTAGGCGATTATTGGTAATTAAGTTAGGATGTTGATTTAGAATCGGGATAAATTTTTCTGCCCGTGCTTTCGTCATATCCTCAGGCGTATCCCACCACAGAATATCTATATCACCATAATTTGATAAAATTTCTTTCACTTGCGGAACAGCAATTGTATCCAAGTAAGCATCCATACCACCATCCTGTGCCTTATCCCAATGTCCATTAATAGCTGCACCTCCCGGGTGATTCCAATCCTGTGCCTGCGAATAATAAAATCCTATTTTGATGCCTTCTTTACGGCAGGCAGCAAACAGTGGTTTCAACAAATCTTTACCATAAGGTGTTGCATCCACTATATTCCAATCTGTAACTTTTGAATCAAATAATGCAAAACCATCGTGGTGCTTGGATGTGATTACTATGTATTTCACTCCTGCATCTTTGGCCATTTTAACCCAGGCTTCCGGATCATATTTTACCGGGTTGAATTGCTTTGCATAAGGCTTATATTTATCTATCGGAATTTTAGCAGTATTCATAATCCATTCGCCAGGACCCGGAATCCTCTTCCCTTCATAAGTTCCGGCAAGCACAGAATAAACGCCCCAATGAATAAACATACCAAACTTGGCATCTTTCCACCATTTCATTTTATTGGCTTCAGCAGTTGAATCATTTGATTGTGCATGAGCACAACTGATGGCCAAAACAATAGAAACAATTTGAACTATTATTTTCTTCATAATTGAGCTGTTTAAATTAAGTTTATTATTAATTGTATTCAGTTGCTTTTAAAATATTTATTCTACTATTTTTTGTAACTGATAATTTTATTATATTCTTTTTAAATAATTCCTGTTATTCATTATTTTTCAATACCTACCAAAGCAGTTCGCCAAATTGACATCTTTAAAAATTGATGGGTCATTTTCTTATTAATCCCCGAACTTCTTTCATTACCTGCAACGCTTTCTTATCGACAGTGCCATCCTGATATATTCTCATATTCATTGTAATTGCGCCTCCTTGTTCCATCCACTCTCCTATATAATATTATGGTAGATGTGTTTATTTTTTTAGTAAGAGATCTTTTATACTATGTTATTAATTTGATTAAATGAACTAACAGTCGCTTTATAGAACCTTGTACAACCATTTCGCCAAGGCCAAAAGAGCCATTAATTACTACAACATCTTTAAAGCCGCTTTCGGTATCAAGGCTAAAGGCGACACCTGAGGACCCAAGATCACTTCTTACCATTTTCTGAACACAAATACTTAATCCAACTATAAAATGATCATAGCCAAATGCTTTGCGATAGCTGATAGCACGATCAGTAAAAAGTGAAGCAATACAATTACGCACAGCATCCATCAGGGAAGCCGGTCCACGAACATTCAGATAAGTTTCCTGTTGTCCTGCAAATGAAGCATCAGGTGAATCTTCTGCAGTAGCAGAGGATCTTACAGCGACGTCAGTAAATTCCTGATTGTAATTTGAAGATAATTTTTCGTATGCCTTTATAATTACCTCACTCATTTCTTTAGGAAAACGGCCATTTTCCAATAACAGTCTTACCTGCTGCCCTCCTCTTCTAACAGATTCAAGATTTTCATAATCTATAGAATTAATGATATGTTTAATTGTGCTTTCAAGATTGTTGTATTCCAAAAATTATCTATACGCCGCAACGGTTACTACAAAACCATTTGGGATATTAATACCTAATGAGCTAAGATTTTGAATCATTTCACCCAGAGAAGCATTTTTACCTCCAACAATTTCAATATCATTGATACCTACCTGACTTAGATCCAAAATTAATTTGTTATTCATGTGGAATCTGTTTAATTAAATTAGTTAAATTAGAGTTGAGTAAATTAGAGTTGAGTAAATTAGAGTTGAGTAAATTAGAGTTGAGAATGTTTTAAAATTATAAGGAATTAATACATGGATGTTCCACACATTTACCCTATTATTATACTATCTTATCTTCTTTTGAATCCTATAACATTATATTAATTGGAAGATTTATAAATCGGCTTTATTAAAATTCGTTCAGGGAAATTTCAGCATTATCCGTTCATGCTTATTTAACTTAATAGTTGGCTAATTTCTTAAATTTCTTTGCGCGGCGAAAACACTTATTTTGAGGATAGTTGTCAAACAATCCTGTATTGTGAAGGTTCGCCATTAGCGGTCAGTGAGGTTAACCCGTCCAATTCCACTGCTCAAAAGCAATATAACAGGAATAGTAAAAGTGTAATATTAAAATAGCAATGCTGATGAGCCTGGACATATCCAGGATTTTTCTTAACGACTGTTCGTTTTCTCCTGTTTGCATAGTTGTAGTATTTAAAATATCAAAGACCTTTTGAAATACGTTTTTTACGTTTCTCCCTGCCTTTTCCTGTTAATTGGTTAGGGATATAACCAGCAGTATTTTCCGGTTTTAATAGCGTTTCCAACAGGGAAGTTTCGTTCTTATTTTGTAAGGGCGCAGGTGCCGTTATTTGCTCTTCTGATGAACCTGTTTTGGATGGAAAATGTTGAACAGATTCCTGCTTCTGTTCCGGTGATTCCTTGCCGTGGGAATTACATCTTTCAAGGATGCTTTTAGCACTGTATTACTTTCCTAAATCGCTTCCGTTAAAGCCCTTGAAAATCAAGAGTTTTTGCTTCAACCAGTGATCCCGATAATACTCAAACCCTAATATCTGTAAATATTACAAACAAGGTCTACTATCCCAAATTTTTTTAATCATATTTGCTTTTTGCACTTTATCAGCTTTTATATATTTACGAAATGCTTTTTCTGTTTTATGACCGCTAATAGTCATAATTAAATCAGTAGGTGTGCCAGCTAAATATTCATTGGTACAAAATGAACGGCGACAAGTGTGTGAAGTAATCCATGCATATTTAGGACGTATTTCTTCAATTGTTTTGTTACCTCTTTTGTGTGTTATTTTCACCTGCTCAGTAATGCCAGCTAACTTACACACTGCTTTTAAATATTCATTAAAGTTAGGATTGCTTACCTGTGGCATTTCCATTTTATACTTATCTATTAAAATAGTTTTTGCATCACTTCGTAAGGGCACTACAACTGTTGCTAATGTTTTTTTCTGGGCAACATATAGCATACCATTTCTTACTTCTTCTGGCTTAATATCTGAATAATCACTAAATCTAAAACCCGTTAGACATCCTAATATCAATAGATCTCGATATTTTTCTAAATGCTGTTTTTGAAACAAATCCATATGATAAATGGCTGAAATCTCTTCCCAGCTTAAATACACCGAATCAACATCTTCCTCTAATACTTTGTAATCACTTAAATCAATAATAGGAATGACTTTCTTTTTCATTCGGTCTTTTAGAAAAGATTTTAAATGCTTAATGGTTTTACCAATGCTGTTTATTTTAAGTCCTTTAATAACTTCCGTTCTTCTCATATGTGGTATCTCATAAATTAGGTAATCTACGAATTGCTCATAGAAGGTAACATCAAACGATTCAAAGGTGATAGGTTTCTTTCGGTAGTTCTGAAAACTTAGTAAATGCTTTTTCATTGCCCCAATAACGTTTAATGTACACTGTTTGACTTTCCCTTCTTTTAATTTCAAGTATTCGTCGATGTGAATAAACACATTCATGCTATCCTGCTTCTTTAAAACAGCAGTTGACTTTACTGGATCAAAACCAGTACTGAACTTTTCTTTTAAAAACTTAATTGGAGGAATGTTACTTTGGGTAATTGCATACTTCACTAAATCTTCTGCTCTTCGCAGCTTTTGTGAAAGATGATTTTCAATGTCTTTTACTTCTCCAAATCTTTCAGGAAGACCAGGACTTATACGATTGTTTTTTCTGTTCCAGTATTCAGGGGGAATTGAAAGCCCTGTGTCTACCAAAACTCTTTCATCAGAAGTGAGGCAATACTGTAAGAAAATTGCACTTGTGCCATCTCGGCGAACCCATTCTTTTTTACAAATTGGCTTAATTGGTAATATCATAATACACGTTTTACTCTATTTTTTACTCTATTTCAGTTAGGTTAAGCCCTGTAAAGTTCGAAACTGTAGAAATAAAAAACAACGCGTAAAATGCTAATTTTCAATGAGTAAAGTAAAAACAAGTAAGAGTGTGTAAAGTTTGTAAACCAAGAAGATTTCCCGTCCGGTCCCGCAAAACGTAAGGATTACAATTTGTAATCCTTATTTTATTTTACATCACTTTAAACAAAGGCTGCCAATACCCCTTGCTTTAGCTGTACACAATATACAATGCCTGCGTACACTTGTTTGTCCTTATCCTGATAGCAACATTTTATGTGCGTTTGTCAATGGCAGCAATGTTCACTTTACCATCATATAACTTCGGCCTTCCTTTACCACCCTTTTGCTTTGCTCTAATGCCTTTGTTATTTCTAACCTATACCTTTTTATCCACCTTTGTTGATATTCAAAAAACTACCGGACTATTGTTTCCTGGAAAATTTTCAAAAAAAAAATTGCGTAGCTAAATAACTACATTAAATTTGTAGTCAAATAGCTACACAATGAATTTAAGGCGAGACGTATTTCAAGCCATAGCAGACCCGACAAGAAGGGCTATACTTCTGTTGGTTGCTTCGCAATCAATGACAGCAGGTGCGATAGCATCAAACTTTGACACAGCGAGACCGACAGTTTCAAAACACTTGCAAATACTTACCGAGTGCGAATTACTTGAACAAAAACAAAACGGAAGGGAAATTTACTACCACATTAATGCAAAAAAAATGAAAGAAGTAGCCGACTTTATTGAACCGTTCCGCAAAATGTGGGATGACAGGTTTAATAAATTAGAAACCATAATGAAAAAATATAAAAGCAAATAACATGGAACAAAAAACAAAAATTAATGCCGAAGACGGCAAACAGGAATTAGTGATTACAAGGGAATTTGATTTACCGTTGGAACTACTTTTTAAAGCGTATGCAGAGCCCGGCATTGTTGAGCAATGGATGGGAACAAAAGTGCTGAAACTCGAAAGCAAAAAGTACGGCAGTTACCAATTTGAAACATCCGATGGTAAAGGAAACGTGGTATTTAAGGCTAATGGGGTAATCCACGAGTTTAGCCCGAACAAGAAAATTACACGGACATTTGAAATGGAGAATACGCCTTTTGGCGTTCAGCTTGAGTTCTATGAATTTGAACAACTTACTGACGACACCAGCAAACTCAATATGCATGTAATATATGAATCGGTTGCACAAAGAGACCAGGTGCTGCAGCTACCCTTTGCCCAGGGCATAAATATGGCACATAACCGAATACAAGATATAGTAAGCAAATTAAAATAACACCCATGGCAAAGAGAAATAAAATCATCTATTGGATTGCCACTATCTGGCTTGCAGTAGCAATGCTGGCAAGTGGCCTGCAGCAAATATTTCATACCAAAGCGTTTGTGGATATAATTGTTCCTCTTGGCTATCCTATCTATTTTCTAACAATATTGGGTGTTTGGAAAATTTTGGGAGTTGTAGCATTGCTTATTCCAAAATTTCCTCTACTAAAGGAATGGGCTTATGCAGGCTTTTTCTTTGCCATGTCGGGAGCGTTATTTTCACATATTGCATCGGGTAATCCCATAACCGAAATATTTCCTTCGTTGGTACTTCTAATCCTGACTGTGGTATCCTGGTATTTCAGACCTGCGGATAAAATCCCGATAGCTATCGGGACAGTTAATCAATAAATGAATAGAATGAATCCTAAGATCGAACAAAACAGAAAAATAAGAGAACCGGATAATACGGCAGTAAGAACAGCTTTGTGGAGAGCTTTGCACGTGCAGGTGGACGCAAAGCCTTATATACTTGAAGATGAAATTGGCTTTAAATTGATAGCTCCACCTGATGATTGGCAGCAACGTCCTGATATGAAATTTACAAAACGCCTTCGGGCTTCTATTATAGCTCGTGCCCGTTTTATTGAAAGTTTAATTATTGAACAAAGCAAACAGGGAATTAATCAATATGTCATTCTTGGTGCAGGACTTGACACATTTGCCCAACGCAGACCAGATATTGCTTCCAGACTGCAGGTATATGAAATTGACCAACCTGATACGTTGACCTGGAAACAACAACGATTAATTGAACTTGATTTTGGTGTTCCGGCATATTTGCATTTTGTGCCTGTTAATTTTGAAACTTCTTCCTGGTGGGAACAGTTATTAAAAGCTGGATTTAACATCAACAAACCTGCCGTTGTTGCCTGTACAGGAGTTACTTTGTATCTTACCAAAGAGGCAATTATTGCTACGCTAAATCAACTTGCGACACTTGCATCAGGTTCAAAATTGGCTATGACATTTTATTTGCCAATGGAACTTCTTGATGAAGAAGACAAACCTATCCATGAAATAGGAGAAAAAGGTGCCCGTGAAGCAGGAACTCCATTTGTTAGTTTTTTCTCACCAAATGAAATATTGGCTTTGGCTCGTGAAGCAGGTTTTAAAGAAGCAGAAACAATATCAACAAAAGATATGGAGCAACTTTATTTTGCAGACAGAACTGATAATCTTTTACCTGCAAGCGGAGAAGTATTCCTATTGGCGACAACATAAACAACAAATTTGACGAATATACAAAAGAATAGAATGGATCCTAATGTTGATTTTGAAATAAATTCAGGCAATTATACGCTTAACACACCTATTCAACAGAGATAATAGAAAAGTATGAACAACATTAACAGCAATAAAAAAGAATTGTCACCAGAACAACGCAAAGAACTACTCAACACATTGAAAGCCCGTTTTGAGAAAAACATGAACCGCCATAAAGGTCTTGAATGGGCTAAAGTACAAGCAAAGCTGGAAGGTAATACGGAAAAGCTTTGGTCGCTCAATGAAATGGAAAGAACCGGCGGTGAACCGGATGTTGTCGGTCATGATAAAAAGACGGGCGAATACATTTTTTATGATTGTTCAGCGGAAAGCCCTAAAGGCCGCAGGAGTGTTTGTTACGACCATGAAGCGCTGGAGTCAAGGAAAGAACATAAACCGGAAAATAGCGCTATTGATATGACTGCTGCCATGGGCATTGAACTTTTAACGGAAGAACAATATCGGGAGCTGCAGAAACTTGGAAATTTCGATACAAAAACATCGAGCTGGATAATAACACCTGCTGATATCAGAAAACTCGGTGGCGCTATCTTTTGTGATCGCCGCTACGATAATGTCTTCGTGTATCACAACGGTGCGGAATCTTACTATGCCGCCAGGGGGTTCCGTGGCTCGCTAAGGGTTTAACAAAAATAATATACTATGACAAAGAGTGGAATGAATCCTAAGGTTGATTTTTATTTTAGTAAAGCCAAAAAGTGGCAGGAAGAAATCAGGCAATTGAGAATGATTGTTCTTGACTGTGGCCTAACCGAAGAATTGAAGTGGGGTGTTCCTTGTTACACGCTTCAGAAAAGTAACATCGTTTTAATACATGTATTTAAAGAATACTGTGCGCTTCTGTTTTTCAAAGGTGCCTTGCTAAATGATGCCAATGGTTTTCTAATTCAACAAACGGAGAATGTGCAGGCGGCACGCCAGGTCCGGTTTACCAATGTTCGGGAAATAGTGGAGATGGAAGCGATCCTTAAAGCCTATATTTATGAAGCCATTGAAGTGGAAAAAGCCGGCTTGCAAGTGGATTTTAAAAAGACTGCAGAATTCACAATTCCTGAAGAATTTCAAAATAAATTAGATAAAATTCCTGCCTTGAAAACGGCTTTTCATGAATTGACACCGGGACGGCAAAGAGCATACATTCTTTATTTTTCTGCACCCAAACAATCCAAAACCCGGGAGGTAAGGGTTGAAAAATTTATGCAGCAAATTCTCGATGGAAAGGGATTAAACGATTAGTACGTTCGATGAGAAAATAAATAAATCAAACTTTAAAATATTACCTCACTTTGCGTTCATTCTAACTCCTTTTTGGATCGCAGGTAACACTCGAATCATCTCTTTACTTTTCTTTGTTTCCCTGCTTGCGCTTAATGTAAGGCTGGCAGTCCTCCTTACAGCATTTGGAACAACTTAATGTTTGGTCCTTCTTTGCTTTGTGATACCTCCATGTTGTTCCTTAAAGGCACCGCTCGTATCTGCAACTGCTATGACCTCTGCTGACTTCTCCTTTGGTTTAGACAAACAAGGAGATCTACCCTGGTAAAATAAATAGCCTTCTACCTATCGCTGCTGCATCTAAATAACTAACTACAATCATTTTAGAACTTTGTACACCTTTTTTGACCGCTTGCTATTATGTAAAAATTATAGTCTTACCACAAAATCTTACAAATCTTATCCATAATTGTGTAACAGCACCCGCTTAACACAATAGTAGCTTTGCTATATCAAATACAAAGAGATATGGCAACCGAAAATAACAACTCAATATCCATTCCCATAGAAGGGGTAGACAATGAACATTGTGCTTTAATAGTTAATAAGGGATTAGGCAAAGTTGAAGGCATTACAGCCCATAAAATTGATATAAATAATAGCCGTGCAGTCATCAATACTAATGGTGATTTAGAAGTTGTTCCTAATGCTGTTAAAGCAATCAGGGATTTAGGCTATGAGGTAGATACAGTTAAGAAAACCTTTCCTGTGCTTAACATGAGTTGTGCATCTTGTGCAAGCAGTTCACAAAGTATTCTTGAAAATCAACCGGGTGTTGTAAACGTAGCAGTAAACTATGCAAATGCAACAGCACAGGTAGAATACATTCCAACACTTACTGATCCCCACAAACTAAAAGTAGCGTTGCAAGGTATCGGTTACGACCTGATGATAGATGAAAGCCAGGAAGGTAAAAACGAGATAGAAGAATTACATAGAGCGAAGTATGAAATATTAAAAAAGAAGACCATTGGTTCGGCACTGCTTTCAATTCCTACTGTTATTATTGGAATGTTTTTTATGAACATCCCTTATGCTAATTACGTAATGTGGGCATTAGCAACACCAGTAGTGCTGATATTTGGACAACATTTTTTTATAGGAGCATGGAAACAAACAAAGCATCGTTCCGCTAATATGGATACACTTGTTGCATTAAGCACCGGTGTAGCATATTTGTTTAGTGTCTTTAATACCTTGTTTCCTGAATACTGGAATAGCAAAGGCTTGCACGCTCATGTATATTTTGAAGCTTCAGCAGTTGTAATAGCGTTTATTTTATTAGGCAAGCTATTAGAAGAAAGAGCTAAAGGCAATACGTCATCAGCCATTAAAAAGCTGATGGGTTTACAACCAAAGACGGTTACTGTTATACATAATGGTGGACATCAAATGGAAATACCAATAGCAAGTGTTAAGGTGGCTGATACATTATTGGTGAAGCCGGGAGAAAAGATTGCCGTTGATGGATCAGTTAGCTCAGGAAATTCTTTTGTTAATGAAAGTATGATAAGTGGTGAACCAATTCCGGTAGAGAAAAAAAAAGGTGATAAAGTATTTGCAGGTACAATTAACCAAAAAGGAAGCTTTCAATTTACAGCGGAAAAGGTAGGTGGTGATACAGTATTAGCTCAGATAATAAAAATGGTGCAGCAGGCACAAGGCAGTAAAGCGCCTGTACAAAAACTGGTAGATAAAATAGCAGGCATATTCGTTCCAATAGTTATTCTTATTGCAATTTTAGTTTAATAACCTGGGTGCTATTAGGTGGAGAAAACGGTTTTACACAAGGGTTATTAGCGTTAGTTACAGTTTTGGTTATAGCTTGTCCTTGTGCGCTGGGTTTGGCTACCCCAACAGCTATTATGGCAGGTGTAGGTAAAGGTGCAGAAAATGGCATCCTCATTAAAGATGCAGAGAGCCTTGAATTAGCCAAAAGAATAAATGCAATTATTCTTGATAAGACAGGAACAATCACAGAAGGCAAACCAGTTGTTACAGATATACTCTGGTTAAATAGTGATGAAAGCAAATTACGTGCTTTAGCATCATTAGAAAAACAGTCAGAGCATCCTTTAGCCGAAGCAGTAGTAAAACATTTTGGAAAAATTGAGTACCTGCCAATACATCACATTGAAAGCATTACTGGCTTTGGGGCAAAGGCACATATTGAGGATAGAACCTACTTTGTAGGAAACACAGCACTTCTTAAAATAAATAATATCTCTATTGCTCCGCAATTAGAAAACTCCTCAACAAAATGGTTAAGCGAAGCAAAGACAGTTATCTACTTTGCAGATGAAACGCAGGCTTTAGCTGTGATAGCTATTGCTGATAAGATAAAAGAAACATCAATACAAGCTGTACAACAATTACAGGCAGCAGGCATAGATGTATATATGCTTACAGGCGATAACCAGGCTACAGCAAAAGTTATAGCAGCCCAGGTAGGAATAAACCATTACAAAGCAGAAGTATTACCTGCTCACAAAGCAGATTTTGTAAAAGAATTACAGCAGCAAGGCAAAGTTGTAGCAATGGTAGGCGATGGCATTAACGACAGTAATGCATTAGCACAAGCAGATGTAAGCATTGCAATGGGTAAAGGGAGTGATATAGCAATGGACGTCGCAAAAATGACTATCATATCATCAGACCTTGCTAAAATACCACAAGCAATAAGACTTTCTAAATACACAGTAGCAGCCATTAGGCAAAACCTGTTTTGGGCATTTATTTATAATCTAATCGGCATCCCAATTGCGGCTGGTATTTTATACCCCATCAATGGCTTTCTTTTAAACCCAATGATTGCAGGGGCTGCAATGGCATTAAGTTCAGTTTCAGTGGTAAGTAATAGTTTGCGGTTGAGAGGAAAGAAGATTTAAAACAATTTATTTTCCTGAAATTGAGCGGGCCTTAAATATTGTTGCTAAAAATCTTTTTTTTCATATTGTAAAAGAGCAAGCCCTAACTTGTTTAGAACTAATCATTGATCTCGTAAACTGCCAAAGCAGCAATTTAACATCATTAAACCTTTCAGCTAAATCAGATATTTGTAAAGAACAATAGTTCGGTAATTTTTTAAGCTGCCATTTGGCCAATTTCTAAGCATTTAAGATAGAGCTTTTTTGTTTTTTGACAGTTTAACTCAATACCTAAGTTTGAAAAAATAGTTTCTGTAAGAAACTT
>JAABUN010007100.1_pt1 | contig 12348 bp, 12 predicted proteins | sample 5559311 | NCBI WGS metagenome assembly JAABUN01 (sample SAMN10711877, study PRJNA513370) | rock metagenome | isolation source: Antarctica rocks | place: Antarctica: Victoria Land, Siegfried Peak sud | reverse complement strand
CACCCAGGCCGCTGCCGCTGCGGCGCAAGCGCGGGAGGCCGAGCGCGCCAGGCTCCTGGCCGAGGCCGAGAAGATCGCCCGCCAGCGCGCCGAGGCCCCTGATGCCGCGATCGACGGCGCCTACGCGCCGCGGCCCGCCGCCGAGTGCAAGGGGCTCGACGTCGGCGGCTACCCGAACGGCCAGATCCCTGCGGCTGCGCTGTGCCCGCTGTGGGGCACCAAGGGCCAGCTGCTCCGCGCCGACGCCGCTGCGACGTTCAACGACATGAGCCGCGCGTACGCCGCGGTCTTCGGCGCCCCCATCTGCGTCGGCGACTCCTACCGCAGCTACGACGAGCAGGTCGCCGTCGCGGCCGCCAAGCCCGGACTGGCCGCCCGCCCGGGGAGCAGCAACCACGGCTGGAGCCTCGCGGTCGACCTGTGCGACGGAGTACAGGACTACGGCAGCGCGCAGCACCGATGGATGAGCCTCAACTCCATGCTGTACGGCTGGTTCCTCCCGAGCTGGGCGCAGCAGGGCGGGTCGAAGCCCGAGCCGTGGCACTGGGAGTTCGCGGGCTAGCTCGAGGTCGGCACGGCCGGCTGCTCGCCGGCGAGCAGCAGGCGGAGCCGCTCCGCCAGCACGTCCCAGCGCCAGTCGCGCTCGACCCACGCTCGACCGGCCCGACCCATCTCGCGCGCCTGTACGGGGTCTTCCAGGAGGCCGGACACGCGGTCGGCGACCTCGTCCACCTCACGGCCGTCGACGACGTGGCCGGTCCGCCCGTCGAGCACGGCGTCCGGTGAGCCCCCGCTGCGGCCGGCCACGACGGGCAGGCCGGTCGCCGAGGCCTCGAGGAACACGATCCCCAGGCCCTCGACCTCGAGCCCCGCTCGGCGGGTGCGGCACGGCATGGCGAAGACGTCACCGGCGTCGTAGTGGGCCGGCAGCTCGTCCCACGGCACCGAACCCGTCAGCACCACGTCGTCGGCCACCCCGTGCTCCGCGGCCAGCCGGGCGAGTCGCGGCCCGTCCGGACCGCCGCCGACGCACAGCAGCGCTGTCCCGGGCACCCGCCGCTGGACGGCGGGGAGCGCGCGGATGAGCACGTCCTGGCCCTTGCGAGGGACGAGGCGGGAGACGCAGACGACGACCGGCCGCCCGGTGAGGCCGTGACGCGCCCTGATCTCGCCGCCACCGGCTCCCGGGCGGAACAGCGACGTGTCGACCCCGCTCGGCAGCTGCTCGAGGGCGGCCGCCGGTCCGAGGGCCGGCTCCAGGCGGGACCGGGTGTAGTCCCCCAGGTAGGTCACCACGTCGACGTCGTGCCCGATCCGCCGGAGCAGCTGTCGAGCGCCCGGCAGCATCGCCCAGCCGACCTCGTGGCCGTGGGTCGAGGCGACCGACCGCTCGAGCCCGAGGGACCGGGCCAGCAGGGCCAGCGGGGCCGCCGCCCCGAACCACACCCGGTCGCACCCCTCGGTGGACGCCACGGACCGCGCCCGCCTCAGGACGTCCGGCGTGGGCAGCATGAGCGAGGTGGGGTGGCGCACGACGGGGAACCGCTGCGCGGCGTCGAAGTCGTCCGCCCCCTTCCACGCCGGCGCGTAGACGACCACCTCGTCCGCTGGGAGGCGCGAGGCGAGCGAGTGGACGTACGCCTGGATCCCGCCCGGCCGGGGTGGGAAGTCGTTGGTGACCACGAGGACCCTCACCGCAGCCGCTCCCACTCGCGCGCCAGCGCCAGCCGGTCGGTGACCCCGGGGTGGGACGCGAAGAAGGCGTAGTGCAGCGGGTGCGGCTCGAGGTCGGAGAGGTTGGTCGTGGCCAGCCGGCGCTGCGTCGCGATGAAGGTGCCGGGGTCGCCGGTGAGGTCGAGGGCGTGCACGTCGGCGCGAGCCTCGATCTTGCGGGAGACCAGGTTCACCGCCGGCGAGGCGAGCAGGGTGCCGACCGAGGCCAGCGCCAGGAGCAGCGGCACGATCCGCGGGTCGCCCGGGCCGCTGGCGCCGGCCCGCTGCAGGAGCGGTTGCCAGGTGACGAGGAGCGCCAGGGCGCACACCGCAGCGGCAGCGCCCAGGGCTCCGAGCAGGGTGCCGACGAGCACGTCGTCCTCGTCGGCATGACCGAGCTCGTGCGCGACCACCAGCGCCACCTCCGCCGGCGGGGCCGACGCGACCAGCGTGTCGTACACGACGATCCGCCGGGTGCTGCCGAAGCCGCTCACGTAGGCGTTGAGGCCGGTCGTGCGCCGGGACGCGTCGGCGACGAGCACGTCCTCGACGGGCACCCCGTCGCGCTCGGCCAGCGCCAGCAGGTCCTCGCGCAGCTCGCCCTGCGGCAACGACTGGAAGTCGTTGAAGACGGGTTCGACCAGCAACGGGTAGGCGAAGGAGCCAGCGACGACGAGCGTCGCCGTGCCGAGCGCCCCCCAGGCCCACCAGGTGCGCGGGAGCGCCCGGGCGAGGCCGACCACGAGCAGCAGCACGAGGGAGGCCGTCGCCGTGCCGACGAGCACGCCCCGCAGGACGTCGCCCGCGAAGTCGGGCCAGTCCTGAGTGGAGAGCCCGTACTCGCGCAGCACCTGCGCGCTGCGCACCGACAGCGGCAGCGTGGCCACCCGACCGATCACCCCGAGGGCGAGCGTGCCGAGCAGCACCTGCCAGACCCACCCTCCCCCGAGCGGACGCGCCACCGCCGTCACGACCCTGGCTCCCCAGCGGGTCAGGCCCAGTCCGACGGAGACGACGAGACCGACCACGAGCGAGGCGTACGAGGAGGGACGGAGCGCCTCGTGGAAGGCGACTTCCCGGGCGAGCTCGGCGGGCGTGAAGTCGCGCAGCGGGTCGGGGGCGAGGTCCGCGCCGGGCAGCGCCGTCCACGGGACCACGACGGCGAGCAGCACGCCGAGCGCGGCGAGCAGCAGCACGAGCACGACACCCGCGGCGCGGCGGCTCACCCGAGCTGGCGCTGCAGCGAGGCCTGCCAGTCGGCGGTCAGCCGCGCCAGGTCGATGCCGAAGGCCTTCTGGAGCTCGGCGTCGAGCGCGAGGGACCGGTCGCCTCCGCCCGGCGCCGCGCCCAGCCCCCGGTAGGCGGCAAGGACAGCCGGCTCGCCGTACTGCTCGACGAGCAGCCGCACGGCCAGCCAGGCCTGCTGGTAGGCGGAGGCGAGCGTGGGGTTGTCACCGGAGAAGGCCTCGTCGGTCGGCAGCGCGGCGGGGAGGACGCCCACCTGCACCTCAGCCCGCAGATCACTCGCGGCCACCTGCACCGAGACGTCGACGCCCTTGTAGGCGACGTAGTCGGAGAGGCCCTCGGCCAGCCAGACCGGCACCGCCGGACCGGTCGCCCGGCGGGCGGCCAGGTGCGTCACCTCGTGCGTGAGGACGATGCGACGTCCGAGACCGCCGAGGGAGCCGAAGTTCTGGGGGTTGACGATGACCCGGTCGATGACGGAGTCGTCGTCCCCCGGCTCGGCTGAGGCAACGGCGGCGATGCGCGACAGGTCGGACTGACGGCCGAGCAGGGAGGACAACTCCTCGGCGGTCGACGGCACCAGGACCACCGCCTTCTGCGGCCAGGCAACCCCCCACACGGCCGACACCCGCGGGATGGCCGCCGACGTCGCTTCGGCCACCTCCCGCAGCAGCGCGTCGTCACCGTGCCCGAGCACGAGGACGCCCGAGGCGCGCGCGACCCGGACGGGTCCGCCGTCCCAGATCGCCCGCTGGGTCCTGCCGCCGACAGGAGCGAAGTCGTCGTCGGCGCCGATCAGCCAGGCGCCGTCCCGTCGCACGAAGGTGAGGTGCTGCTCGTCTCGGTCGGGTGCCTCGTCGAAGCCGACCAGGGCGTGGCGCAGGACGACGTCGGGGGCCCACCACCGCCCCCGGCCGTACTTCTCGTCGAGGGCGCCGTTGGCGGGTCGGCCGCTGAGGCGCTCGACGTCGTAGTCGAACCGGGCCAGCGGGACCTCTGCCAACGCGTCGAACAGGGCTGCCTGGCGTGCGACGAGCTCCTCGGCCGCCGGATCGACGGTGGCGAGGAACGCCTCGCGGTCGCGGCCGAGGACGGCGGCCGTGCGGTCGTCGAGCAGACGCTGCACCGCGGCGGCGCGCAGGACGTCCTCGGCGCGCTGGTCCCCGGCCGAGCCCCACCCCTCAGGGGCCGGCGGAGCGGGCCGTGCTCGGGCAGCTGCAGCTGCAGCCGGGGGCGGGGCCGGCGACGGCTCCGTGACCACCACAGCGGCGACGAGCCCGGCCAGGAGCTGCAGCACCGCAGCGATCGCCACGACGCGCGCGCGCGTCCTGGGGAAGGGCTTCACCCTGTCGATCGTACGACGGTCACAGAGGCGAGGCCCGGTCGCGACGGCGCGCTCGGGGCGACGACGCGGGGCTCACCGCGCTGGCGGGTCCTCCGGCGGCGGCTCCGCTGGCGCGATGCCGAGGAGCACGTCCGCCCACGCGGGTACGGTCGCCCGTCCACCGGCGGCGCGTCGGGCGGCCGGTCGCGGCGGCGCGGCCGCACCGGGCGCCGACACCGGGTCGACCGGCCCCGTCGTCGCGCCGGGGGCCGGGGTGGGGATCCCCGACCCGGGCACGACCCGCAGCAACGGCGGACCGGTCGGACCCGTGGCGGCCGCCGGCACCGCGTCGGGCGCCTGCTGTGGCGGCCCGACCGGCGTCGTGGTGGGCGTTGTGGTGTCGGGCGTCGTGGTGCCAGGCGTCGTGGTGTCGGGCGTCGTGGTGCCAGGCGCCGTGGTGCCAGGCGCCGTGGTGCCAGGCGTCGTGGTGCCAGGCGTCGTGGTGCCAGGCGTCGTGGTGCCAGGCGTCGTGGTGCCAGGCGTCGTGGTGCCAGGCGTCGTGGTGATGGGCGCGGTGGTGTCGGGCGTCGCGCTGGGCGCCGTGGTGGTGGGCGCCGTGGTGGTCGCCGGGGCGGCGGAAGGCGCCACGCCGGTCCGGCGCGGGCGAGCTGCCCGGGTCGACTTCACCGCGGCGGGGGTGGGGGCGGCCGCCCGGGCTGCTGCGGACCTCGCGGCGGCGGACCTCGCGGCGGCGGGCCTCCCGACTGGCGCCGAGCTCGCCGTCGCGCTGGCTGCTGCCGACCGGGCCGCGGCAGGGCGGGTCGCCGCGCCTGCCTGCGTGCCGCTGGCCTTGGCCGTGGCGCGCTTGGTCGTCACGGGCTTGGTCGTCACGGGCTTGGTCGCAGCAGGCTTGGTCGTCGGGGACACGCCTCGTGCTGCCGCGGGACGAGCGGTGCGGGTCGTGGCGGCCGCGCTCGTCGCGACCGGTCGGCTGGCGGTCGGGCGGGCGGCCGTCGGGCGGGCGGCCGTCCCCGCAGCCGGCTCTGTCGCTGCGGCACGTCGGGCGCGGGGAGCGGCTGCTGGGGAAGCGCGGACCCGGCTCGACGCCGAGGCTGCCCCACGCGCGGAGATGCGCACGCCCTCGGCGGCGTCGACGTGGGCCAGGGAGGCGGAACCGGCGTCGACCGGCATCACCTCCTTGCTGCGCGGTTCGTAGCGCCAGCTCGCTGTCCGCCTGCGGGCACGCGCCACGTAGTCCAGCCGCACGACCCACGCGCCGCTGTCCTCCCGGCGCGCCGACCACTGGGTGCTCTCGGGCTTGTAGCCGGGAGAGCTGACCAGGTGCTGGGCCACCGCCTCGCCGAGTGGCAGGTCCGACGGTCCTCGGCGGGTGCGGGCGACCACCGCCGCCTGGGCGGCTCGGATCACCCCTTCCCGCTCGGACAGGACCGGACCGGCGAACCGCTCCACGCGGGCGACCGGCACGCCGGCGGACGCGGCGATCTGCTCGCTGGACTCCCCCGCTCGCAACCGGGACTGGATCTGCTTCGGGGTCAGCGAGTTGACGGGCGCCGTCGTCTCCCCCGGACGAGGGAGCTCGCCGCGCAGCGCGGCGGCGAGCCGGCTGTCCAGCGCCACTCGGAACTCGCCGGCGGCGGCCACCTTGCGCGCCGAGAGAAGGACGTGGCGGCCGTCCTCGCTGACCGACACGACGTGCAGCTCGCGCACCGTTCCTCCGTCCCGACCGGAGCAGTCCCCAGGCGTGTCACGGAGTCTCGCGGCTCGAGCGCCGGATCACAAGCAGCAGATCCCAGCCCCGGTCAGGAGGCCGCCGACGTGGGGCCGTCCTCGGGCACGGGCAGCACGAGCGGCACCAGCCGGAGCCGCGGCACGAGCCCGCTGTCGGCCAGGACGTCCAGGGCACGGCGGGATTCGCCGTCCATCTCCAGGCCGCCCGGCGGCGCACCGAGCACGACCGTCACCACGCAGTCGGCACAGGCCAGGTCGCGCATCACGCAGCCGTCGCAGTCGATGAGCACCGCATCCTCCGGGGGTCGAGGCCGGCTCCGTGCCGACCCGTCGGACGCTACGAGCAGCCCCTGACAGAACCCGGTCGCCTGCCGCCGGCGCCCGCCGGACCGCCGACCCTCATTCCCGGGACGGGCGCGGCACGACCTCGACGCGGTCGACCGCGTGGCACCAGCGGCAGGTCACCCGCTCGACGGTGTCGACCAGCACCGAGCGCTCCTCCACGGCCGCGACTCCGGCGAGGTCGACGTGGACGTACTCCTCGGTGCGGGTCGTGCGCGTGACGTCGAAGCGCGTGAGGTTGCCGCACAGGCTGCACCGCCAACGGCTGTCCGGGCCAGGCTGCGGGACGGGGGGCACCGGGCGAGCCTAGCCAGCCGCAGGTCTGGGCGGGCCAGCCGCGGCGCGGCGCGTCGGGCGGGTGTTGTCGGACGCCGGTCCTACCGTCCGACCGTGCCCGCCACCGCTGTGCTCCCGCCACCGCCCCGACCGGTGCTCTCCCGACCTGGACGGCCCGGACCGGCGCTCCCGCGACCGGTGCAGGGCAGCTTCGACGAGCTCGGCAGCCCGCTGCGCGAGACCGTCTTCGTGGTCGTGGACCTCGAGACGACCGGTGGCTCGGCGCAGAGCTGCGAGATCACGGAGATCGGAGCGGTCAAGGTGTGCGGCGGGGAGGTGATCGGCGAGTTCCAGACCCTCGTCAACCCCGGCGCGGCCATCCCCCCGTTCATCGCCGTGCTCACCGGCATCACCGACAGCATGGTCGCCACGTCGCCGCGGCTCGCACAGGCGCTCCCGGCCTTCCTCGAGTTCAGCCGCGGCGCCGTGCTCGTCGCCCACAACGCACCCTTCGACCTGGGCTTCCTCCGGGCGGGCTGCGAGCGGTTGGGCCTGGACTGGCCCGCCCCCGACTCGATCGACACCGCCCGGCTGGCCCGGCGCGTGCTCACGCGCGACGAGGCGCCCAACTGCAAGCTGTCGACCCTGGCGCGGCTGTTCCGGGCCGGCACCACGCCCAACCACCGGGCGCTGGCCGACGCGCGGGCGACGGTCGACGTGCTCCACGGGCTGATCGCCCGGCTCGGGGGGCTGGGCGTCCACAGCCTGGAGGAGCTCCGCACGTTCTCGGCCCAGGTCAGCCCGCAGCAGCGGCGCAAGCGCCACCTGGCCGACGGACTGCCCGCGCTCCCGGGCGTCTACCTGTTCCGGGACGCCGCCGGCCGGGTGCTCTACGTCGGCAAGAGCACCAACCTGCGTGGCCGGGTCCGGCAGTACTTCACCGCCAGCGAGTCGCGCACGCGCATGGCGGAGATGGTGGGCCTCGCCGAGCGGGTCGACCCGATCGTCTGCAGCACCGGGCTCGAGGCGGAGGTCCGCGAGCTGCGACTGATCGCCGAGCACAGCCCGCGCTACAACAGGCGCTCCAAGCGACCCGACAAGGCCTTGTGGGTGAAGCTCACGGTCGAGGCCTTCCCCCGGCTCTCCACGGTGCGCACGGTGCTGGACGACGGCGCGCTCTACCTGGGGCCGTTCGGCAGCGCGCGCACCGCGGAGCTCGCGGTCGCCGCAGTGCACGAGGCCCTCCCGTTGCGGCAGTGCAGCAAGCGGCTCTCTCCCCGCCGCCCGAGCGGTGCCTGCGTCCTCGCGGAGATGCGCCGGTGCGGAGCCCCCTGCCTCGGCGCGCAGGAGGGGGAGTCGGTCGAGGCCTACGCCGTGCACGCCGCGGCCTACCGCGATGCCGCCACGCGGGACCCGTCCGGCGTGGTCGATGCGCTGAGCGCGCGGATCGCGACCCTCGCCGCCGACGAGCGGTTCGAGGACGCCGCGGCCCACCGCGACCGCCTCCACGCCTTCCTGCGCGCGGCCGCACGGCTGCAGCGGCTCACGGCGCTGACCAGCATCCGGCAGCTGGTCGGCGCCCGACCGACCGCCGACCTCGGCTGGGAGGTGGCCGTCGTGCGCTCCGGCCGGCTCGCCGCCGCGGGCACGATCCCCCGAGGAGCGCACCCAGCGGCCTACGTCGACGCCCTGATCGCCACGGCGGAGACGGTGCTGCCCGGTCCGGGACCGCTGCCGGCGGCCACGGCCGAGGAGGTGGAGTGCGTGTTGCGCTGGCTGGAGCTGCCGGGCACCCGGCTGGTCCGCCTGGACGGCACCTGGGCCTCCCCCGCGTTCGGTGCCGGCGGCCAGCGCGCCGTGCTCGACGCCGTCCAGGAGGCCCGCAGCGCGGCCCGACCGTTCGACGACCCCCGTGGGTTGCGCCCCGTCGCCCGCCCGGCACGCGCCTACGCCTGAGCGCTCCTGCGCCACAGGTGCTGAGGCCGGATAGCCTGCTGACGTGATCACCGCCATCGTCATGGTCTCCGCTGAGGTCGACCAGATCCCCGAGGTCGCGCAGCGCCTGGCCGACCTCGACGGCGTCAGCGAGGTCTACTCCGTCGCAGGAGATGTCGACCTGGTCGCCATGGTGCGCGTGCGCCGGCACGACGAGCTCCACGACGTCATCGCAGGACGGATCAGCAAGGTCGCGGGCGTGCGCACAACCCAGACCCACATCGCCTTCCAGGCCTACAGCCGACACGACCTCGAGGCGACCTTCAGCCTCGGGCTCGAGAGCAGCTGACGACCGTGACGGGTCCTCGCATCCGAGTGGACCACGGGGCGATGGCTGGCCTGGGCGACTCACTCGAGACCGCGGGCAGCGAGTTCGACGCCGGCGCGGCGCCCGTACGAGCCCGTGTGCAGGACGCCGTCGACGCCGCCGGCGAGTTCAGCGACTCGCTCGGGCTCGGGGCGGCGACGTTCGCCCTGTCCTGGACGACGGCGTTCCGGGCCTACAGCTCGAGCTGCCGTCTGCTCGCCGACCACGTCGGCAGCTCGTCGCTGCAGCTGCAGTGGATCGACGACGAGGGCGCTGACTCGGTCGGGGGCGGGTCGTGAGCCACTTCACCCTGGACGTCGACCCGGCGGGAGTGACGTCGGCCGCCGCGACCCTGACGCTGAGCGAGCAGGACCTGGTCAACGGCGCGGGCACCGTCGCCGCCCTGGAGCCGCAGCTGTCCGCCGCCTGGGAGGGGCTGGCCGCGCAGTCCCTCGCCGCCGAGGCCGACGGCCTGCGCCGTCAGGCCGAGCAGGCAGCCCCGCACTTCAGCGCCGCCCGGTCAGCCCTCGAGGGCCTCGCCGGCGCGTACACCACTGCGGTCGAGGTCGATGTCCCCGCCCTCAACACCCGGTGGGAGCAGGCGAAGGAGGACCACGACGCCGATGTGGCCCGTCGTCGGCAGCAGGAGTCGACCGCTGCCCTGACCGCACCGTTCGGCTCGTCGTCGGGACCTCTGCTGCCCGCCCCCGTCGCGCCGTGGCTGTCGCCGACCGTCACCGCACCCTCGGAGCTGGAGAGCGCCCTAGCCCTCGCCGCGGCGCAGCGTGCGCTCGAGGACGAGTTCGACGCCCTGAAGACCCGGCTGCACAACCGGACTCGTCAGGCCGGGGAGGCGCTGGCCGCCACCGTCATCCCGGTCCCGACGGAGATGGCCGCCACCTACGCCGACGGCGGCTGGTTCACGGCCATCACCGGGTGCTCGGCGGCGGTGACCCCTCGGTGCCTGTCGGCCGACCTCCCGCTCAGCGCCTTGGCCCGCGCTCTCCAGGGCGATCTCCCGTCCGACAGCGCGAGCCTGCAAGCACTGCTCGACACCGCCCGCGCCTCGGGCCTGGACGCCTGGTCGATCGCGAACCTGCAGAAGAAGTACTGGACCGCAAAGGCCTACGAGCGCGCCGGCATCGACCCCGACCTGTGGAACCCCGAGCTGGGCGTGGACGCCAACCGGGCCACCATCCTCAAGGTCTACGAGTACTACAAGACGCTGTACGAGCTGGACCCCCACCTCGAGTGGGCCGGGCTGGCCAACATGGTCGGCCCCGGCTTCGCGGCCGGCTTCTTCGACCTCGACATGGCGCGCGACGTGGCGCGCTGCCTGGAGGAGTCACCGGGCGACCTGCCGGACTGGCTTGCCGACGACATGTCGGACCTCGCCGGCGCCTCCGACGAGCAGCTGGAGTTCTTCGAGACCCGGTTCCTCATGATGCAGCGGCAGATCTTCGAGGACATGGGCGCCATGCACGAGGCCTACCTGTCCGGCCCTGACGGGATGGCCTCGCTCCAGGAGATGACCGACGCAGGAGCGATCCGGCCGGAGGTCATGCAGGCCTGGCGCGACATCGACGACGGGACCCGCACCGGCAACGAGGCCCTCCTGCACCGCGGCGCCGTCGGCCTGGCAGACCGGGAGCAGAACCAGATCATCGCGGACAACTGGGACGTCATGTACGACCACCCGCCACTGGCCCGGCGGTCACCTACGTGATGACGACGATCGGCAAGCCATCGGTGCCCGGCGCGCAGTTCCCCGGCCAGGTCCGGCCGCTAGAGATCCCCGTGAGCCCTCACCTCGATCTGCCGGACGAGAGCGACCTCCCCGACTCGCCGCGCATACCGGGCACGCCGTGGAAGCTGCCCGACCTCCCGTCCGTGCCACTGCCACCGGACCAGGTGCGCGTGCGGACGACGCTGCCCGACTTCAACGTCGCCGACCGCGAGGACCGGTGGGACTACTTCCTCACCGACACGATGCCCGCCTACGTCGGGCTGCTCGAGGAGCAGGACCGGGTGACCATCGAGACCGAGATGTCCAGGCCGCTCGAGGAGCGCATCGAGGAGCAGCGGGCGCTCAACCGGCTCCCCGACATCATGGAGCGGCTGGACCCGCGGAGCTGGACGCCGGTCGTGGAGCGATGACCCTCGGCCGGACCGCCCTCACCGCCACGGCCCTCGTCCTGACCCTTCTCACCGGAGCGTGCACCGTGGCCCGATCGGACCGACCCGACACCGCCAGCAGCCAGGACGGGTTCCAGGAGGCCGGCGCCGTGCGCTACGACCTGTCGAGCCCCCCTGCGACGGCTCAGGAGCTCGGCGTCCGGCCCGGGCGCACGTCGGGTGCCTTCAACCGCAAGGGGGGCCCCTTCTGGGCCTACGAGCTCGTCCTGCCCGAGGGACGGGTGTTCCGCACCCAGGGCGTCGGGCACGTCGTGTCCATCGACCCGGCCCCCTATGCGCTCGCCGACAAGGTGCTCATCAACAGCCGGGCCGCCGACATCGACGCGGCCCAGGCCGAGCTCGAGGCGGCTGCACCCGTGCTCGGGCTCGACGCCGAAGAGGTGCGCCAGTGGGCTGGGCGGGCCGCCGCCGTACCGCTGACCACCACGTTCTCCACCGAGTCCCGAGTCTTCCTGGGGACGCTGCCCGGCTACCTGGCCGTCGACGTCGAGGTGCGGCGGGACAGGCTCGACGAGGCCGTCGTCATCAACTGGGCCTTCACGTGGGACACCGACCGACCCGCCGTCACGGCGCCGCCGAGCGCGAGTGCGTCCCCCGCTGCAGGGACGTGAGCTGCCACTGCGTCAGCGCAGCCCGGTGGAAACCGACACCCACTGCTCGAGCGTCGCCTGGGCCGCGCCGGAGTCGAGCGCCTCGGCAGCGCGGCCCCAACCCGCCCCCAACCGCTCGACGAGCGGTGCGTCTCCCCCGGCGTACGCCGCCAGCGCCGCCGCAGCGTTGAGCAGCACCGCGTCGCGCACCGGACCCGGCTTGCCGGCGAGCAGCTCCCGGGCGACGGCGGCGTTGTGCCCGGCGTCGCCACCGCGCAGCTGGTCCAGCGACGCCCGGGGGACGTCGAGGGAGGCGGGGTCGAAGCTCTCCTGACGCACGCCCCCGCCCTGGACCACCCACACGTCCGAGGGACCGGTGGTCGTCAGCTCGTCGAGGCCGTCCTCACCACGGAACACGAGGGCGTCGACCCCGCGGTGCGCGAGGACGCCTGCCATGACGGGCGCGAGCCTGGCGTCGGAGACCCCGACCGCTTGCGCGGCCGGGCGGGACGGGTTGGTCAGCGGTCCGAGCACGTTGAACACCGTGGGGACGCCGAGGTCTCGGCGCGGGACGGCGGCGTGGCGCATCCCCGGGTGGAACACGGGGGCGA
>JAABUN010007099.1_pt1 | contig 12348 bp, 18 predicted proteins | sample 5559311 | NCBI WGS metagenome assembly JAABUN01 (sample SAMN10711877, study PRJNA513370) | rock metagenome | isolation source: Antarctica rocks | place: Antarctica: Victoria Land, Siegfried Peak sud | reverse complement strand
AAGACTTTCCGCATCCTAGCTGAACGCTATCGTAATCACCGTAAGCGTTTTGGCTTACGATTTAACCTCATTGCTGGATTGCTTAACTATGAACTTTCCTTGGCTTCCTGATTCGTGCAAGAGGTCTTATGTGTATGCGATCACGCACGGCCCCAAAAATGTCTACTGTTTGAGAATGAGAATACGCGCCAGGATTTTGGGTAGTGTTACGGAAGCTGTTGTCAGGGGCAAAGTAGCCTGTGGATACTACGAGACAAACGTTTCAGATTTTGTATTGCCTTAGAATAGCGAAATCTTACATTGCTAAAAAGTTCCGGTAAGAATGAGAGTCGGAACTAAAGAGCAAAAATTATGTGCTGTTTACCCCTTTTTACTCACTGAACCAGAATCAAAGTGGATAAAGTTCCAACTCTCAATAAAATTCGGTACTTTATTCATTACTTTGCCCCCTAGGGACACTTTCCGTAACACTACCCCATATTATTTCACAACTCCAATTGTCCAACCTGCTAGTACTCCACCAAGAAGCACCCAACCAGGTGCGATCTTGGTTCGGCTGGCAAGAATGAAAGCCAAGAGCGCCACAGCTGCCAGTGACCACTCTGTTACCGCCTGCTGTGCCAAACTCCAGGCAGTCGCCCCAAGCAGCCCCACCACTGAGGGAGCCGCCCCTTGACCAAAGGCACGTAGCCAGCGGTTCTTGGCAAAACGCTCGACTCCCGCTGCCGCTCCCAGTGCCAGTAGGGTTGGTGCGAGAAATACCCCTAAAGTTGCGGCTACTGCACCAGGCACACCAGCAGCTATGTAGCCCACAAACGTTGCCGTGATCAATACTGGTCCCGGCGTGACGTATCCAAATGCAACTGCCACCGCAAATGCTGTGGGACTGACCCAGCCCATCTGAGCCACACTCACCCGTTCAATTAGCGGTAGCGCTGCCTGTCCCCCACCAAAGGCGAGCAAACTGATAAGCAGAAACTGTACGAAAAGCTCCCAGATTATCACTGCTACTTCCTAGCTTCAGTCAATACACCTAATAAACCTGCTACCAACACGAGCAGCGCCGGATTAACTTCATAACTAACAGAGGCTATCAGTGTCACTAGCGCCACAATCATCCCACTAAATTTAGTGATGTTCTTGCGCCCAAGGGTCCAGGTCGCTAGCACCAGGAGGCTTACCACTACTGCCGTCAGACCAGCAATAGCAGCCGAAATCCCCGGAAGCAATGTAAGTGAGTGATAACCTAATGCAAGGAAAAGCATCATTAGGAAAGCAGGTAGTAGGAAAGCAACAGTGGCTGCTAATGCTCCAAAGAATCCGTGTAGCTTCCAACCTAGGTAAGCAACGACTTGGACGATAGTGGAGCCGGGCAGAAATTTAGTGTAAGTTAGCGCTTCAGTGACTTCGGCTTCGCACAGCCAGCCCCGACGTTCTACCAGGTCGTGGGTAAGGAGAGCCAAAACCGCGCCTAGCCCACCAAAACCTTGGACCCCAAGCTTCAAGAAGCAGCGGGTTACGGCAAATATTGTTGGTTTGGTGGTGTTATTCATCTTTGTACGCTTGTTGCGGGCAAACGCAGAATTCGGACAAATCCGTACGCTAACGAATTTTACTTTGTATCTATGTCAGGAATGAATCTATGACTTGCTACGATCGATGTCAGAAAATAGAGAAAAAGACTCTATTCTGACAGTTCTCAGCGTTCGACCTGACATCAAGATAGAGTACACTCCAACTTAACAGAGTTTAGCTGCTTTGAAAATGATGTCTCGAAAGCAGCTTGGGGATGGAGTTTTGAGCTTAACGTACAATTTTGTCCGAATTCTGCGTTTACCCGATGGTGAACAAAATATTTGTTCTCTGAATGTGTACCACTGGTACACATTCAGAGACTATGCGATCGCGCAAAGAACTGGCTTCGCACTGCCGCCAAAAGTTCCACAATTTGTAGAACTTTTCTAATGTCTGAAATGCACGATCGCTCCCTTAAGCGTATAGCAACTGTATAACAATGACTGCTATACACTAACTAACATTGTATAGCAGTCGTATATCAATTGTGTTATACAGTCTAATGATATACGCACTCTAACCCAGTTATAGTAAGATTATATACAATTAGCTATACACAACGCTATACTGTATATTAATTGTATATAATTTGTATAGCAATGAGTAAGAGCCAAGTTAACTTTCGACTGCCAGATACCCTGATCGCTGCCCTAAAAGACAAGGCAGAATCTGAGAATATTACCTCAACTGAGATGGCGATCCGCTTACTAGAGGCTGGGTTAGGTTTGTCATCAACTGAGGAAGCCAGTGATTCATCACGTATAGAGCAGCGTATAGAAGAACGTATAGCGCCTCTTAAAGAACAGTTCAATCAATTAAATGAGCGTATAGAAGAACGTATAGCAACTGCGTTGCGGAGGGAGATAGAGCCGTTATTGGGGGAGTTAAGCGCCTGAGAGAGAAGGGGGAATCTCTCAAGCAAAAGCCAGCACGAGAAAGAGCCACTTCGCAGAGCGAACACTTCGTGAACGCACGGGATAGCGTAGATCCTGAAACGAGATCGCGCAAAGAACTGGGCAAACTATTTAACGTCACTCACGAGGCGATCCGGATTTGGGAAGAAAGCGGAAAACTTATTGATTTGGGGTGGCAGCGAATACCCCACATCAAAAGTCCCGTAAAGTACAGCCGTACTACCCCGCTAATCGCCCCAGTTTCCGCTCTAGATTAATGACTCGCTCCTGAAGAACGGACTTCGCACCCCTGTACGCTGTTCGCTTCAGTCTTGCCTAAATACTGGGATGGGTAAGTATTGATTGTTGGCGATTAATTTTAGAATCTTGACCCGCAAATAGCCTGAACTTGGACTTCAGGTAAGTTTCGATTCTTTTCCCGACAAAACAACACATCAGCTAACCGTCGTTCAGCATAGAACTGGTGAGCTAACCAACCCAAGGGAAGACCAGCCAATAGTCCAACAATCAATCCAATCATCAAGCTAGAAACAAGATTCTTCCTCGTGATAGTATTTTGCCGCTCTATTCCTGCTGACATTGTTCTCCTCCAAATAAATCAATTTCACTAATTAACGAGAAACGCGAAGGCATTTTCAGGATGAACCCTTCACCCTATCTTCTAAGGATACGCTCGCGATCGCCTCCCTCAAATCAGCCCGAAACCAGGTAATCTGAAAGGGTGATAAGTGGAATTATCACCCATATAAGTTGAAAGGGCAAATATAAAACACAATCCCCCAGAGGCTAACTGAGGGAATTGTTTAAGGCAAATTCTTACCTAAATTTATGCTAACTAACATTGGGGCTAATGCTCCCACTTCCTCATTGGCTGAAGTTAATTCCACTTCCCAACTGCTTGACTTATGGTTGCACGGCAAGAGCGCCCAAAGCTCTAGAGCTTACCTAGGTGATGTCCGGGCGTTTTTGGCGTTCATTGATGGCAAGCTATTGACCCAGGTAACGCTCAATGATGTCCAAGCCTTTGCTACAGCGCTACTCAAACAGGGCTACTCAAGCTCTACTCAGAATCGTCGGTTATCGGCGATCAAATCGCTACTTAGTTTCGGTCATCGCGTCGGCTATCTGCCAATGGATGTCGGAGCGCCAGTGGAAGCACCTAAAATAAAAAATACGCTGGCTGAACGAATATTGACGCAGTTAGAAGTGATAACTGCGATCGCGCTAGAGCCAAATCAGCGTAATAAATTACTACTTCAATTTATATATGTTAGCGGTGCGAGGGTATCGGAAGTCACAGGACTTCGATGGCGCGATCTTAAAGGTACGGGCGAAACGGGGTGCGGTCAAGTGGCGTTGTTTGGGAAAGGCGGTAAGACTCGGTTTGTCGTGCTGCCAGCAAAGCTATCTAAACAGATGTTGATTTTACGGGGCGATGAAAGTAGTGATGCTCCAGTCTTTGTCAGCCGCAAAAAAGGCGGGGCGATTCAAGCTAATCAGGTGCGGCGAATTGTGGAAGCTGCGGGCAGGCGTGCCGGAATTGATGGCAATGTGTCACCCCACTGGCTGAGGCATTCCCACGCCTCCCATGCTCTAGATCGAGGTGCGCCCGTGCAGCTAGTCCAAGCAACTTTGGGTCATAGCAGCGTCGCCACAACTAGCAAATATCTCCACGCCCGTCCCTCGGATTCTTCTGCTCTGTACCTACCGATGTGAGGAGCGGATGCAACAGGTTCTCGAACAGAAACAGCATCGAGCTAACAACCAGGCAAGCGCGTCAATCTTTTATGCCCCAACCGCTAAAATCCCCTTATTTTGTAGCATTTAGAGAATTGTCAAAACGTTAAGTAGAAGAAGCTTTCAGGCATTGCTCGTATAATATCAGAGCAACTTTTAGGACTCGCATCTTTTTAGACATAGAACATTTGTTCTATTGTCATAGTGTAACTAACATAACTGAGTAGAACAAAAATGATGGATGTATATGGAGGGTACGATCCACGCGACATTCCTACCTACCCTATTTTTGAAGCGTCTCGCTATCTCCGTATTCCAGTAGGCACGCTGCGTTCGTGGCTTCTGGGTCGCTCCTATCAAGTTAAGGGAATTAAGAAATTCTCTAAGCCACTTATTGAACTGCCAAACCCGTCTATTAAGCAACTTTCCTTTACTAACTTGGTAGAAGCTCACGTGCTCAGAGTAATGCGTTTAGAGTATCAGATCGCCTTTAGTAAAGTGCGGACGGCGCTAGATTTTGTCGAACGGGATTTTGATCTGCCTCATCCTTTAGTCCGGGCAGAGTTTCAAACAGATGGGGTCAACCTATTTCTAGACTCTGGAATGCTAATCAATGCTTCTCAGGCAGGTCAATTCGCAATCCGCCAAACTTTAGAGAATTACCTTCAACGCATCGAGCTAGATGAAGCAGGTTTGGCTGTAAAGTTGTTTCCTTTGACTCGGCTGAGAGAGGAAGAAGATCCGAAGGCTGTAGTAATTGACCCTAGAATTTCTTTTGGTCGTCCAGTTCTAGTCGGAACAGGCATTCCCACATTTATTCTTGCAGAACGTTACAAAGCTGGAGAATCAATAGACGAACTCGTCGAGGATTACGGCTGCAACCGCCTTCAGATTGAAGAAGCTATACGATGTGAACTTCCACTAGCAGCGTGAATTTACCAACTGCAACTACATTTTTTGTTGATATATCCTTGGGGAGGAACCAAGTAGCAGAAGCACTACGCGATGTAGGTGCCTGCGTTGAAATTCACGCCGACCATTTTGCTCTTGATGAAAAAGATGCGGTTTGGTTATCAGAAGTTGCTCAAAGAGGTTGGATAATTCTGACTAAGGATCAGAAAATTGCCTACCGCATTTTGGAGCAAGTCGCTATAGCTCAAAGTAATGCGCGAGTTTTTGCGCTTAGTTCTGGCGATATTTCTGGAAACCAGATGGGAGAAGCTTTTAGGAAGGCAGTGAAAAAGATGGAGAGTTTAGCTAAGGGTTGTCCATCGCCGTTTATAGCTAAAGTGTATAAGTCTGGAAGGGTCGAAGTCTGGAAAGATAAGAGTTATCTGCTCAAAGTTCTCAAATCTTTGACACCATAAAGGGATTAAAGAGAGAGTCAATACCCCTAAAACTGAGCGGATTGTGCTAGATGAGTACCTATAGCGACCTCTGAAGGCTGGGGCATTATTTCCTGGTATGCGAGGGCGAAGTCTTACCTTAACCCAGTTCATGGCTGACAAGATTCTTAAAGCTGCTTGCGATCGCGTATTGTTAGTCGGAGTTAGTACCCACAGCTTCCGGCGCACTGCCCTAACGCGCGATGAGTAGTGCTGGTATTCCCTTGCGGGTAATTCAGGAGATATCAGGGCATAACGATTTAGGTACGTTGCAGCGCTATTTGGAAGTATCCCCAGATCAGAAAAAAAGGGCTGTGGCGGTAATTGGTTTTTAAGCTTGGCGCAGAACGGGAGGCGATCGCGCTTTGCCAAATTATTGTGTTGACAATAGAACAATGTAGCTACATATTTGTAGTTATAATAGGTGGACTGGAGATTTAATTGCGTTGGGAATGGGACGACGAAAAAAATCGTACAAACAAGCGCGATCATGGCTTGAGCTTTGATGCTGCACAGTATGTTTTTAACGATCCTCTGGCGGTAAGCCGTCCCGATCCATATCCTTATGAAGAGCGTTGGCAGACCATTGGACTAATCGGGAAAATGACAATATTTGTTGTGCATACATGGGCAAAGCCCGATCCGATAACTGCCGAAGAAACAGGGCGGATCATTAGCGCCCGTCAAGCAACACCCCATGAGAGGAGGGCATATGAAGAAGGAACGCTCTAATCCTGTGCCGCCAGAAATACAGGCGGAAATTGATGCACTCACTACGTCAAATAAATCCCCCCGCACCGATCTCATTCCAGAAGCTACTGGAGATTGGAGCGGAGCAAAGCGGGGCGTGTTTTATCGTCCAATTAAGCAGCAAATCACGCTGCGCTTAGATGCTGACCTGATCGACTGGTTTAAGACGCATCAAGAGCAGAGCGAGGGGTATCAAACCAGCATCAACCGCGCCTTGCGGGAATACGTCAGGCAGCAGCAGTGATGAAAATTACGCCATATCTATAAATGCTTTAGTACTACGCCACGCGCTTGGAGTAAGTACCCATATCTTCAGGAGAACTGCTCTTACCCAGATGTCCAGCGCTGGCATCCCTCTACGTCATATTCAGGAGATATCGGGACACAACGATTTAGGGACATTACAGCGTTATCTGGAAGTAACCCCAGAAGCAAAGACGTAATGCTGTCGCCGCCATCGGCTTTTGATGAAAATGGCTATAAGGGTGTGCGTAAATGGGCATTATATAGATTAATTGGCTTGTAGCAATATAATGAATTTTACGTTGAGACCGAGGAAATCAGTGCCGATGAACTTTGGTCATTTGTCTCAAAAAACAGAAACAGTGTTGCGCCCAAGACCGAGAGGTCGGAGATTGCTGGATTGGGTTAAGTCTTGCGGAATCGAGTGGATTAATTCTGGCAGCACGAGTGGGCAAACACACTGACGAACTGATTGAACAACTGGTCATGAACACGGAGGGAAAGACCGACTGTAAGCAATTCAACAGCGATAATTGGGGTGGCTATGAGCGAGTTTTACCGCCTGAGATTCAGCACTACGTTGGCAAAGATAAAACACAGCGACTGGAGCGCACGAATAGCATTGTTCGACAACAAACAGGGCAATGGCATCGACAACAGAACAAGTTTGGCAAAGTGTGGGAACAGATGAAAGTGACGACTCGATTAGTCGTCAGTTACTTTAACTGGATTTGGCAGCATAGTCGTTTCAAATCTACTGCTGCACAACGAGCAAGATTAACATCTCGATCGTGGATTTGGAGTAATATTGCGACCTATCCCACAATAATCTGACGCACTACCCTTTTTCTTCAAGACTGAACCAGCACCCAAAGCCCCAAAAGCTAACATACCTAATACCGAACTAGGTTCGGGGATTGGAGTAGTTTGTTCAATACGAAGAACTTGTCCTGCTCCACGAGCATTACCATTGTTTGAAACATAGATAGCACCATCAATACCAAGTGCTAGGGCGGTAGGGGATATTAGTCCCTCACTAACAATTTTTGTGCGAGTGCCATCAGGGGCGACGCGACTCAGCGCACCAGTTGGATCTCCAGACAGGATTGAGTTAGTGGCGTATTCCAGGACATAGAGATTACCGTCAGGATCAACAGCACTATCAATTATGTTTGTGAAGCCATCAGTGTAAACCTCTGGCTCATTACCATTAATTCGATAGATCCGAGCCGCATCCTGAGGAAATGGGAACCCTGTAAGTTCGCCGACATAAAAGGCACCATCGGCACCAACTGCAACGGATGTGGGTACCGACTGCATAGGAATATTGGGGCCACCGAAGGGGTTAGGCACAAAGCGTGGCTCAAATACAGACTTTACTTCAATCTCACCTGTATCAAGCCCCACTTGGAGAAGAGCGTTTGCTGCTGGATCAGCAATGAAAGCAGTATTTTCCTGAATTAGGAAATGAAACGGGTTACTATCAATCTCTCCACCATCAGGATTATTTATACCCTCAAAGGCTACTAAATCGGCTACCTGCGTCCATGAAGCGCCTCCGTCAAAGCGATCAATAACAATGAGATTTCCAAAGTCAGGAGTATTTAGTAAATCGCGCTGGCTTGGACTCCCACCACCCCAGCCTAAAGTAACAAAAGCATTTCCAGCCGCATCAAAAGCAATGTCATGGGCACCAGTAGCCTCACTACCATCAGCTAAGGCGTAAGATGGAAGACCAGTTGCTACTTTCTCTGCTATGCCATTTTCAATGCGTGTTACAGAGCTAGTTGCACCATAAAAGAACTCCTGACCACGTATTTGTGTGAAGGGTTCTGTCCCTCCTCTACCTGCCTCCGTAACATAGAGAGTGTTATCAGGACCAAAGGTGAGTCCCCTTGGACTATCAAGACCGCCTGCTAAGACGGTAAGGCTTGCTGCCTGTAACGCTTCTGTGGCTCCGAAAGTCATTAATGCTGTTCCCACCGCAGCGATAGTCATTTGTCTTAGCACAAATCTAACTCCAAAATAAGAAGGTAAGAAACTTTTTAGCTGAAAAGCGTCAGCTAATTAAGTCAAGTTATATTTCAAAAGCAGGCTTGTTTTGGGCTGACAAGTGGTTACAATTTATTACGGAAGCAAGCGATCGTAATATACCCAAGATATTGCTGCGGCGTTGGATTCAGAAGTTGAATAAACTAGCCGATTAAATGGAAGTTTTGCATCGTTCTGTTCTCTGGACAGAGTTTCAGTAGGAAAGGGCAAAAGTAGCGAAGCTGCTGTTAGCCGCCACTCAACGGCTGAAAACTTTAGCTAAAGAGAGTTTCAGTAAAAAATCAACTTTTACCCTAAAAATAAGATTTTGATCAACTGAATACACACTAAAAGCTGTACTATTTAAACCTCACTGAATTCTGCAGCCTGAAAGCATTGTGGCTACATTACAAAATGTCGTATTAAATAACTTATAGGTTAATTGGTACATTGAGAATTACAAAAAAAATCGATTGACAAAATGCTTATCCAGTAAGGGTTACAGCCTTAGCGTAACTTTCTGTACGATTGCTCCTTTACCCCCTATCTCAATTGCTGGCAGAGTATCAATCCCTTAAGGCTGGAGCTTTATTTCCAGGGATGCGAGGAAAGTCGCCAACCTTGACTCGGTTCATGGCTGATAAAATTCTTAAGGCTGCTTGCGATCGCGCTGGGTTAGTTGGAGTAAGTACCCACAGCTTCCGGCGCACTGCCCTAACTATGATGTCTAGCTCTGGTATCCCCTTACGGGTGATTCAGGAAATATCAGGACATAACGATTTAGGGACATTGCAGCGTTATCTAGAAGTTAGCCCAGAGCAGAAGCGTAATGCTGTAGCGCGGCAATTGTTTTTTGATGGGCTGCAAAATATCCGCGCCATTGGCTACTGATTGTTAGATTGAGACGGTATATACTTTCCATCGCTGTCGTAGTAGCCGCCATTGACATCAACATCTGTCCAGCCTGAACCATTAATCACATCTGTAGATCGCCGTAAAACTCTGAGAACTGTAGGCTTTTTCATGATTCTCTGACTTTAGATAAGGTTGCCTTTCTATCCTGACTTTTGTAAATACATATTAGGTTTAGAAATGATGAACAATTGCATAAAGAGTTAGCGAATACTTAGGTATTAAGGACTAGACTGCCTATTGATATTTTTGACAATCTGTTTATTTAACTACCACACAGCATTTGGCTGAGAATTTACTATCTCCACTGTATTTAAGAAGTGTGGGAAATTTATTAGCTAGGCAAATAATAGAGAAAAAATTGGCTTGAAGCCTAGGGAAAAATATACTCTCTAAGTTTCTGTATTCATTCCTGTCTAGATTCCTGAGATAAACCTAATAATACAAGCAAGTAGCTGTAAGCTCTTTACTAAAAGTTTACAAAATCTCAAAGATTTTAAAGATTGAAAAAAGACGTTAGTAAAGCGTTCTATATGACTATCAAACTGGAAGACTAAACATACTAACAAGACAAAGTTAAAGATATGTTTACTGTGCCAGACAGAATTAGTTATGAAGACTTAATGCGGATTGTGGTTAATAAGGCATCTGACCTGACCGCAGAACAGAAAGAGTGGATCAGCACTGGCTGGGCAGAAGCGAAAAGGCTGAGACACCTCAAACAAGCAAAACTTGACTGTGGATATCGTCAAGACCAGCGATCTCATTAGTCAAAACGCTTTAGTCTTCACTGCGTTGAAAAAAAGTCGTTAATTAGTTAGGTAATTTTCCCCTAGTGCCTACTATCTCCAATTTGCTTAAATTAAATAGCTAAGGAATTTGTTTCTTCAGCACTAGCATAGATTACCTTTACTGTCTAGTGAATGCCAATCTCACGCTTGCCGCTTGTTAAATAATTGCGTAGCACTATCTAAAAGTTTTAGTTGGGGAGCAAATCTTGCCACCATGCTAAATTTTTGCTCCGTTGACTTGAAAGCTACTACTTATTTTGGTTTGTTATCTCTATGACTGATTGTCCTTGCTGCGGTCAATACAAACATTTTATTAAGGGTATTGAGTTAGCTGTTTGTGTTAGGACTTATAAAAAGGAAGTGTTGCAAAAGGATGGAGTTAAACAAAAAAGAGCGCAAGAAATTGATAGCTAGAATCAGTGAAGTATCTGGTGTTGCTCAGTATGCGTTAGAAGCGAAAATGACTGATGAACAAGTTATTGAAGTTGCCAACAACTTAAAAATAATCTCGTTTATCAAGGCTGCTAACAATTACAACCGCTACTGTCAAGGTCAAAAAACGGCTGAAGCTAATACCAAGCTGAAAAAGTTTATGGAGCTAAGCAACTCTGAATTCTACAAAGCAGGAAAATGGTTGGTTGATGCTTTGTCAACGGTCGGACAAGACCGCAAGCAGAATTTGTTGGAGAAAAATTTAGTTCACAAGGCTGATTACAATCAAACTGTTACTGACTTAAAAGACACAATTAAAGAGCAGCAGCAGGCCATTCAACAGCAAACCTCTGAAGCTAAAAAGAAGATTCATGACCTCGAACAAAGAGTTGATTCTCTTCAAAAACATTTGAAGCTGATCCAGAATTACGTAACCGACAACTATAGTTCTAGTAATTGGCACGATATAGCAAATCACGTTCAAAAGAAGAGTGGAGGCAGGTAGTTAAAATGAAGCTTATTAATAGTATGAACTACCGACAATGGCAAAAACGAAATACAGAATATTTTAACTCACTAACTAAAATTAAGCAGAAAGAAGCTCGTAATCTTGGTTATTGCAATGTTGGTTGGAATAAAGTTCAAGCTTCCTGGCAAATAATCTACAGCTTTACTGATGACACGGCTAGTTTGTTTGAGCATAAACTTCGTAAAGGTGACATTATTGGTGCCATCGAACTATCGATTTTTGAAGCTGAGCGAGCTAAACATTTAGCTCAACAAGGAATTGTGACTCTTGACGAAAATCAAAAACAATTTGACAAAGTAGCAGATGAAACTTTAGCCAAGTATCCACTTTTGTAATTAATAAAATGGCTATAGTATCTAAGGCAAAGTTTGAAACTTTATACAAAGCAGATGAGATTGCTGCCATTTGGAGCGCTGGTCAAAACTTAGCTGTAATCGATCATCCTCAACATGGTTTGATTAGTCCCAACCGCTATCGTGCAATGTACAAATCGAAGCCCTGCCCCTATTGCGGTCAGAAGATGGCACATGACAAAACATTTCATACTACATCATCAAAGCAAGAAGCTATCAAGCGTGGCTATGAGTACCTAGACAAATTAGGAAACAAAACAATCAATCAAATTAGCGGGACTTACTTCCACCCGAACTATACTACTTTGGATCATCGAACTAATAAAGCTCGTTGTCCAGAGAAAATGTTTGATTATAACAACCTGCAAATTATGTGTTGGCGATGCAATCGCAATAAAGGTGACGATAATACTTTTGAACTACAACATACCTGCGATCACTTAGATGCTTTAGCAAACGAAGCACTAGATCGCTATCAGTTGCTCTGAATCGAACCCGAACTTGCAAAGATATAAGGTCTGCAACATCGCTTTTATTCAAACCAAGTTTATTAACGAAGGTTGTTCAGATAGGGGTAAAGACAAGATACGCGTAAAATTTATCACGATGTAAAGTTGTGTAACAAATTTACTCAGAAGCCTAAATCTAACTTTTCCTCTAGTGCTGGTGGAATCGCATCAATATCAATCAGATAAT
>JAABUN010007098.1_pt1 | contig 12350 bp, 13 predicted proteins | sample 5559311 | NCBI WGS metagenome assembly JAABUN01 (sample SAMN10711877, study PRJNA513370) | rock metagenome | isolation source: Antarctica rocks | place: Antarctica: Victoria Land, Siegfried Peak sud | reverse complement strand
CGCTTTCCTTCATCGTTTCTGTAAGCGGAACGACGCACGGCCACGCACAAAGCCGCCCCAAAAAAGAAAGTGGCAGCGCTTCCTTGACACGGAAGAGGTCAGAGGTCACCGGTTCAAATCCTGTACTGCCCATCGGTGAATTGAAAAGGGGTCAGTTCAAACGAGAACTGGCCACTTCGCGCATTTTACCCGTTCCCGTCGCGGGGCGGCCAGGTGTCCGACCCAGGAAGACAGCCGATGACCGCGATCACCCTGAACCTGCCCGACGGCCTGGCCGCCCTCGACGCCGGGCACGTCACGCCGGGCACGTCACGCCGGGCACGTCACGCCCGGCCCGGTGTTTTTCGCGGAGTTGAGCGCGCACCGGGACGAACTGAAGCAAGACAAGCACAAGGAAACGCCGCGCCGCGCCGCAGGCCGCGTGAACGAGGAAACCAAGGAAGGCGAAGGCGAGGCATGACCCCAAAGATTCAATTCGCCGGCCGGATTGCCATCTTCGAGATCGGAGCAGCCACCCTGGTCGCGGTCGTGGCGCTCTCCCTGCCCAAGCCGCACCCAGTCCGAGGCTTTGAGGAAATGGCCGTGAACGAGCAGCGACAGCAGCAGTTTCGTTGGGCCGACTACAAGCCGCTGGTGTTCCGTAGCGGGGTCGTGGTCCTGGTCACGGGCGCGCTGCTGACAGGCTTTCGGAAACGCCGACCGTAAACGGCACGGAACCAATCGGCTAGTACACCGTGCAGAAACAGCCCTTTCTTTCCTCGTTTTTGTAAGCGAAGCGACGCGCGGCCACGCCCAAAACCGCTCCAAACGGGTTTTCAGCAACAAACGGCTTAGCGCATTTACTCGCCTTGTCAAATAGCGGGTACGAGGGCAAGGTGCAAAAAATCCCGCTTCCTTTTGCTTTCGGATGCTCCTGTCGGTTATGCTTACAGGATCACACGGCCGACGATGCCCCGGCTGCTGCGCGCAGTAACGGGCGAACGGTCGAAAAAGGAGAAAACCCATGCCAACCGGACCTGCGGCGCGAATGGCGGACATGACGGCGCACGGCGGCCCGCTCGCACCCGGACCGCCCAGTCCCAACGTCTTGATCGGCGGGCAGCCCGCCTGGCTCGGCATGTCGGCTGCGGGGGCGGCTGCCCTGGCAGCCACATTCTCGACGGGTATGTCGAACGTCACGGCGGCGGCCGCCGCGAACACGGCGGCGGCTGGAACTCCGGCGGCGCCCGCGGCCGCCGCCAATCTGGCGAAGACGGCCACCGAGGCCGTGGCAAACATGGCCGCGCAGATGGCCGCGTCCGGGGCGAGCATGAACGCCTGCCCCATCGTGAAGGTCGTAATTCCCGACGGGCCGGGTGTCGTTATTACCCCCAGCCAGACCGTGTTCATCAACGGCATGGGGGCCTGTCGCGTGGGCGACGTGATTCAGGAAGCGACATCGGTTAACACGATTGCTCAAGGCTTGCCCACGGTCGTCATCGGGGGGTAAACACTTTCGCATCTTCAATGTCCGCCGCACCCCGCGCGCCTGCCAAACGGTGGCAGGAAGCCCGCGTGGCCCTGTAGAACCCTTGTTTGCAACCCGTGGCCCGCTGAACTCTTGTCGGCGGGCCGTTCGTCTTTTGCCCCGCCGAAATCTTTGCCCATGTCCGCCGAAAACGCTAACTCCGCCGCCGTGCCCGTCGAAAAACTGACGCCCATGCTGCGCCAATACGTGCTGCTCAAAAACGAGCGGCCGGACGTGGTGCTGCTCATGCGGGTCGGCGACTTTTACGAGGCGTACGGCGAGGACGCGGAAACGATTGCGCGCGAACTGAACATCACGCTCACGGGCCGCGAGATTCAGGGCTTGGAAACGCGTTTTCCGATGGCGGGCGTGCCGTTCCACGCCCTCGACCGGTATCTGGCGCGGCTCGTCCGACTGGGCTTCAAGGTCGCCATCTGCGATCAGGTCGAGGACCCCAAGCAGGCAAAGGGGCTGGTCAAGCGGCGCGTCACGCGCGTGGTCACGCCCGGAACCCTGGTCGAAGACAGTTTGCTGGACGCCAAGTCGAACAACTACCTGGTCGCGGCCGTGATGGGCGATCCGGCGTGCGGCGTGGGCGTAGCGGACGTTTCGACCGGCGAGTTTCTTGTGACCGAAGTTCCCGCGCACGCGGGCTTGCCCAAACTGGTCGAGGAAATCGCCCGTTTGCGCCCGGCCGAGTGCCTGATCCCGGAAGGCATGGACGAGTTGGCCGAGGCAGTCAAAGCGGCCTGCCCCGCTACCCTCACCCGTCTCGCAAAGGAAAAATTGCCCCGGCAGGCGCGTCAGGCGCTGCTCGAACACTTCGGCACGACGACGCTGCGCGGCTTCGGCTGCGAGGACTTTTCCTGCGGCCTCGACGCCGCCGCCGTTCTGCTCGGCTACCTGCGCGACACGCACCTGGGCGCGGTCGCCCACATCCGAACGCTCGCCACCTACAGCGTCGGCGACGCGATGGTTCTGGACGCACCCGCCCGGCGCAACCTGGAACTGACGCAGGGTTTGGCGGATGGGGCCAAAGGCAAGTCGCTGCTCACCGTGCTCGACGCGACGCAAACCGCGATGGGCGGCCGGATGCTCAAAAAATGGCTGGACGCCCCGCTTCTTTCCGTGGAGCGCATCAACCGCCGCCTGGACGCCGTCGAGGCTTTGCACGGCGACCCGCTCACCAGAGGCGACGTGCGCGACGCGCTGCGCGGCGTGGCTGATCTCGAACGTCTGATGGCCCGCATCTCGACCGGCACGGCGAACGCGCGCGACCTGGTCGCCCTGCGCGACTCGCTCGGCAAAATTCCCGACGTGGCCGCGCGCGCCGCGCAGATCGAATCCCAACCCATCCACGACCTGCTGTCCGAACTCGACGGCCTGCCCGAAGTCGCCGCCCTGCTCACGCGCGCCATCGTGGACGAGCCGCCGCTCACGTTGCGCGAGGGCAACCTGATCGCCGACGGCTTTGATTCGGATTTGGACGACCTGCGGCAAATCACGCGCGGCGGAAAGAACTGGATCGCCGAACTCGAAACCGATGAGCGCGAGCGCACCGGCATCAAGAGCCTCAAGGTCGGTTACAACGCCGTGTTCGGCTACTACATCGAGGTTTCGCGCCCCAACCTGCCGCTCGCGCCTCCCGAATACATCCGCAAACAAACGACCGCGAACGGCGAACGCTTCATCACGCCCGACCTCAAGGAGATGGAGGCGAAGGTGCTGGGCGCGCAGGAAAAGATCGCCGAGCGCGAATACGATCTGTTTTGCCGCGTCCGCGACGAGGCCGCCACGCACGCCGCCGCCGTTCTGCACGTCGCCCAGGCCGTCGCCCGGCTCGATGTTGTCTGCGCCCTCGCCCACGTCGCCCAGGCCAGCCGTTTCGTGCGCCCCCTCGTGGACGCCGGGAACGTTATCGAGATTCGGGCCGGCCGTCACCCGGTCGTGGAAAAATTGAACGGCGGCACGGTTTTTATCCCGAACGACGTTGTGTTAGACGACGGCCCCAACCAACTGCACGTCATCACCGGGCCGAACTCGGCCGGCAAATCCACGTTTTTGCGGCAGGTCGCGCTCATCGTGCTGCTCGCCCAGGTCGGTTCGTTCGTGCCCGCCGACGCGGCCCGCGTGGGCATCGTGGACCGCATTTTCACCCGCGTGGGCGCGCACGACGATCTGGCGGGGGGCCAGTCCACCTTCATGGTCGAAATGACCGAGGCCGCCGACATCCTCAACAACGCCACCGAGCGCAGCCTGGTCATCCTGGACGAGTTGGGACGCGGCACGTCCACCTTTGACGGTTTGTCGCTCGCCTGGGCGGTCGCCGAATTTTTGGCCGGGCGTGGCTGCAAAACGCTGTTCGCCACGCACTACCATCTGCTGAACGAACTGGAAAAAACGCAGCCAAGCGTCAAGAACTTCCGCGTCGCCGTCAAGGAAACCGGCGACCGCATCGTCTGGCTGCGCAAGATCATGCCCGGCGGGACCGACAAAAGTTACGGCATCCAGGTCGCCCGCATGGCCGGCCTGCCCCCCGAAGTCATCGCCCGCGCGCGGGAAGTCCTGGCCGATCTCGAAAAAAGCGACAAAGGCCGCCGCGACACCCTTAATCCGAGCGACCATCGTGTCGCCGCCAAAACGCAAAAGATGCAGATGACCCTGTTCCAAGCCGAATCCCACCCCGCCCTCGAACAACTGCGAAGCCTTGACCTGTCCACTACCTCCCCCATCGAAGCCCTGAACCTGCTGTACCAACTGCAAAAAGACGCCAAGGAAAAGTAGCCGCGTGACACACCCCACCGAACCCATCGAACTAAGCACGCGCTTTTGGCAGGTCGCAGCCGGGTCGGACGGCCACGGACGCGACTACGCCGACGCCTTTTTGCGCTACGGGATGGCTTTCGTCGGTGACAAGGTTCAGGAAGCGACGATGGCTCAGGTGCGCGCCGGTGACGTGATGATCCTGAAGCGAGGCATGTCGCAAATCCTGGCCGTGGGAAAGGTCGTCGAACGCGACGGTCACAGCACAGGCAATGGCGACAAGACGTGGCTAAATGACTTTGACGGATGGGGGCTGCCTGGCTACTGCTACGTGGCATGGCACCAGCCGGATCAACCAGTACCCGCCAAAGGCTTGACACGGGCCTCGATCCAGTCCGTACACCAGTGGCACTTGAAGGAAGAAGCGCGTCGCTTGCTGGAAGAGGTTCCGCCGTTGCCCGCAGTTTCGCCGGAACCCAAGCCGACGCATCCTGTGGACGATGCCAAAATCCTTGAATTTCTCGTAAGCGAAGGGTTGCGCCCTGCTGCGGCGGAAGACTTGAATGCTGCCTTTCGTCGCATCCGGCTTTTGGCGCGCTACTACTACGACAGCGGCTGGTGGGGTGACGTGCGAGAGCACGAGACACGAGCGTTCCTTATCATGCCGCTTCTGCTCGCTTTGGGCTGGGCGGAGCAACAAATCAAAATTGAACTCGCTACGAACGCGGGCGGCAAAATTGACGTTGCCTGCTTCGCCAAACCATATCGGCGTGACGCGAACGGCCAGCCGAACAACAAAGACTGCGTGCTAATTCTGGAAAGCAAAGGTTTTCGCTCCGGCCTGAACTACGCGCCCGATCAAGCGGTTCGCTATGCGCGTTCTTTCGAGTCCTGCCGTGTCATCGTCGCCACAAATGGCTACTGCTACAAGGCCTATTCTCGAAACTCAGCGGACGGATTTGACGCCGCGCCGTCGGCCTACCTGAATCTGTTGAACCCGCAGGACAGGTATCCCCTCGACCCGGACAACGTAGCCGGCGCGCTAGAAATGCTTAAACTGCTGCTGCCTCGCACCTGGTAGACCCTGCGCTCATGGCAACAAACTCCCACATCGAGTGGACGCAGATGACGTGGAATCCGGTGACGGGCTGCACGAAGGTCAGCCAGGGGTGCAAGCATTGTTATGCCGAGCGGATGGCGAAGCGTCTGCGCGCTATGGGAACCGAGCGTTACCGGAACGGCTTTCGCGTCACGCTGCATGAGGACCTTGTTGACCTGCCGCACCGCTGGCGGCAGCCGAAACTGGTATTCGTGAACTCGATGAGCGATTTGTTTCACCCCGACGTGCCGCTCGAATTTATTCAGCGTGTTTTCGCAACGATGGAGGCGTGCTCGCAGCATACGTTCCAGGTACTGACCAAGCGGAGCGAGCGGGTGCGCGAGGTCGCCGCACAGTTGCCGTGGCCGGAAAACGTTTGGATGGGGGTAAGCGTTGAGGATGAAGCCGTCGTTCATCGCGTGACGGATTTGCAAAACGTTCCGGCGTGGGTGCGCTTCCTTTCCGTCGAGCCGTTCATCGGACCGCTGGAACATCTGCCGCTCGCGGGAATTCACTGGGTCATCGTCGGCGGTGAGTCGGGGCCGGGCGCGCGCCCGATGAAAGCGGAATGGGTCGAATCCGTTCACCAACAATGTCAGGCGGCGGGCACGGCCTTTTTCTTCAAACAATGGGGGGGAACGCGTAAGGACCTGACGGGCCGTCAACTGCACGGCCGGACCTACGACGAGATGCCTGCACCACGCCCGCAAACACGGCCCGCGTTTCAATTGGCCGTGGTGTAACCGTCGCAGTAGCCGCCCAAACGCAACTGGTAATGGGCTACGGCGGTCTCAGCCTTGACAATCGCCGAAGGGGGACAAGGAAGATGACGCCGCAGTATTTGCTGGCTGGGATGTTTCTGCTGGACGGATTGCTGCTCGGCGGCGTGTCGCTGCCGCTGATTGCAAGCCGGGTGAAGCGCAACGCGCTGTACGGCTTCCGCACGCCCAAGACGCTTGCCTCGGACGACGTTTGGTACGCGGCCAACCGGTACGCGGGCCGCGCGCTGTTTTACGCCGCGCTCGTCATCGTGGCCGGGTCGCTGGTTTTGCTGCCGTTCGCGGGCCGGATGAGCACGGACGCCGTCGCCTGCCTGGGCCTCGCCCTGACGCTTGTCCCGCTCGGCGTGGCGGTAACGAAGAGTTTTCGCTGCCTCGCCCGGCTGTGAAGAGCCGCAACGCCGAAGAAGCCCGCGTCGAAGTTCTCGACACGGGCTTTTTCGTGTCAGTCGAAGGGAAGGTCCGGCGGGGCGAGGAGGACGCCGGCCGCGCGGCAGGCGCATTGATAATCCGCGTGCGCGCTCAAGTCGGGCGCGGGGCCGGGCGCGAACAGGCCGGGCGAGGTGAAAAGCGGTAACTCGGCCGGATAAGGGACTACCCTCGCAAAGGCGCGCAGCCAATCCGCCTCGGCCTCGCTCGCGGCGTGCAGGGCGCGAACGTGAGGCGCGAGCGCCAGCGCGCCGGGCACGAGAACTTCGAGAGATGGGTGCCGTCCCGCGCGCCGCGCTTCGAGCAGCGCGGTCTTTTCGTCCGCGTTTGTCACGGGCGCGAAGTCGTCGCGGTGCCGCCACGCCTTGGTGTTAAAAGGGAGCAGGGCCGTTCCTGGCAGCGCGAAGACGGCAGCCGCGTCAAAGGCGATCAGCAAGTGCGGGTAGCCTTTGCGCCGTTTGTCCGCGAGCAGCGGAGTTCGCGGCGACAGCGACAGGTGAACGTAGCCGGACAAACCGAGGCGGGTGTCGCGCCGCCACGCGGACGAACGCGGCTGGATCGGCAGGCCGGCCGCCTTTAACCGGTTTTTGCTGAAAAGCGCGCCCGTGGCAAAAAGGTGCGGCGCATAGTGCAGCGGGACGGCGTGCCACAGGGCGGGCGGGACGGCGGCGCAAGGATCGTCGGGCGTCATGGTACGTTCGTTCGGAACCACGCGCGCGAAAATCCTGCCGGCCGCCCCGCCGTGGAAGGACACGATGCGCCGGGCGGCGAACACAAACGCAACGCCGGGAAGCAAAATCAGGCACGCCGGCCCCGTTTTTGAGGAGAAAAGTCATTTGAACAGCCAGCCGATCCGCGTCACCGTATGGGGCGAAAACCTGCACGAGCAGAAGCACGAAGCCGTGCGCGCCGTTTATCCCGACGGGATGCACAACGCGATTGCCCAGGGCATCCGCGAAAATCTGGGCGAGCGCGTCGTCGTCCAAACGGCCACGCTCGATCAGCCGTCCCACGGTTTGACCGACGACGTTTTGGAAAACACCGACGTGATGACGTGGTGGGGCCACATGGGGCACCATCTCGTTGATGACGCGATTGTGAAAAAGGTCCACGACCGCGTGCTTGCCGGCATGGGTCTGGTCGTGCTGCATTCCGGCCATTGGTCCAAATTGTTCGTCAAGTTGATGGGCACGTCCTGTACGCTGCGCTACCGCGAGGCAAACGAGCGCGAACTGGTTTGGACGGTCAACCCCGCTCACCCGGTCACGGCCGGGGTGCCTGCGTGCATCGTGATCCCCGAACAGGAGATGTACGGCGAGCCGTTCGACGTGCCCCTGCCCGACGAACTGGTTTTTATTTCCTCCTTCGCGGGCGGCGAGGTTTTCCGCTCCGGCTGCGGCTACGTGCGCGGGCAGGGACGTATCTTCTACTTCAGCCCCGGCCACGAGACGCACCCGATCTATTTCCAGCCGGAAATCAGAAAAGTCATCGCCAACGCGGTCGCGTACGTGCATCAGGAACCGCGCGCGCGCCAAACGCTCACGACCTGCGTCCACTCCCCGGCCGGCTGGTTCGACAAGCCGGCGGGCCAGTCATGAGCAGCGCGGCGGTAACGGGCCGAACGTTGATCCACGAGCGCGTCGAGCAGGCCCGGCGCGGCGAAAACCCGGCCGCCGTGTGCCGTTTGCCGTCCGGCTGGGTGGTTCTGGGCGACGATCAAACGCTGCGCGGCTACTGCCTGCTGCTGTCCGACCCGGTCGTTCTTGATTTGAACGCGCTGGACCACGCCGGGCGGCAGCAGTTCCTCCTCGACATGGCGCGCGTGGGCGACGTGGTGAAAAACGTGACCGGGGCGGCTTTGCTGAACTACATGATCCTGGGCAACCAGGACCGCGCCCTGCACGCGCACGTCCACCCGCGCTACGCGAACGAGCCGGACGACAAGCGCACCATGCCGCCGTTCGTTTACGTGATGAGTGGGGCTGCCCCCGTTCCCTTCGACGCCGCGCGCGACAAGCCGCTGATCGAGGCGCTCGCCGCCCGACTGGAAAGCAGCAAGGAAAACCCGTCATGACGACACGAAAGGCGCTCCTGGTTGGGGCGGGCGGCATGGGCAAGGCGTGGGCGAAGAACCTGAAAAGCCACGCGGACCAAGTGGAGTTCGGCGGCTGGGTGGACATTCGCCCCGAAGCCGCCGCGCAGGCCGCCGCCGAGTTTGAACTGTCCGGCATCCACACCGACACGGATTTGGGCCGCGCGCTCGCCCAAATCAAGCCCGATTTTCTGGTGGACGTGACCGTGCCCGAAGCCCACCATGACGTAACGCTTCAGGCGCTCGCGGCCGGCGTGCCCGTGATCGGGGAAAAGCCGATGGCTGACAGCATGGAGGCGGCGCGCGCCATGGTGGCCGCGAGTGAAAAGGCCGGCAAATTCTACATGGTCAGCCAGAGCCGCCGCTACGACGCGCGCATTCACGCCTACAAACGGCTGATCGAGCAGACAACGGGCGGCGCTTTGGGCATCCTGAACTCCGACTTTTACATCGGCGCGCACTTTGGCGGCTTTCGGGATGAAATGGCCTCGCCGCTCATCCTCGACATGGCGATCCACACCCTCGATGCGGCCCGCTATCTGTCGGGCGCGGACCCTCTTTTTGTCTACTGCGACGAGTTCAACCCGCCCTGGTCCTGGTACAAGGGGAACGCCTGCGCGACCGCGATTTTCGAGATGACCGGCGGGCTGCGCTATACCTACCGGGGTAGTTGGTGCTCCGAGGGGCGGCACACGAGTTGGGAAGCCGAGTGGCGCGCGGTCGGCCCGACCGGAACCGCCGCCTGGGACGGCAAGGAACAAATCGCCGCCGACGCGGTTGCCGAAGCGGGCGGCTTCCATTCCAAGTTCGAGGCCCACGCCGTCGAGCCGGCCCGCGACGTGCCGTTGGGTATCGCGGGCAGTTTGCGCGACTTCCTCCACGCGCTCGACACGGGCGAAACCCCGATGGGCGAGTGCCACGACAACATCAAGAGTTTGGCGATGGTGTTCGCCGCCATCGAGTCCGCCCGCACCGGTCAGCGCGTGCCCGTCGCGCCCTGAACCCAGCCCGGCGGCAAGAACAAGAAAAAAGCCCGCCGGACACAGTCGGCGGGCCTTTTTCGTCGCGTGCGCGCGCGCGCGACCGTCACCGTCAATCGGCAGGCCGCTTGATGGTGACGGTCGCGCTGCGGCGCTCGTTCCCGCCGCTCGTTCGGGCATACACCTTGAAGCCCGCGCTCGCACCCGGAGCGGCAAGGCCGACAACCGTTTTAAACGTCGTCTGACCCCGCTCGAACGCGCCGATCACGGTCTCGTCGTTGGTGCTGTACGGGCGCGTGGGCGAGTAGCGCACCTAGTATTCGGCGATGTCGGCGCTGTCCGAGAGCGGCTCGATGGTCAGCACGCCTCGGCTGTGAACGGCGTCCCACGCGCCCGACACGGACACGCGCGGGGGCGTCGTGCCCGGCGCGGGCGACAGGCGCGGCACGCTTTGCACGAGCGGATGGTTCGCGCCGAAAATGCTGACGAGCGCGCTTTTGTACTGCTTGAGGCGCTCCTTGAGCGGGGGCAGCAGCGCGTCGCGTTCGGCCCGTCGGCGGGCGGCCTCGGCCTCGGCGGCGTCCACGGCCCGGAAGGCGCTGCGGGCGTCGGCGACCTTTTGCCCCAACATCGCCCGCGTGGTGCCGCCGCCTGACACGCCTGACGCCGATGGTCGGCACGATGCTGGTCGTCGTGTTCCTGGACGGGGCGCGCACGCTGGTGAAAAGCGTTTATTTCGGGACGTGATACACCGCCCGAACCGGCATTTTCCCGCGCTACCTTTGGGACACGCTCGCGGACCCGCGTTACGTCCTGATCCCCAAGGTCATCAACCTGCTGGCCGCGCTGACCATCATCGCCGTGCTGGTGCGCCGCTGGTTCCCTGACTTGCGCGAGGAGATGGCTCGTCAGCGCAACACCGAACGGCTTTACGGCGAACTGCAACAATCACACGACGAACTCAAACAGGCGCAGGAAGCGCGCGACGCGCTTGCCCACATGATCGTGCATGACATGCGCACGCCGCTCACCAACGTCATCAGCGGTTTGCAAACCGTGCAGACGCTGGGCGACGACGCGCCCGATTTGCGCGAAGAGTTCGTCGAGGGCGCGCTAACCGGGGCGAATCGCCTGCTGACGATGGTCAACGATCTGCTTGACATCAGCAAAATGAAGTCGGGCGAAATGGCCCTGCACCGCGAAATCTTCCCCGTCGCGCGCGTGCTCGACGACGCGGCCCGAACGGTGGACGCCCTGATCCGCGACAAGCGGCTCACCCTGCACTGCCACGAAGAAGCGGTGGCGGACTCTCCCCTTTTCGTCGAGGCGGACCGGGAAAAGGTGCGGCGCGTTTTGGTGAACCTTTTGGGCAACGCCATCAAGTTCACGCCCGACGGAGGCGCGATCACGTTGCGCACCGAGACGGACCTGGCCATGCCCGGCTTTATTTGCGTCTCAGTCACGGACACGGGCATCGCGCCCGAGCATCAGGCGCGCATTTTCGACAAGTTTTACCAGGTGAAGCCCGGCGCGGCTTCCGGCGGCGTCGCTTCCACGGGCCTGGGCCTTCCGTTCTGCAAAATGGCGGTCGAGGCCCACGGCGGAACCATCGTCGTGGAAAGCGCGCCCGGCAAGGGCAGCCGCTTCTGGTTCACGCTTCCCGCCGCGCCCGTTTCCGCGCCGGTAGTGGCGGTTACGCCGAACCCCGAAGCGGCCGTTCCCGCAAACTGACGCCCTACCGGTCGTCGCCGCGAGGCAGCAGCGAGGCGATGTAAGTGATCTGGCCCTCGTGGTAACTCATGTTCCAGTAGGGATAGGCCATGACCTCAGACAGCGCCATCAGTCCCCACGGCATCGGCACGGCGACGTTCAGGTCTTCCTCGGCGACGGCGTTCAGGGCAGCAATGACCTTTTCCGTGTTTGCGTGCAGGAGCGATTGAAGCGCGTTTCCATCCTGTGCCAAGTCGGTCTTCGCGCGGCCGAAGGCGGCCCAATCGAAGTCAGCGGGAAAAACGCGGGTTTGGATCAGGGCGGCGGTGCTGCCGTTCATCAGGGCGCATTCGGCTACCATGTCAAGCGCGGTGCGCGCGTCGCCCATCGGACTCCAATCGCGCTTGTCGTCGGGCAGGCGCGCCAGCGCCGCTTCGAGAGCAACCATCGCTTTTTGGGTCGCACGGGCAAGGAAATCGTGTAGGTGTTTCGCCATGGACTTTTCTCCTATCGGCGGTTACAGCCCCTTCCCTGTGTCGGCCTAACCCCCCTTCCCCCGTCTTGTTAAGCCGCGTCGTGTTCCGCAGCAGCAATGCCGAGGTGAGTCAGGTGCGTAAGGAACTCAATAAGAGAGGTCTGCCACTCTATCATCGCCAGGAGAATAGCATTGATCTGTTCCGCATCCACCGACTGGATTGAGGCTAACTGCACCTTGGCGTCCTTTTCGCGGTGAGCGATGGCTACGTTGCGGATTTTACGCAAGTCGCTCTCGTGCTCCTTGCGCAAATGGCTGAGATTTTTGCATACCTCGTTGAGGCGCCGCTGGTCACGCTCACTTTGAACAACAGAAGCGATACTGTCCCTGAATTTCTGGCTACGGACTTGACTGCGTGTGATCCGGGCCGTAGACTGCCTTCATGATTGCCATCGCCTGCCCGCACTGCACAGACACTGATTCAGTCGCGCCCCACGGCTTCAACCGCAACGGCAC
>JAABUN010007097.1_pt1 | contig 12350 bp, 9 predicted proteins | sample 5559311 | NCBI WGS metagenome assembly JAABUN01 (sample SAMN10711877, study PRJNA513370) | rock metagenome | isolation source: Antarctica rocks | place: Antarctica: Victoria Land, Siegfried Peak sud | reverse complement strand
TGATCCCGGCCCTGCGGCGGCTGGAGGAGTCCCTGTCGAGCAAGGCGAGCGAGTTCGCGGAGGTGGTGAAGAGTGGGCGTACCCACCTGATGGACGCCACGCCCGTCACCCTCGGTCAGGAGTTCGGGGGCTACGCGGCTCAGGTCCGCTACGGCATCGAGCGGATCGAGGCGACCCTGCCCCGGGTGGCCGAGCTGCCGCTGGGCGGCACGGCGGTCGGCACCGGCATCAACACCCCGGCCGGGTTCGCCGTGTCGGTCATCTCGATCATCACCGAGCAGACTGGGCTGCCCCTCACCGAGGCCCGGAACCACTTCGAGGCCCAGGGTGCCCGGGACGGGTTGGTCGAGGCGTCCGGCGCGCTGCGGACCATCGCCGTCGGTCTAAACAAGATCGCCAACGACATCCGCTGGATGGGCTCGGGCCCGCGCGCCGGTCTGGGCGAGATCGCCCTGCCCGACCTGCAGCCAGGCTCCTCGATCATGCCGGGCAAGGTCAACCCGGTGCTGTGCGAGGCGGTGACCCAGGTCTGTGCCCAAGTCATCGGCAACGACGCGGCGGTGACCTTCTCCGGCGCGGCCGGCGCGTTCGAGCTCAACGTGATGCTGCCGGTGATGGCCCGCAACGTCCTGGAGTCGGTAAGGCTGCTGGCCAACGTCAGCCGGCTCTTCGCCGACCGCTGCGTCGACGGCATCACGGCCAACGTCGACCACTGCCGCTTCCTGGCCGAGTCGTCACCCTCGATCGTCACACCGCTGAATAAGTACATCGGCTACGAGAACGCCGCCGCCGTGGCCAAGAAGGCCCTCAAGGAGGCCAAGACGATCCGAGAAGTGGTCGTCGAGAACGGTTATGTCGCCGACGGCAAGCTCACCGAGCAGCAGTTGGACGAGGCCCTCGACGTGCTGTCGATGACCCGCCCGCCTAGTACCAGCCGTTCGCGGCCTTGAAGACCTTCGCCGCGCACGGGCTGCCGTACCGGTCGTTCATGTAACCGACGGCCCAGGTGATCTGCGTGGCGGGATTCGTACGCCAGTCGCTGCCGGCGGAGGCCATCTTCGAACCGGGCAGGGCCTGGGGGATCCCGTACGCGCCAGAGCTCCGGTTCGTAGCGTTCACGTCCCACATGCTCTCGCGCATGATGATGTAGTTGAAGCATGAGTACTGCTCCGGGCCGAAGCCGTACCTGTTCGCCAGAATCTGCTTGGCGATGTCACGGGGATCTGTGGTGCTGGACGTGTATCCCCGGTTCTTGGTGGCCGCCGCGGCCTTCTTGTTCGCTTCAGCCCTGGCCGCCGCGGCCCTCCTGGAGGCTGCGACTGCGGCTGCTCTGGTCTGCGCCTCTGCCCGAGCCACCGCGCTCGCCCGCGCCTTCGCTTCGGTCCTGGCCCTCGCTTCTGCGGCTGCCCTCCGTACTGCGGCTGCCTTCGCTTCCGCGGTGGCCCTCGCTTCGGCGGCTGCCTTCGCTACTGCGGCGGCCTCCACCTTCGCCCTGGCCTTCGCCTGGTCGGTCTTGATCGTCTGCTGCTGCTGGGCGGCGATGGCCGCGCCCTGCTGACCCAACATCGAGTCCCGTTTGACCGCCTGCTGCCTGGCGGCAGTCGTCAACTCGGCACGAGCCGTATCGCGGCTCTCACGGATGCGCCGCGCCGAGGCGGCGACCGACGGGTCGGGAGCGCCCGGGCTCGCAGTGGCGGTCGCGGCGACGGACACCACGGGGGCCGGGACGGCGATGGCCGTACCGGCGCCTACGGGACTGCCCAGGGCAGCGATCCCAGCCGTCACCGTGACGGCAACAAAACCCACACCGGCAATACCATGTTTGACGAGTCGACGCACTCGGAGAGCGTGCCACAGGCCGTTACCAAAACGAAATCTAAGCCTGCAGCGAGCCTGCCCGTCCGACACCAGGCCATGGACTAAGTCCTCAGTCGGAACCCGGGTCTAGGCGGTCAAATCGCTTCCAGCATCTCGGTCACCAGCGCAGCGATCGGAGACCGCTCCGAGCGGTGCAGCGTCACGTGGGCGAAGAGTGGATGGCCCTTCAGCTTCTCCACCACGGCGACCACCCCGTCGTGCCGGCCGACCCGCAGGTTGTCGCGCTGAGCCACGTCGTGGGTGAGCACGACCCGGGAGTCCTGACCGATGCGGCTCAGCACTGTGAGCAGCACGTTGCGCTCCAGCGACTGCGCCTCGTCCACGATCACGAAGGCGTCGTGCAGTGAGCGGCCGCGGATGTGGGTCAGCGGGAGCACCTCGAGCAGTCCGCGCTCCATCACCTCCTCGATCACCACCTTGGACGTCACGGCTCCGAGGGTGTCGAACACGGCCTGGGCCCAGGGCGCCATCTTCTCGCCCTCGCTGCCGGGCAGGTAGCCGAGCTCCTGACCGCCGACGGCGTAGAGCGGGCGGAAGACCACGACCTTGCTGTGCTGCCGCCGCTCCAGCACCGACTCCAGACCCGCGCACAGGGCGAGGGCCGACTTGCCCGTGCCGGCCCGGCCACCGAGCGAGACGATGCCGACGCTCGGGTCGAGCAGCAGGTCCAGGGCCACCCGCTGCTCGGCGGAGCGGCCGTGGATCCCGAAGACGTCCCGGTCGGCCTTGATCAGCTTCAGCTCCTTGTTCGGCGTCACCCGTCCGAGGGCTGAGCCGCCGGCGCTGAGCAGCACGACGCCGGTGTGGCAGGGCAGGTCCCGCACCTGTTCGAGGTCCAGGAAACCCTGGTCGTAGAGCTGGTCGACCTGGGGCCCGCTCACCTCGAGCTCGGTCATCCCGGTCCAGCCGGTCTCCACCGCCAACTCGGCCCGGTATTCCTCGGCCGTCAGCCCGACCGCGGCCGCCTTCACGCGCATCGGCAGGTCCTTGGACACCAAGGTGACGTCACGGCCCTCGCCGGCATAATTCAGGGCCACGGCCAGGATGCGCGAGTCGTTGTCTCCGAGCCGGAACCCGGCCGGCAGCGCCGACGGGTCGGTGTGGTTGAGCTCGACGTGAATAGTGCCGCCGGCCTCGTTCACGGGGATGGGTGCGTCGAGCCGCCCGTGCTCGATCCGGAGGTCGTCCAGGTGCCGCAGGGCCGTACGGGCGAAGTAACCCAGCTCGCTGTGGTCCCGTTTCGCCTCGAGCTCCGTGATCACCACCAGCGGCAGGATGATGTCGTGCTCGGCGAATCGCCGAAGGGCGTTCGGGTCACTCAGCAGGACGGAGGTGTCGATGACGTACGTACGACGGCTTGAAGCAGTAGACATGAGGTCTGCCCTTCTTCGGGCCGCACGCCATCCGCGTCCGGCCCCACGGTTAGGTGGTCGGCCGGGTTGGACGCCGGACCGCTAGCGGTTCCGGCCTTGTGCCCGTCAGATGACGGTGCATGCATCGCCTCCCAGGCGGCCCGCGTCACACGGTCCGCACCTCGAACGCTACGGCGGCGGGAAGGCCACCCGGAAGCGCCACGCCGCTGTTCACCCGATCGCCAACTCGCGGTCATCCTCCGGGAATTCCCTAGTACGCCCAGGTCAGCGGAGGAGGTGCACCATCATTCGGCGGCTGCGGCTGTCCTACGTTCCGCCAGCAGCTCGTCAACCCGGGACCGGCCTGCGGGGAGACCAGCAGCTAAAGACCGCAGCTCGGCCTGGGCATCCTCCGGACGTTCCAGCACCAGAGCCTTACCGCACAGTCTGATCGTCATTCGATCCCCCGCCACACCATGACGATGGACAAGCTGGTGTTGGACGATGATGCTGCGGACGCGGTCGTGTCGCGTCTGGGCGCTCTGCTGTTTGGCGACTCTGTGTCGACAGCGCATGAACTGGCTCGTGTCCTCAAGCGGGATGACCGTTTAGCCTCGCGTTGTGGTCCGACGTTGATGCGAACCCGTACATGCGTCTGGGTTTAGGTGCGCTCGGTGACGTTCTGCCAGCCGATGAACTTCCCAATCTGAACGTTCGATTCGAGCCGTTGAGCCAATCGGTCGTCGTCGAAGGTTGGCTGCGGGAGGCCGGCTTACGTGCGGTTGATAGCGAGCTGTTCATGTGGGAGGTGTCCGTCGCCAACTTCGAATCATGGTGGCTATACAACACTCAGGCCGGTCCGTTGAGTCCACTCTTTGGCGGCCTGGATGATGAGCAACGAGAACGTGTGCAGGAGAGTATGAAACATCGGCTGAGCACTGGGGAACTACCGTCCGGGGTTACGCAATCACCTCTGAATGCCGCATCATCTGGGGCCACCGGTAAGACTCCTGGGTCCGCACCCCCGCCGGGATGACGATCCGACCCTGGCCTGGATGACAGTGGCATGCATACCTCGAGCATGCCAGAGCGTTGGCGCGTGTCAGCCCCGACTCCATCCGTTCGCGCGCTCCCAGCTCGAGGTGCCGCTTGGCACCGTCAAGTCGCGGTTGCGCGCAGGCATGATCCGGCTCGTGCGCTGCTCACCGACGCCTCACGATACGGCGATGAGGCCGACGACGCCGAGGACGTAGAGAACGAGGACGGTGATGCTGTCGATACCGAGCCGGGCGTGTTGCTTGGTAGGTCGGAAGATGAGCCCGGCCATATAGACGACGGTCAGCAGCGCGCCGAGGCCGGTGAGGTAGATGTCGGAGGCGTGGGCGTTGGGCAGCACCGCCTTTCCGGAGACGAGGACGGCGAGCAGGAAGAGGACGGGCAAGAAGGCGTTGCCGCCGAAGATGTCACCGAACGCCAGCTTGTAGTCGCCCTGCTTGACCGAGGTCAGCCCGGTGCTGAGCTCCGGCAGGGAGGTGGCGGCAGCGAGGACGGTGGCGCCGAACAGCACCCCCGAAAGTCCGACCTGGTCGGCGGCGGCGGTGCCGCTCTCTTCCGCCAGAGCTCCCGCGACGAGGGTGGCAAGCGCTGCCGCGCCGAAGACAAGAACGGCTTTCGTGGTGCTGACGCCACGCCGGGTCGCGTCGGCCGCGCGGGCCTTGGCCGAGTGGCCGCGGGGCTTGGGTTGGCTGTCGGGGGCTTCGCCCCCCTCAGACCAGGGCAGGCTCTGCTGCGCCCGCTGGGTGAGGAGCAGACCGACGACCCACACGACGGCGATCAGGATCACCTGAGGGGTGAGACGGGCGTAGACGAGATCCTGGGGGAGCTGGGTGCCCATCACGACCGCCGCCAGAACCGCGAGGACGACCGCACCCTCGATCACCAGGGTCAGGCTGGCCGCCTGGAAGGTCAGGGGTCGTCGTTCTCGGACGCCGAACGCGTCGAGGGCCACCAGGACCACGGTCTGGATGGCGATGCCGCCGAGGATGTTGCTGACGGCGACGTCGAGCTTGCCGCTCGCGGCGGCGCTGTAGGTGATGGCGATCTCGGGCAGGTTCGTCGCCACGGCCAGCAGGATCAGCCCACCCAAGGCTTGGCCCAGGTGCATCCGGTCGGCCAGGATGTCGGTGTAGTTCGACAGCCAGATGCCGGCCACCCAGATGATGACGGCGCTGGCCACGAAGACCAACACCTCCGCCCACAGTGGAAGATGAGGCAGCAGGTTCACAAGCCGTTGACCTTTCGAAAGATTGACTCAGCTCTTGCTGAGTGATGGTGTGAGCCGTTCCGGGTTCGCGGTGAGACTCTGCCTCCGGCTGTCCGGGCGCTCTTCTTCTACCAGGCCACCGACGGTGATCTCCAGCTCGAGACAAGGTTTCGGGACCACTGTTGTCGTCGGGGGCCTACTCGACCAGCGCAAGATCCCGTGACAAGGCTGCGGACTCCCCGCACGACTGGGTGCGGCTCGAGATGCCGCAAAGGGGGGGGCCAGGTAGTCGCTGAAGCACCCCTCTTGGGCACCCTCGATGAGATGCCCCCCTCCCCGCGACCGGACGCGCTCCCCGTGCAACCGTTCTCGGGTGACCTCTGCTGCTCGTAGGGGTTCACACCGAGGCGCGTGGACCTGATGACCAAGACAGGCAGGTGAATGGTGAGCCGGATCGAGGACTACGCCCTGATCGGGGATCTGCAGACGGCGGCGCTGGTGGGCCTGGACGGCTCGATCGACTGGCTCTGCCTGCCCCGGTTCGACTCGGGTGCCTGCTTCGCTGCGCTGCTCGGTGACGAGAGCAACGGCCGGTGGCGACTCGCGCCGGTGGGTGGCGGGTCCGCGACCCGGCGCTCCTACCGCCCCGGGACGCTCGTCGTGGAGACGCTCTGGGAGAGCGGGTCGGGCAGCGTCCGGGTGACCGACTTCATGCCCGTCCGCGGGACGGCGCCCGACGTCGTCCGGATCGTGGAGGGGCTGACCGGCTCGGTCGAGATGCGCAGCGAGCTCGTGCTGCGGCTCGACTACGGGCACGTCGTCCCCTGGGTGCGGCACACCGATGGTCAGCTCGCTGCGGTCGCTGGCCCTGACGCGTTGTGGCTGCGGACACCGGTCCCGGTCCACGGGGAGGACGAGTTGAGCACCGCCCAGTTCCGGGTCGGGGCCGGTGAGCGGGTGCCGTTCGTGCTGACCTGGCAGGCCTCCCATCTGCCCGCCCCTCAGCCGGTGGATCCGGAACGAGCGCTGGCCGAGACCTCCGACTTCTGGACCGAGTGGAGCAGCCGAGCACAGCTACCCGACCGGTGGGCCGAGCCCGTCCTGCGGAGCCTGATCACCCTCAAGGCGCTCAGCTACTCACCCACCGGCGGCATCGTCGCGGCCGCGACCACCAGCCTGCCCGAACAGCTGGGGGGCGCGCGGAACTGGGACTACCGCTACTGCTGGCTGCGGGACGCCGGCTTCACCCTCCAGACCCTGCTGGACGCCGGCTACTCCGACGAGGCGGTGGCGTGGCGGGAGTGGTTGCTGCGGGCGGTGGCGGGCGACCCGGCCGACCTGCAGATCCTGTACGGCATCGACGGCAGCCGGCGGCTGCCCGAGTGGGAGTTGCCGTGGCTGGCGGGCTACGAGGGAGCCAAGCCGGTCCGGGTGGGCAACGCGGCCGCCGACCAGTTCCAGCTCGACGTGTACGGCGAGCTGCTGGACACCCTGTCGCGGGCCCGGGTCGCCGGTCTGCCCAGCGAGGTCGACGCGTGGGACCTGCAGCGAGGCGTCCTGGAGTTCCTCGAGGACCACTGGAGCGACCCCGACAACGGGCTGTGGGAGGTCCGAGGCCCCGCCCAGCAGTTCGTCCACTCCAAGGTGATGTCGTGGGTCGGCTTCGACCGGGCCATCCGGGCCGTCGAGGAGGGCGGCCTGGACGGACCGGTCGACCGGTGGCGTCAGCTGCGCCAGCAGATCCACGACGAGGTGTGTGAGCGTGGTTTCGACACCGACCGCGGCACCTTCACCCAGTTCTACGGCTCCCGCGGGCTCGACGCGGCCCTGCTGCTGATGCCCCAGGTCGGCTTCCTGCCGGCATCGGACCCGCGCATCCAGGGGACGGTGCGCGCCGTCGGCGATGAGCTGATGCGCGACGGGTTCCTGCTGCGTTATGACCCTACGGCCGACGGCGGGAGCAGCGGCTCCACGGACGGTCTGAGCGGGCCGGAGGGCGCCTTCCTGGCCTGCACGTTCTGGTACGCCGACGCGCTGGCCATGATGGGGGAGCAACAAGCCGCCGAGGACACCTTCGAGCGCCTGCTCAACCTCTGCAACGACGTCGGTCTGCTGTCGGAGGAGTACGACAGCGGCGCACAGCGGCTGGTGGGCAACGTCCCGCAGGCGTACAGCCACATCTTCCTCGCCCGTACCGCACGGCAGTTGGCCAAGAACAGCCCTCACCCGACCTAGGACCGCGGGGCGAGCTCCCCTTGGCGACCTGTTTCGGCGCCAAGACTCCGCCGACGCGTTGCGGGTTAGCCGCGACCGGGACACGGCAGGCCCGCGGGACGTCGGAGGGATCTTGCTCTCCCCCCGTCGCCACGCTGCTGACAGAGTGTTGGCATGTCTTCTCACGTCGTTGTCATCACCGGGGCCAGCGGTGGGATCGGACGGGCCACCGCCCGCCTCTACGGGGCCCGTGGCGCCAAGGTCGCGCTCCTCGCCCGAGGGGAGGCAGGGCTTCAGGCCGCTGCCGGGGAGGTCGAGGACGCCGGCGGGACTGCGCTCGTCATCCCGGTGGACACCGCCGACTACGAGCAGCTGGCGCAGGCCGCCAGCCAGGTCGAGGACGAGCTGGGCCCGATCGACGTCTGGATCAACGACGCCTTCACCTCCGTCTTCGCCCCGTTCACCGAGATCTCCCCCGAGGAGTTCACCCGGGTCACCCAGGTGTCCTATCTCGGTTTCGTCTACGGCACCCGGGTCGCGCTGGACAAGATGCTGCCGCGCGACCGTGGCACGATCGTGCAGGTCGGCTCGGCGCTGGCCTACCGCGGGATTCCGTTGCAGACCGCGTACTGCGGGGCCAAGCACGCCATCCAGGGGTTCAACGAGGCGTTGCGCTGCGAGCTCATGCACGACAAGAGCGGTGTCCACGTGACGATGGTGCAGATGCCGGCGGTGAACACGCCCCAGTTCGACTGGGTGCTCAGCCGGCTGCCCCGGCACGCCCAACCGGTACCCCCGATCTACCAGCCCGAGGTCGCCGCCCGGGCCGTGGCCTACGCCGCGGACCATCCCGGCCGTCGGGAGTACTGGGTCGGGGCGAGCACGGCCGCCACGCTGGCCGCGAACGCGATCGTCCCCGGTCTGCTGGACCGCTACCTGGCCCGTACGGGGTTCAGCTCCCAGCAGACCGACCAGCCGGCCTCCCCCGACGCCCCCGTCAACCTGTGGGAGCCGGCTGATGGGAAGGGCGGGCACGACTTCGGCGCCCACGGGGCCTTCGACGACCGTTCGCACGCCCGCAGCCCACAGCTGTGGGCCTCCCACCACCACGGGCTCCTCGTCGCCGCAGGCGTGCTCGGCGCGGCGGGCCTGGCTGCGACTCGGCTGTGGAGCCGGCGGTGAACGTACGCACCTGGCGGACCGGCTTCGCCGGCGCCCGCGCCGGCTGGGGGATCGCCCTGCTGCTGGCCCCTGACCGGATTGTCCGGGTGCTGTCCGGGCGGCCGCCGACGACGGCGGCGCGGGTTGTGGCCCGGGTCCTGGGAGCCCGGCAGCTGACCCAGGCCTGTGCCAGCTCCCTGTGGCCGGGCTCCACCGCGCGTGAGCTCGGCCTGGTCACCGACGTCCTGCACTCGTTCAGCGGGCTGGCGTTCGGACTGCTGTCCACGCGCTGGCGTCGGGGCGCGCTGCTCGACGCCTCGCTGGCGGCGCTGTTCGCCGCCGGGTCAGGACTAGGCTCCGCCGATGAGTGATGTGGCGTCCCCTGCTGCGGTGTGCAGGGTGGCCCTGGCCGATGACCACCCCGTCGTACGAGCCGGCCTGCGGACGCTCTTGGGGTCTGAGCCGACGCTCGAGGTGGTCGCCGAGTTCGACGACCTCGCCACCACCCGAAGCGGAGTCCGCTCCGTCCGGCCGGCCATCCTGCTGCTGGATATGTCGATGGCCGGCACCTCGACGTTGCAGTCGATCCCGGAGCTGCTTGCCTCCTGCGCCGGCCTGCGGATCATCGTGCTGACCATGCACGATGACCCCGGGTTCGCCCGGGAGGCGCTACGGCTCGGCGCTCGGGGGTACGTGCTGAAGGATGCCGCCGCCGACGAGCTGCTGATCGCGGTGCGGAGCGTGCTGCGGGGCGACACCTATCTCCACCCCTCGCTCGGCGCACGGCTGGTGACTCTGGCTGATCGGCCGGGTGACCTCAGCGAGCGTGAGGTGCAGGTCCTGCGCCTGCTCGCCGCAGGCAACACCAACGCCGAGATCGGCCGGCAGCTGTTCGTCAGCCTCCGCACGGTGGAGAGCCACCGGAGTCAGATCCGCGCAAAGCTCAACCTCGAGACGCGGGCCGACCTGAGCCGGTGGGCACTCGAACACGGCGTCTGAGCTGACCGCACCACCAACAGGCGGGCACTGAACTGGGCCTGGGCGTGGTTCTTCGTCAGGCCTCCCCGCGCCCGGATCGGTGCGTCGCGGGCACAACCATCCGGATCGTGGTCCCCTGGCCCCCCGCCTCCGGGCCGTCGCTGGCCGAGAGCACCTCCAGGTATCCCCCGGCCAGCAGGGCACGCTCACTCATTCCTGCGATCCCGAAGCCCGAGCTGTGCTCCTTGCTCACCCCCGCGCCGTTGTCGCGGATCTCCACGCAGACCTGCCCGTCACTCTCCACCACCTCGACGCGCGCCCAGCTGGCACCGGAGTGCCGGCCGACGTTCGTCAAGGCCTCCTGTACCACCCGGTAGACCGCCAGCTCGATGTCCGGCAACAGCCGGGTCGTCACCTCGCCGTCGGAGTAGCGAAGCGACACCTGAGCCTCCACCGCCAACCCGGTCAGCGCCCGGGTGCGCTCGGCCAGCGCCTCCAACGGGGCTCGCAAGCCCAGCTCGTCCAGCGTAGCCGGGCGGAGTTCGGTGATGAGGTGGCGCAGACCGGTGATCTGGCCGGCTACCAAACTGGTCGCGAGATCGACGGCCTGCGCCAAGGGGGTTCGAGTCATGGCCGGGTCCTGGCCCGCAGCCTGACGAGCCGAGGTCAGCAACACCTGCAACGCACCCAGCTGCTGCAACGTCTCGTCGTGCAGCTCCCGGGCCCAACGTCTGCGTTCGTCCTCGCGTTCCTGCAGGCCCGCACGGAGTCGCCGTCGGTCCCCGTCGAGACCCGGCGACACGGCATTCTGAGCAACGCCGAGCAGCTCCCGCAAGCATTCAGTCAACGCGGACTGGGATGTTCGCCACGGCCCGGACGCTATGACCAGCACGCTGCACCCGTTCACCGGCTTGCCCATCAGGGCCCACCGGACGGTGCCGTGCTCATCGTCTGCTGCCGGCCGGTTGTCGGCGTGCAGTTGCACCGCCCCGTCCGGTTGCTGCTGCAACCTGACCCGCAGGACCAAGTCCCTTGCCAACGGCTCGACGGCAACCAGCCGCCGGCCACGACGAACGTCGCCGGCGGAACTGCTACATCCGCGCACCCGCCAGCCCTGGTCGTCGCCCACGACGATGATCACCGATTCCGCCGCCAGTGCCTGCGCACCCAGGTAGGCGGCCACGTCGAGCAGGGCGTACTGCGCGGTGAGACCTCCGGCGGCACTCTCCTGTTCCACACTCATCCCGTCTTCCTCTTCCCCGGGAGGCGGGCACCCCTCGGTAACCCCGCTACGTGCTTCGGGTTCATCCTGTCTCAGTCGGCCGGTTCAGGGAACCTCTGTGAGGCCGAGTGCCGCAGTGAGCGGGGTCAGGCCTTGATCGGACCGAACTCGGCGGCTCAGCGGCCGAACCGGCGCTCCCGCTGCCCGTACGCCCGCAGCGCCCGGATGAAGTCGACCTTGCGGAAGTCGGGCCAGAGAGCTTCGCAGAAGTAATACTCGCTGTGCGCGGACTGCCACATCAAGAAACCCGACAGCCGCTGCTCCCCCGAGGTCCGGATGATCAGGTCGGGGTCGGGCTGCCCCTTGGTGTAGAGGTGCTCGGCGATGTGGTCGATCTCCAAGGTCTGGGCCACGTCAGCCATCGAGGTCCCGTTGCGGGCGTGCTCGGCCAGCAAGGACCGGACGGCATCGCGTAGCTCGTGCCGGCCGCCGTACGAGACGGCGATGTTCACCACCATGCCGCCGTTGTCCGCGGTGTCGGTGTCGGACTGGCGCAGTCGCTGGGCCGACTCGGCCGGCAGCATGTCCAGCGCACCGACCGGGTGGATGCGCCACCGTCCCGTGTCGGCGAGCTCACGGACCATGGCCTCGATCACCTCGAGCAGCGGCTTGATCTCCTCGGCGCTGCTGCGGGAGAAGTTGTCGGTGGACAACACCCACAGGGTCACCACCGGGATGCCGATCTCGTCGCACCACTCGACGAAGTCCTTCAACTTGTCCGCGCCCGCCTGATAGCCCGCCACCAACGGCTCGCCCGGCGCATTCGTACGCGCCCAGCGGCGGTTGCCGTCGGCCAGCACAGCCACGTGCCGGGGCAGCCGGCTGTGGTCCAGCTCGGCGATCAGCCGGTGCTCGTAGGTCGCGTAGAGCAGCCCGGATGGATGCAAGCGATCCACGAACTCCTGCAACCGGTCCAGTCGAGCCACGAGGGGCAGCGTATCCCTCGGCCCCGCCGGGAGGACTTGGCACCGCAGGGCCTGGTCGATACCGTAGATACGGAACCGTAGGTTACCGGTCCGTAGGAATCATTTCGGAAGGACCAGTCTTTGAGCACCCCCTCGCGCACCTCGGAGGAACCGTTGGTCGAGCTCCTGCGCGAGGCGAAGCCCCGGCTGCGTGGCTGGCTGCACGCGGTGATGGCGCCCCTGGCCCTGATCGCCGGGATCGTGCTGGTCGGCGCAGCGCCCACTCCGAGTGGGGTGCTGGGCGGCGCAGTCTTCGT
>JAABUN010007096.1_pt1 | contig 12355 bp, 4 predicted proteins | sample 5559311 | NCBI WGS metagenome assembly JAABUN01 (sample SAMN10711877, study PRJNA513370) | rock metagenome | isolation source: Antarctica rocks | place: Antarctica: Victoria Land, Siegfried Peak sud | reverse complement strand
ATGGTTCAGCAATATTTAGAACACCATCGCCAACAATCAAATGGCGAAACTGATACCTTTATTCTTGATTGAGGACTTTCAGTCCTCTTCAAACCTATGCACTTTCAGTGCATAGTCGTTTAGTTTCGATGTGCGAACCTCGAAGATATTCAAATTTACGGAAAAAATGTCGCTCGAAGCGATTTTTGAAGCCTTTAATATCTTCAATAACCGCAACCAGCGCAGTCTTCCGCGACCTCTGACTTTCAATTTCGACGGAACGGTCAGCGCGGGATTCGGCGAACCGCGTCAGGCGCAGCTTGGTTTGCGTTTCAAATTTTAGGTTAAAGACTGACTGCTTTTAAATTAAAATAGCGGCAAGTCCGAAAAGATTTGCCGCTATTTTTCCCTTAATAAAATGAATTTTTCAAAATTTTGATGCCGCGCAAAATTTTCAATTCGGTTCGCAGCTTAAACGCGCTGCTTCAAACGGGTTTTTTCCTGACGGGCATTGCGACGGTTTTAATCGGACAGGTTTTGCCGATTCTCGCCCGCAAGCTCGACATCGACGACCGTCAAGCCGGAGATTTTTTTATCGCTCAATTTACAGGCTCGCTTGCCGGAACGCTCTTCTCCGTCTGGTTCGCGCGGCGCGGCAAATTTCTTGCCGCCAGCATTTTCGGCTTTATTTTAATCGCCGCCGGTGTTTTGTTCTTAAACTGCGATTCTTTTTCGCTCTGCCTGCTCGGATTTTTCTTCAACGGCGTGGGCGCGGGTTTAACGCTGCCGTCAATCAATATGCTGACGCTCGAAATCAATCGGGCGCGTTCGACTTCGGCTCTCAACATTTTGAACTTTTTCTGGGGCGTCGGCGCGATTTTAAGCCAGCCCTTTGTTGACGTTTTGAGCCACGGGACAAACATTTTTGTTCCAACTTCCGCGCTCGCCGTTCTCTTTGTCGCCGTTGCCGTAGTTTTCATTCTAATCCCGCGCGAAATTGAGCTAAACCCGCAGACTGTTAAAGACAATACAGAAGATGTTACCGCCGCGCCGCCGATTTGGACTAATCCGATTGCGTGGATGATTGCTTTTTTTAATTTTGTCCACGTCGGTTTTGAAAGCGGAATTGGCGGCTGGCTGAAAACTTACACGGGAAGACTTGAAAGCGAGCCGACCGCTTTATTGTTTTCGCCGATACTTTTATATTTTTTATTCTTCGTCACGGGGCGCGGAATCGCGCCGCTTTTTTTACGTTTTTTAAGCGAAAATAAATTGCTGTTTTTGAATTTGCTGACAATTTTACTCGGAATGGTCGTTATACTCGCCGCCAAAAATATTTTGTCTTTAAGTATTGGCGCGGCAATCGCCGGTTTTGGCACCTCGTCAATCTTTCCAACCAATCTATCGCGTTTTAGCCTTACCTTCGGCTCGTCAGCCACCAGGCGCGCCACTCCGCTTTTTATTTGCGGAACACTCGGCGCGGCGTTCACCACTTGGCTTATCGGTTTCGCCTCGTTTTATTTCGGAGATTTGCGTTCGGGGATGTTTGTTTTATTATTCAGCAGTTTGACGCTGATTATTTTACAGGCTTTTTTGGCGTTTCAAACAAATCGAAGGGAAAACAATTGATGATTTCAACTAAATTTCCCGCCGGTTAAATAGCTATTACTGAGTTTTTATTTGAGGCACGTCTTTACCAACCAGATATTACATAAACGATTCTCATATTTGATTAGTAATTCAGGCTTAAAATTAACAGTCCGTTAAATAAAATTTAACATCGTTTTGGTAGTATTATCAATTGTTGTTGTTTACCAGTTAAATTTCGGCGCAACAATAAATTCGTAAATTGAGCTTTTAGGTTTTTGGCAAAGTAGAACTCTCGCGGAAACTCCTGATTTTTTCAAATAAAAATAAGACTTTTTAAAGAAAAATCTGCCGGTCTGATTTAACAATCCGTCCCGCCCGGATTTTCTGAGAATTCACCCTTCAAAAATTTAATTAAATTCGGTTTATATGATTAAATCCAGCATTTTTTGGAAGATATATTTAAGTTTAATTTTCTTTGTCGTCTTGACCAGCACGGTTGTCGGAATTTTTATTACATACGAGATTGAACAGGATGAACTGCGCCAATCGCGGCAAAGACTTACAAGCTACGCCAACCTGTTTAACGACACTCCGCCCGAACAATTAAAAGAATTTTCACCTGCTCTTCGGCGGCAGGTAGCCGAATTAAATAAAAAATTAAATGTGCGTCTGACCGTTATCAAGCCGGACGGTTCGGTTGTCGCCGATTCAGATGAAGAACCGGCGAAGATGGAAAACCACGGAACGCGCCCGGAAATTATCGAGGCGCGCGAGAACGGCTTGGGCGTGTCAACGCGGTATAGCAATACGCTAAAGAAGAATATGATGTATGTCGCCGTTCCGATTCTTTCGGACGGAGTGAATATCGGTTATTCGCGAGCCGCTTTTTCGCTGTCGGATATTGACGAGAGATTGCTCAAGCTGCGAAATATCGGCTTGGCGGCAATGCTCATCGGGGCTGTAATCGCGCTTTTCTTCGGTTGGTTTCTGGCTCGTAGAATCGTCTTTCCGCTGCGAATGATGACCGACCTCGCCAATTCCGTCGCAGACGGCGATTATAAACGGCGGGCAGTGATTAAAAGCAAAGATGAATTGGGTTCGCTGGCGCGTGCTTTTAATACGATGGCGGCGCGCATTATGGACGACATCGCCGAACGCGAAAACGCCGAGCGAAAAATAAAGCAGGCGCATGACGATTTGGAGTTAAGAGTCAAGGAACGAACTTCGGAATTAACGCGGGCAAACGCGCAGCTTAATCAATCACAGCAGATGCTTCAACTGGTGATGGACACGATTCCGCAGGCAATCTGGTGGAAAAACCGCGATTCGGTTTATCTCGGAGCGAATCGCTTTCTGGCGAATCTGGCCGGTTTCGCGCAGCCGGAAAATATGATCGGTCTGACCGATTACGATATGCTGTGGACGAAAGAGGAAGCCGACTTTTTCCGCGAATGCGACCGACGCGTCGTTGAATCGGGAGTCGCCGAACTAAATATTATCGAGCCGCAGTTGCAAGCCGACGGCAGAAGTGCTTGGCTTAACACAAACAAAGTTCCGCTGCGCGACGCGGACGGCGAAGTCGTCGGCGTTCTCGGCACGTTTGCCGATATTACCGAACAAAGACGGGCGGATTCGGCTTTGCGCGAAAGCGAATACAAGTTGCGAACGCTGGTCGAAAGTATGAGCGAAGGTTTGCTTCAGGTAAATAATGATGAAGTAATCGAATTCGCCAATGACCGTTTTTGCGAAATGACCGGCTACGAGCGCGGAGAATTGCTCGGCAAAGCGACGCTCGATATTTTGTTCGATAATGACGGGCGCAAATTCGTTGATGAAGTCAACCACCAACGCTTAAAGGGCGTGTCCAGTCATTATGAACTGCGTTTAAAGAAAAAATCCGGCGAGCTAATGGACGTAATTGTCGGCGGCGCGCCGTTCGTTAACGCCGAAGGCTTGATTACCGGCACGATGGGCGTTTTTACCGACATCTCGACGCGCAAACGCGCCGAAGAACAATTGCTGCACGACGCATTTCACGACGGTTTAACGGGACTCGCCAATCGCGCTCTGTTTATGGATCACCTGCGGATGACGGTTGAACGCGGCAAAAGCCGGCACAGCAATCCATACGCTGTTCTGTTTCTCGACTTCGACCGCTTCAAAGTCGTTAATGACTCACTTGGTCACGGCGAAGGCGACAACTTGCTCAAACAAATCGCGCGGCGGCTTGAATCTTCGACGCGCCCGGCTGATTTGGTGGCGCGTCTCGGCGGCGATGAATTCGTCGTTCTGCTCAACGAACTGGTTGAAGAAAGCGATGCCGTTCAAATCGCCGAACGCATCCAGGACAAATTGAAAAATCCGTTCGATTTAAGCGGCAGCAAAGTTTTCATCTCCGCCAGCACCGGCATCGCGCTCAGCACGGTGACACATAAAAGCCCCGAAGATATGCTGCGCGATGCCGATATTGCGATGTATCGCGCCAAATCGAAAGGCAAAGCCCAATTTCAGATTTTCGACCCGGCGATGCACGAACAGGCTTCAAAACAACTTCGCCTTGAAACCGAAATGCGCCAGGCTCTCGAACTCAAAGAGTTTCAGGTTTATTATCAGCCGATCATGAAAATCGAAACCGAAACGCTCGTCGGATTCGAGGCTCTTGTCAGGTGGAAACACCCGGAACGCGGAATGATTCCGCCGTTCGAGTTCATTCCGGCGGCTGAAGAAAACGGATTAATTGTACCGCTCGGAAATTGGATTTTGCAGGAAAGCTGTCGTCAACTGCGCCGGTGGCAAGACGAAAATCCGGCGGCTTCGCGTTTGACCGTGAGCGTCAATCTATCGTGCAGACAGTTTCTACAAACCGATTTAGCGGAGCGAATCGCCGAAACGCTCGACGCGAGCCGCCTCGACCCGCACTGCCTGAAACTCGAAATTACGGAAAGCCATATTATGGAAAATTCCGAAGCCGCGATTCGGATAATGAACCGCCTGCGCGCGCTCGGCATCGAACTGAGCCTCGACGATTTCGGCACGGGTTATTCTTCTTTGGGTTATCTGCACCGTCTGCCGGTCAGCTTTCTCAAGATTGACCGCTCGTTCGTCAGCCGGATGACGGAAAGCAAAGAAAATGAAGAAATCGTGCGGACGATTATCAAGCTCGCGCAAAACTTAAAAATGAAAATCGTCGCCGAAGGAATTGAAACCGCAGAACAACTCGAACGACTAAAACAATTAAGTTGTCAATTCGGTCAAGGCTATTTCTTTTCCAAACCGCTCGAAGCCGAAGCCGCGACAAGATTTATTAACAAAGATGCGAAGAATTTACCGTCCGCGATAAGCCTGCCTGTTATTAATCGGGAATTGAATTTCTAACGATTAAATTTCGCTTTAATCCCGAAGAAGGATGTTTCTCTTAAAAAAATCACGCATTATCAATGTTCAAAATCTCATTCAAAATCGCTTCTAGCTTTCGACACCGCGATAGAAGTATGTAAAATCCAACCCGATGCAAATTCATTAAACAAGCCGGACTTTAAATTTTATCTCACGAATCAATATTCTCTGAAATTTTTTTAACATTAAATAATCCGAAAAAAATAAAGTTTGGTTTTGGTATAAGCCAAACTTTATTTTTCTTCTGCTGTTTCTAAACTCCGGTAGAGTTTGCGGTCGGATTCGCTTAATTTAACGGGCGAAATTGTTTTTACAAACGGGCGAAAATCCGGCTTTGAGGTAAAAATGCCGAACATCGGAACCGCCAGCGAATCATTGAGATTAAGCGGACGCAGACCGAGAATTATTTCAATTGTTCTAAGCATACTTAATTGGTCAAGACGGTCGTGAACGACGGCGTTTCTTTTCACAAAAGGGCTGACGGCAAGCGCGACTGTTCGCGTCGCGTCAACGTGGTCGGGTCCGTTTTGCGCGTCGTCTTCGGTGACTAAAATGAGACTGTCTTTCCAAATCGGACTTTTTGAAATGGTTTCAATAATAATTCCGAGCGCCGCGTCGTTTTGCGCGATTAATTGGTCGGGCGGCAAATATCTTTTGTCCGCGCCGCCTGTGTGGTCGTTCGGCAGCCAGAGATAATTAAGCTGCGCCACACTTCCCTTCGCAATCTGTTTTTGAAAATCCGTTCGCCACGCGGCGGCGCGTTCCAAATCCGAAACATTCAAATCCCACGAACGATAATTTGCCGGGTAATGCGAAAGATATTCGGCGAAACGACGACGCAGGTTTTGGTCTGACTGTAACGGTTTGACCAGGGATTCGTCGCCGCACAAAAAGTTTGAAAACGAGCGCGCGAAATCTTGGTTTTCCAAAAGCCGGAAAGCGTCTTCAGGCGTATCCATTTGCCCGTAAAAAGATTTGGCGAATCCGTAGAAAATGTTTCCGCGGTCAACTTTGCCGGCGTAGCTCATCATTTGCGCGTAAAATTTACTGGTGATTTCCGCATCTGCACCGAAAGTTTCGCGCAAAATCCGAAATGCGCGCGTGTAAAGAAAATAGTTTTCGCCGTAAATCTTGTAACTTGCCTTTTTATCGTCGAGCGCGTCCCACAAATAAGTAGGCGAAGTCGTCGCCGGAACTATTCCGAATGGGTAGCCCGAATATCGACCGGAATACGCCGCGTTGCCGAGCCATTCGAGAAACGGGCTGGCATAACCGCTAGTCGTAAAGCTGTGTCCGAGAACGCTGATTTCGCCGTCAGCGTAAAAATTATCGAGAGTGACAAAATCTTCGGCGAGTCGGTGCGCGTTCGGCGTGGTTTGATTGCCGAAAAGCGTTAAAAAACGGTCGCCGTCGGCGCGGGGCAAATCGCCTAAAATTTGGTCGTAAGTGCGGTTTTCGCGCACGATGTAAAAGACGTGCTTGATTGGAAGTTTCAAACCTTGGCGCGGGTCAAAAAGCGGAGTTCCCGTTTGCGCCTGCCGTGTCCAACCGGCGAGTTTGGTTTGAATTTCCGCTTGCGGAATGACGGCGAGCGAGCCTTTTAATAAAGTCAGAACGTATTGCGAACCGCCTTGTTCGGCGACGGTCTGCGGTCCGTCAACATTCGGACGGCGCGGGCGCACGCCCTTGGCGCTGACGACCAACATCTTGCCGTTTTGAAATAAAACTTTGGTCGGATAAAAGCCGGTCGGAACATAACCGACTGATTGATTGGTTTTCAAATCAAAAACGGCGACCGCGTTCGTATCGGCTTGCGTGACGTAAAGTTTTCCATTTTCAACCGCGCACGAAGTCGGCGCGCTGCCGAATTTATTGTTTTTCCAATCGACGGAAACGGTTGAAACAACTTTATCCGTTTCGGTATCAATCACCGATAAATCATCGGAATTCTGGTTGACGACGTAAAGCCGATTGCCGTCCGCGCACGAATTCTGCGGCTTTTGCCCGACCGCTAAAGCTCCGAGAGATTTTAGTTCACGGTCAAAAATTTGCAGTTTATTTTCGCCCAGAACCGCGACATAAAATTTATCGTTCAAAAAGCGAACCATCTGCGGGAAATAGCCGACCGCCGCTTCACGCTCGATTGCGCCTGATTTGGTGTTGAGAACGACTAATTTCCCCTGCCGATAATCGCCTTTTTGAAAATCGTCGGCGGTGCTTGCCGTTACCAGATAAGCTACGGCAATGCGGTCGGCGTCAATTGCCGCTAAACCTGCGACATAGCCGCCGACTGCGTATTCACGAATTGTTTCAAAATCTTTATTATAGCGAAATATTTTTTGGCTGATGCCGCCGCTGACATATAAATCATCGTCCAGCCATACCGCCGCGCTCGGATAAAGCGCGGGAACGCGAAGAATTTTGACGACTTGCCGCGAAATTGGATTGACGACGGAAATCTCCTGCGGCTCTTTGTTGTAATATCCCGTGTTGAGAACGACGATCTGCCCGCCGAAAGCGACAGCTTCCATCGGCAGCCGCCCGACCGCTACTTGTTCGCCCGCCGGCGCAATCTGCCAACCGTTTGGCAAGGTGGCGGCTGTTGAAGACGCGGCGCGCGCCGTTTGCTTGGACTGAACAATGTGTCGCAATGCGTTTCCATACGGCGTTTTTTTGACCGATTCCCACAATTCCCTGTTGAGCGTTTCTTCCTCGCCCGCTTCGTCAAAATCCATTTCACGCGCGGCACTTTTAGTCTTGACCTGCGCGAACGAGAAACCGGCGAAAACAATTATTAACAAAAGGTAATAATGCGCGAAACGACAATAATTTTTCATATTCAAGTTGAATTTAACGGCAAATAAATTTACTTTGCGGCGGATAATTTTCGATTAATCGACGCGCGTTTTTCAAGCGATTCGGTATTTTCCGCGCGTTCGCCGTCGAAATCGTTTTCTTCTTCAACCAATCCAGCCGTCATTAGATCAAACGCCGGAAGCCGTGCCGCAACGGGCATCTTCTTCCCGTCCGCTTTATCGCCGCGCGCCGAAAACCAGATTATCCGATTCAGGTCGAGCGGATTCGCCATATCCGGGTGAGTTAAGTCCTGCGCGTCGGTCAGACGCATAAACGCGCTCATTTCAGCAGAAGGCTTTTTCGGCGGAAACAAATTATCGAGCGCGACCTCCGGCAAAACGGCTTGAAACGGAGTCAAATCTGCTTGGTTCTGAAATATATCAATCGGTGCGGCAGTCGCGTCGAGCAAGTTCATCGGCTTGATGCCAAGCAGAATTTCGATTGTCCGAATAAGGCTCACCGTGTTGTGAAAATCGTGAAGAAGCGCGCCTTTTTTGTTGTATGCGCTAATGAGAAGTGCGGGCGAGCGGTGCGCGTCAACGTGGTCGGGACCATTTTGCGCGTCGTCCTCGACCACGAAAATCGCGGTGTCTTTCCAATACGGACTGTTCGAGACTTCTTCGACGAGCCGCCCGACGGCGTAATCGTTTTCGGCGACGTAAAACTGCGGCGTCGGTGTGCCTTGCCGCAAACCGGCTGTGTGGTCGTTTGAAAATCTCAAAATAGATAAATTCGGCAGTTTATCGCCGCGCCCTTCGTTTAAATCCGCAACGAAGCCGCGAAATTCCTTCTGCCACTCGCCGAACCGCGACGAGCCGCGAAACCGCGCGTCAGAATTGTCGGGCGTGATTGCCGCGTCTATTTTGGAATTGTTTTCTCTGGCGATTCGGTAAGAATCGGTCGTCAGACTGTCGGGCGTGTCCATATCGAAATTGCGAACCGTCGTCGAAAAATGATTTTCCAGAGTTTTCTTAGCGGCAAACGCCGTGCGCGTCGGCGAGATGTCCGGGTATTTTTTCGCCCGCCGCGTGTTGACTTCTTTGACATCTTCAGCGGAAACGGTGGCGACGTATTCGCCGTAGTTGCGATAAGTCAAATTGGCGCGGTTTGCCGCGTCCCACAAATAGAGCGTTTCCGGCTCGCCGATGTCACGCGCGCCGTTCAGATAAGGAACATATTTTTTTAGATAACCGGCGATGTCGTTTTCCGTTGCGGGCAAATCGAAAACCGGCGGCAGACTGACCGGCGGCTGATTTGCGGGCGGATTATACGACGGCAGGCGATTGAAACCCTCAAAATCGTAAGTGCGCCCGCGTCCCGAATAGTTCCAGCGAAACGCTTTGTCCACGTAATCGTTTGAAAAAGCGGCGGTCGACCAGTTATGACCGTCGGGACTCGCTTCGGAGTTGACGAAAAAGCGGTCGAGCAGACCGAATCGCAAAGCGAGCGCGCGTTGGTTCGGCGTGATGTTCTGCGTTTTGCCGCCCGGCGATTTGGCGGTTTCGCCCGCGCCGAAAATCGCTAGTTTTGCATCGCCGTCCGCCGCGCTGCCATCGCCCGACGTTTTCAAATCGCCGTAAAGCTGGTCGTATGTTCGATTCTCTTTGATAACGTAGATAACGTGCTTGATTGGATTTTGTCCCGTAAAAAGCGTGGTTTTGCGCGCGCCGAGCAAGCCGTTGTTACGCATCACCTGCTGCGTGTAACCGAAAAGCTCGCGCTCGTTCGGAACATTCACGAGGCTGATATTTCCGGCAACCAGGGCAACTGAATACTCGCCGCCCTGCGCGTTCGCTTTCGGCGGAAAAAGCGCGTTCGGCGCATTCGGCGCGCGCCCTGAATTGTTGATAATCATTGACGAATTTTCAAAACCCGTGCCTTTGCCGTTAGCGACGAAAAGCTGACTGCTGACGATGGCAATTGCCGAGGCATACTGTCCGGTCGGAATAAAGCCGAGCAATTTCGATTTCGGATTCGGCTGGGTATCGAGCGCGATTACGGCAACCGCATTGGAATGCGCGCTTGCGACATACAGCGTTTTTTCGTCCGCGCTTAAAGCCAAACCTTCGGGACTTGAACCGGACGGAACAGTTTCGGAAAGTTTCAAGTTAACGCGCTCAATCAGTTTGTCAGTTGCCGTGTTGATTATCGAAACGCTGTCGGCATCCGAATTGACAACGAAAAGGCGGGTTTTCGCTTCGTTGAAAATCATTGCTGTCGGGTGACGGTCGACCGTAATATGAGAAACCCGATTATGGTTTGCTAAATCAACGATTGCGATCGAGCCGTCGCCCCACAAAGAAACGTAGGCTTTCGCCGCAGACTTACCGTCTTTGGCGGGCGTAATTTCCACGTCATACGGATACACGAATTGTTTCGAGTTCGGTCGCTGCAAATTTACGCGCGAGATAAGCCGCGCGTCACGCAAATCACTAATAATTCCAAGCGTGTCGCCGAGATTATTTGCCGTGAAAAGCGTTTCGCCGTCGGGACTCAAAGCGATGCCAATCGGATAAATCGCCGCCGCGTTTCCGTTGTAATTCGGACTCGGAGCATTGGTAGCAAACCCGCTGACATCAACAAACGGCGCTTCAACACGAGTATCTTCGCCTTTGGCGTTTTTGCCGTCGGAAGCAGGCGAAATCGGTTTGGCACCATTCGGCGCGAATTTGAAAATCCAGATTTTGTTTTCAAATCCGCCGGAAACAAAAAGGCGAAAATTTCCGTCTGCGTCCGCCGCCGAATGAAAACGCACGCCGAAATTAACGCTCTGCGGAGTCGGGAAATAGACGTTTTGGACGACCTGCGGCTCAGGTTTAGCGTTTAAATCAATAACCGAAATTGACTGTTCCGCGCGGTTTGATTTCGCGTCGAACTGCACGCCGAAACCGCTGTTGATTGCCAGCAGGTAACGTCCTTTGCCGTCCGCGCCCGTGTTGTCGGGCGAGCGCACAAAATCCATTGTCAGCGCGCCGACCGCCGGTTGACCGGTCGTCGCGTCCATTATCAATTTTCCCGCCGGAGTTATCACGCGCCCTTCCGACGCCGGCTCGTCGTTAGTTTTTTCCTTCTCAGCGGATGAATAAAATGATTTGTCCATCAAAAAAAGCGATAAAACGATTATTGAAATTAAGCCTGAGAAGGCAAAAAATCGAAGTCGGCGGCTGAAAAGAATTTGATTAAACGACATTTGACGCTCCCGAAAAATTTTATATAAAACAAGATACTAAACGAGAATTTCGACAAAAGAAAAACGCAGAGACATTTAATCTTTGCGCCTTTCTTTTGTTCTTTTCACAGCCTCACAATTAGAAGCGAAAACGCGCCGCAAGTTGAAATCGCCGGGCATTTGTTCCGTCCGGCTGCGAGCTATCATTGTTTCGCTGACCAAAGGTTGCGTTACGCTGGAACAAAATCGGCGTTTCCGCCGCCGGAATCGCGGTCGGCGTAACGACGGTGTAAAGCTGCGAGTTAAAGCCATTGAAATTCGCCCGGTTAAAGACGTTAAATCCTTCGGCGAGCAGTTCGATGTTGACCTTTTCGGCGATGCGGAAAGTCCGTGAAAGACGCAAATCGAGCCGGTAATTGGCTTCACCGTAATTGCTGTTGCGCGGCACGTCGGGCGCGAGACTCAAGCCGCCTAAGCCCAAAGTTCCGCCGCCGAACGGCGTGAATATCTGACTGTTTTGGGTAAAGGAAAGCGTCGGAAAGGAGACGGTCGCCGCATACGGTCTGCCGCTTTCCGCCGTAAAAATTCCGCCTACTTGATAACCGTTCAGCAGCGCGCGGGCGAATCTCCCGGCGTTTTTAACTTTCGGAACCCGAAAAATTCCGTTAAAGACGAAGCGCTGCCGCTGATCGGTCGGAGACGGCGCGCGATTTTGGGCGTTATCGAATTGATTAAACGAACTCGAACCGCCGAACGGATTCTCGGACGCGCTTCCGCTGCCGTTGCCGGTGCCGGAAGTATTCTCCGCTTTTGCCAGCGTATAGGCGATGCCGAATTGAAACCCCTGGGCGAAACGCCGTTTAACTTCGACGAGCAAGCCGCGATAGAAATTTTCGCCCGTCGAGCGCAGTTGGTTGAGCGCGCCGAAATTCGGATCCGGGCGCGAAGCATTGACGTTCCGGCTGTTGGCAGTCGGACAAGCACCGGTTTGAACGGTCGTGCAGGTCAATCCAGCCGCAAACGGAACGGTAAAATTCGTGCCGTCGGGCAGTTGATAAGTTCGAGTAAATTGGGGTTCGGCAAGATTGGTATCGAAATTAACCGGCAGGCGGTCGCCTTTGGTGTAAACAAAACTCGCCGACACGCTTAAATTTTTTATTATCTCGCGTTCGATTCCGATGTTGAATTCCTGAAGACGCGGATTTTTATAATTCGGGTCGAGCCTGGAAACACTCAGCGAAGCATTAACGTTTGCCGGAAACGACGCATAAGTGTTGGGAAAAACCGGCGCGCCGGGCGTCGTCGGCGAAACGGAAATCGAAGCGACGATGCGCGTTAAATCCGGCAGTCCGGTCGCCGGGTCGC
>JAABUN010007095.1_pt1 | contig 12357 bp, 17 predicted proteins | sample 5559311 | NCBI WGS metagenome assembly JAABUN01 (sample SAMN10711877, study PRJNA513370) | rock metagenome | isolation source: Antarctica rocks | place: Antarctica: Victoria Land, Siegfried Peak sud | reverse complement strand
CCTTTTCGTTCTGACGAGCTGCTTTCAACCCACACCGCCCGACCCACGGCCCCCCGACCCACCGCCGGTTCCTAGCTGGCATTTCTACAACACAGTCAGGCACGTCGTCATCAACGCCTCAGGCGACCTTTACGTCGCGGGCGACAAGGGTTGGGAAGACGTCTACCTGCGCCGCTACGACCAGACGGGCACGCTGCTCTGGACCCGCGCGCTCGAAGAGGATGCGGCTGACGAGACCACCGACACCGACGTTGACGCCGTCGCGGTCGGACCCGAGGGCAACCTCTATGTAGCTTGGCAGAGGTTTCTTTACCAGGGCGACACCATCTATGCCTCCTGGTATCTTACCGCCTACGACCACGAGGGTGACAAGCTTTGGCAGGTCGAAACCAACGGCGTCGAGGACCTTGCGGCCGACGCCTCGGGTAACGTCTATGTCACCGAGGGCGGGGTCGGTCACATCACCAAGTACGCGCCCGGAGGGAGGGTGGCGTGGGTGCGGTCCGGCTTCCCGACGCCCCAGAGCGTCGCCGTCTCGGGCGCTGGCTATCTTTACGTCGCGCGCGAGGACGGTGCCGTCGTAAAGTACACCCGCAACGGCGACCGGCTTTGGCTCGAGAAGGCGCTGCCGGGCAACCAAGATGACGTCAGCGAAATCAGGTACGAGGTCGCGGCGGGACCCGACGACACGCTCTACGTCACGGGCGGAGCCTTTCGCTATCGCTACGACGGCGACCTCACCGCCACCGAGGACGCCGAACTCTACCTCCACAAGTTCGACGGCACCGGCACCCTGGCGTGGCGTCGGCAGGTCGCCGCCTTACGCGAGCGCTCGGTGAACGAGGCGCTCGAGGGGTGGGTCACGTTTGCCCTCGACGTGGACAGGGACGGTGCCGCGTACGTGGCGACCGGTCGGGTCGGTGAGGACGACTGCGGGCCGGACTCGTGCACCGACGCCGTGGTCATGAAGTACGGGGCCTCAGGCGAGCGCGTGTGGACCACCACCCTGGGCACGCCCGAGTTGGACGGGGCGACGAGCGTTGCGACCTACGACGGTCGGGACATCTTCGTCGGCGCAGTCACCGGCGGGAACCTCAACGACGCAGGGCAGGGCAACCCCCAGGCGCTCCTGCGCGCGCTCGACGAGGACGGCGAGCCGGTCTGGGCACAGCGGCTCTTTAAGGTGCCCGACACGGTGCCGCAAGAGTGACGGCGAAAGAAAAACGAAAGGCGTTGTGGCGGCGATAAAACATGTTACATACCGACCGACAAGGGCAAGTGCGGACCGGTCGCGCCGCCTCGTGCTCGACAACTGCACAAAAGCGGACGTGTAAGGCTAGCTTTTCAGCGCTTAAGCCGTCGTTCGTTTCCCCGCTTGAAGTTGCCCGTCACGCGCTGGAGCGCGTACTGGACGTTTTCCTCATCGGCGTTTGTAAGCTCGGTGGAAAGAAGCTTTCCTCGTCGACCTCCCAGCGTCATGACGCAACGGCCTTCCCAAAAGATGCGGACGACCTCGTCTTTCGTGACCTGATACGTGAACGTTTCTCTGCCCATCAGCCACCAGCTAGAACAGCTTATACGTCTCGCCGTACCGAGATCGGCAAGTGCGTTGCATGTCTATGGCAACGTTACGGCCCGACTGCCACACAAAAGCGCACCATAATGCTGCTTATCGGCGCAGCGGGAGTAAGCTTCGCTGATGAACGAGGCAGCACAAGCACTTTGGAGCGCGTACTACGCTAGCCTACCCGAGCGTCAGCTCCCAGCTGTGCCAGAGAATGTATTTGCGTTCGGTGACTCACCAGAGATGGCTAACGAACTTGGCGCGCTGGTGGCGCGAGGAATCAAAACGGCAACAACATCAGCGCTATGGGCATATGCCGAAGGAGAACCCATACCGCAGATAGGTAGCTTCAGTGTCGTGCTCGATGGTCACGAACAGCCACTGTGCGTTAGCGAGACCATCGAGGTCGAGACGAAACGCTTTTCCGAAGTGGACGAACGGTTCGCTTACGACGAGGGTGAAGGTGACCGCTCGCTTGTCTACTGGCGCGACGAGCATGTGCGCTTTTTCAACAGAACGCTACCGGCGATTGGCAAGACGTTCAGCAATGACATACCTGTAATTTGTGAACGCTTTGGTGTCGTATACCTGCCGCAAGGTGTTTAGAACCGTTGCACGATCGCCCTTACCGAACCGGCGACAAGTGCCATTATCGGGCGTTAAATAAAAACAGGGGGCATCACGCCCCCTGTTTTCACCAAATGAAACATTTCATTTTCTACATAGACGCGTTTACGTCACCTCCTGATGTCCAACGTCGTTTGGGTTGGACAAACCGGACCTCAAGTTCGGCGTTAAGGGCCGCGGCGACCTCTCTGAGACTTTTGGCAGAGTGCCCCCAGTAGAAGGGGTTAGTAAGACGGGAGACTACAGATGCGGGAACATTCATTCGTCTCGCCAACTCTGCCCGGCTTAATCCTTGACCTTCGATAGCTTCCTCTATCGACAGGGAGATTGGACTAAGCTCTGCGGGCTCAACCAAAATAATCTCATAAGTTCCCTCCTCGTAGTCAGAGGTGTCTATTTCTTCCAGGGCGTTTGCCTCTGGAGGCTTTTCGCTGCGCTCCCTATAGTCTTGGAGCACCAACGCGAGCTGCTCCGCCATAAGGCGGCCAAGCTCATCCCGGTTTTTCGACGCAGCTAGTGTCGGAAATTGAGCGGCGCTGGCTGCGTAACCCTCGTCAGAGCGCTCAACTATAAACGGATAGCTCATCGTCTTGTTGTGCCCCTTTCTGGGGGGCTCATTTGTTGAGCCCCGCCAGTCGGTAGATTTTTTTAAGCGTCCCTATCGGGATGGATGCCGAGAGCTTCCCGGCCACGGGCACTATGCCCTGTTTGGTGGGGTGCTTATATACTCGGTGGTCGCCCTTGCCCCATCTCTCAAGGAACCAACCGTCCGCCTCCAGTTCGGCGATGACCTGCTTTACTTTAGCGGTCATACATCCTATATTAGCAAATTTGCGAAATGTTGTGTAACTTTTGATAGTCTGTGGAGATGTAGCGACTTAGATTGACCACCCCGAGCCTACTACTGGTCGGGGTAGCTGTCTAGCTCAGCCTCGAGCCGCACCACGGCGCGTTCTACGGGATCACCCCCGGCCTCGTTTAGATCGTCTTGAAACTCGCCGGAGGCGTGCAACCGGGCATACCTCAGTGCAAAATCCGCCTGCTGTTCGGCCTCGATGTGCGCGCGGGCGAAGGCGAGCCGCCAACGGTCACGCGAGCTCAGGTAGCGCTCCCAATCATGCCAGTCGAGGTATCGCGCCTCGTCGCCGGGGGGTAGCGTCCAGTCAGGCACGATTTAATCATGCTCGCTGTCTACCCTACTTTACAAGTCTATGTACCCCATAGTAGACTTTTAGGTAAGGCGAGATAGCGGACGATTAAGCGCGCGACAGAGCGACGGGGATAGCCCCACAGACAGCCAAGAAGCGCCAGACACGAACCGCAAGGAGAGCCTTTACATGGAAACGAAAAGTGCAGGTCAAGTCCATGAAAGGGGTGGACCTCGGGTTTCGTTGCAAACCCTTAAGGTCCTCAAAGTGATGACGGAGAATCCGGCGAGTGACTATTACGGCCTCGAGCTGGCGGAACGGGCGGGCCTCAAGAGCGGCACGCTCTACCCCACGCTCATCCGCCTCGAGCGGCACGGCTGGCTCGAAAGCGCCTGGGAAAACGTTGACCCAAAGGTGGTCGGGCGTAGACCACGGCGCTACTACCGGCTGACTACTCTAGGTCTCAGGCGCGCCCGAGAAGAACTTGCTGACACCCAGGCATTCTTTTCGGGGCAGCCCACCTTGGCCTTATGAGAGCGCTGACCGCCTGCTTCTGGTTTCTCCTAGGGGTGCTGTGCAGCAGCTTTCTCGACGGCGAGTTGAAGTTCCGCTGGCGACAGTTGGCTCGAGTCGTGGTTCGCGTTGCGGCACGGCGCATCCCTGCCGAGCACCGCGACCGGATACGCGAGGAGGCCCTGGCCGATCTGGAAAGCCTCGAGGCCGAGGGCCGGGATGGCGCTCAGGTCGGTTACGCGCTCAGGGTTTTTTGGTCGGTGCCCGCAGTAAAACGTGAGCTGTTGGACGAAAAGGATGTGCGAGCCCTAGCTGAACAGCTTTCACATCGAAGCCATCGGCTTTTCGTTCTGCTCATGAAAGTAGCGGGTCCTGTAATGTTAATAGCTGCAACGACAAGTTTTATGGAAGTTGTTAAAATACAGCCCACCTACATGCGATGGGTATGGTTTGGGGAAGCTTTTGCGTCGTTTGCACTAGCGGGTATCACGCTGCTATGCCTTAACCTTTCAAACCGTGCTGAGAAATTGCTTGAAGTGGCGCAAAAAGCCGACCGGGAGCTGTAGAAAGCTTTCGTAACCTTTAACCCTCGGGGACGTACCAAGGGCGTACCGTCAGCCCGTCCCGCGCAGGATGCACGCGAAAACCCCGCCATGCGCAGCGGCCTTTTCGCGCGCTGCCCCCAGGCCCCGGCCCTTCGCCGCAGAGCGCTTAGCTAAGACGACCAGCTCGCGGCTCACGACAATATGCGCTTCAGCGAGCTTTTCAGAGTTATTTTTGCGACGCTGTTGACGTTTTCGTAGGTCAGACCCACGAGCGGCAACAAGTCCGACCAAAGCTGGTCAACTTCGGCCTTGACTGCCTGAGCCTGTTCCGAAAGGTCCCTGGGCACCTCGAGCCCGGCTTCGGCCAGCGCCTCACGCCACGACGAGCCAGCCGCGCGTGAGGCGGCCAGCGTACGCATCAGGGGCACCCAATCTGCGGGAATCTCTGCGCTGGGACTAGGGGCACCAAGGCAGAGCGCCACGGCCTCCGCAAGCTGCCGCACCACGCGCAGGCTGCGGTCGATATAGCCGCCGACGCCGCCGACGAGCGTGTGCAACCGCACAGGACGCGGCGGGGCAGGGGTAGGCGCAGGCGCAGCGGGTAACGGCGGCGGAGTAGGCGTGAGCGCTGCTACCTGAGCTGTGAGCGCGGCCAACTGCTGCTGCAAAACCTCGAGATCGCTCATCACAGCCCCCGCTTGACTTCCGGCACGCCCAGAAACGCCCACGAGGTCGGCGCTGCGTAGCCGTATCGCTGGCTGCCCCCGGAAAGCGACCGGTGCAGCTCACCCAGAACCTCGCGCACGATACTGACCTCTGTCCGGCCCTCGATCAGGAGAGTCAGCGGGTCAAGCTCGGGCTCAAGGCGGTCGGGCTTAAGGTAGGTGCGCAGACTTTCGTCCAAGCGCAAGCTAGCAAGCTCGCGGCCCTGAGCCCGGGCGACTTTAACGGCGGCGGCGAGACCGGCGGGGCAGAGCCGCGAGCCGTATTGGCCAGTCTCGAGGGCGAAGCCGAGGGCTTCCAGTTCGCCCAGGAGCTGGCGGCTGCGGCGTTCGTTGACACCGAGAAGGGCGGCGAGTTCAGAAGCGCGTAAAGCGGGAGCGTTTTCCATCCCCGAACCGTAGAGGTGCGCGAGGGGAGAAAACGCCCGGTCTGCGGCATACCGCGTTCTCCCTACGGCGGCTCCTACGGTGAAGCATGACCAAAACCACCAGCAGCAGCCTCGAGCAGGACCTGTCCGACGACTATCAGCACAACGGCGTTGACCAAAACACACGTCGCCTCAACGGCCTCGAAAACCGTTTAGGTAAGATAGAGAAAAAGCTAGATGTCGTGTACGACGAGTTGGGCGAGCACGTCTTAAAACCGCACCCCTACCAGGCCAACCCCGACGACAACACCAACGAGCGGGCAGCCCTGAACACCCTTGCCAAAGCCCAGAACGCCGCTCAGCGCCGCACGACGCCCGAGGGCCTGCTCGAGCGGGGTATGCGCGTGCTGGACGACCCGACCGCTGTAGGGGTTTTGCAGTCCTACGTCAACGGTGGGCAGCTCAAAAAGGCCGCCGACCTCGTTAGCGCCGCCGAAGCGAACGCCGTTAAAGACGGCGACGACGCCGCGCTCGAGAGGGTTGAAGGCCAGATGGACGAGCACAGCCAGCTGGCAACGATCTCAAAGCTCGGGGAGGCGGTCTCGGACCTCCAGCACACCTTAAGCTCGCTTTTGTCGCGTATCGGCAAGCTCGAGACCCGCCCCGCAGCACCCGCAGCACCGGCCCAGGCGGTCGTCAAGGGGGCGCAGTTTGGCCGCCGCCAGGTCCAGGGAACCGAATACAAGGACACCCCCGAAGGGCTCATGTCGCGCCTTGAGGCCGTCGTGGACAGCCCGGCGCGTGTCGGACACATCGCGTCGATGATTCAGGGCGGCGAAATAGAACAGGCGCGGCGGATTATCGAAGCGGCAGAATTAAAGCACGAGGGCGATATGAAAAAGCGCGACCGGCGCGGCCTCTAGCTATGACCGATCAGGAGACTACCCAACAGATCACGCTCGAGTCAGTCGTGGCGATGCCTCGTGGTGGGGTCGCGCCAAGGTGCCAGCGCCGAAAAAAGAATGGTCGGCAGTGCGGTAAAGCGGCCCGGACAGGGCGCAAGGTCTGCCCATCGCACGGCGCGGGCTACCCCTCGAGAGAGGAGTCGGGAGAATGCAAAAAGCCGGGGAGACCCGTCACGCACGCCATGTACAGCACCCAGCCCACGCGCACCTTTGCCGAATGTCAGGCGGAGCTAGCCAGCCTCGAGGACATCCTGGACAACTCCGACCGCGACCTTTTAGCGCTCAAAGCGTCGCTCATCGTCCTGCTAAACAGGCTAGAGGCTCACGCCCCCGCCGTCGAAAGGATGGAGGCCGTGCTCGAGACCCTGACGGTGGAGGCCGAGAGGATGGACGCGGACGAGATCACCCCGCACGAGGCACTGAGCTTTGTCCGAAGGTTGGCCGAGTTGCAAAAGCCCGCCGCCCGGCTGAACACGCTGATAGTTCAGGTCACGGACGCAACCGTGAAAAGCGTCAACGCCAATAAGACGCGAGCGGAGACTAAAAGCAAGCTTGCCGAAAGCGAAGGGCTTATGGTGTTTTTGAGGTTGCTGGCCGTACAGCGCAAGATTTTTCACGGGCTCGCCCCTGACGAGAACACCGTCGCTGCCTACGAAATGGAGTTGCAGCGTCAGATTTTCGGCCCGCTGCACCTCGAGGCCCCAGCCCTAGACAATGAGGTCTCGGATGTCACGCCATAATCAACAAGACTCAAATGATACTTTATAAAAATCGTGAATGTTTACGAGATGTCTTATGATGAGCGCAACGAGGTATTCCATCAGTCTTGGGTTAAAAGCCTAATTGACACGAACCACAAAGAACTGGCCGCCCTAGTCATTGACGGTTATCTCGACATTTCCACTGACGACTGGACTGTTGGAATTGTGGTGAATCTCCCAGCGGATGCTCTGGTCTACTTCGAGGAGGATGTTAAGTCATGGGACACGGTCAAGCGCTTTCTCCTCAAGTTTTTTACTGCGCGTTTTTATGACAATAACAACAGCCCCATCAGGGTAGAGGACATAGAAGTATCGACACGGATAACACTCGTGCCCGTTGACCCGAACTGGCGCGACGTTGCACGCGACCTCATCACTAAGTCTAAAGACTTGAACCAGGGCGTCGTGACCGAGATGGTCATGAAGCGAAACCAAAAGGCACCCATCGTCTACAACGAGATGAAGTTCGCGTCCAACTCCGAGGTGCGGGTCGCCCAAGAGCTAGAGCGCAGGGGCATCCTGTTCTTTCCTTTGCCCTTAGCTGTTCGCGGCGATACTGGCAACAGGTATCACGACCATAGGGAGGTGGACTTTCTGATCTGCCACCACGGCAAGTGGGGCATCCTCGAGGTCGCCTACCACCAGGGGCGCTATGAGAAGGACAGCGAGAAGGCCCAGTGGTTCAAGGACGCGGGCATAACCTGCGTCGAGCATTTCACGGCGGAGAAAGCCTACAACAATCCCGCCGAGGTCGTCACCACCTTTATAAGAAATCTGGCTCAGCATAGGTGAGGGACAGCGCGTACCCTTGAGCGGGCAGCAAAGGAGGGACATGAAACCCCCACCGGGCTGGGAAGCTAATAGCCTCACAGACTTTCTCGACAGCGCACAGAGCAACACGTATGGAACATTCCAGAAGCACAAGTACATCTGGGGGCATCTCTCGCGGATTAACGACGGGTTCGACCGGCTTACCCCGAACCTGTACAACACCCCGGATATGCTGCCCGCGCTCCTCTATACCCGGTCCCACTCCGCTTTCTTGGCGGCGACGCGCCTTGCAGTCGCCACCCAGGTTGTGGACGCCTATCCCGTCCTGAGAAGCGTGGTCGAGTACGCCGCCGTCGCTCTGTTCTTTCAGCATCATGCAAAGGTCGCTGAACTCTGGCTAAAACGACATGAGAACGCGAAGGCGAGGGCGAAGGTACAAAACGAACTCCGCATGGGTGCTGTGCTCAGATTCGTCAAGCAGCAGAACGAAAAGCTGGGAAGCGAGTTCAAACGTCTCTATGAGGCTTCAATAGACTACGGCGCACACCCCAACGTGTTTGGGGTCGTCCACAATCTCGACGTGGTGCCCGACCTAAAAGGCGTCACCATAAACACCAATTTCCTGACGGACGAAGAACATCTAATTGAGTTCTGCCTGTACATGACGAGTTCGGTTGGCGTAGCGACGCTCGAGATGGCCGCGCTTATTTTCAAGGAGCGCGCCACACTTATATCGCTAGACGTGACCACGGCGAAACTGCGAAACGAGAACGCAAACATCTGGAGGTCACTCGTCAGAAAGTACAACCCGAAGTGGCGGCCCTTCTTGTAGGCCAAGCCGGACGCCTTCACTGATGTACCAAAACGGTCGTTTACTACCAGTCCCCCAGCGCTTTCTTGAGTTGCAAGTTGTTCGCTTTGGCGTAACCCCGCGCCGTGTCCAGGCTGCTGTGCCGTAGGTGATCGGCCACGAGCGCCAGGTCGCCCGTCTCATCCCGGAGCCGCGTTCCCGAAGCGTGCCGGAGAGCGTGAACGCCCTTAAACGTCACCCGCGCCTGCTTGCTCGCTGCCTCGAGCCTCTGATACACAGCTTGCCGTGACCGGCACGGCAGCACAAAGCCGGTGCGCTGTTCAGCCGGGACAGCCACGAACGCCTTTGTCAGGGTCGGCGTCAGGTTTACCCGCGCGGACTTGCCGCCCTTCCCGGCGACGACCTTAAGCACCGCCGCGCTGAGATCGACGTCATCCCATCTAAGCGCCGTCATCTCACTCACCCGCAGCCCGGCGTGTGCGCCCAGAAGGACAACCAGTAGGGTCGCGCCCTCAGAGCAGCGCTCGAGCCAATGCACGTCAGTTTGGGTATAGGCGTCGCGTTTCTCCCAAGCGGGCGTTTTGTCCCCCGTCACCTTCACGTCTGTGAACGGCGCGGCGTCGGTCGCACCCGACCACCGCAGGGCGGCGTAGAGGTTTTTGGCCCCGGCAAGATAGACGCGGATGGAAGCGGACTTGAGGCGACCCTCGAGTTCTCGTACCCACAGCACCCCGGCGTTCCGGCCCGGACGCAGCAGGTTCTCGCCAGACCAGTTTTTGAGCAGCTCAGCGATAGCGTGGCGGTAGGCGCTCAAGGTATGAGCACTCACCCGAGAGCCCGATGAGCCGTGCAGGGTCAGGTGCGCTTCGGTCAAGCCCCACAGCGCCACGCCGTCTCGGTCTCTGGCCGCTTCACTAGAAAACCGCTTAAGCTCGTCCTCGCTCATCGCCGCTAGGTCACGGGTACGCTGTAAGAGGCTCGAGGGAACTGACCTGGCAAGCTCGGTCACGGCGCGAGCCGCTCGGGCACCTCGACGGTTCGTTCGTTCTTGAGGTTGCCGGTGTTGAGGGTAGTCTTGGGCTCGAGCATCAACACCCAGGCCTCGTCGCCCACCGCACCCGGCAGGTGCTCAACGCCGCGCGGCACGACGACGAACTCTCCCTCGCCAACCACTACCTCGCGCTCGTCAGGGTCCCGGAGCTTCATTCGCATCTGACCCCGCACTACTAGGAACAGTTCGTCTTCTTGGTCGTGGTGATGCCAGACGAAGTCGCCTCGGAATTTGGCGAGCTTGACGAAGGCGTCGTTGACTTCGCCGACCACCTTCGGGCTCCACGCCTCGCCGAAGCGTCCGAACATCTCCGTAAGACCGACCTTTGCTACCTGTCTCTTGCCTGCCCGCGCCATCTAAAACCCCCTCGAAAGTGGGTTCAACATATCACATGTACCTTGTCATAACACGCGTTATGTAAACGTGCGCTACTTCCGCTACTCATTCGGGGTATCGCCACATCACACCCATTATAGGGAGGGTTTGAAGAACTGGGATTCGTTCATCGCCAAGCGTTACTTCTCTGACGCTGTGCTGTAATCATCGCGCAGTATCCGCCCATCGCGATCCAACGCTCGGCGCATCTGGCTGAGCCACTCTATGCCGAGTCGGCGCCCGTTCGGGAGCTGGTCGTCTCGGTCCCAACGCCACGTTGCGATCATCGCGAGCATCAAAATCCGGCATTTGCGAAGCAGGTCTTGATCAGCGTCCGAATAGTGCTCGCTGACTTCGTCGGGCGCATGGGCGATGTCAAACTCGACAGGTCCGCGGCAACATGTCTCTAAGTCTATGAACAGCAACCCTTTGTTCGTCCTGAGTAAGTTGTCAGGGTGCGGCTCGCCGTGCAGCAGCTGCTCGGCGGCGCCGCGGTCGCCGAGCGTGCGCCTAAGACTTCGCAGCGTGTCGCTGAGAATTTCTCGGTCCGCGTCAGCGAGTTCCGGAGTGTAAGCGCGGTTGCCTACCAGTCGCTGCGCCTCCGCAACTCGATCCGTGAAGTGCGGCGCAGTTACATCAATCTGCCGCATACCAGCATGTAGCCGCTCGAGTGCCTGTGCGTACTCGGCTGGCGCGACGTCGCGGGGCGATACAGGCTCGTAGTAGGTCCACAGCGTGACCACGAAGCCGTCACGCATGTAGACGCGCGGCTCCACTCGAGGCTCAAGCGCAGCTACCGGGCTATCGGTTTCGGCGAGCCGCCGAGCGACCTTAACTTCGAACTCTGCGCCTGCCTGACCCGCCACGTACGCGACCCGAGCGAGAACGTCACAAGGTAGTAGCCGCACAGCGAGGCGGTTCGAGTCTTGAAGAACGACCGCGTCATCAACCCTCAGATCAAGCGCCGAGGCAATCGACCTAGCGGCAGCCACCGCACGCGGAATATCTGATGCCCGCATCATTGCCTCCTTCAAAGAATCCCGTCAGAAGATCACCCTCATCCGAGTAACAAGTGAATCAGCAAGGTCACTGCGTCTATCTTCACACCTGAGCGTCACGTCAATGCGTATGACGTCGAGGGTGAACCAAGTGAGTGGAAGTACCAATTGATTTATAGGTATATCAGACTCTATTTTAGAGAGCCATTTTTTGACCGCACGTTTTTTCGTCAGCTGGGGTTAAAATCTTCTTGTGAAGCAAAGGTCTGATGAACCTAAGAGGAGCGTCGCTATCCGCTCCACTGCTCTACTACTTCTAGCTTTCCTACTGTTCGGCTGCACACTTACAGGGCTCAAAAAAGACTCTCATTTCATCAACCTTTTTGAACAGAACAAGACTCTATTCAAAGCATATGTCGAAAATGTAAGTGATTGTGAAAATGGAGATAAACTGGATGACATTGCTGACAAACTAAGCGATGTCGGAGTCACAAACACATTTGGACCTGAGATAGTCAGTCCTGACATTACTTTCTACTTTAGAGACAAGGCACCCTTATCTTTTTTATTCCCGAACGATGTTCTGGCGTATAAAAGCATCATCTACATCGAAAGCCCCAACTGGCTTACGAGCACTCAAGTATTATTGGACTTAGACAACATAAACCCTGGAAACGGGGGAACTTACTACAGGCGCATAGAGGACCATTGGTTCTTGAAGCTCGAGTTGAGTGCCGATTAGTTACCTAGGCTAATTTGAGCCAGCCGCTATGTTCATTAGGTCAGGTTACAGGTAGCAAAAAGCTTTCATCTTTGTTCCGGTAATGTCCAGTTATCGCATTTATCTCGAAGGACGGATAGTCCCAAAAACCTTCGTTTTTAGATACTCCAAAAGTGCAATGCTACACCGCATTTTCTAGGCGCAGAGGTGTATCTAAAGCCGTCGGCTTATCTATGTCCGATAAACCCCATCATCTACGCTTTTAGATTCAACTCGCAGAATTTTACTTGCTTAACCTGAGTTCGGGGTTTAGATCATTGCCGGTAGCTGGACTAGGTCGGCAGGCAACCGCAAGGACGGCTTCTTAGGCTGATGCGTGTAGGCGATAAGACCGGCCAAGAGGTTGACAGCGAAGTT
>JAABUN010007094.1_pt1 | contig 12358 bp, 12 predicted proteins | sample 5559311 | NCBI WGS metagenome assembly JAABUN01 (sample SAMN10711877, study PRJNA513370) | rock metagenome | isolation source: Antarctica rocks | place: Antarctica: Victoria Land, Siegfried Peak sud | reverse complement strand
GGCTCAGGATTTCCTCACCGGTGGCGTGCTGGCCGGTCTTGGTTTTTTTGATTTTGCTGCCCCCAATCTGCATTTTATCGAACAGCACTTCGCCCAGCTGCTTCGGCGAGCCGATGTTGAACTCCTGCCCGGCCTCCTGGAAAATCTGGCGCTCCAGCTCCGTCACGTAGCCTTGCAGCTCGGCCGAATACTCGTTCATGGCCCCCGAGTCAATCTTCACGCCCTCGTACTCGATGCTGGAGAGCACCGGCACGAGCGGGTTTTCCACGGTGTTCAGCAGCTCCAACAGGCCCAGCTCTTTCAGCATGGGCTCGAACACGTGCTTGAGCTGCAAGGTCACGTCGGCGTCTTCGCAGGCGTAGTCTTTCACCAGGGCCGGCGCGAGGTCGGCCATCGTGATTTGCTTTTTGCCTTTGGGCCCGATGAGGTCGGTGATGGGCACCGGCGCGTAGTGCAGGTAGGTTTCGGCCAGCACGTCCATGTTGTGGCGCATGTCGGGCTCAATGAGATAATGCGCCAGCATGGTATCGAACAGGGGCCCGCTCACTTCCACGTTGTAGTGGCGCAGAATGCTGAGGTCGTACTTGATGTTCTGGCCAATTTTGAGGATGTCCGGGCTCTCAAAAAACGGGCAGAACTCGTCCACAATCGCCTGGGCCGCTTCCAGGTCGTCGGCCGGCACGGGCACGTAGTACGCCTCGCCCGGCCGGTAGCAAAAGCTCAGGCCCACGAGCCGCGCCGTCATGGTGTCGAGGCCCGTGGTTTCGGTGTCGAAGCTGACCTCGGTTTGGCGCAGCAGGAAGTGCAACAGCGACTGGCGCCGCGCCGGCGTGTCCATCAAATGGTACTGGTAGGGCACGTCTTCGAGCCGGCGGCGCGGGCCGCTAGGGGCCCCCGCCTGCCCCGTTTCGCCGTATTCCGCGCCGATGGCCACCGCCGCCTCGTCGCTGTTGCCGAAGAGCGAGGTTTGCGGGGAGCGGGGGGCGGGGGGCGGGGGGGGGGGCCGCCGGGCGGCGCGGGGGCTCCGCGTCCTTCCGGGGCCGTTTTGCCGCTCCCCGCTCCCCGCTCCCCGCTTCCCGACAGCACGCGGGCCGCCAGCTGCCGGAACTCCAGCTCGTCGAACAGCTCGTGCAGCCGGGCTTCGTCGGGCGCGTCGAGCACCAGCTTGTCGGCTTCGAACTCCAGCGGCACGTTCACGTGGATCGTGGCCAACTCCTTGCTCAGCAGGCCCTGCTCGGCGAAGGCGCGCACGTTTTCCTGCTGCTTGCCCTTCAGCTCGTCCACGTTGGCAATCAGGTTTTCCACCGAGCCGTACTTCTGAATCAGCGTCTTGGCCGTTTTCTCGCCGATGCCGGGGATGCCGGGGATGTTGTCGCTCGCGTCGCCCTGCAAGCCCAGGATGTCCGTCACCTGCGCGACGCGCTCAATCTCAAAGCGTTGCAACACGTGGGCCACGTCGAGTACCTCGGCCGCGTTGCCCATGAAGGCCGGGCGGTAGATTTTGATGTTATCCGTCACCAGCTGACAGTAGTCCTTGTCGGGCGTCATCATGAACACCTCAAAGCCCTGGGCCTCGGCCCGTTGCGCCATCGTCCCAATCACGTCGTCGGCCTCGTAGCCTTCCAGAATGAGAATTGGAATGTGGAAAGCTTCAATAATCTGCTTGATGTAGGGCACGGCGATGCCGATGTCCTCGGGCATGGCCTGGCGCTGCGCCTTGTAGGCCGGAAACGCCTCGTGGCGAAACGTCTTCTTGGGCCCATCAAAGCACACGCCGATGTGGGTGGGCTTTTCCTTTTGCAGCACCTCCACCAACGTGTTGGTGAAGCCCAGCACGGCCCCCGTGTTCATGCCCTTGGAGTTGATGCGCGGGTTTTTGCTGAACGCGAAGTGCGAGCGGTAAATCAGGGCAAAAGCGTCGAGCAGGAAGAGCTTTTTGGGGGCGGAAGCAGCGGTGTCGGTCATGGTAGGCGAAAGTACGGCGGGGCCGGGCCCTCAGTTCGCCGCGCGCAACCGGGCCGGGGCCCCCACAGGCCTTTCCGCCGCACACCTGCCAGGGCGCCGCTAAGCAGGGTCCCTGCCTCAACTATATCTTCGAGAGCCCTTTAAAGAAGCCTTCCTGGTACGACTTGCCGATGGGCACGTAGTAGCCGCCCTTCAGGTTAGCGGTGTTGTCTTCGATGGATTCGATGTGCTGGGTGTTGAGCAGGTAGCTGCGGTGGACGCGCACGAAGTTGGGAAACACCGCCAAGCGCGCCTCCAGGGCCTTCAGGGTGGTGTACACGATGTATTTCTGCTGGGCCGTGACGATGTTGACGTAGTCGGACAGGGCCTCGACGTAGAGCACTTCATCGAAGTTGATGCGCACCATGCGGCTGTTCACCTTCACGAACACGTCGGCGTTGGCGGGGCCGGCGGCCGCGTCGGGGGCCGTGGCCGGCTGGGCGCGGTGCTGCTCGCGCACCCGCTCCACGGCCTGGCTGAAACGGCCGTATTCGAAAGGCTTCACCAGGTAATCGGTCACGCGCAGCTCGAAGGCATCGACGGCAAAATCGTTGCGGGCGGTGGTGATGATGACGTCGGGCGGGTTGTGCAGCAGCCGCAGCAGCTCCAGGCCGCTGAGGTGGGGCATTTCGATGTCCAGAAACAGCAAGTCCACGGGTTGGCCTTCGCGCAGGTAGGCCAGGCCCGCGATGCCGTCGGTCAGCGAAGCCTTCAGCTCGAGATCGGGCGTGAGGCTAACGTAGTGCTCCAGCGTGAGCCGGTTGATTTCGTCGTCGTCAATGATAGCACAGGTGAGCATAACCATAAAGCGGCACTGCTAGAAGAACTACTGGGCAAAAAGCACCCTTGGCCGAGCTAAGGTAGCCATTCACAGCGCAAAACCCGTCATTGGCATAGACGTTCTTCGTTTTTATATTTCCGGCGCTATATCCCGGCGGCCGCCAATTCCTGGCGCAGCTGCGCCTGCACGCCGGGGCCGTCAAAATCGGTTTCGGCCTGAATGTGGGGCATCAGCCGCGCCATCACGGCGTCCTGGCGCTGGCCGGCGGCCCAAGCGTCGGCGTAGGGCAGGTGCGAAAACGTGACCCGCGTGTAGAGCGGCACCCAGCGGTCGGGGTAGAGCGCGGCAATTTTGTTTTCGATGCGTTTCTGGAGCAAAAAGCGCGGATCGCCCACCCGGTCGCGCATCTCCACGAAGTTGTAGAGGGCCAGGTCGGCCATGGCATCGGCGTTGGGTTTGCGCTGGCGCTCGAAGGCTTCCATCACGGCGGGCCAGGCGTCGTCGCCGTACTGCGCCAGCAGGCCGTCGAGCACGGTGCAGTCTTCGAAGCCCACGTTCATGCCCTGGCCGTAGAAGGGCACGATGGCGTGGGCGGCGTCGCCGAGCAGCAGCACGTCAGCGGCGTGCCAGGGGTAGCAGCGCACCGTCACGAGCGAACTGGTGGGGTGCGCAAAAAACTCATCGGCGAGCCGAGGCATCAGCGGCACCGCGTCGGGAAAAACGTCGGCAAAAAAAGCCGTCACCGCCGCCGCGTCGGGCAGGGCGGCGAAGCTCGTGGGGCCCTCGTAAGGGAAAAACAAGGTGGCGTTGAACGAGCCGTCGAGGTTGGGCAGCGCAATCATCAGGTACTGGCCGCGGGGCCAGATGTGCAGGGCATTTTTCTCCAGCGCCCACGCCCCGCCGGGCCCCGCCTCAACGGTCAGCTCCTTGTAGCCGTATTCGAGGTAAGTCTGCGAGTAGTCGTAGCGGTCGGTGCGTTGCAGGGCCCCGCGCACGGCCGAAAATGCCCCGTCGGCCCCAAACAGCTGGCTGTAGGGTTCCTCGTAGGCGCGGCCGGTGGCCACGTCGAGCAGGTGCAGGGTGCGGCCCGCCAGGTCGAGGCGCTGCAACTGCTGGCCGAAGCGCAGCCGCACGCCGGGCCGGGCGTCCAGCAAGTCGAGCAACGTGCGGTTGAGCTGGTCGCGGTTGACGGAGTAGATGGCCTGCCCCGCGGCCCCGTAGGGCTGGGCCGTGAGCTGGCCCTGGCGGTCGTGCATCACGCGCCGGTAGAGCGGAATGCTCACCTGCCGGACGTCATCGGCGATGCCCACGCCTTCCAGGGCCCGCCAGCCCCGGTCCGAGAGGGCCAGGTTGATGGAGCGGCCTTCACTGCGGGCGCTCCGGCGCAGGTCGGGCCGGCGGTCGAGCACCTGCACCCGGTGCCCGCGCCGGGCCAGGTACAGCGCCAGCAGCGAGCCCACCAGCCCCGCCCCCGCCACGGTGAGCGGCGGGCCAGCCGGGGCCGCCCCGGCGGCGGCAGAAGTGGGCAACGGCGTAGGCATATAAGCGTGCAGCAAAAGAATGGGCCGCGAAACTACGCCAGCCCCGACAACTAGCGGCCCCCGCCGGCCCCGCCCACGCCCCGCATTGGCGGCTGCCAAACAGGCGGGGAAGCCGACCCGTGGCTATGCGACTGCCCCGGCCCGGTGCATTAGCCTGGCCGCCGGGGCCTATGCGTGGCTGGGCGGGTTCCGCCGGCCCGCGGTGGCCCTCGAAACCACCGCCGCGCCGGTGCTGCTGGCCGGGCAGGCCTACGCCGGGCCCGCGCAGGGCGAGGGCTTCGGGCCGCTCTTCCGCCGGGCCAAGCAGGTGCTCGACGAAGGCCGCCTGCCCGGCACCGCGCTGGCCAACCTGTACTACAACAACCCCGAAACCGCCCACGACACCGTGCGCGCGTTCATCGGCCTGGTAGTGGCCGACACGCTGCGCCCGCTGCCGGCCGGCCTGCGCTACCGGCTCGTGCCGGCCGGCTTGCGCATCGTGGCCGCCCGCACCACCGGCGTGAGCTACTTGCTGGCCCCCAACAAATTATACCCCGCCGCCCTCGACCTGGTGAAGCAGCAAAAGCTGGCCCCGCGCGATTTCTACCTCGAACGCTTCGGGCCCGGCGACACCGCCGAGGTGTGGGTAGGCGTGAAGTGAGAATTTGACGGACAAAAAAGCCCGGCCCTTCCGCGAGAGAAGGGCCGGGCTTTTTTGAGTCGGGGTGGCAGGATTCGAACCTACGGCCTCGTCGTCCCGAACGACGCGCGCTACCGGGCTGCGCTACACCCCGAAACCGGGGCCGATGGGGCGGCGCCCGTTTCTGTGTCCAATTCCCGAAGCGGCCGAAAAAAGCCCCCGAACGCTGGGTTCGAGGGCTTTCGAGAGCGGCTGCTCTTCAGTCGGAGTGGCAGGATTCGAACCTACGACCTCCAGCACCCCATGCTGGCGCGATACCAGGCTACGCTACACCCCGATGGGTAATTGGAGCGCCAAAGGTAAGGCTTTTGCCGCGCATAGTGCAAGCGGCGGCCAATTATTTTTTGATTGAACCGGCTGTTCGGTGCCGCCGAACGCCCGCATTCGGGTGATTGGCGGGGGGTTATGTACTTTTAGCCCTGCCGTCGCTGCCGGCTTTTTCTATTCTTTTGATTGTTATGAAAATTCTATTCTTTATCCTCTGCGGGGGCCTGCTGGCCCTGGTACCGGCCGCATCCCGCGCCCAAAGCAAAGCCCCGGCTGCTAAAACGCCCCTTAAAACGGCCCCTGCCAAACCCGCCGCGGCCAAAGCGCCCGCAACCAGTGCCCTCGCGTCTAAAGCCGCGCCGGCCACGGCCAAAGCTACCCCCGCCGCCCCAGCCGACGAGGCCCCCGCGCATGTGGCGCTGGCCCCCGCCACGCCCGCCGCCGACCCTACGGCGCTCAAAATCAAGGCCGAGGTGAACCCCACCACCAAGCAGCTTGCGGTGCGCACCGACGCCCCTGGCCCAACAACAATCGAGGTGAACGACGCCACCGGCCGGCCGGTGCTCACGCGCAACGTCATCGCCGGCAATAAAGCCATCGATTTGAACGTGAGCCAGCTGCCCGCCGGCTACTACGTGGTGCGCTGCACGGCCGGCCTGCGCACCGGCCTGCGCCGCGTCCGCCTCGGCGAATAAGCTACGGGCCGAGCGGCTCCAGCAGGTCCCACCGGTTGCCGTACAAGTCCTCGAACACGGCCACGTGGCCGTAGGGCTCCGTGCGGGGCGCTTCGAGGAAGCGCAAGCCGCGGGCTTGCAGCGCCGGGTAATCGCGCCAGAAATCGTCGGTGTGCAGGAACAGCCACACCCGCCCGCCGCCCTGGCGGCCCACGCCGCGCTTTTCCTCGTCGGTTTTGGCTTCGGCCAGCAAGAGGCTACAGCCGGCCGGGCCCGGTGGGGCCACCACTACCCAGCGCTTGCCGCCGCCCAAATCCTGATCGGCCGCGAGGTGGAAGCCCAGCATGCTGGTGTAGAAAGCAAGGGCTTCGTCGTAGTCGCGGACGAGCACCGCGACGTGGGCCAGGCGCTGGCTCATAAGTCAAGCTACTTACGCTTCTTCGGCTTGCAATTGGCGCTCGTACAGGGCCCGGTAGAGGCCGTCGGGCTCGGCCATGAGGGCTTCGTGGGTGCCGTGCTGCACAATCGCGCCGTCGTCGAGCACGAGGATGTCGTCGGCCAGCTTCACCGAGCTGACGCGGTGTGAGATGATGAGGCTGGTGCGGTTGGCCATGATGCGTTGCAGGGCCCCCAGGATGGTGTTCTCGGTTTTGGTGTCGACGGCCGAAAGCGAGTCGTCCAGAATCAGCACCTTGGGCTCTTTCACCAGGGCCCTGGCCATGCTCACGCGCTGCTTCTGGCCGCCGGAGAGGGTGACGCCCCGCTCGCCCACTTTGGTGTCAAAGCCCTCGGGGAAGGCCAGGATGTTGTCGTAGACGGCCGCGTCGCGGGCCGCTTGCAGCATTTTTTCTTCTTCGGGGCGGTCGAGGCCAAAGTTGATGTTGTGCCGGATGCTGTCGGAAAACAAAAACACGTCCTGCGGCACGTAGCCGATTTGCTCGCGCAGGCTGGTCAGGGCGTAGTCGCGCACGTCGATGCCGTCGATGGCAACGCCGCCGGCCGTCGCGTCGTAGAGGCGGCAAAGCAGGGCGGCGATGGTGCTTTTGCCCGAGCCCGTGTTGCCGATGACGGCCAGCGTCTGGCCCGGCCGGATGCGGAAGCTCACGCCGCGCAGGGCCTGGATGCCGGTATCGGGATAAGTGAACGACACATTGTCAAACACGATGTCACCCTGCATGTTGTGCTGGATATCCTGGCGCGAGACGATGTCGGTTTTCTGGTCCAGAAACTCGTTGATGCGGGCCTGCGAGGCCTCGGCCCGCTGCACCAGCGACGAGGTCCAGCCCAGGGCCGTGACCGGCCACGTCAGCAGGTTCACGTAAATCAGAAATTCGGCGATGGTGCCCGTGGTGATGGTGCCCCGAATCACTTCCTGCCCGCCCACCCACACGGTGATGAGCGTGCTCAGGCCAATCAAAAACAAAATCAGCGGAAAAAACAGGGAGTTGACGAAGTTCAGGCTCAGCGACTTCTCCTTGTATTCATTGCTGGCCTGCGTGAATTGTGCGTGCGAATCGACCTGCCGGGAGAACGACTTCAGCACCCGAATGCCCGAAAACGCTTCCTGCGTGAAGGTCGTCATGGCCGCCAGGGAGCGTTGAATCTGGTCGGACTTGCGCTCGATTAAGTTGTTGACGTAGAAGATGCTGACCGACAAGATGGGCAGCGGCGCCAACGTGTAGAGCGTGAGCTTGACGTTGACCATGAGCATGAGCGGCACGATGAGCACGAACAGCAGCACGAGCTGCAAAAAGTACATGATGCCGGGCCCCAGGTACATGCGCACACGGCCCACGTCTTCGCTGATGCGCGACATGAGGTCGCCGGTGCTGTGGCGGCGGTAGAAGCTGAGCGGCAGCGACTGGTAGTGCAAGTAAATCTGGTTCTTCTGGTCATTTTCGACGAGGCGCGACATGACGATGAGCGTCTGGCGCATGAAGAACAGGAAGATGCCCCGCAGCAGGGCCAGTACGATAATCAACACGCCGTAGAACAGCACGTTGCGCCCGAACAGGTTGTACACGCCACTTTGGGCCTGGGTGCCGGCGAAGAGGTGGTACAAATCGATGCCTTCGTTGACCAAATCGAAGGCGTAGCGCACGAGTTGGGCCGGAAAAATGGCGAGCAGCGTGCTCAGCACTACGAACAGCACGCCCCCCAGGAAGTGCCATTTGTAGCGGTAGATGAACGGATTGACGGCGGTGAGGGCGCGCACGGACAGGCAGAAAAAAGGGCGGTATCGGAAAAAACGGGGTACTTTTGTGGCCGCAACGCGGAACCTGGTTCCACGCCGGCGCACCATAGAAACGAGCGAACGGGCGCATGGTTCAGGGCCCCAAACCGGCCCTGGGCCCACCACCCAAAATTGGCGCTCCGCCGCGAAGTTACGCCGCGCCCCGGCGGCCGGGGCCCGGTGCGCCAGCCATTGCTTACCGATTACTCCTTACCGACTATCTTCTTATTAATGCTGAACCGCCGCCTTCTCCGCATCAAAGTCATGCAAGCCCTGTACGCCTACCACCAAGCGGTCGGCGCCGATTTGGGGCTGGCACAGGACCGCATCGCGGAAGCCTTCGAGCCCGACCTGAACGCCGAGGTGGCCCCCGACCGCCGCCAGCTCGAAGGCCAGCGCAAGCTGGGCGAGGCCCGCTTCCGCGAGTGGCACCGCACGAGCGAAGCCCCCGAAAAAACCGACGACCAGGCCGTGGACGCGGCCCTGAACGACGCCATCCGCTACTACCAGGACCAGGTGAAGAAGGACGCCAAGTTCTTCGGCGGGCAGCTGCTGGCCGGGGCCGAGAGCATCCACGACCAGTACCTGCACCTGCTGAACCTGCCCGCCGCGCTGCTGCAAGTGCTGGAAGAAGACAACGACCGCGAAGCCCGCCGCCGCCTGGGCCCCCGCGAAAACGCGCTGGACACCGGCCGCCTGGCCAACAACGCGGCCATCGCCAAGCTCATGGCCAACGAGCAGCTCCAGGACCTCACCATCCGGCGCAAGCTCCAGTGGCTGGGCACGGAGGAGCTGGGGGCCCTGCGCCTGGCGTGGCGCGACGAAATGAGCGTCAACCCCACGGTGCTGGCCTACTTGAAAGGGCAGCCGCTGGCCGCGGCCGGCCTGGCCACGGCCGACGTGGACCCCGAGGCCGACGGCACTGCCGAAACCGAGGCGGACGGCCCCGACGCGGCAACGACCGAAACCGACGGGGCAACCGCTTCGACGCTGGCCGCCAGCGGCCCGGCGGCCGAGTACGAGGCCGACTTAGAGTTTTTGCGCTTCCTGTACAAGGAGTTCGTGTTCAGGGGGGTGGAGCTGCCGCGCCAACTCGAAATCGACGATTTGAACTGGGAGGAAAACCGGCCCATCGTGCGCAACTTGGTGCTGAAAACCCTGAAGATGCTGCCCTTCGCGGCCACCGAAAAGCAGGAGCTGATGAACCTGAGCGCCAACTGGGCCGACGACCGCGAGTTTGCCGAAACCCTGTTCCGGCAGACGCTGGCCGACGACGCCAAGTTTGAGGCCCTCATCGGCGGCTCGGTGCAGAACTGGGACGTGGAGCGCGTGGCCCTGATCGATAAAATCATCCTCAAGATGGCCCTGTGCGAGATGCAGCTCTTCCGCGGCATTCCGGTGAAGGTCACCATCAACGAGTACATCGAAATCAGCAAGGTGTACAGCACGCCCAAGAGCAAGCAGTTCGTGAACGGCGTGCTCGACAAGCTGGCCCAGGACCTGGCCGCCAGCGGCGAGATTCGCAAATCGGGCCGCGGCCTGCTCGACAACCAGTAGCGCGAGCGGCTATCGCCGGGCCGCTTCGCACCTTGTAGCTTTATATTTCGTAAAACAGCGCATTTCTCACCCTTCCTTATCCGCATCATGGCTGGCAAAACCACCACCGGCATTCTGTGTTTCACGGGCGGCGCCCTCGCCGGAGCGGCCGTAGGCCTGCTCTACGCGCCCGAAACGGGCCGCGAAACCCGCTCCTGGCTGAGCTACCAGCTCGAAAAATCCCGCGCCATGCTGGCCGACCTCGCCGAAGGCCTCGTCACCAGCCGCGAGGCCGGGGGCCCCTCCTCGGCCAAGAGCGAAGGCCAGCGCGTCATCTCCGACGCCCGCGACAAGGCCGAGCAGCTGCTCGGCGACGTGGACCAGCTTATCAACCAAATCAATTCCCGCAAGGGCGCCTAGTTTCAATGAGTGAATGGGCGAATGAGTGCATGAGTGAATAGGCAGACGGACGAATGAGTAGTGAGTATTCAACCAACTGCCCTTTTTCATTCACTCATCCGCCCATTCACTCATTCACTCATTGACCAAAACATGCATCTTGTAACCCTTATCCCCGGCGACGGCATCGGGCCGGAAATCACCAAAGCTGTTACCGATATTTTTGCCGCCGCGCAGGTGCCCGTGCAATGGGAGGAGCAGAACGCCGGCCAAACCACGTTCGACCAGTCGGGCGAGCTGATTCCGACGGCGTTGCTTAAGTCGTTGGAAAAGAACCGGGTGGCGCTCAAGGGGCCCATTACCACGCCGGTGGGCAAGGGCTTCCGCAGCATCAACGTGACGCTGCGCCAGAAGTACAACCTCTACCAGAACGTGCGGCCCAGCAAAACCACGCCGGGCATCCACACCCGCTACGAAGGCATCGATTTGGTGCTGTTCCGGGAGAACACCGAGGGCCTGTACTCGGGCCTGGAGGTGTACGACGAGCGCCTGGGCATCGCCGACTCGATTGCCCGCGTGACGGTGGAGGGCTCGCGCAAGATTTGCCGCGCCGCGTTTGCCTACGCCAACCGCCACGGCCGCAAAAAGGTGACGCTGGCTCATAAGGCCAACATCATCAAAATGGCCGGCATCCTCATGATTAATGCCTGCAAGGAAGCGTCGGCGGAGTTTCCGCACATCGTGTTCGAGGACAAGATCATCGACAATATGTGTATGCAGCTGGTAAGCAAGCCCGAGCAGTTCGACGTGATTGTGACGACCAATCTGTTTGGCGACCTGCTGTCCGATCTGTGCGCGGGCCTGGTGGGCGGCCTGGGCGTGGTGGCCGGGGCCAACATCGGCGACGAGATGGCCATTTTTGAGGCAGTTCACGGCTCGGCCCCCGACATTGCCGGGCAGGGCAAGGCCAACCCGACGGCCCTGCTGCGCTCGGGCATCATGCTGCTGCACCACCTGGGCGAGCACGTGGTAGCCGACCGCATCGATAAGGCCCTCGACGACACGCTGCTGCACCAGGAGCAATGCACCGGTGACCTGGGCGGCCGGGCCAGCACCAGCGAGTTTGCCCAGCACATTATCGACAAGCTTTAGTCGCTGGTTTTTGGTTGTTGGTTGTTGGTTTTTAGTCGTCAGGGCCTTAGCGTTGGCCATTTGATGAATCAAAACCAAACCTAAAATTTGACAGCTAAAAACCAACAACTAATAACTAAAAACCACTATCATTTCATGAAATTTCCGACCCTCCTGGCCGGGGCCCTGCTGCTGGCCGCCTGCAACCGCGACAAAACCGCTGAAGTGGGCACCCAAGGCATGAACGCCGCCGCCAACCAAGCCGCTGACGCCACCGCCAACCCCACCGTGGACAACCCCAACGTGGTGAAGGAAAACGAAACCCCGAACCCCAACGCCCCGGTCATGACCTTCGCGAAGCAGGAATTCGATTTCAAGGACATCGCGGCCGACAGCAAGGTGCATCACACCTTCGCGTTCGTTAACACCGGCAAAACGCCGCTGCTGATTGCCGACGCCACCGCCTCGTGCGGCTGCACCACCCCGAACTGGACCAAAGACCCCATTGCCCCCGGCGCCAAGGGCACGCTGGAGGTGCAGTTTGATAGCCGCGGCAAGCAGGGCCTCATCAGCAAGCAGGTGAACGTGCGGGCCAACACCCAGCCCAGCATCACCACCATCACCATCAAAGGCAACGTGCTGACTGCGGCCACCGCCGCTAAGTAAGCCCGTCATTACGTTCATTCTATGTTGATTTTGACCTTATTGCTGCAATCGCCGGCGGCCGACTACACCCAGTTCCTGTTTCCGGTAGCCATCGCGCTGGTGGTATATTTCTTCATGATTCGGCCCCAGCAGAAGCGCTCCGCCGACGCCAAGAAGTTCCGGCAGGAGCTGGCCAAGGGCGCGCGCATCGTGACCCTGGGCGGCCTGCACGGGCTGGTGGTGGACCTGACCGAGGACACGGTGGTGGTGGAAGTGGACCGGGGCGTGAAGCTGCGGTTCGACCGCTCGGCCATCGCCCGCGAAGTCGGCACCAAGGCGGCCGACGCCAGCTAGGCCGTGCCGGGGCCTTGGGCGCGGGCCGGCCGGCTGGGCCGCTGGCTGGTGCATCCGCTGATTAGCCACGAACCCGGTTTTTACCGGGCGGTGGCCGTGTGCGTGCTGGCGGCG